>Ga0214473_10012350_pt1 | contig 10026 bp, 7 predicted proteins | sample RVTome_7_FD_203509 | JGI IMG/M metagenome (GOLD analysis project Ga0214473, IMG submission 203509) | Soil microbial communities from uranium-contaminated site in the Upper Colorado River Basin, Wyoming, United States - RVT98D197 | ecosystem: Environmental > Terrestrial > Soil > Contaminated >... | reverse complement strand
TGGCCCTCGCCACGGCCTTTGCGCTCTCCTGCGGGGAGCCTCCCGTGCCGCCGCCGGTCGAGGTGACCGCCGTCCACCGCGACGCCCTCCCACAGGGTCCCGGCGACGCCGGCTGGGCGGAGGCGCCGGTCTACACCGCCAAGCTCCTGCTTCAGGACGTCGTCGAGCCGCGGCTGCTCGAGACCTCGACGCCGGAGGTCCGCGTCCAGGCGGTGTCCGACGGCAAACACCTCGCCCTGCGGCTGGCGTGGAACGACGAGACCCGGGACGACCTCCCCGGCGCGGCCCGCTTCGACGACGCGTGCGCGATTCAGCTGCCCAAGAGCGTCACGCCCGACGTGCCCGATCCCCAGATGGGAGAGCCGTCCAAGCCGGTGGAGGTCAGCTACTGGCGCGCCTCCTGGCAGGCCGTCGTCGATGGCCGCGGCGATACCATCCGGGACCTCTATCCCAACGCCTGGGTGGATCACTACCCCTTCGAGGCGGCCCATCTCGAGCCGGGCTCCGAAGAGCAGCGCGAGATGGCGCTCCGCTACGCGCCCGCGCGGGCGCTCGACAACGACAGAGGGGGCCCGCGCGACCGGCCGGTGGAGGACCTGATCGCGCTCGGCCCGGGGAGTCTCAGCCGCGCCGACTCGGCGCAGTCCGACGGGAGGGGGCGCCGGAGCGGCGAAGGCTGGGAGGTGGTCATCACCCGCCCGCTCCCCGGCGGCCTCGAGGAGGGCGGCCGCTCGGTGATCGCCTTCGCGGTCTGGAACGGCGCCCAGGGCGAGGTCGGCTCGCGCAAGATGCGGTCGGGATGGATCCCCCTGGCCGTGGAGCGAGCGCGATGAGCTCTGCGCTGAATCCCGGCCCGGAGTCGAGGCGGGCGATGGCCGAGGCGCTCGACTGGCGTCTGATCGGGCTGCTCCTCGAGCGCCCGCGCCCGGGGTGGATCGAGGAGGCCGAGGCGCTGGGAGCCGAGACGCGGGACGGGGAGCTGAGAGGCGCCGTCCGGGTGGCGCGCGAGGCGAGCGAGGGAACCTATCTCCGCCTCTTCGCCGAGGGCGGCTTCGTCTCGCCCCGGGAGACCACCTGGCGCCACCGGGAAGACCCGGGACGGGTCCTCGCCGACATCGCGGGATTCTACCAGGCCTTCGCCTACCGGCCGCGCGTCGAGGATCCCCTCGACCACGTCGCCGTCGAGGCCGGCTTCGTCGGCTACCTCCATCTCAAGGAGGCGCGCGCGCTCGCTCACGGCGACGCGGAGAGCGCCGAGACCACGGCGAGCGCCCGCTGCCGCTTCATCGCCGACCATCTCGGGCACTTCGCCGAGCCGTGGGCCGACCGCGTCTCCGCCACCGGCGTCCCTCACCTGGTCGCCGCGGCGCGGGCTCTCGCCGCGCGCCGCTCGGAGAGCTCCGGCCCGCGCGGGCCGGACGCCGCGAAAGATGTCCGTCCAAAGCTCGCAAGCGAGCGCAATGCAAGAGGAGATCCAAGATGAACGCAATCGAAACCCTGGTCGAAGAGCATCACCTGATCCTCCGGAGTCTCGACCTGCTGACCACGGCAGCCGAGAGAATCGCTCGAAATCAGCTCCCGCCGAAGGAGTTCTTCGAGAAGGCGGTGCGCTTCACCCTCGAGTTCACCAACAGGTTCCACCACTACAAGGAAGAGATCGTGATGTTCGGGATGCTGGCGCAGAAGCACCAGGGGGAGATCGACGCGGAGATCGAGCGGCTTCGAGACCAGCATCATTCGCTCCACAACTACATGAACGAGATCTCGCATTCGCTCGACGCCTACTCGAAGAACATCGAGTCCGAGGTTCGCCGTCTCCACAGGAATCTGAGCGACTACATCGAGACCCTTCACCGCCACATCAGCGCGGAGAACCGGATCTTCTACCCGATGGTGGTGAAAGCGCTGAGCCGAGACGAGATGCGGTGGCTGGAGGAGGAGTTCGAGAGGTACGCCGCCAAGGAAGGACCCGATGCGATTCAGGCGCACCAGACCCTGGTCGAGGAGATGGCCGAGCTGGTGTGAAGCGCGGTGTGACCTGGGGTCGCCTTGAGCGGTGAGCTACGCGTCCTCCTCCAGGCCGACCCAGGCCCGGAGCTGCGCCGGGTCGGTGCGGTGCAGGAACTCGCCGGCGGGCAGGCCGCCGGGGTTTCGGTCGCGGATCGCGCGCAGCAGGCCGAGCAGCACCGGGATCATCTTCTCCGCCGGCACGCGCGGGTAGAGGATGCGCCCGAGCCGGGTCCCGTTCCGCGCGCCTCCCGCCAGGATCACGTGCTCGTTCTTGCCGTATCCGTAGATCCCGATCTCGGCGGTCGAGGACCGCGCGCAGTTGCTGGGGCAGCCGGTCATCCGGATCACCACGTCGACGTCGCCCAGGCCGGCGCTCTCGATCGCCTCGAGGTAGCTCGGCAGGATGCCCTCGGCCTGCGTCATCGCCAGCCCGCAGGTGGGCAGCGCCGGGCAGGCGCTCGCGTTGCGGCGCACCAGCGAGAGCGATTCCGGGGGACGGAGATCCTCCGCGCGGAGGATCGCCTCGAGCGCCCTCTGGTCGGTTGCGTTGCAGAGCAGGAGATCCTGGTTCGGTGTCAGCCGGACCCCGAGGTCCAGCTCCTCCACCGCGCGGCGCACCGCCCGGCGCAGCGCCGCTCCCATCCGCCCGTTCGGCACGTGCACGCCGTACCAGAAGCGGCCGTCGCGCTGCGGGTGCCAGCCCAAGTGGAGCCGCATCGGCCCGAGCGGCTGGGGCGGCGCGTCCTCGAGCTCGATCCCGAAGCGCGTCCTGAGCTCGCGCTGGACGGCCTCGAGGCCGAGCCGCCGGATCGTGTACTTCCAGCGCGAGAGCCGGCGGTCCTTCCGCTCGCCGTGCTCCTTCTGGAGGATCGCGATCGACCGCGCGGCATCCACCACCTGCCGGCGGCGAATCCGCCCCAGATGGAGCGCGAGCAGCGGCGCGGTACGGGGGTTGTTGTGGGTGAATCCCAGGCCGCCGCCGCTCCAGAGATCCCACAGGCTCCCGTCGGCGCGACCGCCCGCGGCCACCGCCACGAAGGCGACGTCGTTGGTCAGCGCGTCCACCGAGTTGTCGGAGGGGTGCCCGAGCGCGAGCTTGAACTTGCGCGGCAGATAGCTCTCGCTGTAGATCGGCTCCTGCTCGTTGATCGGGACGAGCTGGCGGTCCTGGTCGTCGGAGAGGAAGGACTGGAAGTAGGCGCTCGAGCGCGGCGCCAGCTCCTCGGCGATGGCGTGGGCGAGCTCCTGGCCGCGGGGATCGTGCTCGGGGTCGAGCCCGTCGATCGGCGAGCACACCACGTTTCGGTTCACGTCGCCGCACGTCCCGAGCGTGCCCTGGTCGCGGTAGAGGAGGTTCAGGTGGCGGACCAGAGCGGCGGGCGCCGGGCCGCGGACGTGGTGGTACTGGATGGCCTGGCGCGAGGTGATCCGCAGCGTGGCGTCGCCGAACGCGTCGGCCGCGTCGTCGAGAGCGAGCCACTGGCGGGGCGAGAGCTCGCCGCCAGCCGGATTCTTGATCCGCACCATGAAGATGTGGTCGCCGGACTTGCGACCGCGCACCCCGCGCTCTCGCTGGCGGTAGATCCCGAAGAACTTGGAGAGCTCCTTGGCCGTGTTGGAGAGCGTCTCGCGCTCGCCGCGGGTGAGCTGGTCGAGCTCGTCGCGGAAGGAGTGGGGGGGCTGCTTGCCGTCGTCCACCAGCAGGAGTCCGCGGCTGGAGACCTTGATCCGCTCGTTCTCCGAGAGCTCGTCGAGAGGGGCGTTCTTCAGGGTGGCGGCCGTCTTGGCCGGCCCTTCCCAATCCATTCGGTCTCCTCGTCGGGCGTGCGGACACCCGCTTCCATCCTGACTCTAGAGAGCGTAGCGGACGGGCTCCCGAACGGCTGCACGGGCTTAGCAGCAGCGGTCGATCCGCCCCGAGTGATAGCGGCGGTGGAGGCTCTCCAGGTAGAAGGCCTTGCGGTCGAGGGGCTCGGCGCCGCCGGCCCGGGCGACGTAGGTCTCGTACGCCGCGTCCCCGCTCCACTCGCGAAGCCGGCGCCAGAAGGTGCGAAGTGCCGCGAGCGCCCCGCCCCTCATGACGCGCTCTCCCCCCAGCGCGTCCTCACGTAGGGAGCCTCGGTGAGGTACGCCTCCCGCCGCCCGCTCAGGATGCGGTGCCACTCCCAGACCGCCTCCACGAGCAGGGCCAGGATCAGGAGCGCGAAGAAGCCGGTCACCGCGGCGTCGAGGCGGTTGTTGAAGACGAGGCGGCGCGTCTCCGCCAGCTTCTCCTCCGGCACGCTCCCGTCCTCGATCTGCTCCTCGAGGGCGGCGGCCTGCGCCAGGAAGCCGATGCGGGGGTTCTCGTGGAACATCTTCTGATAGCTCCCGGTGAGCGTCACCGTGACCAGCCAGACCGTCGGCACGAGCGTCACCCACAGGTAGCGGTTGCGCCTCATCTTGATCAGGATGGTCGTCGCCACCACCAACGCCACCGCGGCCAGGATCTGGTTGGCGATGCCGAAGAGCGGCCAGAGCGAGTTGATGCCGCCGAGCGGGTCGAGCACACCCTGGATGAGGAAGTAGCCCCACGCGCCGACGATGATCCCGCTGGTCACGAGCGTCGCGGTCCAGGAGCCCGCGCGGGCGAGCCGCGGCAGGGCCCTGCCCAGCAGCTCCTGCACCATGAAGCGGCCCACCCGGGTCCCTGCGTCGAGCACGGTCAGGATGAAGAGCGCCTCGAACATGATCGCGAAGTGGTACCAGATGCCGAGCAGGCGCCCGCCGCCGATGGTGCTGGCGAAGATGTGGGCCATCCCCACCGCGAGCGACGGAGCGCCGCCGGTGCGGTTCAGCAGCGTCTCCTCGCCGACGCTGCGGGCGAGCTCGTGCATGGTGGCCGGCTCCAGCGGGAAGCCCCAGGCCGAGATGGTGGCCGCCGCCTGCTCCGCGCTCGCTCCCACGATGCCGGCCGGGCTGTTGATGGCGAAGTAGACGCCCGGCTGGAGGGCGCAGGCCGCCACCATCGCCATGATGCCGACGAACGACTCCATCGCCATCGAGCCGTAGCCGACCAGCCGAGCGTCGCTCTCGCGCATCAAGAGCTTCGGCGTCGTCCCCGACGAGATCAGGGCGTGGAAGCCGGAGATGGCCCCGCAGGCGATGGTGATGAAGCAGAACGGGAAGATGGTGCCCGCGAAGACCGGCCCGGTTCCGTCCACGAAGCGGGTGAGGGCGGGCATCTGCATGGCCGGGCGCACCAGCAGGATGCCGGCCGCGAGCGCGAGCACCACGCCGACCTTGATGAAGGCCGAGAGGTAGTCCCGCGGTGCGAGCAGCAGCCAGACCGGCAGCGCCGAGGCCGCAAAGCCGTAGGCGATCACGGCCAGCGCGAGCGCCGGACCGCTGAGCGTGAAGAGCTGCGCCCACTCCGGCGACTGCGCGACCCATTGCCCGGACACCACCGCGAGCAGGATCAGGGCGAAGCCGATCACGGAGGCCTCCAGCACCCGGCCCGGCCGCCAGAAGCGCATGTAGAGGCCCATCGCCATGGCGATCGGGATGGTCATGGCCAGCGTGAAGGTTCCCCACGGCGAGTGTTTGAGCGCGTTCACCACCACCAGCGCGACCACCGCGAGCAGGATGACCATGATCGCGAGCACCGAGACCATCGCGAGCACGCCCGCTCTGCGTCCCACCTCGTCGCGCGCCATCTGGCCGAGCGAGCGGCCGTCGCGGCGCAGCGAGCAGAAGAGGATCACGAAGTCCTGCACGCAGCCGCCGAGCACCGCGCCCACCACCAGCCAGAGCGTGCCCGGCAGGTAGCCGAACTGCGCGGCGAGGGTGGGCCCGACCAGCGGCCCGGGGCCGGCGATCGCCGCGAAGTGGTGGCCCAGCACCACCCAGCGGTTGGTCGGCACGAAGTCGCGGCCGTCGTCCATCCGCTCCGCCGGCGTGGCGCGGGTGGCGTCGAGCGAGAGCACGCGCGCCGCCAGGAACGCCGAGTAGAAGCGGTAGGCGACGAGGAGCGTGCAGCCGGCCGCCACCACGAAGAAGACGCCGTTGACCGGCTCGCCGCGCGAGAGCGCGATCGCGCCGAGCGCGCCCCCGCCGACCAGGGCGACGAGCAGCCAGATCAGCTTCTCGAGGATCTTCACGTCACCTTCTCCGATGCTTTCCTCCTCCCTCGCGCTCCCTGCATCACCAGGTATCCGACGAAGCAGACGGCGAGGCCTGCGGCCGCGTAGGAGAGCGCGCCGTAGTAGCGTTCGAGGAGCTCCTTCTGCGAGTAGAGGAAGTAGCCGAGCGCCGCGAGCACGATGTTCCAGAGGCCGGCCCCGAGCGTGGTGTAGAGCAGGAAGGGCGCCATCGGCATGCGCGCCAGCCCTGCGGGAATCGAGATCAGCTGGCGTATCGCGGGCACCAGCCGGCCGATGAAGGTGGACGACCTCCCGTGGCGCACGAAGTAGGCCTCGGCCCGATCCAGGCTCTCGGGGTTGATCAGCAGCATGTGCGCCCAGCGCGTGTCCGCGAGGCGGTACAGGAGCGGGCGGCCCAGCCAGCGCGCAAGGTAGTAGTTGACGAGGGCCCCGAGGATCGCGCCGATCGTGGCCGCGACGACCACCAGCACCACGTTCATCTCGCCCCCCGCGGCCTTCCATGCCGCGGGCGGAACCACCACCTCGGAGGGGAAGGGGATGAACGAGCTCTCGATGGCCATCAGCAGGACGACCGTGCCGTAGTTGATGTGGAGCATGTACCAGTCGATGATTCCGGTGAGCAGTTCGGTCATGGGTGTGGTGCGGTCCTCGAGTTGGGGATTGCGGGTTCGCGATGGGGGGATAGCAGGAATTCGCGGGTCTCCCCGCGGCCGATCGTGGAGGGAACTGTAAACTCCCGCAGCGAAGTGGGCAAAGCGGATGGGTTCCCCCCCATCATGGCCGAGGGCCGCGAAGCCCGGCCGCGCCCGGACGATCTCATCCGAGGGGCAATGACGAACGATCCCGATTCGACGCCTCTGCTCCATCGACTGGCGCGGTTCAGTGTCGAGCGCGCGCGGTGGGTGGCGGGACTCTGGGTGCTCGCCGCGGCGGCTCTTGCCCCCGCGATCGTCGGCATCAAGATCGAGACTTCGGCCGACAGCGTCCTCGACAGGTTGGGCGACCCCTGGGACTTCTACCAGAGCAGTCTCAGGACATTCGGTGGGGACGAGACCGTCGTCGTCGCGATCAGGGGGGCGGAGCCCTACAGCCCTTCCGATCTCGACCGGATGCGAGACCTGTCCGAGGCGGCTTCGAGGATCGATGGCGTCCGCCGCGTGGACAGCCTCTCGACGGTGCCGTACCTCGATGCGAGGATCGACGGCTCCCTCTCGCTCGAGCCATTCCTGTCCACGGGCTGGCCCACCACCTCCGCCTCCGCTTCCGCGGTTGCGGCGCGAGTACGGCGAGACCGCATCGCCCCGCGGGCGTTGGCCTCCGAGGATGGCCGGGTCCTCGCGGTGAATGCGACTCTCGATCGCGGGACCGGGGAGTTCGAGCGGATCGTGGGTGAGCTCCGCCGTGCCGCGGGCACGGCAGCCACATGGATCTCCGGGGTTCCGGTCTTCCGCACGGCGTTCAGCGTCGAGACGCGAGCGGAGGTGCTGAGACTGGTTCCCTTGACGATCGCCCTGATGGCGGCGCTGCTGGGGGCGCTCTTCCGCAGCATCCGAGCCGTCGCGGTGCCCCTCCTGACCAGCGGTCTCGGCACCTGGGTCTTCCTTGGGGCGATGGCGATGGCGGGAGCCCCGCTCACGGCTTCGACCGTGATCCTGCCCTCGGTGATCCTCGCCATCGGGTGCGCCTACGCGATGCACCTGCTCTCCGAGGCGAGCGGGCTCGCGAGCCGTCACGACCTCGTGGAAGCGGTGGCCGAGGTCGCTCGACCGCTCCTCTTCGCGGGGTCCACGACGGCCGTCGGCTTCGCAGCGATGGCGGTGGTGCCGATCGACGCGGTCCGGGACGTCGGAATCTTCGGCGGTGTCGGGACGTTCGCCGTCCTCGTCGCGGTGCTGACGCTGGGCCCGGCGGTGCTCGTGCTCTGGCCCCGGCCCACGCCGAAGCCCCTCCTCCTCGACTGGTTGCAGAGCGCGCTGGTGCCGGCGATCGCGAGCCTGGTGCAGCGGCGTCGGAGCGCCGTCCTGGGGGCCTGGGCGGTGGTGATCGCCGGCTTCGCGCTGGGGCTCTCGGTGCTCCGCGTCGAGAGCGACGTGATCCTCTACTTCCCGCGCGGTACCGAGGTGCGGGATTCCTACGAAGCCATCCGTGAACGGCTGGCGGGGATCTCGCCGATGAACGTGGTCATCGAGTCCAGCGCCGGGAGGAGCGTCACCGAGCCTGACGTGCTCCGGGCGGTGGCGGGCTTGCAGGAGTTCCTGCAGACGGTCCCCGACGTGGGAAAGGTGGTCTCGCTCGCCGACCCGCTGATCCAGGTCCATACCGGGTTCGCGGGCACGACGACCTCGGTCCTCCCCGACTCGAGGGAGCTGGCCGAGCAATACCTGCTGCTTCTCGAGTCGTTCGATCAGATCAGGGATCTCGTGTCGAGCGATCGGCTGATGACCAATGTCCTGATCCGGTCGAATCACAATGGCTCGGAGCATCTGCTCGCGCTCGCCGAGAGGGCGGCCGGGTGGTGGAGGATGCACGGGCCCGAGGACTTCTCGGCGCGCACCACCGGGATCATGTTCGAGTTCGCGCGCTCCGAGCACGAGCTGGGCGTCGGGCAGATCCAGGGCCTGGGTCTGGACGTGGCGACGGTCGCCATGCTGCTGCTGGTCTTGTTTCGGAGTCTTCGGATTGCCGGGCTCGCCCTCATCCCGAATCTCGTGCCGCTCGTGCTGGTGTTCGGATTCATGGGCCTGGCCGGCATCCCGCTCGATATCGGGACGGTGCTGGTCGGAAACCTCGCCGTGGGCATCGCGGTCGACGAGACGATCCACGTCGTCAATGCCTTCCGGAGCGGCGTGGCGCGGGGAGAGGAGGCGGGTGCGGCGATGCGGGAGGCCTTGGCTCGCGTGCTGCCCGCGCTCCTCTATACGACGCTGACGGTGGCGGCCGGCTTTCTGGTCCTGGGAATCTCGGAGTTCACGTTCACCCGCAATCTGGGGCTCCTCACCGCCGGCATCATGGTCATCTGCGTGGTTGCCAACGCTACCCTCCTCCCCGCGCTCCTGATCGGGACCGGTGCCCGTGGGCGGGGGCCGGGAGCCCGGGGGAGGAGGATCGGATAGCAGGGATCTTCTTGGGCGCGCGCCGCCAGGAGCGAGCGCGAGGGAGAGGCCGACGGGTGGGCGAGCAATACGATCCGCGCGCGTACTGGGAGTCTCGCCTGGCGGCGAACTTCAACCTCCGGGGCGTCGGCCACGCGTCGTTCAGCGAGAGCTACAACCGCTGGATCTACCGCGCCGTACGCCGGTGCATCGAGAGCGTCTTCTCGAACGAGGATCTGGCCGGCTGCGAGGTTCTCGACGTCGGCTGCGGTACCGGGTTCTTCACCGAGTGGTACCTGAAGCGGGGCGCACGGGTCACCGGCATCGACATCACCCGGACCAGCGTGGAGCGGCTGAGCGAGCGGCATCCCCAGGCCGCCTTCCTGCGCTGCGACATCGGTGAGCCCGAGATCGAGTCGCTCGGAAGCTTCGACGTCATCCACTTCTGGGGGGTGGCCTATCACATCGTCGACGATGGCCGTTGGTCGATCGCCCTGGAGAACGCCTCCAGGTTCTGCAGGCAGGCGGGCAGGCTGGTGCTGACGGATTTTCTCGGTGCGGATCGAGACCGCTCCACGGTGAAGCACGTCAAGCATCGGGGGCTTCGGACCTATCAGGGCGAGCTGGCGCGGCACGGCTTCGAGCTGGAGATGGCACGACCTCTCCACACCTATCTGAACAGGTGGTATCGGCCGTTGCGCCGGCTCAACCACCATGCCGGTCCGCTGCTCTACTTTCTCGACCTCTTTCCGCGACGCCTCTCGAGAACCAACCTGTCGCTG
>Ga0214473_10012349_pt1 | contig 10026 bp, 8 predicted proteins | sample RVTome_7_FD_203509 | JGI IMG/M metagenome (GOLD analysis project Ga0214473, IMG submission 203509) | Soil microbial communities from uranium-contaminated site in the Upper Colorado River Basin, Wyoming, United States - RVT98D197 | ecosystem: Environmental > Terrestrial > Soil > Contaminated >... | reverse complement strand
TATTGGGAGCTGGTGGATCTCCACTCTCTTTCAGGGTGCCCGGAATAGCGTAAACCTGTGGAACCTTGCTCTCGATAATATATTGGCTGACAGCCATACCCACACCGCTGCTCACAGGTCCGATGATGGCATCCACCTTGTCAGATTCTAAAAGCTTTCGCACTTTTGTGACCCCTGTTCGAGGCTCTGACTGTGTATCCTCGGTAATCACCTCAACTTTACGGCCTGCCACCTTATTTCCCTGCTCTGTCAGATAAAATTTGACCCCTTTATCAATATCTTCGCCAACCTTGGCATAGACTCCTGTATAAGGAAGCATCACGCCCAACCTGACTGCTCCATCTGACCCCGCTGCGAGAGCCTGACCGGAAATTCCAAGACAAATGGCCAATAACCCTCCACATGCAAAAACATAAAGCAAACTAATTCTTAGAAATCCCTTATGACTCATTTGTTTTTCCTCCTTTCCGAGAAATTGACAGACTTCTTCATTAGTACTGTATTTCATAGGTTAGTTGTGGATGCTTTCCCCACCCAGAGAAAGACTTTCAGATGATCGCTAAACAGCTTCATAAAAACAATGAATCTTGTTCATTCTAAACCCTAATAGAAAGTTAAGTCAAGATTCTTTTTTCAAAAAATCCATAAGTTAAATAATTGAATGGTATTCAATTATTAATTTATCCTGAAACCTGCGTGAAAACTATGGATTAGATTTTTAACTTCTCAATTTTATTAATGGCGTATTCGAATGCATCCCTATACATGAAATTTGCTGGTAACTTTAAAATTGGTCTATTTTCTGATTTTATAAGTTCACTGGGAATTAATATTTTTTGGGTAGGACCAAGCTAAGCTTTTGACAATCAAGGAGACATGTTCCAAGAATACGTGATTTTTGGCCTTAAGTCGCCATTTTCACCGACAAAATTGAGGTTATAAGGAATTTCAGGTTCTCCAAGCTCAAGCCTTCTTTTCCTACTGGTTGCCCAGGTCACTCCCTAAAATTCCTAATAAGGGCAATTTTAAATCCAGAAAAGACATTCTAAAGCAAATATCAGCCTCTTCTTTTAACCATTGACTCATAAAATCTAACACTTCCCTTGGTCCGACTCCGAGAGCCTCAGCAGCCTACTTACACCAGACTTTAGCGTTATCTTATTAGGATTGGACTTCCAGGGCCAAATAACACCGTATGTAACGTCATTACCATCTTGCCTATAGAAAAAGGATTGCTCATTTCGTAACCCACCCAATAAATCAACTATGTTCTGAATCTCTTTGGGCAGATTGGCTTTTTTCCCGTTTTCCTTGGCGGCTGCCCCTAAATATTTTCTTAATAAAGAATTAAGCAATTCCAAATCTTTCGTGTTAATGACTGCTTCGAGGTACTCCGATCCTTGTGAGTTCGATCTAATTTCCATGCTAAGAGCTTCCCTTATCTCTTCAATCAGGGTCATCGCTTTCAGCCTATCAAAAAATAATAGAGCCCATTCCTAATTCTATCACTTGGTTGAATAGTCGATTTCATCAAATCCGGGACGGATAAATGACCTCGCATTGGGAAATGTTTCCTCGACCGCCTGCCTCAAACCATCGAGAAAGGCGATGACATTGATCACTTCCATATCACAATCGGTGGCATAGTGTTGAATCACTGCCCAGGCGGCGATCGATCGGTCAATGGCGATGAGTCCAATCTTGGCAGACCCATCCGAATCACTTGGGAACTCATCGCATCTCTCTTCTTCCTCCTCGGTCTTTCCCCGGACGGCCCGCATGATCTTAGCACAGATAAAGTATTGGTACCACCGGATCACCTCGATGGCTTCCTCGAGACTCACTCCCTCTCTTGCAGCGGCCGCAATTTCAAAGAAGAGTGTTTCTCGCTCTTTGAACCAATCTTCCACCCGTTTGATGTAACTCTTAGCGGCACGGGAAAGCAGGTGGTTCTCCACAACCTCATCCCTCGCCTTTAAATTTTCTATGTCCTCCATGGTGTCCAAGGTCTCGAGTTCCACCCCCCATTCTTTCGCGCTTTCCCTCAGCAGCTCCAGAGTTTCCCCCAGGATTCCTGATAATTTTTTCCAAAATGCCTCGTTCCTAATATCCCGCGCTTCCGGATCCGCAAATTCCTCCTCCGAAATGGAGAAATTTAAGCACCGGGAGGTCTGTGGACAACGTTCACACCATCGATCACAATAATTATAAATCCCTGCGATGAATCGCTTGTCCGCAGCAAGTTTTTTAAGCCGGTCCCGATTCACAATTCTTCCTCTGACTCGAAAGTAATCTGTGGAATGCTCACATCTGTCTCTTCAACGATCTTAGATCTGGACTGCCAAAAGAATGCGCTTTAAAAAATTGTCTTTCCCGGAGAAATATTCAGGGTGACTCAATATATCAAAGAACCAGTATGATTACAATTTTAAAATCCTGAGGGGATTACTCCTTTTTTATAAAATAATCCTTTAGGATGGAGCGGTGGTCGAAGGCGATCTCACAGTGGACGAACAACCGCCCCTTGCAGGGGTGCTCTGAAACGGGTAAAATTAAGTTTACCCCGTTAGAAATTCCAGTCCCGCTATAGCGGGACTCGAAACCGAGCGGGGCATTATTTCTAACGGGGTAAAACTCTCCACGTCACCCGATCAAAAACATAGGGACAGTGTGATGAAGAAGTCCTTTCTTGACCTAAAAGAGACAATCCTTGTCCTTGTCGCTTTTTCCTTAGCTTTTCTTTCCGTGGAATCATCGAGCTTGGCAGGACAAAGCCCTATGGATTCTAAGGAGCTTCGAGTTGGACTTGCGTCAGTCGATGTGACTCCGGATCGCGGCGTGCCTCTGGCGGGATATGGGGGCGGGGATCGCCGGCTCAGTTTTCCGGATGTTCTCAATCGGTTTCCCTTCGCGACATTTTTTACCCCTTCTGAAGGGGTATTGGATCCGATCCGTGCGAAAACGATGGTCATGAAAAGGGGTGACCAAAAGCTCCTCTTTTTGAGTATGGATGTCGTTGGCATAACAGCGGATGTTCGTACGGACTTGATTCACCGAATCAAAAAGAAGTTCGGATTCGGAGAAAATGAGGTCTTCATTTCTGCCACTCACACTCATAGCGGACCTGGTGCCATGAGCCGAAGCGTGTTCTGGTCTCTGATAGCCACGGATATTTTCCAGGAGAAAATCTACAACATCTTCCTCGACAAGCTGGTTCTCTGTGTTGAAAAAGCCGTTGAAGCCCTCGAGCCCGCCACGCTGGTGGCCTACAATTTTAATACCGTAGGGATCCAGAAAAACCGCCGTGGAAGAGAAGGGCACTTCGACCCCACGACGAACCTGCTCTTTGCACGCTCGAAGTCTGGGAAATGGCTCGGAGGTTTGGTTAATGTGGCTGTTCACGGCACCATGCTGGGAGCAAGTAACCGGCGTTTTAGCGCGGATCTGCCGGGAGGAATGGAACGCGCCATTCAGAAGCAACTGGCAGGAATCAACCGAGATGCGAAAATGCCTACTATTCTTTTTGTCAATGGAGCTGAGGGTGATGTGGCTCCGGCCGATAGGGGAGTCGGTAACATTTTGAAACTATCGGAATCTTTCGCTGATCAAGTGATTGCAGCCCTTCCAACAGCATGGAAGTTGGAACCCGTTTGGAATGTGACCTCGAAGAAAGTTAACCTTTCGCAAGCAGCGTTCAATGTTCGTGGGTGCATTAAGGAAGAAACCATTCGGAGTCTGATCTTTAAGGACTTTCGCCTCTGGATCGGGTTTTTATTGCCCACGGAAACATGGGTGTGGAATGTAAGTCTGGGGGACCTGACCCTCATGACTTGGCCTGGGGAACCCACCTCTTCCGTGGGGCTGGCGCTGAAGGACGCTGCGACCGAAGCTGGGGCTCGCCACAGCTGGGTGATGGGCCTGACCAATGATTATCTCACCTATTTCACTACCGAAGACGAATATCATGCTGCTACCTACGAAGCCCGCAGCAGCCTTTATGGTCCAGAAGGGGCAAAAAAAATCCTGAGGGCCCACAAGAAGCTCCTGGATTACCAAGCAAGACCATCAATCGTGATCTCTCAGCCAGCTTATTTGAAATAGTCGGTTAGGATATTACGGTGGTCGAAGGCAATCTCATCGGGCAGGTTCGATTTAATGAATATTCCAATTTCTAATGCATCATCTTTGGCTTTAGGTATTCCCTTACCTATTGCAATATAAACCGTTGAAATGCTGTGATGTCTTGGATCCCTTTTGGGGTCTGAATAGGTATGAAATTGTCTGATTAATTTCACATCTAAATTTGTTTCTTCTTTTGCTTCCCTTACAGCAGCCTCTTCCAGAGATTCTCCGTAATCTACAAATCCTCCTGGGATGGCCCAACCGTGGGGCGGGTTTTTGCGCTTGATCAGGACAATCCCCTTCGATTCGATCTCAATGATGATATCGACTGTGGGAATTGGGTTTTGGTAAACCTCTATTTCATTTTCACACTTCGAACATCGGATGGTTTTCTTGGGCATGTTATTCTCGCCTTTCATCCTGGAACTAATGAGAATGTCAAATGACAAAGTTCAAATACCAAATCAAATCCAAAGCTCAAATGAGATGCCGAAACAAGTTCGGCATGACCAGGGTGTCATTCTGAACTCGTTTCAGAATCCAATTTGGTTATTTGAGCATTCATTTGGAATTAGGTCTGTTTGAGCAGATATTTCCTCAACATATCAAGGGCGATGATAGCCGCCCTTTCCCGGACCATCCAGAGTTCACCGCCCAGTGAATATTCCTGGTTTTCTATCCCAGTCGGAGTCGAAAGGGAGTAATAGGTTTCTAATTTATATTCTCCCTCTCCTTGTCTCTCTGTAATTTTCCCAGACATGGCAAGTCCGATATCCGTTCTAAACTCATCTCGAGCCTTCTGAGCTAATAAATCCGTGAACCATTTCGAATCCTTATCGAGGGATTCGGATTCTTTTAAGGAGAGATTAAGAAATTGCTTTTGAGAGGATTCTGTTGGAATAACCACCCCTTGGATGAAAAATTGACTTCCTGTACCTGTCAATTTTTGAGAAATGATTCCCCCTGTAAAAGTTTCAACCACAGATAATGTAAGGTTTAATCTCTCCAATTCCTTGACAATATTTCCATGTAGAGTTTCATTATCCACACCATAAATCAAGACGCCGAGCCGGTTTCTGATCTCTTTTTCCATTTCTTGGATTAGATTTGAAGCTTCCTCAAAATGATCGGCTTTGGCTGTAATTCTTATCCTGATGTCCCCTATTGAAGCCAGCGTCCCCACTGAGGGATTACGACTCTCCTTCATCAGATCTTTGATTTGAAGGCCAATAGCGCTCTCCCCAAGGCCACAGGCACGCAAAACCCTATACCGGATGACCTGATGCTTTATATCAAATCGTTTTCTTAGATAGGGCATGACTCTATTTTCCATCAAATATTCCATCTCTACAGGGACGCCTGGGATGGAGATGATCGAACCATTAGGGTATTCGACAATGAATCCAGGGGCTGTTCCTTTGGGGTTTTCGATGGGGATGGAACCTTCAGGGATATAAGCCTGTTTTCGATTGCTCTCAACCATTCGAAACCCGCGCTTTTTGAAGAGTTCTTCGATCTGTTCCATAAGATGGGGTTGAAAGGTAAGGGGCCGTTGAAAGACTTCTGCAACAGCTTCCCGCGTGAGATCGTCTTCTGTGGGACCGATGCCGCCTGTGGTGATGACGATCTGGGATCGGTTGGTCGCCTCTTTGATCACCTCTTTCATCCGTTGGAGATCATCTCCAACCGTTGTAGTCTGAACCAGTTCGATCCCATTTTCTGCAAGCCGCTTGGCAATATAAGAGGTGTTTGTATCGATGATTTGACCGAGGAGAAGCTCTGATCCAATAGTAATGATTTCAGCCTTCATTTTTCTCTCTTTGACTTTTTCAATAAACCACAATCAATCAAAACCCTCCGGATATTTTTACGTTCATACTTCGATATCGGCGGAAGAAATGGACGGGAGGCCGCACATTTGATTTCACCCATCATGGCCAAAGCTTCCTTGATGCGGGTGTGCCAATACAGTCTTGGATGGGAATAAATCGCTTTGGTTAAGGGATACATACGATCATTAATTTTCATTGCCTCCTTCAGGTTGCCCTTTTTGACGGCTTCATAGAGTCCAACGATCAATTCAGGGGCTAAACTGGCATATCCCACCAAGGTTCCATCGGAGCCGATGCAAAAATAACTCAGGAGCTGGACATCGTTGGCATTCAGAAAGGATATCTCCGGACGAACTGCTTTGAGGCTGCGAAACTCCTCCTCATAGCGGCGGGGGTCATTGATGGCATTTTTTATGGCAGTGAAGTTCTTGATCTTCGCCAATTTCAACAATGTTTCGCAATCATAATTGCAATTTGTCCAGTGGGCATACTGAAAGATGACAAAAGGTAGATTTACGGCTCGATCAATGGCTAAAAAATATTCGAAGATCACATCTGGAAACTGAGTCGCCCCCCAGTAAAAACTGAATGGCGGCATAATTAAGATGGCATCCGCCCCTACTTTTTTGGCATCCAGTCCACACTCGATCACACTCTGCGTAGATTCTCCATACGCCCCGGCGATCACCGGGACCTTTCCATTGACCTCTTCGCAAACCATTTGCAACACCCTCTTTCTCTCTTCACGACTTAGTAGGGTTACCTCGCTCGCATGGGCGTTGCAGACGATCCCTGTGATACCTCTGACCCTCACCACCCTCTTGATGTGGCGGCGGAACCCTTGTTCCTCAATCGAATAATCAGGGTTCAAGGGCAAAATAATAGCAGGGATGACCCCATCCAATTTTAGTAGTTTTTTCATCCTAAATCCTCCATCGATATTTTTCAGGACAAACATCTCTATTAAAAAAATTCATAGATTTCCCTCTTGAAGTTTCGAAGGTAGGGTCGAATTCTATGAGTCCAATCTGTTTCCAATACATTTTGATAGGCCGTAGCCCTTTGAACTTCAACGCTCTCATGTTCATAAACGGCAATATATTTCTGCCCCTCTCCAACATTCACGCCTCTTTTCGCCCATAGAACACCGGGCACGCGGAGTAAGAGGGGGATATGTTCTTCGTTGTACCAGCGGTTAAACTCCTCTTCCATTTCCGGCGCCACGTCAGTGCGAACGATTAAGAGAATGTGTTTTCTTGAATTCATTATGTCCCTCCAACATTCACTCGGACGATCGGTTAATCCTTAAACCCGTAATCTTTCCAACGAGCCCTCACCCGGGTCATCAGTTCCTCCGGAGGTTCGCTTGAGGCGGGAAAGCTCTTCCCTTCCCTCTCATACTCCTCCACCGGTTTGGTCGCATCGATCCTGAGCCAGGATGACGAACCTCTTTTCGAAGGGACTTGAGAGACATCGAATCCGGAAGATGTTCCATCCTTGATCATCTCAATATCCCTATCCGCCTGAACACGGGTGGCGATAGCCCATTCCACTTGAAAGGCATCCCAGGGATCGACATCTTCATCCACCACGACGCAGTGCTTGCAAATAAGTCCAGGGCAACCCAGGACATGGCTCATCACATCCTTGGCGTGGTCGGGGTATTGTTTATGGATGGAAACAACCGTATGAAATCCTCTGCTCGCATAGGTAACACAGACATCCTTCACCCCTCGGACTCCAGAAAGAAGAAGATGATCGTAAAGCAACATCGTCCTGGTATAAAGCATGACCAAAGCGCTCTCATTAGGGGGCTTGCCCTCATATGTCCCCTGAAAATTGGGGTTTCTCCGGTGAGTCATCTTTTTAACTTTGATGTAATTGATGCGACTTTCCATCGCACCCATGTAGCCCGGCGTTTCACCAAATGGGCCTTCTTGAGGATGGGTATCATCCACCGGGATTTCTCCTTCCAATATGATTTCCGCACAGGCGGGAACTAACAGATCCGATATTTCAGCAGTAACAAGCTCAATGGGAGACCCTCTTAAGCCCCCGGCGATATCGTATTCATCCACGCCTTCAGGGATTTTGCTTACAGCGACCAGGCTGAGATAAGGAGACACACCGATAGCGATCGCAACGGGCATCGACTTTTTGAGCCTTTTCCACTTCTCAAAAATATTTCCAAAATCTTGGTGAGGATTAGCCAGGTGGATTCCAAGTCGATCTTTTCCTAAGATTTGATTTCTATACATCCCGCAGTTGATCCAACCACTCTCCGGATCTTTCGAAATCACCAGATGGAATGTGCCGAGGTAGGGCCCTCCATCCAGAACGTGCCAGCGAGGGACTGGAAATGGATCTTCATAGAGGTTGACCTCCTCCGATTTTACTTCTTTGCATGGGCCTGTTTCGAGAAGAATGGGTTTTATAGGATTTTTTAAAGCCCACTGCCATTTGGCATGAATCTCTTTAAATGTTGGTTGGACGCCGAGGGCTAACCCATAAAGTTTACTTTTGCCGAGGACACCGACGACCAAAGGAGTTTGATGGTTTCCGACATGATTGAACTGGAGTGCCGGTCCTCGCCGGTCAAAGTTCTCCCGGCAGATGGCCCCCACCTCCCATTCAGGATCCACCTTTGTCTCAATTTGATGAAGTTCTCCCTGGGAATCAAGGAGGCTGAGAAACTCTCTGAGATCATAAAAGGACATTTGGGTCTAACCTTCCGCCAGGGCTACCTTCCTCCTGAATTTTCCTAAAATCGGGAGGAGGAGCAGAATGATGGCCGTCCCGAATAGGATCAATGATATGGGACGGGTGAAAAAGATAAGAAAACTGCCTCTCGAAATCATTAAAGACTGTCTCAACGCATTTTCCATCATTGGACCCAGAACCATGGCCAGAATAAGAGGCGCTCCTTCATAGTCAAATTTTTTCATCAGGTAACCCAGAATTCCAAAGCCAACCATAATGATGATTTCAGCAATGCTATTGTTAAGACTATAGACACCGATGAGAGAGAAAAGGAGGATGAAAGGAAAGAGGATTGCATAAGGAATCTTAAGAAATTTAACCCATATTCCTATGAGTGGGAGATTTAGGATGAGAAGCATCACATTTCCCACATACATACTGCTGATCACACCCCAGAAGACATCCGGATGATTCTTGATCAGAAGGGGACCAGGTTGTAACCCATAAATCATCAAGGCACCTAAGAGGACCGCTGTGGCCACATTCGAAGGGACCCCCAGCGTGAGCAGAGGGATAAATGCTCCGGTTGATCCTGCATTATTAGCGCTTTCAGGACCTGCCACGCCTTCGATCACTCCGGTCCCAAATTTCTCAGGATGTTTTGAGAATTTCCTCTCCAAGGCATAGGAGGTAAAGGAGGCCACCACTGCACCGCCTCCTGGAAGGATCCCGAGAAAGAATCCAATGAGGGTCCCTCGAAGAATAGCCCATTTACTATCCATCCAATCTTTTATAGTTGGGAATAATCCCTTGAGAGGAGTTTGGAAAACGTCTCTCTTTAATCCTTCCTCAATTTGTAGAAAAACCTCAGAGATCCCGAATAACCCCATGGTGACCGGGACCAATCCAATCCCGTCATAAAGGATCAATTGATTAAATGTGAAACGGTAAGAGCCGGAAATAGCATCCGATCCAATAGATCCCAAGATCAAGCCAAAACAAGCCATGATGAAACCTTTGATCATGGACCCTCTTGTTAAAAAGGCCAGGATAGTAAGTCCCAGGACCATCAAAGAGAAATATTCTGGTGGGCCGAACTGGATGGCCAGTCTCGCAAGAGGAGGGGATAGGAAAACGAGAATAAAGACCCCAAGCGTCCCTGCGATGAAGGAACCAAAAGCGGCCATGCCAAGGGCCGGGCCTGCACGTCCCTTTCGTGCCATCTGGTAACCGTCCAAGCAGGTCACCACAGAGGCAGTCTCTCCGGGAATATTAACAAGGATCGATGTAGTGGATCCCCCATACATGGAGCCATAATAAATCCCTGCTAACATGATTGTCGCAGAGACGGGGTTCATACGAAACGTACCTG
>Ga0214473_10012348_pt1 | contig 10026 bp, 6 predicted proteins | sample RVTome_7_FD_203509 | JGI IMG/M metagenome (GOLD analysis project Ga0214473, IMG submission 203509) | Soil microbial communities from uranium-contaminated site in the Upper Colorado River Basin, Wyoming, United States - RVT98D197 | ecosystem: Environmental > Terrestrial > Soil > Contaminated >... | reverse complement strand
AACTGAGGAAATTATTGGAAGGCGTTGAAATCATAAAAATCACGGGAGAAACTCTCAAAGAGATCGAAGGGATTTCTTACCATTCGAAGCAAATCCGGAAGGGTTTCCTTTTTGCAGCGATTCGGGGCATGGAGGTGGACGGCCACCAGTTTATTGAAGAGGCGATCGAAAGGGGTGCGGAGGCTGTGGTTTTGGAAGAAGAGACAAAAATCCAGACTGTAGGGGCAGGGCTTGCCCTGCCAAAGAAGGGCACAGCAAGCGGCGCCCCTACCCATGTGACCGTGATTTTAGTTCCCAACAGCCGCCGGGCTCTCGCAAAGATTTCATCGAACCTTTATGGCGATCCGTCGTCTCGGGTCAGACTCATCGGCATCACCGGAACCAACGGGAAAACCACCACCACCTATCTCTTGGAGTCCATTTTTAAAAAGGCCGGATGCACGGTAGGCGTCATCGGGACGATCAATTATCGGTTTGGGGAAAAGACCAATCCTGCTCCAAACACGACACCGGAGTCCTTGGATCTGCAGAGAATTCTATGGGAGATGCTCCGGGAGGGGACCTCTCATGTGATGATGGAAGTCTCCTCCCATGGACTTGACCTCGACCGAGTTTTTGGGTGCCAGTTTGATGCTGTGGTCTTCACGAATTTTACCTCCGAACATCTCGATTATCATAAAACCCTGGAGCAATATTTTGAAAGCAAAAAGAAGCTCTTCTCGGATTATTTGATGAAGAGTCGTAAACAAAGAAGATTTGCTGTGACGAATCTTGACGACCCCAGAGGGGAGGAGATCCTTAAAGGGGTTGACCTTCCTTCCATCCGCTATGGGTTGGGCCCTTCTTGTGATGTGACAGCAGATCAGGTGGTCTCCTCTTTTGAAGGTCTTTCCTGCAAAATCCGAACTCCAAAGGGTGATATTTCCGTCCGTTCGAAATTGGTCGGGAACTTCAATCTCTATAACATCCTCGCTGCGGTGTCTGTCGGGATGGGCATGGATGTTCCCTTAGAAATTATTAAAGAGGGGGTGGAGGGATTAGAAGGGGTTTCAGGAAGATTTGAAAAGGTTGGGAATCAGAAGGGCATTCATGTCATCGTGGACTATGCCCATACTCACGATGCCCTGGAGCGGGCTCTGTTGGGATTGAGAACTATCTTGGAGAGCGGCCCCCCGAACGATGGAAAGATCATCGCAGTCTTTGGGTGTGGAGGAGACCGGGATCGAACCAAGCGACCTTTGATGGGTGGCGTGGCGGGGAAATACAGCGATCTCGCTATTCTCACTTCGGACAATCCGAGGACGGAAGATCCCCTGGCCATCCTGGATGAGGTGGAGGAAGGGTTGAAGTCTCTTTCCTTAAAAGAGTGGCGCCCAAATGAAATCAGGTTGTGGAGATCGAGAAGGGGATATCTAAAAGTTCCGGATCGAAGAGAGGCCATTCGGATAGCAATCCGGTTGGCCCAACCTTTGGACGCAGTTCTCATCGCTGGAAAAGGTCACGAGGATTATCAGGTCATCGGAAAGAAGAAGTTTCCTTTCGATGACCGCGTCGAGGCCAAAAAGGCCCTGGAGGAAAAGTGATCCTAACCATTGAAGAGGTCTTGAAGGCCACAGGAGGGAAACTCCTCCAGGGAAGAGGAAACCTCCTCTTCCAGGGGGTTTCCACGGATTCAAGGACAGTGGCCGAGGGAGAACTTTTTGTCGCCCTGAAGGGGCCTCGTTTTGATGGACATCATTATGCCGTGGAGGCTCTTGCGAAAAAGGCAGGAGGAGTCCTGATCGAGGAGGATCAGGTCGGGGACATTCGATGGAATGGTTATCGATCCAGGGCGGTGATCGCTGTAAAGGACACCCTCTCCGCCTTGGGGGATATGGCTCGGGATTGGAGACGAAAATACGGTACTCCGGTGGTGGCATTGACCGGGAGCAACGGTAAGACAACGACGAAAGAGATGATCGCCGCTTGCCTTGGGACCACCTTTCCCATTCTTAAAACAGAGGGGAATTTAAACAACCTCATCGGGGTTCCCCTGACCCTCCTCACGCTCACGGAGAAGGAAAGGGTGGTGATTCTTGAGATGGGGATGAATGTGCCAGGTGAAATCCGAAGGCTCGCTGAGATGGCAGAGCCCGATGTGGGATTGATCACCAACATTCAAAAGGTTCATCTCGAAGGCATGGGGAGTTTGGAGAGGTTGAAGGAGGAGAAGGGAGAACTCTTCCGGAAGATGAGAAGGGATGGAACGATCTTGGTGAATCAGGATGATCCACGGGTGATCGAGCTCGCAAGGGATTACCCCGGCCAAAAGATCACCTTTGGGATCGAACATCCTGCAGAGGTCATGGCCAAAGAGATTCGGCTCAGGGGAGCGGAAGGAACCTCTTTCACTTTAATCTTGGAAGAGGAAGCGATGGAGATTCATCTTCGGCTATTAGGAAGACAGTTCGTTCCGAATGCTCTCTGTGCCATGGCCATCGCTTGCCTTTTCGGCGTTGAGGTCAAGCAGGCCAAGGAGGCAATAGAAAGTTTACAGCCCTTCCCCATGAGGATGGAGGTTGTTTCCCTCAAAGGAGGAAAGACCCTGATCAACGATGCCTACAACGCCAATCCTTACTCCATGGAGCTCGCTCTGGAGACCCTTGTAGAGGTGAAAGGGAAGGGAAGGGCCATCGCTGTGCTCGGGGATATGTTAGAACTCGGAAGTTTTACAAGGGAGGCCCATGAACAATTGGGGGAGAAGGTGAGTGAACTTTCCATCGACTTCCTTCTCGCCCTGGGGGAGGAAGCCCCCATTGTGGTCGAGTCAGCGATTCGCCATGGGTTTCCAATGGAGAGGGCAAAAGTAATGGAGAGTTATTCAGAGGCGGTCTTCCAATTAAGGCAGATGATTCAGAGCGGGGATTGGATATTGGTTAAGGGTTCGAGGAGGATGGGAATGGAAAGGATTGCAGAGGGTTTGACAGAGGGGGGGGCCTAAAGAATGTTATATCATCTCCTCTATTCCCTTCATGAACTTTTTTCCTTCTTCAATGTCTTCCGGTATATCACCTTCAGGACCATCTATTCGATTTTAACCGCCCTTCTCATCAGTTTTATCATCGGGCCCTGGTTGATCAGAAAGTTGAGGGCTTTTCAGATTCAACAGGTGGTGAGGGAGGATGTCCCCTCCCGGCACATGGCTAAGAATGGAACCCCTACGATGGGAGGAAGCCTTCTCCTCGCTGGCATTCTCATCCCAACCCTTTTCTGGTCCGACCTGAATAATCCGTATGTCTGGATTGTTTTATTGACCACCTTGGCGTTCGGCACCCTCGGTTTTTTGGATGACCATAAAAAGCTCAGGGATAAGAAAGGCATTGGCATCCGGGCTCGATACAAGTTTCCCATTCAAGTCGCCATCGGTCTTGTGGTCAGCTTCATCCTGTTCAGTACCATTGATCACGATTCCAGATTGATTTTCCCTTTCTTTAAGAAAGTGATGCCTGATCTTGGAGGATGGTACATCCTCTTTGGCATGCTCGTGATCGTGGGTTCAGCCAATGCGGTCAACCTGACCGATGGATTGGATGGATTGGCCATCGGCCCCGTGCTCATTGCCAGCGCCACTTTTATGCTTTTCTGCTATCTTGCAGGAAATTTCAAATTCGCCACCTATCTCCAGATTCCTTTTGTCAAAGGAAGTGGAGAATTGACCATCTTATGCGGGGCCCTGGTGGGTTCGGGCCTGGGATTCCTGTGGTTCAACACCTATCCGGCTCAGGTCTTTATGGGGGATGTGGGTTCTCTCTCCTTGGGAGCCGCCTTAGGAACCATCGCTGTGGTCACCAAACAGGAGTTTCTCTTATTCATCGTGGGTGGGATTTTTGTCATCGAGGCCCTTTCGGTCATCATCCAGGTCATCTCTTATCAATTACGGAAGAAACGGGTCTTCCGAATGGCACCCATTCACCACCATTTTGAATTGAAAGGTTGGGCGGAGCCGAAGATCATCGTCCGATTCTGGATCATTGCCATTATTCTCGGGCTGATCGCCATCAGCACGTTGAAGTTGAGGTGACGCTATCACACATCGCAAATTACAAATCGTAAACTGCGAATTGCAAAAGTCAAAATTAAGGATAAATATTTTTATTTTGCATTTTGAATTTTTTATTAGAACGATATGGATCTCAAGGGTAAAAAAGTATTGGTCGTAGGAATGGCCCGGACAGGGATCGCTGCGGCCAAATTCCTTAAGGGGAAAGGTTCTCTGGTGACCACCACTGAAGTGAAACCGAAAGAGGAGATGAGGGAAGCTGTTGAGGCATTGAGAGGAATGAATGTCTCAGAGGAATGGGGCGGACATCAGACAGAGACGTTTCTTAAACAGGACCTCATTGTGGTGAGTCCCGGAGTTGACCTGAACATCGAGCCCGTTCAGAAAGCGATCCAGCAAGGAGTCCGAGTCATCAGTGAGATTGAGCTGGCTTGCCGCTTTATCCATGTTCCCATCATTGCTGTGACAGGGACCAATGGAAAGACCACCACCACGCTGCTCATCGGTGAGATGTTGAGAGAGGATGGAAAAAAAGTCGGAGTGGGCGGCAATGTCGGAGAGCCATTGATTCTTTTTGCAGATGGAAAAGATCAATGGGAGGTGCTGGTGGTTGAGATCTCCAGTTTTCAGCTGGAGGCGATCGAGGATTTTCGTCCCCGGATTTCTGTTCTGCTCAATATTACCGAGGATCATCTGGATCGGTATCCCAGTTACGGTGACTACATCGAGGCCAAGGTGAGGATTTTTGCGAATCAAAATTCCGGGGATCTGGCTATTCTCAACAGAGACGATCCCATCGTAATGCAGTTTGGAGAAAAGGTGAAGGCAAAAAAAGTTTTATTCAGCTTGAAGGAGAAGCCGGGTGAGGGCGCTTTTTCCAATGGCCAGACGATCTCCCTTAGACTTGGGAAAAAAGGAGAAGAATATTCTTTGGCCAAGACACCTTTGAAGGGGATTCACAATGTGGAGAATATGATGGCATCCCTCACCGCCGCCAGGATCTTCGGTTGTTCAAAAAAATCGATTCAAACCGTCCTCGACCGGTTTAAAGGCCTTGAACATCGTCTTGAATTTGTCCGGGAGATTAAAGGGGTTCGCTTCTACAATGACTCCAAGGGAACGAATGTGGGTTCGGTGGTCAAGTCTCTCCTGAGTTTTCCGGAGCCCGTGATCTTGATCGCCGGAGGGAAGGATAAAAACGGCGATTTGAGCCCCCTTGAAGAATTGATTCAGAAACGGGTGAAGCATCTGATCCTGATCGGAGAGGCCAAAGAGAGAATGAACCGTGAACTCGGAAGGCTGACCGATACGGTCATGGCAAAGACCATGGAAGAGGCAGTGCTCCTCGCCCATCAAAAAGCGAAGGCCGGAGAGGTGGTTCTCCTCTCACCCGCCTGTTCGAGTTTCGATATGTTCAAAGATTATAAGGAGAGGGGAATGGTGTTTAAAGAGGCCGTCAAACGCCTTTAATTGCAAATTGCAGATCGCAAATTGCAAATTGGAAAGATCTTAGGATCTAAAATTTGAAATCTAAAATTTGAAATTTGAAATGGAATGATGAAGGGGAAAAGAAGAATTGATTTGATTTTGTTGATTGCGGCCCTGGCCTTAGTGGGGATTGGGATTGTGATGGTTTACAGCACCAGCGCAATCATCGCCGGGGATCGTTTCGGAGATCCTTACTACTTTCTCAAGAGGCAGGCCCTTTATGCAGCGGTCGGGTTTGTCCTGATGATCCTGATGATGTTTTTCCCTTATGAAATTTTGAAGCGGTTTGCCTATCCCATCCTCATCCTTTCCATTCTTCTCTTGATTGCCGTATTGATCCCGGGGATCGGGCATCGGGCGGGTGGGGCCATGCGTTGGTTGAAGATCCAGTCTTTCTCCTTTCAACCCTCGGAATTTGCCAAATTGGGTTTGGTCGTTTTTCTCGCCTATTTTTTGGCTAAGAAAGAGGAGAAGATCCGGAGTTTCTCTTTTGGATTTCTTCCCACTGTTCTTCTTTCCGGCCTCGTCATCGCCTTGGTGATGAAGGAACCCGATTTTGGAGCAGCCTTTTTTCTTACGGCAATGGTCTTTCTCCTTCTCTTTGTCAGCGGGGCCAGGGTGATCTATATTGCAGGCGCCTTTTTGATTGCCATTCCCGTGGCCTATACTCTTTTGATGAATGTGGGGTACCGTTATAAGAGGTTGATGAGTTTTATCCGGCCCTGGGAAGACCCCACCGGGACCAGTTTCCAAATTATTCAGTCCTTCCTCTCCTTTGGTTCCGGAGGTCTCTTCGGATTGGGATTGGGAGAAGGAAGGCAGAAACTTTTCTTTCTCCCTGCTCCCCACACCGATTTCATCTTTTCTGTCATCGGAGAGGAGTTGGGTTTGGTCGGTGCGATGGTGGTCGTGCTCCTCTTCTTCATTTTGACACTCAGAGGAATCCAGATTGGGCTTTCTTTGGAGGAACGGTTTGGTGCCTATTTGGCATTGGGGATCACGTTGATGATCTCTCTTCAGGCTGTGATCAATATGGGAGTGGTCTTGGGACTCCTTCCCACAAAAGGGTTGGCTCTTCCCTTTGTCAGTTATGGAGGGACATCGTTGGTCACCAATTTAGTCGGGGTGGGGATACTTCTTCACCTTTCGACCCATGTGGAACGAAGATGAGGTGTGTCATTGCTGGAGGAGGGACAGGAGGTCACCTTTTCCCAGGCATGGCGATTGCTGAGGCCTTCGTTGAAAGAGAAAAAGGGAACGAAGTGCTATTTATTGGAACGGAAAGAGGGATTGAAGCCAGAGTTTTACCAGGAAGGAAATTTCCTTTGAGGATGATTAAAGCTAAGCCCATTCAGGGGAAATCTCTTTTGGAGAAGGTCAAGGCGATTTGGAGCTTACCGATGGCTATCCTTGAAGCGTGTTCGATCTTAAAAGAGTTTCAACCCCAGCTCGTGTTGGGGGTTGGAGGATATGCCTCCGGTCCGACCCTTTTGGCTGCGTTTTTTCTCGGAAAGAAAAGGGCCATCCAGGAACAGAATGTGATACCTGGAATGACGAATCGAATTCTAAAGTGGTTCAGCCATCGGATCTTTGTCTCGTTCGAAGAGGCGAAGGAATATTTCCCTGACAAAAAGACCGTGGTGACAGGGAACCCGATCAGAAAAGAATTTTTTGCTTCCCTGAAGAAAGATCAGGAAAAGATGAAGGAGAAAGGTCGATTTACACTCCTCATCTTTGGAGGAAGCGCAGGGGCTCATCGGATCAATCAGGCGATGGTAGAAGCTCTGGGCCAACTTCAAGGAATAAAGTCATCCCTGAAAATTATTCATCAAACAGGAAAAGAGGAACTCGATTTCGTATCCGAAGCGTATCGAGAAAAAGGGTTTGATGCATGGGTCAGACCTTTCTTCGAAGACATGGCCACCTGCTACCAGATCTCCGATCTAGTCATTTGCAGATCAGGAGCAAGCACTCTGGCTGAATTGGCCATCTGCGGAAAGGCTGCTCTACTCATCCCTTATCCTTATGCGGCTCACCATCATCAATTGATCAATGCCAAGAAATTAGTCGATCTGGGTGCAGCAAGAATGATTTTAGATCAGGAGTTAAATGGGAGAGTGATCGCCCAAACCATTCTCCAACTTTACGACCATCCGGAGGAGCGTGTCAGGATGGAAGAAACGATTCAACGGTTGGGCAAACCGAGAGCCGCAGAAGAGATCGTAGATCAGTGTTATGCTCTTCTCGGAAAATAAAACTGTTTCTTTGGTTCGTTTAGTTTATTTAGTTTGTTTAGTTGTTTAACTAAAGAAACCAGATAAACGAGAGAAACCAGAGAAACCAAAGAAACCGGTCATTGAGAGATGTATCGCAGAGGGAAGATTCAACATATCCATTTTGTAGGCATCGGTGGAATTGGCATGAGCGGCATTGCCGAGGTGTTGTTCAACCTGGGCTACACCATCAGCGGTTCCGATATCAAGGAGTCAGAGGTGACCCGGAGGCTGGGGTCTCTGGGATGTAAAATTTCCTACGGTCATCGGAAGGAGAATCTGAAAGAAGCGGATGTGGTGGTCATCTCCTCAGCCATTCGGCAAGACAACCCTGAGGTTGCGGCTGCTGAGGAAAAACTCATCCCTGTGATTCCAAGGGCAGAGATGCTGGCAGAACTGATGCGGATGAAGGTCGGGATCGCCATTGCAGGAACTCATGGGAAGACGACGACCACCTCCCTCATTGCCACCGTTTTGGCGGCCGGTGGTCTCGATCCCACGGTTGTGATCGGAGGGAGACTGAACAGTATTGGAAGCAATGCCAGGCTTGGGCAGGGGGAATTCTTGGTCGCTGAAGCCGATGAGAGCGATGGTTCTTTTCTCAAACTCATGCCCACCATTGCTGTGGTGACCAATATCGATCCGGAGCATCTCGATTATTATAAAGGGATCGACGAGATCAGAGAGGCCTTCCTCTGTTTTTTGAACAAGATTCCATTTTTTGGATTAGCCATCCTCTGCCTCGATCATCCGAATATCCAGAGCCTCCTCCCCAGATTGAAGAAACGTTTTACCACTTATGGACTGACGACACAAGCGGACTTCCAAGCGAAGGAGATTGTCTTCGAGGGACTCTCCACCTCCTTTGACGTGGTTCACCGACGTCAGGAGATAGGCCGGTTAATACTTCGGATGCCGGGACTCCACAATGTCTACAATGCACTGGCCACTTTAGCCACAGCCTTTGAACTGGATATCCCCTTCCGGGTCGTCCAGGAGACGCTGCGCGATTTCAGCGGGATCCAGAGACGGTTTCAGATCAAAGGAGAGAAGAAGGGGATCCTCATCGTGGATGATTATGGCCACCATCCCGTAGAGATTACGGCTACCCTCAAGGCGGCACGAACGGGTTGGGGAAAAAGGATCGTCGCAGTATTTCAACCCCATCGTTACAGCAGAACTCAAACCCTGTTTAAAGATTTTCTCACTGCTTTTTATGACGCCGATGTCCTCATCCTTACCGATATCTATCCGGCAGGAGAGGATCGTATTGAAGGGGTTGAGGCGAAGGCCCTCTTTGAGGGGATCCGGGAATATGGCCATAAGGACGTCACTTATTTAGCAGATAAAAAGGAGATCGTTCAACATCTCCTCCGTATTATTTCCCCGGGGGATTTGGTGATCACCTTGGGAGCTGGAGATATCTGGCAGGTTTCAGAGGAGTTGGTGAATAGGCTGTAATAAAAAAATTTCAAATTTCAGATTTAAGATTTCAAATTTGAAATTTGCAATTTGCAATTTGAAATCAAATGATGCGGGATTATAAAAAATGGGCGTCGGGTTTGATCAAGGGAAGGATTCTTTTCAATGCACCGATGAGGCGATTCACTTCGATGAAAGTGGGAGGGTCTGCAGAGTGCCTTCTCTTCCCAAAGGATGTGGACGAATTAAAAAAGGTGGTTCGATTTGCCCGGAGAAAAAAAATTCCCTTATTGATTTTAGGCAAGGGAACAAATCTGGTGGTCAGGGATAAAGGAGTACGGGGATGGGTCATCAATCTAACTCAGGGGATGAAAAGAATCAAGATCGATGGAGAGATCATAGAAGCAGAAGCAGGTCTTTCCCTGCAACGACTGGTTCAATGCTCCATTCAGAAGGGGCTGACAGGGTTCGAACCCTTCTTCGGTATCCCTGGAACAGTGGGAGGGGGGGTGGCGATGAATGCCGGAGCATGGGGTGCCGAATTGAAGGATGTTCTTCTCTCCATGACCTTGATGAAGGAAGATGGAGAAATCGTAGAGAGGCACCGTTCGAGGCTTCGATTTTCTTATCGAGGGTTGGCCTTTCCCCCTTCATGGATTATTCTTAAGGGCCGGTTTCAGCTGAAGAAGGGGAAGAAAGAAGAGATCCTTGAACGGGTGAAATCTTATTCGGGGATGAGGAAGAAAAGACAGCCCCTGGATTATCCCAGCGCTGGATCCATTTTCAAAAATCCAAAGGAAGGCC
>Ga0214473_10012347_pt1 | contig 10027 bp, 6 predicted proteins | sample RVTome_7_FD_203509 | JGI IMG/M metagenome (GOLD analysis project Ga0214473, IMG submission 203509) | Soil microbial communities from uranium-contaminated site in the Upper Colorado River Basin, Wyoming, United States - RVT98D197 | ecosystem: Environmental > Terrestrial > Soil > Contaminated >... | reverse complement strand
AGGGTACAATCTGACGTGGCGATCAAAGCACACTATCGTAACCGAATCGCTTCACTCCGCCGTCGTATGGCCGCGGAGCATCTCGATTATTGGTTCTCGACCTCCGCGCCGCAGTTGCAGTACTTCGTCGGCTATACCGGCTCGAATGGCTTGTTGCTTCTCTCCCGGAAATCAGCCGAATTCTTCACCGATGGCCGTTACCGTGAGCAGGCGAAGAAGGAAGTGCGGGGCGCAAAGATCGAAATTGTCCCGGGCGATCTGATCGCCAATCTGCCAAAGATTCCGGCGCTCGACAACGGGCGTCCGCGCGTCGGTGTCGAGACCGCGCTCATCACCGAGAAGACGGGCAAGCGTCTGCGCGATCTCCTGCCGCGCGCGCTATTTGTGACGCTCGACGATTTCGTATCGCCCCTGATGGAGATCAAGGACGCCGGAGAGGTCGCCAGTATCCGTCGTGCCGCCAAGATCGCTGAGAACGCCCTCACCGGTACGCTGCCACTCGTCAAACCCGGCGTTCGCGAACGCGACCTCGCAGCGGAACTGGAGTACCGCATGACGAAGGCCGGGTCCGAGAGACCCGCTTTCGAATCGATCGTCGCCTCGGGATACCGTTCGGCCCTCCCGCATGGACGCGCCTCGGACAAGAAAGTGCAGAAGGGCGACTTCATTACCTTCGATTTCGGGGCCACCATCGACGGCTATGTCTCCGATATCACGCGCACCGTCGTCGTCGGCAAGGCCACGGCTCGGCAGAAAAAGGTCTACAATCTGGTCTTCAAGTCGCACCAAGCCGCCGTTGCCAAGGCCCGTCCCGGTGTCAAATGCGCCGATCTGGACAAGGTCGCCCGCGGCATCATCAGTCGCGCCGGATACGCCAAGGAGTTTGACCACAGCTTGGGGCACGGCATCGGTCTCGTCATACATGAGGCCCCGGCGCTCAGTTCGCGCAGCCAGGCCGTGCTGCGGTCCGGCATGGTCGTAACGATCGAGCCGGGCATTTACATCGCCGGGTGGGGCGGTGTGCGCATCGAGGACGATATCCTGATCCGACCCGGCAAGGCGCAGATCATCACGACGTTTGAACGCCGTTTGATCGAGTTGTAGATTCGAAGTTTCCTGGGGCAGCAGGGACTTTCCCGGAAGGGGGAAGCCGTGAACGAACAAACGATTCGTCAATTGATCAAGATCGTCGAGGATTCGAGCATCGATTCGCTCGAGGTGCGCCGTTGGTTCCAGACCATTCGCATCGTCAAGAATCGCGGCACACAGAACGGGAATTATCCCTCGCCCACTGGTACGACCACGCTTGTCAGTCTGGCGACTCCGGAACCCGCTCCGGCCGCGGCGGAACAGATAGTTGTCGCACCGGCGCCTGTCGCGCCCCCCGCTCCATCCAATCTGGTCGAAATCAAGTCCCCGATGGTTGGCACATTTTACCGCGCCGCGTCGCCCGAGTCGCCCCCGTTTGTCGACACCGGAAAGGTCATCAAAGTCGGCGATGTCCTCTGCATCGTCGAGGCGATGAAGCTGATGAACGAGATCGAAGCGGAGCAATCCGGCAAGATCGTCAAGATCCTCGTCGAAAATGCCCAGCCGATCGAATTCGGACAGCCGCTCTTCTTGCTGGACCCGACTGCTACGTAATCGGCTCGGTGGCCCTGGGCGGCGGTCGCTCCTACAATGCGAAGAGCAGAGTGAGTTGTCTTCGAAATCCGTCCAGTCCTCTCATCGGACATCCACGCAAGACAGCGAGCAGCATCGAGCGGAATTGCCGGGTGATGGCCATTTGACCCACGGCTTCCTATCCGATAGATTGCATCATGCCCCGAACAAAACAGCTTCCCAAGCGACAATTGAAAGTCAATCCAGCGCCAAAATCGCGGATTCGAAAGCAAGAGCCGGCGATCAAAACGGTCGGAAGTCCCCGGACTTTTGAACAGGCCTTTAAGAACATCGATGACGTCCTCTGGAAAGAGGCCGGCTGCACTACCGAGCTGGACTACACTGAACAAACCTCCTGGCTGCTCTTCCTGAAGTACCTCGACGGTTTGGAGGAGGATAAGGTTGTAGAGGCCAAGCTGGAGGGGAAGACCTACAGCTACATTCTGGAAAGGCCTTACCGCTGGGACACATGGGCGGCACCGAAGACTAAAGACGGCAAGCTCGACCACAACGCCGCGATGACGGGTGACGATCTACGCGACTTCGTGAACCAGAAGCTCTTTCCCTATCTGCACAAGTTCAAGCAAAAGGCCAGCGGGCCGAATACGATCGAATACAAGATCGGCGAGATCTTCGGGGAGATCAAAAATAAGATCCAGAGCGGATACAATCTGCGCGAGATCATTGACCACATTGACGAACTGCGATTCCGCTCCCAGACTGAGAAGCACGAGCTTTCGCACCTTTACGAAGCCAAGATCAAGAACATGGGCAACGCCGGGCGCAACGGCGGCGAGTACTACACCCCGCGCCCGCTCATCCGCGCCATCGTGCAGGTAGTGAAGCCGAAGATCGGCGATCGCATCTACGATGGCGCTGTCGGCTCTGCTGGCTTCTTGTGCGAGTCATTCGAATACTTGAAATCCAAAGGCAAGCTCACCACCAAAGATCTCGACACGCTCCAGACCCGCACCTTCTACGGGAAGGAAAAGAAGTCCCTCGCCTATGTCATCGCCATCATGAACATGATTCTGCATGGCATCGAAGCGCCCAACATCATTCACACCAACACGCTAACCGAAAACCTCGCCGACATTCAGGAGAAGGACCGTTACGACGTGGTGCTGGCTAATCCGCCCTTCGGCGGCAAGGAACGCAAGGAGGTGCAGCAGAACTTCCCTATTCGCACCGGGGAGACGGCGTTCCTATTTCTCCAGCATTTTATCAAGATGCTCAAGGCGGGCGGGCGTGGCGGCGTCGTCATCAAGAACACCTTCCTCTCCAATACCGACAACGCTTCCGTGAGCCTGCGCAAGCTCCTACTGGAAAGCTGCAACCTCTATACCGTGCTCGACTGCCCCAGAGGGACCTTCCAGGGGGCGGGCGTGAAGACCGTAGTGCTCTTCTTTGAGAAAGGCGCGCCCACGCGCAAAGTCTGGTTCTACCAGCTCGACCCCGGCCGCAACCTCGGCAAGATCAACCCGCTCAACGACGCCGATCTCACTGAGTTCGTGAAGCTGCAAGAGACGTTTGCCGACTCGCCCAAGAGCTGGAGCGTGGACACCAAAAGCATTGACTCGACGACCTTCGACCTCTCCGTGAAGAACCCCAACGGCGGCGAGGAAATCGCACACCGCAGCCCGGCGGCCATCATGGACGAAATCGCCGCGCTGGACGCCGAGAGCGCCAAGGTGTTGGGGAACATCAGGGCGCTGCTATGAGAAAAGATGGGAAGAATGCGAAGAATGGGAAGAATGCGAGCGATGGGAAACATCCTTCCCATGACTCCCATTCCTCCCATCCGCCCGAGCGCCTCCTTCCCCCACGAGGCGATTACCAGACGCTCCTCTCCTTCCAGAAAGCCGAGATCGTCTATGACATCACCTTCCGCTTTGCGCACAAGTTCCTCGCCAAGGGCGACCGCACCGTGGATCAGATGATCCAGTCCGCCCGCTCCGGCAAAAAGAATATCCTGGAAGGCAGCAAGGCCGCGCTCACCTCCAAGGAAACCGAGATCAAGCTTACCAACGTGGCTCGTGCCAGCCTCGAGGAATTTCTGGATGACTACAAAGACTATCTCCGCGCCCGCGACTTCGCGATCTGGGACAAGGACTCCAGGGAAGCCGTATACGTTCGCAAGTTGGGCCGCAAGACGCCGCAGACCTACGAGGACTACCGCGCGTTCGTGGAAACCCGCCCGCCCGAAATCGTGGCCAACATCGCGCTCTGCCTCATCCACCAGACCAATTACCTGATTGATCAGCAACTGCGCCGGCTGGAGAAAGACTTCCTCGAACAGGGCGGCCTGCGCGAACGCATGACCCGCGCCCGCTTGCAGTATCGAAATAGGAGCAATACGTTGCCTGAGTCCCATGATGCCCCCGGGCCGCTGCCTAAGAAGGCAAGGGGCCAGCCATGAGTCGCCCAAAACAGGCAACTCATGACGTGCACCCGTCGCGTCATTCCCCTGCGGCCACACGCGGAAGTGCTGGGGAACATCAAGTCGCTGCTATGAAGAAGGGGTGGCAATGCAAACACATTGGCGACTTGTGCGAGGTCGTCGCGGGCCAGTCACCCGAGGGGAAGTTCTATAACACCGACGGCAAGGGAATGCCCTTCTACCAGGGGAAGAAAGACTTCGGAGAGAAGTTCATTGAAGATCCGACGACCTGGACCACTCAGACCACCAAGAAAGCCCGAGCGGGCGACATCCTCATGTCCGTGCGTGCTCCTGTCGGGCCAGTGAACTTCGCTACCGACGAAGTCTGCATTGGACGAGGACTGGCCGCCATACGCAGCAGCGCTGGACTGAATCGCGATTTCTTGTTTTACCAACTGCTGCATTTGCAGCCAGAGATTGCAGGCAGGGAAGGGGCAGTCTTCGCTTCAATCAATAAATCAGAGATCGAAGCCTTGCCCATGGCCCTCGCCCCTCTCCCCGAGCAGCAGCGAATCGTCGGCATCCTCGACGAAGCGTTTGAGGGCATCGCCACTGTCAAAGCCAACGCCGAAAGAAACCTCCAAAACGTGCGCGCTATCTTCGAAAGCCACCTCCAGTCCGTCTTCACCCAGCGCGGGCCAGGGTGGGATAGGGTGACGCTCGAAACACTCTTGGAGCGAAAGTGGATAGAAGGTCACTTGGACGGCAACCATGGAGGCGATTATCCCCGCAAGCAAGAGTTCATTCGCGAGGGCGTTCCCTACATATCCGCGAATTGCCTCGACGACGAGCGCGTTGACATGTCCCGCGCGAAGTACCTGTCATCTGGTCGAGCGGCTCGACTTCGCAAGGGGGTTGCCAAGGACAACGATGTGCTCTTCGCCCACAATGCCACCGTCGGCCCCGTTGCTATTCTTCGTACTGAGGAGGAGAAGGTCATTCTCGGTACGTCGCTCACCTACTACCGTTGCAATCGAAAGCACATTCTGCCGGAGTATCTTGCTCACTACATGAGGTCTTTCGGATTCAAGGAGCAGTACTTGCAGGTGATGCGGCAATCGACGCGAAATCAGGTGCCAATCACAAAGCAGCGCGAATTTTGGCATGTCATCCCACCGCTGGAAGATCAACAGCGGATCATCCGTGTACTTGACGGCCTTCTTGAAAACAGCCGCCGACTCCAGTACGTCTATCAGCGTAAGCTCGTCGTTCTGGAGGCGTTGAAAAAGTCGCTGCTGCACCAGGCCTTCACCGGCCAACTTTAGGTCCACGCCATGAACGAAGCCGAGACCAGAGCCGAGCACATTGACCCTGCCCTAAAGTTGGCTGGTTGGGGCGTTGTTGACGGCAGCCGCATCCTGCGCGAGTATCCCATCACGTTGGGCCGCATCGAAGGTCTCGGGCGGCGTGGCAAGGCAGATATCGCAGACTATGTGCTCGTGTACCGCAACCACAAGCTGGCCGTCGTCGAAGCCAAAGCTTGGGACAAGTCGCTCACCGAGGGTGTCGGGCAGGCGAAGAGTTACGCGGGTAAGCTGGCCATCCGTTATACCTACGCCACCAACGGCCGAGGCATCTACCAGGTGGATATGTCCCCTTCGTCGCATTCCTCCCATCCCGCCGAGGGCGAGCTGCCGCACTACCCCACGCCGGACGAACTCTGGGAGATGACCTTCGCCGAAGCGAACGCCTGGCGCGACCGCTTCGCCGCTGTGCCGTTCGAGGATAAAGGCGGCTCGCATCCGAGCCGCTACTACCAAGACATCGCCATCCAGCAGGTGATGGAGGCCATCGCCGAAGGCAAATCCCGCATCCTGCTCACACTTGCCACCGGCACGGGCAAGACATTCATCGCGTTTCAGATTGCATGGAAGCTTTTCCACAGCCGCTGGAATCTAAGCCGCGAGCCGTCACGCCGCCCACGCATCCTCTTCCTTGCTGACCGTAACATCCTCGCCAATCAGGCATACAATGCTTTCTCGCCGTTCCCCGAAGATGCGATGGTCCGGATCGAACCGGAGGACATTCGCAAGAAGGGCAGGGTGCCGAAGAACGGGAGTCTCTTCTTCACGATCTTCCAGACCTTTATGAGCGGGCCGCCTCAGGACAGAAAACCGAGTCCGTATTTCGGAGAGTATCCACCGGACTTCTTCGACTTCATCGTCATCGACGAATGCCATCGTGGTGGCGCCAACGACGAAAGCACCTGGCGCGATATCCTCGAATACTTCGCCCCCGCGGTGCAGCTCGGGCTCACCGCCACCCCCAAGCGCAAAGACAATGTTGATACCTACGCCTACTTCGGCGAGCCGGTGTACATCTACTCGCTGAGGGAGGGGATCAACGATGGCTTCCTTACTCCCTTCAAGGTCAAGCAGATATCCACGACTCTGGATGAGTATGTCTACACGCCGGACGACAAGTTGATTGAGGGTGAAGTGGAGACGGGGAGACTCTACAAGGAAGCCGACTTCAACAAGATCATCGAGATCAAGGAACGCGAAGCGCACCGCGTGAAGATCTTCATGGACCAGATCAACCAGCAGGAGAAGACAATCGTCTTCTGCGCCACTCAAGATCATGCGCTGGCGGTGCGTGACCTCGTCAACCAGATGAAGACGAGTAAGGACCCGAACTACTGTCAACGGGTCACCGCCGACGAAGGCGCATTGGGAGACCAGCATCTACGCGACTTCCAGGACAACGAGAAGACCATTCCAACGATCCTGACCACTTCGCAGAAGCTCTCCACGGGTGTGGACGCCCGCAACATCCGCAACATCGTGCTCATGCGTCGCATCAACACGATGATCGAATTCAAGCAGATCATCGGACGCGGCACTCGACTATTCGACGGCAAGGACTACTTCACAATCTACGACTTCGTGAAGGCGCATCACCATTTCAGTGACCCCGAGTGGGATGGTGAACCGATTGAGCCGGAGGTGTGCCCGAAGTGTGGAATGAATCCATGTATCTGCGAAAAGGTCCCGCCACCTCCGCCGCCGAAATGCCCTGTCTGCGGTCAAGCGCCCTGTATCTGCCCGCCAGGTCCATGCCCAAAATGCGGCCAGCGTCCCTGCGTTTGTATCAAACGGGCCAAAGTGAAATTGGCGGACGGCAAGGAACGCACGATCCAGCACATGATGGTGACGTCGTTCTGGCATCCCGATGGCAAGCCGATGTCTGCGCAGCAATTCTTAGAGATGCTCTTTGGCAAGCTGCCGGAGTTCTTCAAAGACGAGGCGGAACTCCGCGCTCTCTGGAGTGCGCCCGGCACGCGGGCCAAGCTCCTGCAGGGACTCGCCGAGAAGGGCTTCGGCCGCGAGCAGATGGCCGAGATGCAGAGTATCATCAACGCCGAAAAGAGCGATCTCTTCGATGTCCTGGCATATGTCGCCTATGCGCTCCCGACACTCACCCGCGGAGAGCGTGCTGCAAAAGCAAAAATCGAAATCAGCACCCGTTTCAACAGCAAGCAACAGGTCTTTCTCGACTTCGTGCTCTCGCATTACGTGCTGGTTGGTGTCGAAGAACTCGATCAGGAGAAGCTGCGTCCCTTGCTTCTGCTCAAATACCACAACGCCATCGCCGACGCCGTTGCCGATCTGGGCGAGCCGGAGCAAATCGGTAGAGTGTTCGCGGGCTTCCAGAAGCACCTTTACCAGCGAGTGGCATAGGGATACTTACAGTAAAACTCTTGCCGTGTGTCTGAGTCGTGATCTTCGTGCCACGTCCAGCCGATGAGGGCCGATGCGGGGTCACGAGGAGAATCAAGGATTCATGAACCAAACTCAATCCGGTCTCCCAGACGCTTGTCATGCGGGCCAACCGACCGTTTAATGTGGCAGAAAAATCGGGCACGGGCTGAATCCGCTTGCCCGGTCTGACGGATCTGACATTGATTCGTGGGGAGGAAAGCTGTCATGCGGAAGATTCTCGTCACCGGCGCGCTGGGGCAGATTGGCTCGGAACTCGTTGTTGCTTTGCGCCATCAGTATGGCGCCGAGAACGTCATCGCCACCGACATCCGCATGCCCACGGACGTCCGCTTGCGCGACTCGGGTCCGTTCGAGTTTTTGGACTGCGTCGATCCCAATCACATCACCCGCGTAATGCAGATCCACAAGATCGACACGATCATTCATCTCGCCTCGCTTCTCTCTGCGATCGCCGAAACGCGCCCCAATCAGGCATGGCAGATCAATGTCAATGGCCTCTACAACATGCTGGAAGCGGCGCGACAATATAAGTGCGCGCTGTTCTTCCCCAGTTCGATTGGCGCATTCGGCCGCCTGACACCGAAGTACAAGACCCCACAGGACACAATCCAAAGGCCGGACACCATGTACGGCGTCACCAAGGTCACCGGCGAACTGCTCTGTGATTACTACTTCAAACGTTTTGCCGTCGACACACGCGGCCTGCGCTTTCCCGGGCTGATTTCGTATCAAACTGAACCGGGCGGCGGCACGACCGACTATGCCGTGCAGATCTTCTACGACGCCATCAAGCACCGCCGCTACACCTGCTATCTGCGCCGCGACACCTCGCTGGACATGATGTATATGCCCGACGCTTTGCGGGCGGTGATTCAGTTGATGGAAGCCGACCCCGCCCGGCTGGAGCATCGCAACGCATTCAATCTAACGGCGATGACGTTCACTCCCGACGATCTGGCGCATGCGATCCAACGTCACATACCCGACTTTGAAATCGACTACGGGGTTGACCCGGTGCGTCAGGACATTGCCGATTCATGGCCCGATTTACTGGATGACTCCGCGGCCCGCGAGGAATGGGGTTGGCGGCCGCAGTACGATCTGCCGCGGATGACCGATGAAATGATCCTGCGCGTCTCCGAGAAGCTCAAAGAACGTACAGAAACATCCGACATGCCTCGGTAACCAATCGAGGACCCTCCGGGAGTACCCGAATGACCTTCAGCGACCGCACCCGCAGCATCTATCAGTCCCAACTGACGGACATCAGAAACGCCGGACTGCTCAAGCAGGAACGCTTCATCCACTCGGCACAGGCCGCCGACATTGAGGTCGAATTCCCCGCGGGCGCTCCCACAAAGAAAGTCATCAACATGTGCGCCAATAACTATCTGGGGCTCTCCAGCCACCCCGATGTGATCAAGGCCGCGCACGAGGGATTGGAGCGACGCGGCTACGGCATGTCCTCCGTCCGCTTCATCTGTGGTACGCAGGACATCCACCGCGAGCTCGAGGAGAAGGTGACAAAGTTCCTCGGCACCGAGGCCACGATTCTCTTCCCCTCGTGCATGGATGCCAACGCCGGTTTCTTCGAGGCGATCCTCACCGCGGACGATGTCATGATTTCCGACCGGCTTGTCCACGCCTCCATCATCGATGGGATCCGCCTCTGCAAGGCCGCGCGGGAAATCTTTGAGCACTCCGACATGGAACAAGTCGAAGAGAAGCTGGCGATGCATGCCGACAAGCGCCTGCGCATCGTCATCACCGATGGCGTCTTCTCGATGGACGGCGACACGGCCAAGCTGGACGAGATGGTCGCCCTCTGCCGAAAGTACGACGCCATGCTCTTTGTCGATGATTCCCACGCCACCGGCTTCATCGGGAAGACGGGGCGCGGCACGCAAGAGAAATGCGGTGTCGTCGGCGAGATCGACGTCATCACGACGACGTTTGGCAAGGCCCTTGGCGGCGCCTCGGGCGGCTGCGTGTCCGGCAGGCGCGAGTTGGTCGAGATGTGCCGCCAACGCGCCCGGCCTTACCTGTTCTCCAACACTTTAGCCCCGGTCGTCGTCTCCGGCGTGCTGAAGGTCCTCGACATCCTGACGCAGAGCACCGAACGCCGCGACAAGCTCGAACGCAACACCGCTTACTGGCGCGAAGGCCTTACCGAGGCGGGCTTTGTTCTTAAGGAAGGCGATAC
>Ga0214473_10012346_pt1 | contig 10027 bp, 7 predicted proteins | sample RVTome_7_FD_203509 | JGI IMG/M metagenome (GOLD analysis project Ga0214473, IMG submission 203509) | Soil microbial communities from uranium-contaminated site in the Upper Colorado River Basin, Wyoming, United States - RVT98D197 | ecosystem: Environmental > Terrestrial > Soil > Contaminated >... | reverse complement strand
AGAGGGGTTCAACATCTGTCTTAAGCATCTTGATGACAGAGGCTTCATCTCCGGAGCTCAAGCCTCCACGCAGCCGCTCCAGTTGTCTTCCCAGCCGGTGGCCCAACTCTTCAAGAATAGGCATCGGCCTCGCCTCGCTTGCCAGATGGATCACCCTGAGAGCCGAGCCCAGCTGATCTTCTAAATCACTCTGCACGGCCCGGTTTCGTTCTTCTGAAGACCCACGAATGTCAGAGATGGCATAGAGAGGGTAAACATCTCTAAAGACGATCGGTTCAAGATCGGACACCTGTCCCATTCTGATTCTATCCAGATGATGAAACGCAGCGTCGTGGAAGCGCCATTCCACTGATGGATGCACGGCGGTACATTTTTGCTTGATAACGCTCTCGATCTGATGGTCCGTCTCATCCAGGGCCCTTTTGACGGCCAAGGCGAATAGGGGAACGATCTGGGTCATCAACAGGATATCCTCGGGACCGAATTCCCCGGGGTTCGGTGAGGCGAGATCGAGGGTGCCGATCATCCGTCCCTGATAAGTTAGAGGCGCGATGAGAAGCGATCTGGCGCCGCGCTGGAAAACGGCTTCCTCAGCTTTTGACCGGAGCGTCTCTTCCTTGAGATCGCGGATAATGAGAATCCTGTTTTCCTCGAAGGCCCGTTCATAGGAAGAACCTTCAAATTCCTGAAGGGGCAAGTGCAGGGACCCGGAAAAAACGGAACTGCCGGTAAGATCGCATCCCACATTCAAGAGCATGACCTGATCGCCCTTGATCGCCGCAAGGCCGGCGACGAGACTCGAGCAACGAAACAGGGTTCGGAGCTTTTGTTGGAGCAGTTGGAAACCGCTTTGGGAGAAGATGGATTCCTGGTCGATCAGGCTTCTCTCCAGTGCTGAGACGATTTCGGACTGGGTCACATCGAATGCGTAAAGAGAACCAAAGCCGCGGAATTCAAAGTTTTCAGGGGGTAGAATCTCCCGAAGGACGGTCGGGTTTGTCATATTTTCGAGAATTCTTGAGCGCTCTTCTTCAGTGAGCTCTTTGAGTTCGCCTCTCGGGTGCACTTCAATAAACCGGAGGTTGGGCTTTATTCTAAGGTAAAGATCCAGTCCCGTGTCCGGATCCGGAACCACCTGGGTTATCGGATAGTCTATTTCCCGGTGAATCCCGTAGTACTTGTCAAGAATCAGGAAGTAGGCCCTAAGAATACGGCCCATGAGGTAATTTTCTTCTCCCATGAGAGGCCTGCCCTTGAAAGAGCCGTCGTCATTCAGAAGGAGGCGCTTGAATGAGGGAGAGGTGTAAACCGGCCGAAGGTTGAAAGGCACAAAGGCCCCCACCAGGTCGGTCTTCCAGAAGGCCGGAGGAAAAACTAGAGCCATGAGGCTCTTGAGCAGGTCCTGATGCCGATCCAAAACGGTGAGATCTTCAATGGGTTCGAGAAGTTCAGGAGCTCTTTGAACCTTTGCTTCAAGGCCTTCTGCGAGGCAACTCCCGTATTCGAGAGTGGCGGCAATGTTTCGGCGCCAAAACTCGATAAGGGGTGTTAAACTGAACAGGCAACGAAACGGGTATTTTTCCAGCAGGGGACCCATAAACCAATCTCCCTGAAATCGGGGTTGCGAGCTAATAATATATGAATTTAGCCAGAAAGTAAGGATAATGGTTTCATTGTCAATTCAAAGCCTTCAAAAGCAAAGCGGAATCCTTGCATGGCACGCAAAAAGAGATTCCGGAGTTTCTGGGCCGTCCAAGCGCCAGACAAAGTCCTTCCAAAAGATGGAGCGACAAGTGCAACCGTACCATAGCGATGCTGGCACGATACCACAAAATAGGGTATCCAGGAAAGCGTATCGCAAGGAGAAGGGATCGTGGGTTGCCTGAAAGGGGAGAGGGTCATCATGAAAAAATGGGCACTTTTCAGAGTGAAGAATGCGATGCTCTTGGCCAACATGATCTCCAACACCATCGGCGTGTGTGTTGTTCTGTTCCTGAGCCAAACTATACGCTTGCCCGCCTCAGAGGTCTCTGAGTTGGCGGCTCGAATCAACCAGGTCTTTATTCCCTGTTCTTTCCTCCTGCCCTTGGCTCTTACAATTCTCTATGAAAAACCCATCCGATCCTACCTTACGAAAGCTTCTCTTCAAAGACCCGTGGATGAAAAAGAGAGGATGGATGCGCGGCGGCGACTGCTCAATGAGCCTTTCTTCCTCATTGCCCTGGATATGGGTGTGTGGTTTGCTGCCGCTCTGATCTACTCCGCGATCTTCTGGGCCTACCATGTCGAGTGGGCTGTGGTGCAGGCGGCATTTCTTCTCAATTCTCATACGGGCTTGATCACCACCACGGTTGCCTTTTTCGTTTTTGAATTTGTCATGCAACGCCGAGTCGTACCTTATTTGTTCCCGGAAGGGAGCCTCTTCATGACCCCCGGGACCATTCGCATCCGGATCCGAACCCGGCTGGTGGCCTTTCTCTTTGCCAGCAATTTGGTCCCTTTCCTCACCTTCCTTTACGCCGTGCACGGCACGTTTCAAAGTCGTCGTGATCCTGTTGAAATCCTCGAACAGCTGCAGACAACCATTATCTCAGAAGCGCTGATTTTCATGGGTGTGGGTATTTGGCTGGTCTACCTTGTGAGCAGCAACATGACTCGCCCGCTGCAGGAGACGGTCCGGGTGCTCCAACAGGTCAGGAACGGCCAATTTGAAAATAAAGTACGAGTGACCTCCAATGACGAGATCGGTTACACAGGGGACGTGATCAACGAGATGACGGAAGGACTCAAGGAGCGGGACTTCATCAAGGAGGTCTTCGGTAAGTACGTTTCCAAGGAGATACGGGATGAAATCCTTTCAGGGAAAGTCACCCTGGACGGCGAGCTCAGACAGGTGACCGTTCTGTTTGCCGACCTCCGGAACTTCACCCCCATGGTCGAAACCACGCCTCCTAAAGAGGTTGTGAAAATCATCAACAGCTACTTCAGGGAAATGGACGAGGCCATCAATCACCACCATGGACTGGTGATCCAGTACATCGGCGATGAGATCGAAGCCGTCTTCGGTGCGCCCATTTACCGAAACGACCATCCTGTCTTGGCCGTGCGAGCCGCTATGGACATGAAGGAGCGCCTGAGAAGGGTGAACCGGGAGTTGAATCTGCGGGGATTTCCGTCGCTGTTCCACGGCATCGGAATTCACACGGGTGAGGTGCTGGCCGCCAACATCGGCAGCCCGGAGCGTCTGTCCTACGCTCTGGTCGGGGATACCGTGAATCTGGCCTCGCGGGTCCAGGGGCTCAACAAGGAGTTCGGGACCGAGATTCTCATCACAGCAGCCACAAGAGCCGCTCTGGATGGGGATTTCTCTCTCAGGGGATTGCCCGCGACTCCGGTGAAAGGCAAGAGCGGGCTGGTCGAACTCTATGCGGTGGAGTAAGGAAAGGGGAAACGAGGCCAGAAACGCGATTCTCACTTTAACGGCCTGATATTAAGATCATTCTTGACACGGGCCCAATATTTTTCTAATAAGAACCCATTGAATTCTTAACGGGTCACACAGGTAAGCTCTCGATGTCTAACAGACAGTTGAAGAGGTGGATATGGCCTTATCCGAGAAGATAATCTGTGAGGAACTCGGTGGTATGAAAAATAGCGAACACGCTGAACCGCCATTATTGAAAAAAGGAAGGAACTTTACCAGGAGCAGGGAAATCCAGGCTCTGGGACTCTATCCGTACTTTAGACCCATCTCTTCCGCCCAGGACACCGAAGTGATCATCCGAGGGCAGAAGTTGCTGATGCTGGGGTCCAACAGTTACCTGGGCTTGACCAATCACCCGGAAATCAAGAAGGCCGTGCACGCAGCCGTGGAAAAATACGGCTCAGGCTGCGCCGGATCGCGCTTTCTGAACGGCACGTTGGACATCCATCTGGAGCTGGAGGAGGCTCTGGCCAGGCTCGTTGGGAAGGAATCGGTGCTCCTTTATTCCACCGGTTTTCAGGCCAACTTCGGCACCATCAGCACCATGGTGGGGCGCGGCGAATACGTCGTCGCCGACAAGGAAGACCACGCCAGCATCATGGACGGGTGTCTGCTGTCCCTGGGCACCTTCATGCGCTACAATCACAATGACGTGGCCGGGCTTGAAAATTGCCTGAGAAGAATCGATACGGCGGCGGGCAAACTCATCGTGGTCGACGGAGTGTTCAGCATGTCCGGGGATGTCGCGCCGCTCAAGGACATCGTAACGCTTGCGGAGACCTACCGTGCCGCCCTCATGGTCGATGACGCTCACGGTATCGGCGTGATGGGGAACAACGGGCGCGGCACGTGCGATCATTTCGGGCTCACTGATCGCGTTCACATCATTATGGGAACCTTCAGCAAATCGCTTGCCTCCCTTGGCGGATTCATCGCCTCTGATGCTTACACCATTGAGTACTTGAAACACCATTCCCGCAGCCTCATTTTCAGCGCCAGCATGACACCGGCCAATGCCGCCGCCGTCCTGGAGGCCCTGAAGATCATGCAACGCGAACCCGAACGGATTGAACGCCTGTGGCGCAACATGCGCTTGATGAAAGAGGGATTGCTGGGGCTCGGTTTTGACCTTGGTGCCAGTCAAACCCCTATCCTGCCTGTTTTCTGCTACGAAGATGAAAAAACCTTGCGCATGGCCATGCGGCTTCACCAGGAAGGCGTTTTTGTCAATTCTGTTCTGCCTCCGGGTGTACCCCCCAACAAATGCCTCATCCGCATCAGCCTGATGGCCACCCACACGGAGGATCAGATACAGATTGCCCTTGAAAAGCTGAAAAAAGTCGGCAAGGAGCTCGGACTGATCTAGACCGACCTTTCGTGAGCCTAGGACGAGGGACTTTCGATGACGCAGGTTTTTGTGACGCCGGCTCAATCCGACCGGGACGTGGATGCCTTTATCCGTTTTCCGCTCCGGCTCTACCACCAGGATCCCTTTTTTGTTTCCCCTCTTCTTTATGAACGCAAGAAATTCTTCAAGCCCTCCAACCCTATTTTTCAATTCACGGATGTCACTTATTTTCTGGCACGGGGCGAAAACGGCGAGGTAACGGGGCGGGCCACCGCTCACATCAACACTCGCCACAACGAACATGCCGTTGAGAAAACAGGTTTTTTCGGATTTTTCGAATGTATTGACGATCAGGCGGTTGCATCGGCTCTGATGACCGCGGCCGAAGACAGGCTCAGGGACCGGGGCATGAAGATAATCCGGGGGCCCTTCAATTTTTCGACCAATGAGGAATGCGGTTTTCTGGTCGACGGGTTTGACCGTTCGCCCGCCATGATGATGCCTTATACCAAGCCTTATTACCCCGATTTCATGACCCGACTCGGCTACAGCAAGGCAAAAGATCTTCTGGCCTATGAGTACTCATACCAGGGCAGTATACCGGACTACCTTGTGCGCCTCAGCCGGCGCATCCGGGAACGCAAACAGATCGTGGTCCGTTCCATCAACATGCACCGCTTTGTGGAAGACGTAGAAACCATATTCAGGATCTATAATGCCGCGTGGTCTAAGAACTGGGGATTCATACCTGTCACGGATGAAGAATTCCGCTGCACGGCCAAGGATCTCAAGCCCATTGTAGACCCCTCTATCGTCCTGATCGCGGAGAAGGAGGGGCAGCCTGTGGCTTTTTCCGTGAGCTTGCCGGATTACAATGTCCTGCTGAAAAAAATGCACGGCCGGCTGCTTCCATTCGGATTCCTGCACTTGCTCTTCGGCCGCAAGACCATAGGGAGAGTGCGAACGCTGTTGCTGGGAGTGGTGGCCGAATACAGGCTGAGCGGCATCGAAGTCCTGCTGATTCACGACACCTTCGAGAAGGGGCTGGCCAGGGGCTATCGGGCGGGCGAGATGTCGTGGGTCCTGGAAGACAACGTGTTGATGCGCAGAGCCCTTGAGCGCATGGGGGCACAAATCGGGAAAACCTACCGTATCTACGAGAAAGCCCTATGAAAGTGTTCCTCACGGGCGCCAGCGGGTTTGTGGGAAGTCACGTGTTGGATGGGTTGTGTGCTTCTCGACACGAGGTCTCCGTTCTGCTGCAGCCCACGAGCAACACCCGATTTGTATCCCGCCACCTTCCCGATGTGACCGTCCATTACGGCTCGCTGGGAGATTTGGAGGTGCTGAAAGCGGCCATGTTCGGGATCGAAGCGGTCATCCACTGTGCCGGCAAGATCAAGGCCTTGCATTCCTCCGACTTTTACCGGGTTAACCAAGCGGGGACCTGCAACGTGGTTATGGCTGCAAACGCTTGCCATGAATCCGTGCGACATCTGGTTTACATTTCCAGCCTGGCGGTCAGCGGGCCCGGCGTCTTGAGCCGACCAGCACAGGAAACCGATGAGCCGCGTCCGGTTTCCGTTTACGGGCACAGCAAATGGCTCGGTGAAATCGAAGTCCGGCAGCACTGCCGTGTGCCCTGGACCATCCTGCGGCCCGCAGCGGTGTACGGACCGAGAGATACCGAGTTCCTGCCCGTGTTTCAAAAAGTGAAACGGCGCGTCATGCCTCTGGTCTCGGGCGCCAAGCGTGCCCTCAATATGGTTTATGGGCCGGATGTGGCGGCTGCGGTCCTCTGCTCCCTCATGCATGAGCGAGGCGCCGCTGGAACCTACCATGTGGCTGCCGAACCCCCATGCACTGACGAAGAGTTCATGCAGGAGATTGCCGGCCAGCTGCGGTGTCGCCCACTGCGCCTCCCTATCCCCCGTCCCGTCCTGTACCTCGCCTGCGTGATGCAGGAAATCATGTCCCGGGTGACGGGCCGGCCGAACATCTTGAGCCGGCAAAAACTCCCTGAACTCCTGGCGCCCGGGTGGGTTTGCAGCACCGACCGGATCAGGCAGGACCTCGGCTTCACGGCCTCTACCTCCCTGAGTGAGGGTGTCACGCAGACGCTGGACTGGTACCGCAGGGAAGGGTGGGTTTAGGGATGACCCCATGGGCCCGCATAACCCGGAGCTACCGTTTTGTCGATTATGCCACCCAGGCGTACCTGTTGCTGGTAGGGGTGCTGATCCTGTTTTGTCACAACGGCCGAGTTCCTCACTTTCAGCTGTTCCTGATGGCTCATGGCGCAGGGATCCTGGTCATTCACGCTTTTGTCGTCGGGAGCGCTCGCTGGCCGGAGAAACGGTTTTTCTCTTTTTTCCGGCACTTTTATCCGCTCTTGCTTTACGCGTTCCTGTACCGAGAATCAGAGCAGTTGAACCTCATGTTCGTGGACAGGTACCTGGATCCGGCTTTTATCGCACTTGAGGAGCGGATCTTCGGCTTTCAGCCTGCCATTGTTTTCATGAAGACTTTTCCCCATCCGCTGGTCAGCGAATTTTTCTACATGAGCTACTTCTCCTATTATGTGATGATCGCAGGGGTGGGGCTTGCGCTTTATTTCCGGAGAAAGGAAGAGTTCTGGCATTACCTAGCTGTTCTCTCTTTCGTTTTCTATGTGTGCTTTCTTGCCTTTATCTTCCTTCCCGTGGCCGGTCCGCCTGCTTTCCACATGGAGATCCCGAGGTATTTGGATCAGCAGCAACTTCCTTACTATCCCCTTGAATTTCCGCCTTCCGTAACGTCGGGGCCTTTCTTTAGTTTAATGGCTATCCTCTACAGCACTTTTGAAACAGGCGGCGGGGCATTCCCGAGCAGCCACGTGGCAGCGGCTATCTGTTTTCTTTTTTTTTCATGGCGATACCTGCCCCGGATTCGATTCCTTGTGCTTGCAGGAACGATTGCCCTGAGTTTCGCCACGGTCTACTGCGGATACCATTATGCGGTGGATGTGTTTGCCGGCGCGGCAACGGCAGCGGTGCTCGTTCCTATAGGGGAGTGGCTCTACAGACGATACTAGGATTTTGCTCTGTAACTTCTACGCGAGCTGCGGAGAAGTTACAGAGCATTCAATTCGGCTTGTTCACTGCGGCCTCTGTGAGAGAATTCCTTATCCTCTTTTCATCATGAGCTCGATGTCTTCGAGTAGCGACTGGAGGTCTTCCTCGTGCTCGACCTCCTGCTGGAGGATGCCCAGAACCATGTTGTAGGTGACCATGTCTTTGTCGCGCGTCTGCTTCATAAGATCGTTGTAGTATCCTATGGCGCACTGCTCCCCTTTGATATTCTGCTCAAGAATCACTTTTACGTACTCGTCATTGGGAGGCTCATAACCACAACCCGACCGCTGATACCACAATTTAGGTTCTGTGACAGGTTTTCCTCCAAGCTGGATGATTCGCAGCGCAACAAGATCTGCGTGAGCCAGTTCTTCAGTGGCATGCTGAAGAAGCTCGGCGGCCACGGCATCTTTCATTGGGCCTCTGACTACTTTTGCGCCCAGCCAGTACTGGTAATAGGCGAACCACTCATCTGCAAAAGCCCTATTGAGCTCCTCCAGAAGCTTGTTCACATCCATTCCAACGATTTCTCTTCCTCTGGTACCCATAGGTTCTCCTTTCTTTAGATATTCGTTTTTAGGGGTTCACTAAGGTTTGTTTAGCCCTGACTTATTAACGAGAAATATAAGGAGATCGTGGAACCTTGTAAAGGGTCAAGGTCTGTTATCGCAAAAGGGCAAGAGACGAGCGGGAGGATCTCAGTGCAGGATCTGGCTCAGGAACAGCTTGGTTCTCTCGTGCTGCGGATGACTAAAGAAGTCCTCAGGCGTGTTTCCTTCCACGATCTTCCCATAGTCCATGAACAGAACTCTGTGGGCAACGCTCTTGGCAAAACCCATCTCGTGGGTCACCACGATCATGGTCATGCCTTCCTTTGCAAGATCGATCATGACGTCGAGCACCTCTTTGATCATCTCAGGGTCCAGGGCGGAGGTCGGCTCGTCAAAGAGCATGACCTTTGGGTTCATGCAGAGACTTCGGGCAATGGCCACTCGCTGCTGCTGCCCACCGGAAAGCTGGCCGGGATATTTTTTCGCCTGCTCGGCGATGTGGACCTTTTCCAGGTAATGCATGGCCGCCTCTTCCGCCTGTTTCTTTGGAACCTTTCGAACCCACAAAGGACCGAGGCTTAAATTGTCCACGATGTTGAGATGAGGAAAAAGGTTAAAGTGCTGGAACACCATGCCCACTTCTGCCCGGATTTTCTCGATGTTCTTAATATTGCTGGTCAGCTCGATACCATCCACAATGATCCGGCCCTTCTGGTGTTCTTCAAGGCGATTGATACAGCGAATCAGCGTGGATTTCCCCGAGCCAGAGGGACCGCAGATGACGATCCGCTCCTGCCTTTGAACCGTGAGGTCAATTCCCTGAAGCACATGGAATTCACCAAACCACTTATGCACATCGATGAATTCTATCATCGCTTCGCTCGATGGATTCCTTTCCTCTTTCTTTGCCAGTTCTTCAGTCATAAAAGCCTCTTAAAAACTAAGATTAAACGGAGTGATGGAGTTTTGGAGTAATGGAGTGATGCAACAAACCATTACTCCAGTACTCCAGATTTCCTGCATTCGACGACTCCGATATTTCCTCACTCCGACCTTTCGATTTTTCCGCATTCCGTCACTGACCTCATTGGCCTGTCATCGACCGGTGGAGAGCTCCTTTTCCAATTTACGGCTGTAGTTGGACATCGAAAAACAACCCAGGAAGTACAGAAGGGCAACGATAAGATAAGCCTCGCGGCTAAAGCCCATCCATTCCGGATTCGCCAGGATGGACTGGGTGGTCTTGAGCAGGTCGAACAGCGCAATGATCACCACAAGAGATGTATCTTTGAAGGCTGAGATAAGAATGCTCACGCTGGGAGGAATCACAATCTTAAGTGCCTGAGGCAGAATAATCAGCCTCATGGTCAGGTAGTAGTTCAAGCCCAAAGACTCAGCCGCTTCGTACTGGCCACGCGATATCCCCTGAAGTCCTCCACGCACAACCTCGGCAATGTATGCGGCCGTAAAAAGGATGATGGCCACCTGGGCCCTGAGAATCTTGTTAAACGTAACCCCTTCAGGGAGGAAG
>Ga0214473_10012344_pt1 | contig 10028 bp, 5 predicted proteins | sample RVTome_7_FD_203509 | JGI IMG/M metagenome (GOLD analysis project Ga0214473, IMG submission 203509) | Soil microbial communities from uranium-contaminated site in the Upper Colorado River Basin, Wyoming, United States - RVT98D197 | ecosystem: Environmental > Terrestrial > Soil > Contaminated >... | reverse complement strand
AACGTGGTCGCCCAGCACCTGGCGGAGCGCCGCGTGCACCAGGTGCGTGGCCGTGTGGTTGCGCTCGATGTCGCGGCGGCGCTGCTCCGCCACCTCGGCCGTGACCGGCGTCGCTTCGAACTCGCCCGCGAACGGTCCGCTCACCACCTGCCGGCCCTCGTCCTTGCGCACCTCGTCCACCGGCAGCTCCCACCCCTGCCCCCGCACCAGGCCGGTGTCGCTCACCTGACCACCCGACTCGGCATAGAACGGGTTTTCGTGCAGGATCAGCTCCACCCGTTCCGGCCCCTGCCGGAAGGCCAGAATGTCGGTGTCCGCCCGGGTGGTCTCGTACCCTACGAACCGCTGTCGCTTACGCGGCGTCACGCGCACCCAAGAACTCATACCAGCGTGACGGATCGCGTCATGCGCCACGCGACTCGCGGTCGCCTTCACGCGCGACCCTTCCTGCTGCTGGGCCAGCGCTTCATCGAATCCGGCAACGTCCACGGTCCATCCCCGCTCGGCCGCTATCACTTGCGTCAGATCGAGCGGGAAACCGTATGTGGCGTGGAGCTTAAAGGCGTCCTCTCCGCTCACCACCCCCCCGCTTCCCGCCAGGATCCCGTCGAGCCGCCCGAGCCCGCCCTCGATGGTGTCGAGGAAGCGCTCCTCTTCCGCCCGGGTCACCTGCGCGATGTGCCCGCGCTTGGCGACCAGCTCGGGATAGACCTCGCCCATCACGTCCACCACGGTCAGGGCCAGGTGCTCGAGCGTGGGCTGGGACCGGCCCAGCAGGTACGCGTGGCGCACCGCCCGGCGCAGGATCCGCCGCAGCACGTAGCCCCGGCCGTCGGACGACGGGTACACGCCGTCCGCCAGCAGGAAGGCCACGGCCCGGGCGTGGTCGGCCAGCACCCGGTAGCCCGCGCCCGCGGGCCCCCGGTCGTACGGGCGGCCCACCAGCTCCTCGGCCCGGCGGATGATGGGCAGGAAGAGGTCGGTGTGAAAATTGGAATCGGCCCCCTGGAGCACCGCCGCGATGCGCTCGAGCCCCGCCCCGGTGTCCACCGACGGCGCGGGGAGCGGCGTGCGGGACCCGTCGGCCGCCTGGTCGAACTGCATGAACACCAGGTTCCAGATCTCCAACAGGGCGCCGGATTCGGCCCGGGCGATGAACTCCGGGAGCGTCAGCGCTTGGCGGGCGTTTCCCGTTTCCCGTTTCCCGTTTCCCGCCCCCAGATCGACGTAGATCTCCGAACACGGCCCGCACGGCCCCGTGTCCCCCATCTGCCAGAAGTTGTCCTTGTCACCCAGCCCGAAGATGCGCGATTCGGGGATTCCGGTGACCCGATGCCACAGCTGTCGGGCCTCGTCGTCCGTGTGATGCACGGTCACGTAGAGCCGCTCCGGCGCGATGCCGAGATGGTCGGAGCCGGTCACCCACTCCCAGGCGAACGCGATCGCATCCTTCTTGAAGTAGTCGCCGAACGAGAAATTCCCCAGCATCTCGAAGAACGTGTGATGCCGGGCGGTGTGCCCCACCTGCTCCAGGTCGTTGTGCTTGCCGCCCGCCCGCACGCACTTCTGCACCGTCACCGCGCGCCGGTAGTCCCGCCGCTCCAGGCCCTGGAAGACGCGCTTGAACTGCACCATGCCGGCGTTGGTAAACAGCAGGGTGTGGTCGCCGTGGGGCACGAGCGACGCCGACGGTACCTCGCGATGGTCGCGGGCCCCGAAAAACTGGACGAATGACTGGCGAATCCGGGCGGACTTCATGGGGGGAAACTAATCGTGAAACGAGAAACGTGAATGGTGGTGCGACGCGGCGATGCCTACCGGAACTCGGCTCCTTCGACCAGGACCGCCGCGATCCGCTCCCCCGCCTGGCCGTCCCAGCGCTCGATGGACGCGGGCCGGGGGCCGGCGGGGTGATCCAGGGCTTCGATCGCCGCGCGCTCCAAGGCGGCCGGATCGGCGGCGTCCACCAGCCGGTTGGTCCCCGCGCTGCAGGTGATGGGCCGCTCGGTGTTGGGCCGCACCGTGAGACACGGGATCCCCAGGTACGACGTCTCCTCCTGGAGCCCGCCCGAGTCCGTGATCACCAGCGCCGCCTCCCGCACCAGCGACAGCATCTCCAGGTACCCCAGAGGCTCCGTCAGCCGGAGTCCGTCGTCGGACCGCGCCAGCGCGAGCAGCTGGGGCCGGGTTCGGGGATGCACGGGGAAGATGACCGGGAGGCGGACCGCGACTCGGCGCAGGGCCTCCAGCAACGAGCCCAGGACCTCGGGCCGGTCGACGTTGGCCGGCCGGTGGAGCGTCACCACCGCGTACGGACGGCCGGCCACCCCGTGCCGCGCCGGCGCCCCGGCCGCGATCGCCGCGGGCAGGGCGTTGGTCAGCGTGTCGATCATCACGTTGCCCACGAAATGGATCCGCTCGGCCGGCACGCCCTCGGCCCGCAGGTTGGCGTCGGCGTCGCGGGACGGGGTGAACAGCAGTTGGGCCAGCCGGTCGGTCACCACCCGGTTGATCTCTTCCGGCATGGTCCAGTCGCGGCTCCGGAGCCCCGCCTCGACATGGCCGATGGGGATGCCCAGCTTGGCCGCCACCAGCGCGGCGGCGGCGGTCGAGTTCACGTCGCCGTACACCAGCACCCGCGTGGGACGCTCCGCCGCCAGCACCGGCTCGAGGCCCACCATGATGGCCGCCGTCTGCTGGGCGTGGGTGCCCGACCCCACCCCCAGGTTGTGCTCGGGTGCCGAGATCCCCAGCTCGCGGAAGAACGTATCCGACATGGCGTCGTCGTAATGCTGCCCGGTGTGCACCACGAAGTGCCGGGCGGGGGTGCGGGCCAGGGCGCGCGCCACCGGCGCGAGCTTCATGAAGTTGGGGCGCGCGCCAACGACCGAGAGGATGATGGGAGCCAACTGAGGAGGCCGGGCGGCCCGGTCACCGGCCGCGGCCGCCGCTCAACAACGCTATCAGGCCGACGACCGCAGCCGGCAGCGCGAGGATGAGGCTCACCGACCTGGCACTGTTGTAGAAGCCGCTGATCCCCTCACCCTGCTCCCCCACGACGATTCGGTCACCGGCTCGCACGCCCAACTCGTCGAGGGTGCGACCGAGGGTGATGGCCTGCAGGAGGGCCGGCCCGTCCCACAACACCTCGGCCTCGCGCTGGATGACCACGTCGTTCAGCTTCGCCGTCCGCCCGAGCCCGCCCGCCAGCTGAAGGGCATCGGTCAGGACAATCTCCGTGGGCACCGTGTAGAACCCGGGCCGCTCCACGCCCCCTTCCACGGATATGCGCACCAGGGTGCCGGCCCGCAGCTTGGGGTTCCGGATGAAGCGCGCCACCTGCTGCGTGAGGTGTGGCTCCAGCTCGGCACGCAACACGCCCAGCAGTGGGATGGTGCCCAAGTTGGGCACGACCAGCTCCGGGCCGGGAGTCACGGCGAAGGTGTCGGACAGCATCTGCTCGCCCTCCACCACCATCATGATCCGATCGCCCGTGATGAAGTCCCCCGCCGTCAGCCGGCTCTGGATCTTGGTCGCTTCGGCAGTCGCCTGGGCCCGGAGGGTCGGGCTGTAGGCCGGCGACTGGGCCGCGCCGTCCAGGCGCTGGAGCAAGGCCTGGAGCGACTCCCGGGTAGCATTCCGGCTGAGGGGGTCCCAGTCGGGCAGCTGGGCCGCGGCCCGGCCGGCCGGGAGCGCCAGCAGGACGCAAACAAGGACGTCGGACTTGCTCAGCATGCGTCAATCATATGGCGCAACGGCGCCGCACGCTACTCGACCGTCACGCTCTTGGCGAGGTTTCGCGGCCGGTCCACGTCGCAGCCTCGGAGGACCGCGATGTGATACGCCAGGAGCTGCAGCGGCAGCACGGTGACCACCGGGGACAGGAGCGGATCCGTAGCCGGAACCCGGAGCTGGTGCTCGGCCAGCCGGCTCAGGTCGCCGTTCCCCTCGCTGGTGATCGCGATGATCCGTCCGCCGCGGGCCTTGACCTCCTGGAGGTTGGCCAGCGCCTTGTGATAGAGCTGGTCGGCCGGCGCCACGAACACCACGGGCATGTTCTCGTCGATCAAGGCGATCGGCCCGTGCTTCATCTCGGCCGCCGGGTAGCCCTCGGCGTGGATGTAGCTGATCTCCTTCAGCTTGAGCGCGCCTTCCAGGGCCACGGGGAAGTTGATCCCTCGCCCCAGGTACAGGGCATTGGTGGCGCCACGGAACGTCTGCGCCAGGGACTCGACCACCGGCCCCACCTCAAGGGCCTGGTCCACCAGCTCGGGGAGCCGGGCCAGCTCGTACACCAGCTCCCGCCCCCGCGCCTCGGACAATCCCCGGTGCCGCCCCACGTAGATGCCCAGCATCAGCAGCGCCACCACCTGCGAGGTGAACGCCTTGGTGGACGCCACGCCGATCTCCGGGCCGGCGTGCAGGTAGACCCCGCCGTCCGCCTCGCGGGCGATGGTGCTGCCCACCACGTTGACCACGCCCAGCACCCGCGAGCCCCCGGCCCGCGCCGCCCGCATGGCCTCCAGCGTGTCGGCCGTCTCGCCCGACTGCGAGATGGCGATGGTCAGGGTGCCCGGGACCAGGATCTGCGGCCGGTAGCGGAACTCCGAAGCGTATTCCACGTCCACCGGGATCCCGGTCAGCTCTTCGAGGACGTGTCGGCCAACCAGCCCGGCGTGCCAGGACGTCCCGCAGGCCAGAATCACGATCCGGTGGATGCGCTCGCATTCGGCCGGCGTCAGGTTGAGCCCATTCAGCCGAGCGATCCCCTCCTGGGGCAGCAGCCGGCCACGCAGGGTGCTCTGGACGCTCTGCGGCTGCTCGCAGATCTCCTTGAGCATGAAATGCGGGTAGCCGCCCAGCTCGATCGCCTCGAGATCCCAGTCGATGTCGTGGACCGGGCGCACCAGCCGCCGCTCGTGGCGGTCCACGACCCGATAGCCGTCGGCCGAGAGGACGGCCACGTCGCCGTCGTCCAGGTAGACCACCGAGCGGGTGTGCTCCAGCACGGCCGCGGCATCCGAGGCCACGAAGAACTCGTCGTCGCCGATCCCCAACAGCACCGGCGAGCCGCGCCGCGCCACCACCACGGTGCCGGGCTCGTCCGACGAAATCACCGCCAGGCCGTACGTCCCCTCGACGCGGCCCAGGGCGGCGATGACCCGCTCGGAGAGGGTCTGGCCCACCGCGTCCTCGATCAGGTGGGCGATGACCTCGGTATCGGTATCGGTGGCGAATGCGTGGCCGGCGCACTCCAGGGCCGCGCGCAGCACGTCGGCGTTCTCCACGATGCCGTTGTGCACCACGGCGATGTTGCCGGTACAGTCCACATGGGGATGGGCGTTGGTCTGGGTGGGAGCGCCGTGCGTGGCCCAGCGGGTGTGCGCGATCCCGCACGTTCCCTTGACCCCGTCTTCCGCCAGCAGCCGGCAGAGCCCGTCCACCCGGCCCGCCAGCTTCCGGATCTGGAGCCCCGTGCCGTTCTGCACCGCCAGGCCGGCGGAGTCGTACCCCCGGTACTCCAGGCGCTGCAGCCCGTCGAGCAGTATGGCCGAGGCCTCCCGCTTCCCCACGAACCCGATGATCCCGCACATAAGCCTACGACCTCTTTCGACCCGCCTCGAGCAGGGGCGGACTTCCCGCCCCCAGCCCGAACTGGGTCAGTTGAGTCAGTTTCGCGAGCAGTCGAGTGGTCCCGTCGCCTCGTTGCGCCATTTCGGTACGGGCTGGGTCGGATTGCGGCACTGGTGGCACAGGGACGGTATCATCCGGCAGTCGACACCGCGGCGCGGCTTCCCGTCGGCTCGACGGGGAATCGCCAGGATCGAATCGCGCGCGACCGGGGGAAGGTGTCACGGCGCTCCCCAGTAACAAGATCGGGGCCCCGGGAGTCGCAGTATTCTCCTCCCGTCACGCTAACCCCTTCCCTTAGTTTCGTTTACGGCTTTGGGCCAACCTGCGGTTGCAATCCCGGTTGTGACCTGGCGCCGTTGCGGATCTGCTTCAGATGACCCGGTTCATGTCGGGCGCTCCCCGCATTGCGGAACTGCCGTAACGGGAGCGGTTTGCGTCCCATCCGCCGGTCGCGTTTCCGCCGGCCGCATGCGGCACGGGTTGTGCTGAACCGGAGGGCGGCCCATCGGCGGTCCGTCGTGCGACCACCAGCGGCGCCAGATCACGCCGATCACTTACCGGGGGGATCGTGAGGGACACGCCACTCGAGTCCGGGCGCCACGAACGGCCGCCGCTGGTCCTCATTGTCAGCGATCAGGAGTGGTCCATCCGGTCCTTGGAGAGCATTCTCAGTCCCAACGGCTACGCCGTCCTGCGGTCCTACACGGCGCTCCGCGGCCTTACGCGGGCGGTCCTGTCGGTCCCGGACCTGATCATCATCGATCTCAATCTCCCTGACCTGGACGGACCCGAGCTGTGCCGCCGGCTGCGGGAGGATCCCCGGATCGGCGACGTCACGCCCATCCTGATGACGACGACCGGCCATCCCACGCGCAACGAACGGCTGGCCGCGCTGCGCAACGGCGCCTGGGACCTCCTGGTCCATCCCATCGACGGAGAGGATCTGCTGCTCCGGCTGAGCGCCTTTGCCCGGGCCAAGCATGCGTCCGACCGGGCCCGTGAGGCCGGGCTGGTGGACCAGGTCACCGGGCTGTACAACCTGCGCGGCTTCGCCCAGCGAGCCCGGGAGCTGGGCGCCCATGTCGCCCGCCTGGGGGCGCCGCTCGCCTGCGTCGTGGTCGTGGCCGAACCGGCCGATCCCGCGACGGAAGACGGCGCGGGGGCGGTGGCCGTGCGGTTCGCCGACCTGCTGCGGCACCTGGGTCGGTCGTCCGACGTCATCGGGCGGGTGGGAGAAACGGAATTCGCGGTGCTGGCGCCGGGCGCCGGCTCGGCCTCGGCCGCTACCCTGGCGCGCCGGCTCGAGGCCGCCGCGGATCAGGACAACGGCGACACCTTCGGCCGGGTCTCAGTGGCGTTTCACGGGGTGGACGACTTCCGCACCGCCAACATGCGCGCCCTCGAGCTGTTCGAGCGGGCCAGCGAATCGCTGCGGCGGTCCCGCCGGAGCGACCCGCGGGCCGCCACGACCTCGCAGTTCAACTAGCCGCTAGCCCGCCGCCTTCGGCAGCGCCGCCTGATCGTCGTCCGGGCTCTCGTCCCGGGCTTCGTACCCCGGCGTGTAATACTGGTAGTGATAGTGGTAGTACCGGTTGTGCCCGCCGGGCCGGATGTCGTTCAGCACGGCGCCCAGAATCCGGATGGGCAGGCGGTCGAGCGCGTCCAGCTTCGCTTCGGCCAGCTCCCGATCCGTCACCCCCGACCGCAGCACGACCAGCAGGCTCCCGGCCGCCGTCCCGAGCACCAGGGGATCTACTCCCGCGCCCAGCGGCGGGCTGTCCAGCAGCACCACGTTGTAGCCGCTCCGGAGCGCCATGAGCAGCTGCAGCATGGCGGGCGACCCCAGCAGCTCGGGGGCGGACTGCATGCGCGTGCCGCCGCCGATGAAATCCAGCGCCCCGTACCGGGTGCGCTGCACGATGTCTTCGCGGCCCGCCTTCCCCACCAGGAAATCCGTGAGGCCCGGTTTGCGGGAGGTTCCCAGTACCCGATGCAGCTCGCCGCGCCGGATGTCGGCGTCGATGAGCAGGGTGCGGTGCCCCGCGTCCGCGAACGCCAGCGCGAGGTTGGCGCAAAGGAACGACTTCCCATCGCCGGGGCCGGGGCTGGTGATGGTCACCATCATGGGGCCAGCCGCCCCATAGGCGTGGGTGAGCCCCAGCCGGATCCCGCGCAACGACTCGACCACGTTCAGCGCCTCGGGACCCTTGAGCGCGCCCTTCCGGCCGTTGGCGTCCACATGGGGGATGGCACCCAGGATGGGCAGCCCCAGGTCCTGGCTGATTTGCTCCGGGTAGCGGAGCCGCCGGTCGAGCCGGTCCAGCAGGAACGCGAGCCCCACCCCGATCCCCAGGCTGATGGCGAGGCCCATGAGGATGATGCGCCACGTCGTGTTGGACAGGGGGCGGCTCGGGACCACCGGGCGGGAGAGGATCTGGACGTCCGGCAGCGTCGTGGCCTCGGCCAGTCGCGCCGCGTCGAGCCGCGACCGAAGGCTGGTGTACAGACCCGCCGCGCTCGCCGCCGCGCGAGACAGCCTGGTCTCCTCGATGGTGCGGGCCGGGATCTCCTCCAACTCGCCGCCCGCCGAGGCGAGCTGGTTTTCGAAGTTCCTTTCGCGCAAGACGAGATCGTCGATCAGCCCACGCAGCAAGGACGGAATCATCTCCCGGTACAGGACGTCGATGTCCCGCGCCAGCGTCTGGACCTGCGGGTTCTCATCGGTGTACTTGTAACGCAGCGCCCGGAGAGCGACTTGCTTGTTGGTGTATTCCGCCAGGGCGCTCGAGAGCGGCGAGTTCGTCACCGACGGGATCACCATCAGTGCGGTGATGGACAACGAGTCGGTGGCCAGCACCCGCTGCAGGGCGTCCCGATCCCGCCGCAGCTGGTCGAACTGGATCTTCATGTTGAAGTAGTTCGAGAACACCTGGCTCTCGGTTTGCTGAATGCCCGGCGACAGCGGCGTTCCCTGCTTCGTGGGGAGCGTGATGGTCTGAACCTGGAAGCTCTGCAGCGCGGTTTCCGCCTCGTCGAGGCTCTTCTGGGCGTACTCCAGCTGGCGCGACAGCTCGCCCGTGAGCAGGGTGAGCTGGTCGCGCTTGAGCGAGGCCGCCACGTCAACGTATTGCGTGATGACCGCGTCCAGGACCGTGGTGATGCGGCGCGGGTTGGTGCCCCGATACTGGATGATCAGGAAGTTGCCGTTGCGATCCATTCGGGTGGTCAGCTCCGATGCAAGGGCGGCGCCCGCCTCCCGCGGCGTCAGAACCGAAAACTCGACCCGGTGCCCCGGCGGGAGCGCCCCCGCCGGGGGCACCCACTGGAAGCCCACTGGGCGCCCGATGGAATCGCCCACGGCGCCCTGGTCCCAGCGCGTGCCATCGCGCCCGCGGAGCACGTACGATCGGCCGTCCGGGCTCACCTCCAGCCGGTAATCACCCGTGCGGAATCGGCCCTGGACGTTGAGCGTCGAGAACGCGAGCGAATCCTCCGGCGGCGCATTCAGAAACAGGCGGAGCGAGCGAACCGCCGGATCGAGCACCACCGGCTCCGTGACCAACTGCACCCACCCCGCCTGGTCGAGCAGCTTGCTCGTCTTGATGGGCCGTTCGTTCACTGCGGCGACGTCGACGGACGACTCGATCCAGACCGACGCCTGCGCCTGGTAGGTGGGTTTGACGAAGCGGGTGGCCACCATCGACCCGGCCGTGCCGAGGATAGTGGTCGCCACGATCAGCCACTTGTACCTGATCAGGCCGGCGAGATAGCGCCCGAGGTCGGCCGAGGGCTCGTCTTCCTGAGCGGCGGTCAGCCGCTGCGCCGCCCACGGGATGGGCACCCGCTCCCCCACCTCGGCGGGGTAGTGGGATTCGGACGGTCGGTCAGGCAGGTTGCTCGGCATCATCCCTCACGGTAACCCCAAAGTACACCTTCTTACGCAAAAAACGGCGCACTGGGATGCCCGGCAATACTGACTGGCGCCCCCTACTCCCCGGTCGGTCTGCTGCTTCATCGCAACACCAGGGACGGACGCCTGGGCCCACACTGTTGCTTGATTGTGACACAGCTCCTTGACTGGCTGACTTGGCGCGTGTATCTCATTGCAGGCGCGAACGATCCGGTGTGGCGTCACCATCGGCCCGATCCGTGCAACCGCGGTCGCTGTCCAGTCCGTAGCCCAGCAGGAAGACCGGCCGGGCGCTGAACACGACCTGTAGGGGGAATCCGATGTCGATGCCCAACCAGCCCGAGCGCGCACCGCAGAGCGGGGTGCCGGGGACCTTGGCCCTCGACCCCGCGGTCAAGCGCGGGCTCCGCATCCTGACGGTGGACGACGAGCGCTCGCTCCGGGAGAGCTGCAAGATGTTCCTGGAGAGCGAGGGCTACAGCGT
>Ga0214473_10012343_pt1 | contig 10029 bp, 5 predicted proteins | sample RVTome_7_FD_203509 | JGI IMG/M metagenome (GOLD analysis project Ga0214473, IMG submission 203509) | Soil microbial communities from uranium-contaminated site in the Upper Colorado River Basin, Wyoming, United States - RVT98D197 | ecosystem: Environmental > Terrestrial > Soil > Contaminated >... | reverse complement strand
GTGAAACTGACTGCACGCCCTCGCCCATCTGCGGCGACAGCATCGTGGGCAACACGCCGGGCGAGACCTGCGACCCGCCGGGCTCAGCGGTGGGAAGCCCCGGCGAGACCTGCCGGGCCGATTGCACGTACTGCGGAGACGGAAACGTTGATTCGGGCGAAATCTGCGACGACGGCAACGAAGTCGATACCGACGCCTGCCAGAACGACTGCACGCCGCCCGAGGGTGAGGCTATCTGCCGCACGCCGGGGTTCTGGGGCACGCACGCTCGGGCTAACGCCGCGAAGCCGAGGAGCCAGAACATCACCCAGGCGGTGATCAACTTTGCCGGCGGCTCGCTGGAGGTGTGCGGGGAGTGCATCAACGCCACCGTGCCGGTCAACAACGCCGGATCGGCGGTGGAAGGCTTGTGCGTGGCTCCGGCTGGCGAGATCGTCCTGCAGAACGCCCGCCAGATCACGGCCATGGTCCTTAACTGCGTCATCAGCGGCTTCGGGGCCGACTGCGCCGGTGATGCCTACCTGTCGGGGCTGTACGGCGACTGCAACAACGCCTGCGTGGGGGCGTTGAGCACCCGCACCAACGAGCAGTGCCGCAACGAGATTGACTGCTTCAACAACGGCGGTCAGTACAACGGCGCCACCGGCTTCTGCCAGACGGGGACCTGTGCCAACGGCGATGCCTGCAACGATCAGACACCGTGCGTCGATCTGTCGGCGTGCACGCCGCTGCCGGGCAATTGCCATGACCGGCCGTTGGAAAACGAGGACCTCGGTCTCGACTTCCAGCCGCCGGGTCCAGCCGGCAGTGAGGCGGATTGCAAGGCCGCCAATGGGAACTCCTGCGCCATTCTGCCGCTGACCTGCTCAGCGACCCGTGGTGCGGGCGAGACCTGCTGCGCCTCGGATTCCTGTCCGTAGCCTGAGCATCAGCCGGGGACGGGCCGATCGCTGATCGGGCCTGCTCCCGCTGAGACCAAACCAGAGGCGGGGCGCCGCGAGGCGCCCCGCCTTTTTCTTTCGGTGATCCGGGCTCAACGCGGGCTCGTTCAACCCACGCGGTCAAGCCTGCTTGACTTGGGCGGTCGGTCGCCGCCACGCTTGCGGCGCCATTTGGATCCCGCAAGCTGGATCTCCGCGTGGTGCACACCCTGGCCGGACGGACTACGGCTGCGAGCAACCGTTTCGTCCACGCCTTCTTCACCGAGTGGCCGTGTGCTGGCCAAGGCATGACTCCGGTTGGCGTCCTATAATCTCCTTGCCAGAACTACACTTCGGGATCACGGACCCAGGTCCGCGGCCGGCAGCCACGTTCCAACGGCCATTCACTGCGAGGTCGAACACGACGTGGCACCACGATCTCGTACTCGCGGAGCGACCTATTCTCAAAGCGCCTATGCGTTGCGCCCTGACGTAGTTCGTTCACGTCGGACAGAAAGGCCTCGGTAACCGCAGCTATTGGGTCGCCTGATCGGTTTCGACACGTAGCCGGCGCTAAACCCCTCGGACGCAGATGAACGGTCCATCCACCCGGTTACTGATGCTCGGAGGATTGCTAAACCGGCATTCCTTCGTTATACTACGGTACTTTTCCCAGGGAGGGGAACGCGCTCGGTTTACGGCCAGGTCGGAGGATTCAAGCTCCTTGGCTCATCCTGTCGGGGCGAGCATGGGCGTGCCGATGCGTAACGATGTCACGCCAAGTTGGTGTGCTATCTGGGCCGATTCCGTGAATCTCGGGGCGAGAGATTGACGCACGCCGCGCCGACGGACCGGCGGACGGACCACCGCGCGTCGACCCGGAACGTCGCCGTCTTACACAGATGAATTCGTTCGTTGGCGGTCACGCACGGGCGTGTGCCGCTTCCGGACCATAGGAAAGCGTTGAGAGGGAATTGACTATGAATAAGAGGCAGAAACCGTCGACGCATGGAGCGGTGCCGTGTTGTCGCACGGCTCCGCGCCGGGGTACGGTCTTCACCGCGGCGTTGTGTACCGTTGCGCTGTGCGCGTTTGGCTCCCGGGCGTATGCGCAGTTCTCGTGCAGCGCCTCGATCAACCCGACGGTCCTGACGCCGCCGACGATCGGTACGGGTTACCTCGTTGGGGACGTGTTGACAGTCAATCTCGAGATCGGGGTCGGGACGATTCAGGGTGGAACGCTCATCAACATTCCGAGCGTCTCCCATGCGTTGGACTGCATCGGCCCGGGTACGCTCATTGACCTGTGTGTCGACGAGACCATGAAGGTCGCATATCTCGGCGACGGCTTCCTGTCGACCGACTGCGGCGTCGCGGTCTCCTCCAATGTTCCCGGGGGCGGAGCGGCCACGAACATCATGGTGTTCACGTTCGCCCCGACGGCCCAGCTACCAGCAGGCACGACTTGCAACGTAACGTTCGACGTGCAGATTCTGGAGGAGCCGTCCGCCGATGCCACGCCGAGACGAATCGAGGAAGCCTCAGGATTCAACGGCGTCTGCAACAACGGCCTCGTGGGCCAGGCCCGCGGAGGGTTGGGCATTGAGGTGTTGTTCTGCGGCGACAACCGGGTGAACCGTCCGGAGGAATCCTGCGATGGGACGGCTGCGGGGATGGTCGGCTGTTCGGCCGAGGATTCGGGTCTGCCCGATGCCTGCCGCGACGAAGCGGCCAGCGACCCCTGTACCTGCTGCGGCGACGGAATCCTGCAAACCGGGTCGGGCGAGCTCTGCGACGACGGGAACAACGACGACCACGATGGTTGCGACGCGAACTGTCAGCCGGAAGTGTGCGCGGTGCAGGTGGACAAGCAGGTATCTTGCGATGGAATCAACTGGTTTGACGTAGCCCTGGTCCTGAACAACGAGGACAGGACCCTCGGACCGATCCCCGGCTGCAACGCCAACGATCCGGTGTACGTACGGTACCAAGTCTCCAACGTCGGCGACGTGGACGTGGAGAACTGCACGCTGAGCGAGTCCAGCACGGTCATCCAGCCAGGGGGCACGGTACAGAGCGGCATCAGCATCGGCTTTGGCGTGACCCTTCCGGAAACTGCCCCGGACAGCGACCAGACCTGCACGGACGACCTGGAGGCGCAGGAGCCCAATACGGCGACGCTGCACTGCGACTGCGTCCAGCCGAGCCTGCCACCGCGGACCGCCGAAGCGACGGATACAGCCACGGTCACGTGCGAACCGATCTGCGGCGACAGCATCGTCGGCAACACTCCGGGCGAGACCTGCGACCCGCCGGGCTCGGCGGTGGGCAGCCCCGGCGAGACCTGCCGCGACAACTGCACGTACTGCGGCGACGGCGTGGTCGATGCCGGTGAGTCCTGCGACGACGGCAACGAAGTCAGCGGCGACGGCTGCGACCCGAGTTGTCAGCCTGAGGACTGTGCGGTGCGGGTGGACAAGCAGGTATCCTGCGATGGAATCAACTGGTCTGACGCCGGCCTCGTCTTGAACAACGAGGACGGGACCAACGGACCCCCGTCGCCGTGTCCGGAGGGCGCGCCCGTGTTCGTGAGGTACCAGGCTGCCAACGTCGGCGAGGTGCCCGTGACCTGTACGCTGCTTGAGTCCAGCTCGGTCATTGACCCTGACGGCACGGTGCAGAGTGGAATCAACATCGGCCCCGGCGTGACCCTGCCGGAGACCGCCCCGGACAGCGACCAGACCTGCACGGACGCCCTGGAGGCGCAGGAGCCCAATACGGCCACGCTGCGCTGCGAGTGCGTCCAGCCGAGCCTGCCGCCGGAGACGGTGGAGGCTCGGGACACGGCGACCGTGACCTGCCAAGGAGAAGAAGGAGATTGTCTGGTCATCATCGACGAGGAAGGCATCGACAATGACTTCCAGAGCATCGAGGACCTCGTGGAGAAGTGAGCTGCCGACTGTGGTGTGCATCTCCAGGCGGACATCCTGATCAACGACACCGAGCAGCCCGATCTGGGCATCCCGCTGGATGTACCCACCGAAGGCGAGCACGACCCACTGCGGTGGAACACGCTGGTCGGTGGTGGTGGTGCTGCTGCGGGCAACCCCTGCGTGCAGGAGTGCCTGGCTGAAGCGGTTCTGCTGCCCACGGGGCACGTCGACGATGAGGGCTACTTCGCCCTGCCGGAGGAGATCACCTATGCCTTCGGCAAGAACGGCTCGTGCGTCAGCCCGTTCGTGAAAAACGGGCGCTGCCTCTTCAAGGAATTCCCTGAGGGGTGTGGCCTCTACGACACCGAGGGGAACAAGATCCTGAGCAGCGACGACTGGAAACGGGCCTTTGCCCAAGGCACGCTGCCGCAGGACAGGCTGGACAAGGTTTGTCATGTGATGCCCTACCGGAACCACGAACTGCTGCAATTGGTTGGACGCACTTGCGTGGCGGTGGTGTACGACAGCGACGTGAATATGGACTACGTGAAGGTCTATGCAAACCTGCAGGGCGAGCGGTACGGCCTGTTCACCTTCGAGGTCCTGGGCACGCCACTCTGCGACTGCGGGGACAAGGCGCCGACGTGCCCGCCCCTGGTCGGCGTGACTTCGTCCGATGGCCTGGAGCTTCCGGGCGACATTCCGGAATCGACCTCGAGCACCAGTCTGTACGACCTCTGGATCAAGGCACTGCCGCCGCAGGATCCGGGGTTGGGATGCTCGCTCTTCGTTCGTGATCACGAGCCCGATTCGATCCAGATCACCAGGGCCAGCCTCCGCAACGGAACGCTGACCATCCGGGGCGAGAGTAAGTTCAGCCCCGGGGCGATCATGACCGTGTCCATCGGTGCAAAGAACGGAAAGGACAACAACCCAGACGCCGGCTTTGTGCTGGAGGCGCAGATGACGTACTACCCCGCGACGAATCGGTACGAGTACGTGCTTCCGAATGCACCGAGCCACCTGCGTGGGCGCCGAGTGATGATCTCGACCAACGAGGGAGGAGCCTATAGTACGTTGATTCCCTGAGGCGGCCTGCCGCCGCGACCAAGCCGCGGCAGAGCGCTGATCCTGGCGGCGGACTCCGACAGTCCGTCCCGTGGCGGGGGGGACGCCGTCCAGAAGTGATACTTGAGACGATCGGGCAGGTGAGGGCCGTAAGGCACTCGCCTGCCCGATCCTGGTTGTGCCAGGGCTTCTACTGCTTTGCTCATCTCATGCGTTATAGTGCCTGCTCCTGATGCAAGGGTCGCCAACGGCTCGGCTCGTTGGTGAAGGGGTAGTGAATTAAACGGAATGCGCTATATTTAACGTGTAAACGTAATCGATACCACCGACATGGCCCGGAAAAGAAGCCCACCTATCTTGGGCGGTAGCTGGCTGCGTTACGACGGATACGCAGCAAAGTCTCTTTGCATACACCCGCAGGGCGGGCTTGAGAGACCGGCTTGATGTATCGTGGCGCGTCCGGTACAATGCCGCGTTGTTCTCATGGAGGGGCACGCCTCGACGATCAGGGGCTGTGTCGGAGAATCCACGCATCCTGATTCACGCTGTTGGCGTGAGATTGGGAAAGCCGGCGCGTAACAATGTCCAGCCGACTCGTGTCGGATTCGGCGCGGTTCCCGTAATTTCCGGGCGCGACCCTGGTGCCCGGCGGGGCCCCGTCCACATGCCGATGCTGCTGCGGTACGCCAGCAAGCGTACCGACCTACGGAGGATTGGAGATGAAAGCCACGGTTTTCGAGACGGACGTGGGGGCTTCGTGGTGTGCGTCGCGCAGCTGCGGAACCGGAGTCAGGCCCAACGAAGTCTACCGGCGACAGCTCCCGCGGACCAGCGTGCTCGGGGCCTTGGCCTTGGCGGCGATACTGAGCGCAATGGCTTCGCGGACCTATGCCCAGGTCTCGTGCAGCGCATCGATCGATCCAACGGTCTTGACGCCGCCGACGATCGGTACAAGTTACCTCGTTGGGGACGTGCTGACCGTCAATCTTGAGATGGGGGTCGGGACGGTTCAGGGCGGAACGCTCATCAACATTTCGAGCGTCTCCCATGCCTTGGACTGCATCGGCCCGGGGACGCTCATTGACCTGTGCGTCGATGAGACCATGAAGGTTGCGTATCTCGGTGACGGGACGCTGTCGACCGACTGCGGCGTGGCGATCTCCTCCAACGTCCCCGGGGGCGGAGCGGCGACGAACATCATCGTGTTCACGTTCGCCCCCACGGCCCAGCTACCAGCAGGCACGAGTTGCAACGTGACGTTCAACGTGCAGATTCTCGAGGAACCGTCCGCCGATGCCACCCCGAACCGAATCGAGGAGGCCTCAGGCTTCAATGGCACTTGCGACAATGGACTGCCTGGTCAGGCCCGAGGGGGCCTGGCCATCGGCGTGCTGTACTGTGGCGACGACGACGTAAACCGTCCGGAGGAAACCTGCGACGGGACAGATCCGGGTACCCTCGGGTGCACGGCGGACGACTCGGGTCAGCCGAACGCGTGTCGAGGCGCCGGCTCGAACGATGAATGCACCTGCTGCGGTGACGGGGTCATTCAAGCCACCAGCAATGAGACCTGTGACCCGGCTGGTTCACCAGTAGGCAGCCCCGGCGAGACCTGCCGCGACGATTGCACGTACTGCGGTGACGGCGTCGTCGATTTTGGCGAGGCGTGCGACGACGGTAATGAGGTCAACGGCGACGCCTGTGAAGCCGACTGCACCCCATCGCCGATCTGCGGCGACGGCATCGTCGGCAACACGCCGGGCGAGTTCTGCGACGGGGCCGCCGAAGCCCCCGGCGTAAACTGCACGGACCTTTGCGATGCGCAGTGCACCTGCTGTGGCGACGGAGTCCGTCAGACCGACGAGCAGTGCGACGGGACCCAATTCGAGCCCGGCGCACCGCCTTCCCACGGGCCGTGCCGAAGCAATTGCACCTTCTGCGGCGACGGCACCGTGGACCCCGGCGAGGCGTGCGATGACGGGAACAGCGTCGACAACGACGGATGCCGCAACGATTGCAGCACTGTGACCTGCGGCAACAACTTGATCGATCCGGGCGAGGAGTGCGACGGAACTTCGGCCGAGGCCTGTATCATCACGGGCCTCTGCCTGCCGGACTGCACCTGCGATCCGGGTGATGAGATTCCGACCGTGTCGGAGTGGGGCCTGCTGGTGATGGCCCTCCTGCTGTTGACCGGTGCGAAGGTCTACTTCCGGCGTCGCCCGCTTGTCGCCTAGTACGTTGTTGCACAAGTTTCGCGACTATGTAGCGGCCGGCGCCCCTGCCGGCCGTCGAACGTCGTGGCGCTCCGACACCCGACGTCCGCCACGGGGGGCGGACGCTACCTCGGCTCACTCATTGCGTCGCAGAACTTCTGAATCGCGGTACTAGCCCGGCCGCGCCGTGATTCTGATCCGTCTTAAGGGGCGACTTGAAGTATCATGAATTCTGAATCCCGCCGCCGGTGGTCCTCGGATCACCGGCGGCGTTTTTTTCTGGCGGCCTCCGCGCGAATCAGACGCGTTGACCAAAAGCCATCCTGGGTAGATCGTGGCGCCTCCGGCGGTCCGACGCCGGTTTACACAGGGCCGGATGACATGACCAGCGCCCACCGCGCGACGGGATCGGGATAGGGCTCGCCTGGGCCGAAAGCTCCGCGCCCGGCCCCTTACTCCGCACCAAGTACCGGCGCCGTCCCTGCCGGCGACACGCACGGCGACGCTTGCCAGGGCCGGCGGCGTCGACCATCATGCCGGCGATCTCGGGCAGAGGGCGCGTTCGGATCTTTGACGAAGGAATCCACCGATGAAGCTCGCGGGACGAGTTCGCAATCTGGCGGAGTCGGCCACCCTGGCGGTGACCTCCAAGGCCGCCCGGATGAAGGCCGACGGCATCGACGTGATCAGCTTCGGAGCGGGGGAGCCGGACTTCGACACGCCGGACCACATCAAACGGGCAGGCATCGCCGCGATCCAGGCCGGCCACACCAAGTACTGCAAGCCGACCTCGGGCATCCCCGAGGCCAAGAAGGCGGTATGCCTCAAGCTCGAACGCGAGAACCGCCTGCACTACACCCCCAACCAGGTCATTATCACCGCCAGCGGCAAGATGGCCATCTACCTGCTCATGCACGCGGTCATCGACCCGGGGGACGAGGTGGTCATTCCCGCACCCTACTGGGTAAGCTACCCGGAGATCGCCAAGCTCGTCGGCGGGGTGCCCATCATCGTCGCCGGCCCGGAAGAGAACGACTACAAGCTCACCCCCGGCGACCTCCGCCCGGTGCTCAGCAGCCGGACCAAGCTCTTCATCCTCACGTCGCCCTCCAACCCCAGCGGCGTCACCTATTCGGCCGACGAACTGCACGCGCTCGCGGCGGTGCTGCACGAACACGATCTGGTGGTTCTTTCCGACGAAATCTACGATCGGCTGGTGTACAACGGCCAGGAGTTCGTCAGCTACGCCGCGGTGAGCGACGCGGCCTACGCCCACGCCGTCACCGTCAACGCCGTCTCCAAAACCTACGCCATGACCGGTTGGCGAACCGGGTACGCCGCCGGGCCGGCGGAGATCATCAACGCCATGGCCAAGCTCCAGTCACAGTCCACCAGCGGGGCGGTCACCTTCAACCAGCACGCCCTGGTGGAGGCCCTCACCGGCGATCAGGCGCCGGTCGAGCGCATGCGACTCGAGTTCCAGAAGCGGGGCAAGCACATGTACGAGCGGCTGATGGGGATCCCCGGGGTGCGATGCCCCAGGCCGACCGGGGCGTTCTACTGCTTTCCCAACTTCGCGGAGACCTACTCCCGACTGGGGGTCGGCGGGTCCCTGGAATTCGCCGAGCTGCTGCTTCAGGAGGCCCTGGTCGCGGTGGTGCCGGGCATCGCCTTCGGGATGGACGCCCACGCCCGCCTGTCCTTCGCCGCCAGTATGGAGCAGATTGACCAAGGCCTCAGCCGCATCGAGAAGTTCCTGGCCTGAAGGCCGACATGGTCTCGACCGGCAGCGGGCTTGAGCATGCTCTTCCGGCGCCGAAGCGATCGTTTCCGCTCGGAGCACGCGGCTGACCACGAACGAGGTTGAGAGGCCACAGGGTGCAAGATCGCCGCTCGCTTCGATTCGACAACGTGTCCGCGGTGATGCCCGAGGTGCGTCGCCTGGCGGCCGGGCATCGCACCGTGGGCGCCTGGTCGCTCGGGCAGATCTGCCGGCACCTGGCGGACAGCTTCATCGGATCGATACAAGGATTCGATCTTCGCAACCACCGCGTCAAGCGGTTCTTCCTCAAAAAACGGATGCTCGAGGTCGCGCTCACCAAGGGCATCCCGCGCCATTGGACGGTCGACCCCGGCCTCACCCCGCCGGCGGTGGTCGGCCTGGACGAAGGGGTCGAATCTCTCTGCCGCGCCCTCGACCGTTACCTCGCCCACCGCGGGGCGTTGCACGCCCACCCCCTCTTCGGGGTCATGCCTCGTGAAACCTGGGACCGAGTCCATTGCGTCCATTGCGCTCACCACCTTAGCTTCGCGATACCTCTCGATTGGACCCAACCCGAGGGCCGACAGGGCTCCGGTTGACACCCGCGAGGATTGCCTGGCGGACCGCCCCCAGCCGGCCCGACGGCGCCTCGCGCCGTTATCGGCTCGACAAGGCGGGCCTATCAGCGCCGGGCGCGGGGCGGCAGGAATTGCACCTTGAGGTTGGGTCATGCGGGAGGATGCGGGCGGAAGCCGCGTTCCCCCGGCTGAATCGGGGGCGCCGGGGCACAAAGGGGCACGGCACGCACCTTGCTAGGCTGACTGTCGTTTTTGTCGGTCCGGGGGGCGACGGTCACCTCCAGACCGTGGCCATACGTGGCACCTGCGGGAATGCATCTCGAAGGGACGACGATGAGCATCAGCCAGATTGCACGGTCCATCAGCGAATCCGCCACGCTGAAGCTCAACGAAACGGCGGCGATCCTCCGGGCCAAAGGCGAACCGGTCATTCACCTCGGCGGCGGCGAGCCCAAGAGCAAGGCCCCCATCGACGCGCTCGTCGCGGCCGCGGCCCTGCTTGACTCGGGGGAGATTCGCTACACGCCGGCCGACGGCATCCCCGCCCTCAAG
>Ga0214473_10012342_pt1 | contig 10029 bp, 7 predicted proteins | sample RVTome_7_FD_203509 | JGI IMG/M metagenome (GOLD analysis project Ga0214473, IMG submission 203509) | Soil microbial communities from uranium-contaminated site in the Upper Colorado River Basin, Wyoming, United States - RVT98D197 | ecosystem: Environmental > Terrestrial > Soil > Contaminated >... | reverse complement strand
CCCCGGCCTACCTGTGCGAGGTGTACCATGCCGACGGGCGGCCCCTGCTGCTGGAGATCAACGAAAAACCGGTCTTCAAGGAAGGCCGCGTGATCGGCATTCAGGGTGTGGCACGCGACATCACCGAAAAAAAACGCCTCGAGGAGGAAATTCTCGAATCGCGCGACAATCTGAACCGGATTGTCGATCAAACGCCCCTCGCGGTCATGGTCATGGACCCCCAGGGAAACCTCCTCGATGTCAACGAAGCGTGGATGCGCCTCTTCGGCGCCGCCGACAAGGAAAAGGTCCTGGGACGATTGAACGTCTTCCACTCCCGGCTCTTCAAGCATGCCGGACTCACCGAGAGCTTGGCGGCTGTCTACCGGGGGCAGATCGTCGATATCCCCGCGGTCGCGGTCAATCCGCGGGCGGCTCAGGAAGAGGTGCCCCTGACCGGCGCCGAACGCGTGGTGCGCGCACGCATGTTTCCCGTGACCGACAGGAACGCCCGGCTGGTCCGGGTGGTTGCAATGATTGAGGATGTGACGGATCGGCAGCGGCTCGAGGAACAACTGATCCAGTCGCAGAAAATGGAGAGCATCGGACTCCTTGCGGGCGGGATCGCCCACGATTTCAACAACATCCTGGGAGGAATCCTCGGGTACGCGTCGTTCGTCAAGAGCCAGGTGCAGAAGGAAGAAAAGATCTTCCCCCATCTTGAAACCATCGAGCGTTCCGCCCTCCGAGCCGCCGAGCTGACCTCGCAGCTCCTCGCGTTTGCGCGGGGGGGCAAGTACGTCGTCGGACCGATGTCCATCAACGACCTTATCGGGGAAACAGCCGAACTGCTCCGCGGCACGATGGAAAAGAACATCCAGGTGAACCTGCACCTCGATCCTGCCGCGCCGGTCATCGAGGCGGATGCGGCCCAGATGCAGCAGGTGCTCATGAACCTCTGCATCAATGCGCGCGACGCAATGCCGGGAGGGGGGACACTCACGATCACCACGCGCCGGCTGAAGCAGCCCGATGCGTTTCTGCGGACCGTTCCCGACATGCGGCGGGGATCGTACGTGCGGCTGGACATCAAGGACACGGGCATCGGCATCGAGAAGAGCATCCGGGGAAAGATCTTTGACCCGTTCTTCACCACGAAGGAGAAGGGAAAGGGGACCGGCCTCGGCCTCGCGACGGTCTACGGCATCGTCAAAAATCATGGCGGGGTCGTCAACGTCGAAAGCGAGCTTGGCGTCGGCACCACCTTCTCGGTCTATATCCCCGCCGTGGAACACGCCGTCCGGCGTGCCGCCTCCCAGGAAGTCCGCGCCTCCGGCGGGCGTGAGACCATACTGATCGTCGACGATGAGGAGACGATCCGGATGCTTGTGAAGGACATCCTGGAGGAAAAAGGGTACATCGTCCACGGCGCGGCTGACGGCATCGCCGCGGTGAGCATGTACCGCGACACGGGAGCGACCATCGATCTCGTCATCCTGGACATGACCATGCCGGGCATGGGGGGGCGGGAAACCTTCGAGAAGCTCCGCGAGCTGAACCCCGGCGTCCGGGTCATCCTCTCCACCGGCTACACGGCCGACGAACGCACCCGAGAGCTCCTCTCGAGCGGCATCAAGGCCTTTGTGCAAAAGCCGTACAAGATGGATGAACTTGCTGCGGCCGTCCGGAAGGTCCTGGATACCGCGCCGGTGCCCGGACGCGCCGGCGCCTGAACCCCCCGGCGGCACTTTCATTGCTCTGCTGAATTCTGTCTGATCCGACATGACAACCGAGAAACCACTTGGCGTCGTCCTGCTGCAGCTGGGCGGCCCGGACTCGCTCGACAGCGTCGAGCCGTTCCTCTACAATCTGTTCTGCGATCCGGACATCATCGACCTGCCGCTGGCATTTCTGTTCCGCAGGCCGCTTGCGCGCTTCATCGCGCGGACGCGTTCCCGTAAGGTCCAGGAATACTATCGCAGGATCGGCGGCAGGTCGCCCATTCTCAAACTGACGCGCCGCCAGGCGTCCGCGCTCGAAGGCGCGCTCCGCGGCCGCGTGAACGCGAAAGTGGTCGTTGCAATGCGCTACTGGCACCCGATGACCGAGGCGGCGATCGACGAACTTGTCCGGGCGGGCGTCGAACGTGTCCTGCTTCTTCCCCTCTATCCCCAGTTTTCGAAGACCACCACGGGCTCGAGCGTCAATGAATGGCACCGCACCGTGGCGCGGCGCGGGATCACCCGGCTGCGCGCCGAGAGTATCGATCAGTACTGCGACCATCCGTCGTATGTGGCCGCGCTGGTGCACAACATCGGCATCGCACTGCGGCGCATCCCCGCGGCCGATCGCGCCCGGGTGCACCTGGTGTTCAGCGCGCACGGCACTCCCTTGAAGCTCGTCCGCGACGGTGACCCCTATGAACCCCAGATCGTCCGGACCTACGGGGCCGTCCTAAAGGCCGGGAACTTCGGCCTGCGCCACCACCTCTGCTACCAGAGCAAGGTCGGCCCCCAGAAATGGCTGGAGCCGTCGCTCGACCATATGATCGAGCGGCTCGCGCACGAAAGGGTCTCGCACGTGATCGTCATCCCCATCGCGTTCGTGTCCGACCACAGCGAAACCCTCTGGGAAATCAACATCGAGACGCGCGCGAAAGCGAAGGAACTCGGCATCAGGTACTTCGATATCTCCCCGGCGCTCCACACGAACCGGGATTTCATCGCCGCTCTCGCGGACGTTGTGGTGCGAAAGGCGGGCGGATGAGCACCATCAGGACCGTGACCGTCGTCGGGGGGGGCATCTCCGGGCTGACGGCCGCGTATTACCTCCGGCGGGCCGGAGTCGAGTGCACGGTCATGGAGCGCGATGCCGCGCCGGGCGGCACCATGAAGACGGTGCATGAGGACGGCTGGCTCGTCGAGACCGGTCCGAACAGCGCCCTGGAGACGACGCCGCTCTTCGGCGAGATGTTTCTCGGGCTCGGGATAGCGGAGGAACGGCTCTATGCGGATCCCGCCGCGGACAGGCGGTACATCCTCCGGGGAGGACGACTCCACCCGCTCCCGATGTCCCCGCAGGCCTTCCTTGCCTCGTCCCTCTGGACGTTCCGGGGGAAGGCCCGGTTGCTGAAGGAACCCTTCGTCGGACGCGCCGCGCGGGAGGAGACGATCGCGGAGTTCGTCGAACGGCGGCTGGGGCGGGAATTCCTCGACTACGCGATCAATCCGTTCGTCGCGGGTGTCTATGCAGGGAACCCCGAACAGTTAAGCGTGCAAGCTGCCTTCCCCCGGCTCTATGCGCTTGAAGAGAAATACGGCGGGCTCGTGAAGGGGATGATCCGGGGCGCACGCGAAAGGAAACAGAGGGCGGAGACGGCGAAAGACCGGGCCAGGATGTTCTCGTTCAAGAACGGGATGGCGACGTTCCCCGCCGCGGCGGGCCGTTCCCTGGGCGACCGCCTCTGGCTCCAATGCAGTGCGGAGGAAATTGTCCACATGCCGGACGGCCGGTTCCTCGTCCGCGCCCTGAAGAAGGGCGTACCCACGGAGCTCGCGGCCGATGCCCTGGTGATCGCCGTTCCGGCGCACACGGCCGGACGCCTCATCCGCCCGCTGTCGGCGGCCGCGGCCGACGTCCTGGGGGAGATTTTTTATCCTCCCGTGGCGGAGGTTTTCCTCGGGTTCCCCGCCGCGGCCATGACAAGGCCGCTGGACGGGTTCGGATTCCTGATTCCGGCGAAGGAAGGGCGGAATATCCTCGGCACGATCTGGTCGTCATCGCTCTTTCCCGGCCGGGCTCCCGCAGGCCACGTCGCGCTGACGACGTTTGTCGGGGGGTCGCGGCAGCCGCGCCTCGCTGGGCTTGACGAGGGGGAACTCGTCCGGACCGTCGTCGCGGAACTCCGGTCGATCATGGGGGTCGCCGGCGACCCGGTCTACGCCAAGGTCATCCGGTGGGAACGAGCGATCCCGCAGTACAATATCGGCTATCGCACCGCCATGCAGCAGATCGATGCGCTCGAGAAACAGATGCCGGGGCTCTTCTTCTGCAGCAACTTCCGCGGCGGCATCGCCGTCGGCGATTGCGTCATGAGCGGAGAAAAGACCGCTTGCCGGATCACCGGCGGCGTGCCGGTGGAGGTATCATCAACAACGTGAGGGTGCAACCATGAAGACCGTCGAAACGGGCGTCGCGCCATTTCCCGTGTCACGCCTGCGCAGGCTCCGCATGACCGAAACCCTGCGCGGCATGGTACGCGAAACACATCTGACCCGGAATGATTTCATCTATCCGCTCTTCGTCGTCCCGGGCCGCGGGGTCAGGAAACCGATCTCGTCGATGCCGGGCGTGTTCCAGATGTCCGTGGACAACATCGTCCGCGAATGCACCGAGGTCAAATCGCTCGGCGTGCCGGCGGTCATCTTCTTCGGCATCCCCGCGGAGAAGGACGAGGTCGGGTCGGGCGCGTACGACGAGCACGGCGTCGTGCAGGAAGCCCTGCGCGCGGTGAAAAAGGAGGTGCCGGAACTCTTCCTGATCACGGATGTCTGCCTCTGCGAGTACACGTCCCACGGGCATTGCGGGATCGTCCGGGACAACGAGATCCTCAACGACGAATCGGTGGAGCTCCTCGCCCGCGAAGCGCTCACGCACGCGGAGGCGGGCGCGGACATGGTTGCCCCGTCGGACATGTTCGACGGCCGCGTCCGGGCGATCCGCGAAACGCTCGACGGGAACGGTTTCCCCGGCCTGCCGATCATGTCGTATGCCGCGAAGTATGCGTCGGGATTCTACGGCCCCTTCCGGGAAGCGGCGGAAAGCACGCCGAAATTCGGCGACCGCCGGTCGCATCAGATGGATCCGGCCAATTCGGACGAGGCAATCCGGGAGGTCGCGCAGGACGTCGCCGAAGGTGCGGACATCGTCATGGTGAAGCCCGCGCTGCCGTATCTGGATGTCCTTTACAGGGTGAAACAGACCTTCGCGATGCCGACGGCCGCCTACAACGTCAGCGGCGAATATGCCATGGTGAAGGCCGCCGCGGCGAACGGGTGGGTCGACGGCGAACGCGTGATGATGGAACTGCTCACGGGGATCAAAAGGGCGGGAGCGGACCTGATCCTCACCTATTTCGCCAAGGACGCGGCCCGGTATCTGGAGACGCATCGATGAGGCGCGCCGCCCCATGAACACCCGCCGTTCGGACGAACTGTTTGCACAGGCGCTTGCGCTGATTCCGGGGGGAGTGAATTCACCCGTGCGCGCCTTCCGCTCCGTCGGACGGTCGCCGCTGTTCATTGCGCGCGCGGCCGGCGCGCGCATGTGGGATGTGGACGGGAACGAGTTCATCGACTATGTCGGCTCGTGGGGCCCGATGATCCTCGGCCACTCCCATCCGCGGGTGCTGGACGCGCTGCGGCGTGCCGCCGGCGCCGGGACCAGCTTCGGGGCCCCCACGGAGCTCGAGGTGGCCATGGCGGAGCTGATCTGCAGCATGGTCCCCTCACTGGAGATGGTGCGCATGGTGAACTCCGGAACCGAAGCGACCATGAGCGCAATCCGCCTCGCCCGCGCGTTCACGGGGCGGGAGAAGATCGTCAAGTTCGAAGGGTGCTACCACGGCCACGGGGATTCCTTCCTGATCAGGGCGGGGTCCGGGGCAATGACGCTGAGCGTGCCGGACAGCCCCGGCGTTCCCGCGGGCGTCGCGGCCGCCACCCTGAACGCCACATTCAACGACATCGGGTCTGTGAAGCGTGCTGCTGCGGGCTACAAAGGGGAGATCGCCGCGGTCATCGTTGAACCGGTGGTGGGGAACATGGGGTGTGTCCCGCCAGAACCGGGGTTCCTCAACGATCTCCGCCAGCTCTGCACGGTCGAGGGGATCATCCTCATCTTCGACGAGGTGATGACCGGCTTCCGGCTTGCCCCCGGCGGGGCGCAGGAGCTCTACGGGGTGACGCCCGACCTGACGACGCTCGGCAAGATCATCGGCGGCGGCCTGCCGGTCGGCGCCTACGGCGGGAGACGCGATATCATGCAGCTGGTCGCGCCCAGCGGGCCCATGTACCAGGCAGGGACGCTCTCCGGCAACCCGCTGGCGATGACCGCCGGCTACGAAACCCTCCGCATGCTCCGTGAAGACCCCGGAGTGTATGCCGCCCTCGAAGCGAAGTCTCTGCGCCTGGCCCGCGGCATCGCAGAGGCCGTCCGCGCGCTCGGGCTCCCCGTCACCATGAACCGGGTCGGCTCCATGTCCACGCTCTTCTTTACGCCGGACAGGGTCGTTGAGTACGCCGGCGCGCTCAGGGCCGACACCGGAAAGTTCGGCGCCTGGTTCCGGGCAATGCTCGACCGCGGCATCTACCTGGCGCCATCGCAATTTGAAGCGGCGTTCGTCTCCGCTGCCCACACAGACGAAGACATCAACCGGACAATCGAAGCGAGCCGCGAAGCGCTGCGCATCGCGTTTTCCTGACCCGCCGGAAGGAGGACACATGTTTACGCTTGCCTGCACGTCCTACGCCAACGGAGGGGAGATTACTGTGAGGTACGTCCACGCGTCGGTCAAAGGCGGAAAGAATGTTTCGCCGGGATTCACCTGGGAAGATCCGCCCGTCACCGCGAAGTCGTTCGCGCTTTCCATTGTCGACCCCCATCCGGTGGCCAACAACTGGGTCCACTGGTTCGTCGTCGACATCCCGTTCCGGGAGCGGTCGCTTCCGGAAGGAGCCTCCCGGTCGCACCTGCTCCCCCAGGGGGCGCTGGAGCTGCTCAATACCTATGATGAACTCGGTTACGGTGGGCCGGCCCCGCCGAAAGGCTCGGGTGTGCACCCGTACGTGGCCACCCTCTATGCGCTGAATGTCCCGTCGCTGGGTCTGCAGAAGGAAACCCCGCTGTCGCGTTTTCTGAGGGCGATCGAAGGGAAGGTGATTGCGGAGGTGTCGTCGACTGGTACCTTCGAGCAGAAATAAAAGATTCACCGGGGAGACGCAGGGAAAGATCTCTTTGCTTTAACAAAGGGCATGCTCGCAGCGCCTCTGCGGCAATCCTGTGCACGAACTACAGGAGAGAAGCAACATACCGGGCGATGGCAGGGGATGCGGTGAGGCCCGGTGATTCGATGCCGATGAGGTTGATGAGTCCCGGCAGTCCCCGGTCCGCCTCGTCGCGGATGATGAAGTCCCGCGGCGGTTCTCCCGGAGGCTGGGTCTTCGGCCGGATCCCGCTCATGTCGGGGGTCAGGTCTTCGTCCTTCACGTGCGGGAGAATCCTCCGGACGGATGCGGCGAAGGCCGGGCGCTTCGTCTCGTCCACTCGGTAGTCCTGCTTCCGTTCCTTCAGATACTCGATGTCCGGTCCGAATTTCAGCCGCCCGCCGAGGTCCAGCACCGTGTGAACCCCCAGCGTGTCGCGGGCGGGCACGGGATAGACCAGCCGCTGCACGGACCCGCTGAGGGACGGCGAAAGGGAGAAGTAACTCCCCTTGCTGTAATGGAGCCGGTACCCCGCCTCTGCGCAGTCGATCCCCGCCAGTGCCGCCACGGTATCGCACTCCAGGCCGGCCGCGTTGATTACCCGCTCGGACGTGAAGGATGAACGGCCGGCCGCTTCGCGGACCGTGATCCGGTATGCCCCGGAGATCCGCTCCAGCCCGACCACCTCGCAGTGCGTCTGAATCTCCCCGCCGTGCCCGCGGACCGCGTGGGCGAAATAGTCCATCAGTCCGTGCGCGCTGATAATCCCCGTGTCCGGCGAAAACAGCCCGCCCACCGAAACGATCCGAGGCTCCAGCGCATGCACCCCGCCTGCGGACAACATCGTCAGCCGGACGCCGTTGGAAGTCCCGAGGGCGTTCAACGCCCCGAGATCCGCAAGCTCGTTCTGCGACGTTGCGGTGATGATCTTGGTGATGCGCCGGTGAGGGATGTCGTGCAGGGCGCACAACGCGTAGAGCAGACGGTTCCCCTCGACGCACAGGCGGGCCTTGAGAGACCCGTGGGCGTAGTAGATGCCCGCGTGAATGACCTCGCTGTTGCGGCTCGACGTTTCCTGTCCGTAGTTCGGGTTCCGTTCAAGGACAAACAGCGGGGCGTGCCGTGCGGAGAGCTCCGCGGCGATCGCGAGGCCGACTACCCCGCCGCCGATGACCGTCACAGCTGCATCAGGCATGCCGCCCTTTCAAAGTGCGTCGATGATCTCCGGGTTCTCAACGAGGACCCAGCGGGAGTCCCGATCCACACCCGGCGAGCGGAAAAAATCCGCCGTGTCGCGGTTGCGCGAGTTGATGCGCACGCGCAGGCCCTCCGAGTAGAGGAACAACGGGATGTCGTTCTTGGAATCGCTCGCCACCAGGAGCGGGGCCGCTACCGTGTGCCGGCGAAGGGCGGCGATCTTCCCCTCCCGGATGGGAATCGGTTCGACCTCATCGGTGGTGAGCACGCCATCCTGCACGTGCAAATCAATCCCGAGGATCCGCGAAGGGGGAATGCCGAGCGACGCAAACACCGGCTCGACACTCCACCGGTTGCTCCCCGACACGCCCCACACTTCGAAGCCGCGCCGGAGCAGCTCTTCGGCAAGTTCGCGCCCCTCTCTGAGGAAACGGATGCCGCGCGCCGGCGAGCGGCTGCCGAGCTGCCGCGTGGCGAGGGGGGCGGACGTCTCATCGGCGAACGTGTCGCGGGCGATCCCCCGCACTTCGTCGATCGTAAACCCCGCCAGCAGCCGGACGATGTCCGTGCACGCCTTGTTCACCTGCCCGGCGGCGATCTGGTCGACGTACCAGGAGACCAGCAGGTCGGCGAAGAGTCCGAATTCGGCCGATGCCGGCCGTTCGGTCTCTGTCATCCTGGCGAGTCGCCGGTACAGGCTGTCAAGGAGGGCGTTCGCGGGATGGTCCGGCCACACCTCGGCAGGGGATCGCTGGAACAGAAAGCGCTCGATCTGCCGGTAGAACATCGCTTCACCGATGTCCCCCTTGATGACGGTGCCGTCACAGTCGAACACCGCCACGCGCGAACTGCCGGACGAGTGATTGCGCTGCTCCCTGAAGAATGCGGCGACGGCGGGATGGCCCAGAATCTGCATGCGGAAATCTGAAGGTCGTGAATTCTCCCAAGATACGAACGGCCGCCGGTAATCGCAAGAATTGCGCCTCGGACGGGAATTCTGTATATTGAACCATGCAGTGCATTCCCCCCAGCATGTCCGCCCTGGATTTCCCGGGGCGGATTTTGCGTTCAATGTGACAGGGTATGGAAAACATCCGGAACTTCTGCATCATCGCCCACATCGACCACGGGAAGTCGACCATTGCCGACCGCCTGCTGGAGCGGACCGGAACCATCACGGCGCGGGAGATGAAGTTCGACCAGGTGCTCGACGACATGGACCTGGAGCAGGAACGCGGCATCACGATCAAGCTGCATGCGATCCAGATGCACTACCGGACGCCCGCAGGCGTGGACTATGTCCTGAACCTCATCGACACGCCCGGGCACGTGGATTTTTCCTACGAAGTGTCACGCTCGCTCGCCGCGTGCGAGGGAGCGATCCTCGTCGTCGACGCCTCCCAGGGGGTGGAAGCCCAGACCATCAGCAATCTGTATCTGGCCATCGACGCGGGGCTGGAGATCATCCCGGTCATCAACAAGATCGACCTCCCCAGCGCGATGATCGACACCGTGAAGCACCAGATCAGGGACCTGATAGGATGCCGCGACGATGAGATACTCCTGACCAGCGCGAAGGCGAACCTCGGCATCGAGGAGATCCTCGAGTCGGTCGTGCGGCGCATTCCCCCGCCGCAGGGGGATGCCGCGGCTCCCCTGCAGGCGCTGATCTTTGATTCGGTCTTCGACATCTTCCGCGGGTCCATCGTCTATATCCGCGTGATGGAAGGGACCCTGCGCGAACGCGAGAAGGTGATGTTCTTCAGCAACGGCAGGTCCTACGAAGCGGAGGAGGTCGGCGTGCTGGAGATGAAACGCAACCGTACGGGGGAGCTCTCCGCCGGAAACGTGGGGTATCTCATTGCCGGCG
>Ga0214473_10012341_pt1 | contig 10029 bp, 9 predicted proteins | sample RVTome_7_FD_203509 | JGI IMG/M metagenome (GOLD analysis project Ga0214473, IMG submission 203509) | Soil microbial communities from uranium-contaminated site in the Upper Colorado River Basin, Wyoming, United States - RVT98D197 | ecosystem: Environmental > Terrestrial > Soil > Contaminated >... | reverse complement strand
CAAACCCTGGCGGCCAACGCGCTGACCCGGCTGGCCGACGGCTCCACCGCCATCGTGGTGTCCTACGGGAACGCCGGCAAGGTAGATGAGAAAGGGATCGAGTTGGGCGCCGAAATCGCCGTCACCAACGAGATCCGGGTGGGCGGGAATTACACGTTCTTCGATTGGACGGTGAAGGACTCCGTGACCGGCGACGTGTTGACGCCCAACACGCCCAAACACAAGGGTACCCTCGAGGCGTCCTACCGCGGCGCCATGGGGCTCGACGTCGGCGTGCGCGCGCGTTTCGTGGACAGCTACGACTGGAATACGGGCGTGTTTTCCGGCCCCGTCCGGGGCATCCAAACCATCGACGCGAACGCCACCTACCGGATCAACAACTACGTCCGCCTCAACCTGATCGCGACCAATGCCCTCGACCAGAAGCGCTACCAGCTGTGGGGCGGCTCGATCATCGGGCGGCGGTTCCTGGGGGGCGTGACGGCGACGTTCTAGACGGAGAGGCCGGAGGGGCCGCAGAGGCCGCAGGAGCGAGAAGGTCCAACTCCCTGCCGCTGCGGCCCCTGCGCCCCTCCAGCCCCTGCGGCCCATGAAAGCCATCCGCATCCACTCCGCCGGCGGCCCCGAAGTCCTCCGCTTCGAAGACCTGCCACAGCCCAGGCCCGGCCCGGGGCAGGCCACCATCCGCGTGGAAGCGGCCGGAGTCAATTACATCGACACCTACCATCGGAGCGGCCTCTACAAGCTGCCCCTCCCGGCCACGCTCGGCCAGGAAGGCGCCGGAACCGTGACGGCGGTCGGCGCCGGCGTCACCGGCGTCCAAAGCGGCGACCGCGTCGCGTGGACCGGGGTGCAGGGTTCTTATGCGGAGTCCCTGGTGGCGCCGGCTGACCGGCTGGTCAACATCCCAGGCGGGATGAGTCAGGAGCAGGCCGCCGCGACCATGCTCCAGGGGATGACGGCCCATTACCTCGCGTGCACCACGTACGCTCTGAGGCCGGGAGACACCTGCCTGGTGCATGCCGCGGCCGGCGGCGTTGGGCTACTCCTCACACAGATCGCCAAGCGCCGTGGGGCGCGGGTGATCGGCACCGTGTCTACCGACGCCAAGGCCAAACTCGCCGGCGCCGCCGGCGCCGATCACGTGATTCTGTACTCCACGCAGGATTTCGAGGCGGAGGTCAAACGCCTCACGGAGGGCAGGGGCGTACAGGTGGTGTACGACTCCGTGGGCCGGACCACGTTCGAGAAAAGCCTGAACTGCCTGGCCCGCCGCGGCATGCTGGTGCTGTTTGGCCAATCCAGCGGGCCGGTGCCGCCGTTCGACCCGCAGGTGCTCAACCAGAGGGGCTCGCTGTTCTTCACCAGGCCCAGCCTGGGCCACTACATCGTCACTCGCGATGAGCTGCTCGCCCGCGCCACCGAGTTGTTCGGTTGGATCGCCTCCGGGACGCTCAACCTCCGCATCCACGCGCGCTACCCGCTGGAGCGGGCGGCGGACGCGCACCGGGACCTGGAAGGCCGGAAGACCACGGGGAAGTTGGTGCTGATTCCTGGCGGCTGAGTCTGCCGCGGCCCTACTCGTATCGCCTCAGTTCCTCCGCGTCCGGCGCCAGCTGCCGCGCCCGCGCAATGACGTCGCGCGCCCTCACCGGATCGTTCTTGACGGTCCGGTAGACCTCCTCCAACCGAATCGCGGCCTGCACCACCACCGACCGCGCCACGCCCGACCGGAGGTGACCCTCGAGCCGGCGAACCGTGTCGTCCAGGGTGGGCCGGAGGTTCGGCGTATCGGCCCCGGCATCCCCCAGGCCGGACCAGAGCCGCGAGAGCCAGTCGCCCAGCGGGTCCAGGAAATGGGCCGTCAGAAGGTCCCCCATCAGCCACATCACGCCGAAGGCGCCGGATGCCGCGAACCAGCGCGCATCCCGAACCAACAGGCCCACCAGGGCGAACACCACGGTCGCGGCCGCCATGAAGCCGCGTACTATCGCGGCAGGCGACGGATCACCGTTGAGCATCGCTAAAGGACCCTTCAGGTTCGTCCCGGCCCGAACTTTAGGAGACGCCGGGTACTCATATGTTCGTGCTCGCCCCGACCTCGACAGAGATCACGGCGGATCTCCTGGCTCGCTATGACCGCCCCGGCCCGCGGTACACCTCGTACCCCACGGCCGTGGAATTCCATAAGGCGTTCGGGCCGGCCGCCTATCAACGGCATTTGACGGCCGCGGCCGGCCGGACCCGGGAGCCTCTGGCATTCTACACCCACCTGCCGTTCTGCGCCCACCGCTGCGGTTTCTGCGGGTGCCACGCGATCGTGTCGCCCCACGGCCGGAAGGTCTCGGAGCCGTACGTCCAGCGTTTGAAGCGCGAGACCGAAATGGTGGCGCGCTTGCTCGAGGACCGTCGCGTCGTCACCCAGTACCAGTGGGGCGGTGGGACGCCCACCTACCTCACGCCGGAACAGATCACCGACGTGCTCGAGCATTTCGCCTCGCTGTTCCGGTTCGAGCCCGGGGCGGAGATCGCGGTGGAGGTGGATCCCCGGGTGACGACCATCGCCCACCTGGGGGCCATGAGCGCCCTGGGATTCAACCGCCTGTCCGCCGGGGTGCAGGACCTGGACCGCGAGGTGCAGGAGATTATCGGCCGCGTCCAGCCACTGGAGCAGACCGCGGAGCTGGTGGTCGGCGCGCGAAAGCTGGGGTTCGCGGGGGGCATCAACCTCGACCTCATCTACGGGCTCCCGGGGCAGCGAGTCGAGTCGTTCGCCGACACCGCGCGTGCCGTAGTGGCCCTGCGCGCCGACCGCGTGGCTATTTACTCGTTCGCCTACGTGCCGTGGCTCAAGGGCCACCAGCGGGCCCTGCCCGCCGAACGCCTCCCCCCGCCAGAGTTGAAGCTGGAGCTCCTCATGGCGGCCCGCGGCGTGTTCCTGGACGCGGGCTACGTGGGCATCGGCATGGACCACTTCGCCAGGCCCGGCGACCAGTTAGCCCTGGCCCTCGAGAACGGCACCCTGCATCGGAACTTCATGGGTTACACCACCCGGCGCGCCGGCGACCTGGTGGGCCTCGGCGTGTCCGCCATCGGCAGTGTCGGCGGCGCGTACGCCCAGAGCCACAAGAAACTGTCGCACTACTACGCGGCCGTGGACCGCGGCCAACTGCCCACCGAGCGCGGGTACGAGTTGTCCGAGGACGACCGGATCCGGGGTGAAGTGATTCTCTCGCTCATGTGCCGCTTCGACGTGGACCTGGACCGGGTCGCGCCGCGCCCGTACTTCGCGGATGCCCTCACGAAGCTCCAGCCCCTGGTCGACGATGGGCTGGTGGAGATCCGCGAGGGCCGCATCACCGCCACGCCACTGGGGCGCATGTTCATTCGCAACGTGGCCATGTGCTTCGACGCCCACCTCCCGAACGCCGAGCGCCGGCCGGCGCCGACCTTCTCACGCACCGTATGACGCTTGCACCCACGGGGATTCTCGCCCTCAACCTGGGAGGGCCAAGGAACCTGGACGACGTCCGGTCCTTTCTCACCCGGCTGTTCGCCGATCGGGAGATCATTCGCCTGCCGGGCGGCGCGCTGGGCCAGCGGCTGCTCGCCGGGCTCATCGTGCGCGCGCGGCTCAGGAGCGTGCAGCGCAACTACGCGTCCATCGGCGGCGGCTCGCCCATCTACCGGCACACCGCCGCGCAATTGGACGGTCTGGCACGGCGCCTCGCGGATCGCCTGGGGCGCGCCTTCCGGCCCTACATCGCGTTCCGGTACTCGGAGCCGACCGCCGACGACGCGCTTCGCGCCATGGCCGCTAATGGCATCCGCGAGGTGGTGGTCCTCACCCTGTACCCCCACTACTCGACCGCCACCACCGGTTCGAGCCTGCGTGAGCTGGAGCGGGCCTTGCATCGCACCGGCCTCTCACGGCGTTTTCGCTTCCGGGTGGTGGACCGGTGGTACGATCACCCCGGGTACGTCGCCGCCATGGCCCGGCGGGTGCGTGAGGCGTTGGATGCCTGGCCCAAGGGCCGGCGGCAGCGGGTGGTGCTGCTCTTCAGCGCGCACAGCCTCCCCATGTCGTTCGTGGAGCAGGGAGATCCCTACCCGGCCCACGTGGCGGCCACGGTGAGCGCGGTGATTCGGCGCCTCGGGGCCGACGCGCCGGCCCGCTGCCAGCTTGCCTACCAGAGCCAGACGGGGCCGGTCCGCTGGCTCGAGCCTCGCACCGAGCAGGTCCTCGCCAAGCTGGGGCACGACGGGTTGCGCGACGTCCTGGTGGTACCGGTGTCATTTGTATCGGACCACATCGAGACGCTGTATGAGGTGGACCAACTCTTCGCGGACGCCGCCGAACGCGCCGGGATCACCACCTTCCGCCGCACGCGCTCCCTGAACGACGATCCCGGGTTCCTGGACGCGCTGGCCGACATCGTGGGCGGGGCATTGGACGCGCCCGCGAACGACGAGGTCGCCCTGTGCGCATCGGCGTAATCGGGGCCGGTCCGTCCGGGTTGGCCGTGGCGTGGGAGATCGTCTCGCGCGCCCGGGCGCGCGAGGTGGCCGTGGAGGTGGACGTCTACGAGCGGGCGCCTAGGCCCGGCGGCAACGTCTGGACCGACGTGGTGGATGGGTACCACGTGGAGCAGGGGCCCGAGGGATTCCTGGACTCTGCGCCGCGTACCATCGCGCTCGCGACCGAATTGGGACTGCGAGACCGCCTGGTGTCTGGCTCCGACGCGGCGCGCCACCGGTTCCTGTACGTCGACGGCCGCTTGCATCCCGTCCCCACCGGGCCCCTCGCGTTCCTGCGCAGCGGCATTCTCTCGATGCCCGGCCGGCTGCGGGTCTTCACAGAACCGCTTCGACCGGCGGGCACCGAAGAAGACGAAAGCGTTCTGTCGTTTGCCACGCGCCGCATGGGCGGCGAAGCCGCCCGGCGCCTGGTGGGTGCGATGGTGTCCGGAATTCATGCGGGCGATCCGGCGGCGCTCAGTATGCCCGCCGCTTTTCCAGAGCTCGCGAGGATGGAGCGGGCGCACGGTTCGCTGACGCGCGCGCTGATCGCGACGCGACGGGCGTCGAAGCGCACCGGGCGCCGGGTGGGGGGGCCGGCCGGCCCGGCGGGGAGACTCACCTCGTTCGTTGGCGGCCTGCGCGACTTGATCGACGCCCTGGCCCAGGAGCTGGGGCCGCGCGTCCACCTGAACGCGGCAGCGCGCGAGGCGCGCTGGACCGGCGAGGGCTGGCGCGTCGCGATCGGCGGCACGGACGAGGTCTTCGACGGCCTGATCGTCACCACACCGCCGTGGCACGCGGCCCGGTTGGTGAAAGACGTAGACCCAGAGCTGGCGCGTCCGCTGCGCGACATCCCGTGGGCTCCAGTCACCGTTGTGGCCTTGGGCTTCCGAGCCTCGGAGCTCGGCGACGTGAGCCTCGACGGCTTCGGCTTCCTCGTCCCGGCGGGGCAGGGCGTTCGCCTGCTGGGTTGCCTGTGGTCGTCCTCCATCTTCCCGGGCCGGGCGCCCCAGGGACGGGTGCTTCTCCGCGCGCTGGTGGGAGGAGCCCGCGATCCCGAGGCCGCCGGGTACGACGACGAGGCCCTGCTCGACCTGGTCCGCTACGACCTGGCCCAAACCATGGGCATCGAGGCGACGCCCGAGCTGGTGCGGATCTACCGCCATCCGCGGGCCATCCCGCAATACACGTTGGGCCACCTTCAACGTCTCGACGCCGTGCGCCACCGCCTCGAGCGTTTGCCAGGCCTACTGCTCCATGGCAACGGCTATCGCGGCGTCGCGTTGAATGACTCGCTACGGCTGGCCGGGGAGATCGCGGAGGCAGCCTTAGGCCGTCGGCCATCCGCAGTCGGCGTTCAGTAGGGGATCCATCAACAGGCTTCTTCGCCGTTGGCTGACGGTGGATGGCCGACGGCTCATAGCAACTGCTCCGCGCCGAGCTACAATTAGGCAATGCCGCCGTCCCCTCTTGCCGGGCGCCGCATCGTCATCACGCGCCCGGAAGCGGACGCGACTCGCCTCGCTGGACGGCTCCGCGGCCTGGGAGCCGTCCCGATCGTGGCGCCCGCGATCCGGATCGAGTTCACCGACCCCCCGGAGTTGGACCGCGCTCTGGCGAGCCTGGGCGCGTACCATTGGATCGTCTTCACCAGTCGCAGCGGCGTGGAGGCGGTGTTTCGCCGGGCCCGTTCCATCGCCGGCCCGAAAGTCGCGGCCATCGGACCGGCGACCGCGGCCGCGCTGCACGCGAACGGCGTGGATCCGGACCTGGTTCCCTCCGAGTACGTCGCCGAGGCGATCCTGGATGCCCTGGGCGACGTGCGCGGTCTTCGGTTTCTGCTGCCGCGGGCGGATATCGCGCGCGAGGCGCTGGTCGAAGGTCTGGAAGGGCGCGGCGCCGAGGTCCACCAGATCGCGGCCTATCGGACCAGGGAGGTCTCCGTGCCCCGGGCGGACCTTGGACCGGTGGATGCGGTTACCTTTACCAGCTCTTCCACGGTGCGCGGGTTTCTCGCCGGCGGCCCTCTCCCCGACGGCGCATTGGTGGTGTGCATCGGGCCGATCACGGCCCACACCGCGCGCGAGCATGGCCTGGATGTGGCGGCAGTGGCGGAGCATTACACCGAAGACGGACTGATCGCGGCGCTGACGGCGGCCTTCGCCCGGCGCTAGGGGAACGCGCGTATGACCGGTGAACGTCGGCAAGTCGTTCGATATCTCTTTCTGAAGCTGCTCCCGGCGTGGCGTCACCTCGAGCCAGCGGCGCAGCGAGCGCAGAAGGGGGAGTTCGTCCGTGCGGTCAAACAATTCCACGGCAAGCTACTGCTCCGCCCATACAGCCTCATGGGCACCCGGGGCGATTGCGACGCGATGCTGTGGCAGGTGGCCGAGGACATGGACACCCTTCAGGCCGTTGAGACCGCCATCTTCTCTACCACGCTCGGCGCCTACCTCACCACGCCGTACAGCTATCTCGGCGTCACCAAGCGATCCATCTACGATTTTCCCGCGCTCCCCGAGGGCGAGGACCGCACCGTGATCAGCCCGTCGGACTCGCGGTACTTGTTCGTGTACCCGTTCATCAAGAAGCGGGAGTGGTACGGACTGCCGTTCGAGAAGCGTCAGGACGCCATGAACGAGCACGTGCGCATCGGCCGGAAGTACCCGTCCATCCGCATCAACACCACCTACAGCTTTGGCCTCGACGATCAAGAGTTCATTGTCGCGTTCGAGGGCGACGACCCGGGCGCGTTCGTGGACCTGGTGATGGAGTTGCGCGAGACCGAGTCGTCCGCGTACACCGAGCGCGACGTGCCGGTCTTTACCTGCGTCCAGATGTCCCTGTGGGAGGTGCTGGACACCTTGGGCGGCGCCGCCGCCGCGCCGCGCGATGGTGAGACGCCGCGTGCCGCCGGAGACGGTTTTATCGCCGTGGCCCGGGTGAACGAGCTGCCTGCCGGCGCCAGCAAGCGCGTGTATCTGGACACCGACGCCGTGGCGGTGTTCAACGTCGGCGGCACCTACTTCGCCGTGAGCGACCGCTGCACTCACGGCCGGGCATCGCTGAGCGAAGGGCGCGTGGTAGACGCGCGCGCCTGCATCCTGGAGTGTCCGTGGCACGGCGGTCGCTTCGAGTTGAAGACCGGACGCCCCGCCGGCGGTCCGGCCACCGCCCCACTGAAGACATACCGTGTGAAGGTTTCCGGGGACCAGATTCTTGTCGGCTGAGGGGGCGTTCCTCCAGGCCTGCCGCGGCCAGGCCACGCCGTTCACGCCGGTCTGGTTCATGCGGCAGGCAGGGCGGTACCTGCCCGAGTACCGCGCCATCCGCGCCCGGGCCTCACTGCTGGAGATCTGCCGGAACCACGATCTCGCCGCAGAAGTCACGCTCCAACCGGTGGAGCGGTTGGGCGTGGACGCGGCCATCCTCTTCGCCGACATCCTGCTGCCGTTCGAGCCGTTGGGACTCGGACTGTCGTTCGCCCAGGGCGAAGGCCCGGTGATCGCCCACCCCATCAAGAGTCCGGCGGACGTCGCCCGGCTCCCGGAGGTGGACCCGGGCGACGGGCTGGGCTACGTGCTGGACGCCGTGCGCGCCATTCGCAAGGCGCTCGACGGCCGGGTCCCCCTGATCGGCTTCGCTGGCGCGCCGTTCACCCTGGCGAGTTACGCGATCGAGGGCGGGGGCACGCGCGACTTTGTCGCCACCAAGCGCTTCATGTACAGCGAACCGGATGCGTGGCATGCGCTGCTGGACCGGCTCGCGACGCTGGTCGGGCGCTACCTCGCCGCCCAGGCCAACGCCGGAGCCCAGGCCCTGCAACTCTTCGACAGCTGGGTAGGCTGCTTGTCGCCGGACGATTACCGACAGTATGTGCAGCCCCACAGCGCCGCGGCGCTCTCGCTGGCCGCGGACAGCGGCGTACCCGTGATCCACTTTGGCACCGGAACCTCCATGCTGCTCGAGTTCATGGCCCAGGCGGGTGGTGACGTGATCGGCGTGGACTGGCGGATCTCGCTCGACGTCGCGTGGAGCCGGCTGCCCGGCCGCGGCATCCAGGGGAATCTCGATCCCGCGGCCCTGCTGGGTCCGGCGGACGCGCTCGAGGAGAAGGTGCGGGACGTGCTGCGGCGCGCGGCCGGACGTGCGGGCCACATCTTCAACCTCGGCCATGGCGTGCTCCAGCAGACCGACCCGGAGCGGCTTCGGGCAGTGGTGAACATGGTGCACGAGTGGAGCGCCGCGGGTGGCTGACGCGCCGTATGCGGTGCTCCTCCTGGCGTACGGCGCCCCGCTCTCGCTCGACGAGGTGGAGCCGTATCTCCTCGACGTGCGCGGCGGCCGCCCCACGCCCCGGGACCTCGTGGAGGACCTGCGGTCGCGCTACGCCGCTATCGGCGGGCGTTCTCCGCTCCTAGACCGCACTCGCGAGCAGGCCGATGCCCTGGGCATGCGGCTGGGGAACCGGATCCCCGTCCTGGTCGGCATGCGGCACTGGCGCCCGTACATCAAGGAGGTCCTGGCCGGGGCCGCCGCGCGGGGGATCTGCAGGGTGGTCGCCGTGGCTATGGCACCCCATTACTCGCGGCTGAGCATCGGCGCCTACCAGCACAAGGTGGATGAGGCGCGTGGACCGGTGGAGGTCGCATTCGTGCCCCAGTGGTTCGACCATCCACGGTTCCTCGACGCCGTGGTCGAGCGCGTGCGCGCGGCGCTCGAGCGATTCCCACGCCAGGTGCGGGACCAAGTACCCATCGTCTTCACGGCCCACTCCCTGCCGGAGCGCATCCTGGCAGACGGGGACCCGTACCGGGACCAGCTCCGCGCCAGCGTCGCCGGCGTGATGACGCGCCTGGGCGCGGCCAACGCGCACGAGTTCGCCTTCCAGAGCGCGGGGCGGTCGAGTGAGTCGTGGCTCGGGCCGGACGCTGGCGCCGTGCTGGACCGCCTCGTCAGCCAGGGAGCCAGCCACTTGCTGGTCTGCCCGATCGGGTTCGTGGCGGACCATCTTGAGGTGCTGTACGACGTGGACGTCGAACTTCGAGGGCGGACCCGCGAGCTGGGGGCCCGGCTCGAGCGCACCGACTCCCTCAACGCGGACCCGCTGCTGATCGAGGCGCTGGCCGACCTGGTGACCGCCACCGCCGGCACGCGTGGCTGGGGGCCGTGAACGTCGTCGTCGTGGGCGGCGGGCTGGCCGGCTTGGTCGCGGCCCATGACCTGACGCAGGCCGGCCTTCACACAACCGTTCTCGAGCGGGACGTGCGGCTGGGCGGCCAGGTCTGGAGTACCTGCTCGAACGGATTCCTGATCGAGCACGGCGCCGAGGGATACGCTACGGGACAAGCCGCGGGCTATGACCTCTGCCGCGATTTGAGATTACTTGACCGGCTGGTCAGTCAAGCGAAGACCCAGTCCTTTGAGCTTCGCGATGGGGACCTGGTGCCGGCGCCCCCCGGCAGGGCGGCGGAGCTCGCCGGCATCCAAGCGGATCGGGCGGACGTT
>Ga0214473_10012340_pt1 | contig 10029 bp, 9 predicted proteins | sample RVTome_7_FD_203509 | JGI IMG/M metagenome (GOLD analysis project Ga0214473, IMG submission 203509) | Soil microbial communities from uranium-contaminated site in the Upper Colorado River Basin, Wyoming, United States - RVT98D197 | ecosystem: Environmental > Terrestrial > Soil > Contaminated >... | reverse complement strand
AGCATCTGTACAACACCTTCCGCCCCCATCAGGCCTTGGCAGGACGCACCCCACAAGAGTACCTTCTTGAATGCCACCCAGAGTTGGTCGCCACCTGACCTGTCTCACATGTAGTGAACGAGTACACACCCTTCCCCGCCCACACCGCCCGTGGTACACTCCCTCGTTGGCGCCCTCGGTGTTGGGCGATTGGGAGGAAGTATGCCGGCGGACAGCTACTGGCCGCTCAAGAAGTACCAGGAGATCTACCGCAGGTCTCTGGAGGACCCGGCGGCCTTCTGGGCGGATGAAGCCCGCAAACTGGAGTGGTTTCGCCCCTGGGACAAAGTTCTGGAGTGGGACCCGCCGTTCGCCCGCTGGTTCTCCGGCGGCCTTCTCAACGCCTCCTACCTCTGCGTGGACCGCCACGTGCGCTCCTGGCGCAAGAGCAAAGTGGCGATCTACTGGGAGGGCGAGCCGGGCGACTCTCGCGTCCTCAGCTACTCCACCCTCTACCGCGAGGTCAACCGCTACGCGTCGGTCCTGAAGCGGCTCGGCATCGCCAAGGGGGACGCGGTGGCGCTCTACCTGCCGATGGTGCCGGAGCTGCCCATCTTCATGCTCGCCTGCGCCCGCATCGGCGCCGTCCACACCGTCGTCTTCTCCGGCTTCAGCGCCCAGGCCCTCGCCGACCGCATGAACGACGTCGGCGCCAGGGTGCTGGTCACCGCCGACGGCGGCTACCGCCGCGGAAAGGTGCTTGACCTGAAGACGATCGCCGACAACGCGATGGCCCTCGCTCCCACCGTCGAGAACTGCATCCTCGTGCGCCGTACCGGCAGCGATGTCCCGATGCGGGAAGGGCGCGACTTCCCGCTGGACGACCTGCTAACAGAGGCGGAGCTTCGCGTCGAACCCGAGCCGTTGGAGGCCACCCACCCGCTCTACATCCTCTACACTTCCGGCACCACCGGTAAGCCCAAGGGGATCGTTCACTCCACCGGCGGCTACCTCGTCTTCAACCACTCCACCTACCGTTGGGTGTTCGACATTCGCGACGACTCCGTCTACTGGTGCACGGCCGATGTAGGCTGGGTGACGGGCCACAGCTCCATCGTCTACGCCCCGCTCATGCACGGCGCTTCCCTTGTGATGTACGAGGGCGCCCCGGACTACCCGCAGTTCGACCGCTGGTGGGACATCATCGAGAAGTACGGCGTCACCGTCCTCTACACCTCGCCGACGGCGATCCGCATGTTCATGGGCCACGGGGAGCGGTGGCCCGCCCGCCACGATCTTTCGAGCCTCGAGCTGCTCGGCAGCGTCGGCGAGCCGATCAACCCGGAGGCCTGGCACTGGTACTACAAGCACATCGGGGGGGAGCGCTGCCCAATCGTGGACACCTGGTGGCAGACGGAGACCGGCGGCTTCATGATCTCGCCCGCCCCCGGCATCCAGCCGCTCCCCCTCAAGCCGGGTTCGGTCGCTCTTCCCTTGCCCGGGGTCGATCCTCTCGTCGTCGATGACGCTGGCCGCGAGGTTTCGCCCGGCGAAAAAGGGGTACTGGCGATCCGGAGCCCGTGGCCGGGGATGCTCATGGGCATCCACAACAACCCGGAGCGCTACCGGCAGGCCTATTGGGCCCGCTTCCCCGGCCTCTACTACACCGGCGACTACGCCATCCGCGATGAGGACGGCTACTTCTGGATGCTGGGTCGTGCCGACGAGGTGCTGAAGGTGGCGGGCCATCGCCTGGGCACGCTGGAGCTGGAGAACGCCGCTGTCTCCCACCCGGCCGTCACAGAAGCGGCCGCCGCCGGAGTCAGCGACCCGGTCAAGGGTGAGTCCATCGTACTGTTCGCCATCCTCTCCGAGGGCCACGAACCGACCGGCCAGCTCAAAGAGGAAGTCAGGTCCCACATTCGGCAGGTCATGGGGGCCATCGCCACGCCGCAGGACATCTACTTCGTCACCAGGCTGCCGAAGACGCGCTCCGGCAAGATCATGCGCCGCGTCCTCGCCGCCGTCGCCTCGGGGGCGGATGTGGGCGACATCTCCACCCTCGAAGACGAGGCCTCCGTGGACGAGGTGCGCCGCGCCTACGAGGAGCTGAGGAAGGCCGTCTAGCCCCTGCGCCATTGCCGCCCAGATGCTAGAATGTGCGCCGAGGCGCGGCCACGTAAGGGGTGAGGCATGATCGAGGCGAGACTGCTCTTCGGCAACGATACGGTTGACGTCCAGCTCCCCGACCGCGCGCAGTTGGTCGGTGGCGGCGACGGCGCGGAGCGCGGGCCCCGGCTGGAGCCGGTGGCCGACCAGGAGGCGGCCGTGCGCCAGGCGCTGGCGAAGCCCCTGGGCCTCCCACGCGTGGGCGAGATGGTGAAGGCCGGCGACTCCGTCCTCATCGCCTTCGACGATCCCACGGTTCCTTCGTACGGTCCGGTGCGCCGCCTCGCCATCGAGGCGATTCTGGAGGAGCTCGCCGCCGCCGGCGTGCCCGAGGAGAACGTCAGCCTCGTCTGCGCCAACGCCCTCCACCGCAAGTGGACGGACACCGAGCTGACCTCAATCCTTGGCCCGGACCTCGTGCGCCGCTTCGGCGCTTGCCTCACCTGCCATGACGCCGAGGACGCCGAAAACCTTACCTACCTGGGCACCACGCCCAGCGGCTACGATGTCGAAGTCCACCGCCTCGCCGCCGAATCGGACCTCACGGTTTATGTCAACGCCGCGGTCCACCTCGGCTTCAGCGGCGGCTGGAAGTCCGTCTGTGTGGGGCTCTCCACCTGGCGCTCCATCCGCTGGACGCACACGCCGGACGGCATGTCGATGTCAGTCCGGGAGAACCGGATGCACACCGTCCTCGACGAGATGGGTGCCGTCGTGGCGGCGAACTTGAAGCGCCCCGTCTTCAAGTTCGAGACCGTCCTCGCCCACACGGCGACGATCGGCCGGGTCTGGGCCGGCGGCGTCGCCGAGTGCCGCGCCGCCGCCGTCGAGACGCAGGCCTCCCTCCACAAGCCGCGCCGCAGCGAGGCCGAGCCCGCGGACGTCGTCATCTACGGCGTCCCGGCCTGGAGCCCGTACGCCACCTTCGCCCGCATGAACCCCCTGCTCACGCTCGTCTCCTCAGGCCTCGGCTACCTCGGCGGCTACATCGAGGCGCTCGGCAAGCCCGGCTGCTCCGTCATCATGGCGACGCCCTGCCCGGACGATTGGGACCTTGAGCACCACCCCGCCCACGCCGACGTCTGGCAGCGCGTCATCCCTCAATCGCGCGACCCATACGAGATCAGCGAGCGCTTCGGGGACGAGTACGCGAACCACGCCGGCTTCATCGAGCGTTACCGGTTCGGCGTCGCCTACCACCCGATACACGCCATCCTGGCCACTCATCCCCTGAAGCGGCTCAATCACGCCGGGCGCGTGTTCGTCGCCGGGGCGCAGGACCCGGCGGTGCCGCGCCACGTCGGCTTCACGCCCGCCGCCACCGTCGAGGAGGCGCTGGCGGAGGCCGAGCGCATCCACGGCCGCGACTGCTCCATCGTCTGCATCCGCCAGTTCGCCGGCTGGTAGCGCCGGTCGCCTCACTTCGATCGCCGGCGGGCCAGCTCCTCCAGGACGAACGGGTTCGTCTGGCGTTCGATCCCGATCTTCGTCTCCTGCATGTGGCCGGGCAGCACGATCGTCTCGTCCGGCAGGGCCAGCAGCCGGTCCACGATGCTCGACATCTCCTGCGCGTAGTCCCCGCCCGGCAGGTCCGTGCGCCCGATGGAGCCGCGGAAGAGCGTGTCGCCGCTGAACAGCATCCCATCGCTGTAGAAGGAGAGGCTCCCCGGCGTGTGGCCGGGCGTGTGGAGCACCGTAAGCTTGACCCCGTCAACCGCCACTTCGTCCCCGTCCTCCAGCAGGTGGTCGGGCGCCGGCGGCGGCTCCACCGGCCGGCCCAGGATGCTCGCCGCCGCCCCGGCGGCGCCCCGTATGATCTCCAGCTCTCCCGCGTGGAGGAGGAGCTTCGCGCCGGTGGCCTCCTGGACGCCGCGGATGCCGAGTACGTGATCGATGTGGCCGTGGGAGTTCGCGATCAGCTTGATGTTGAGCCCCATGTCCCTGGCCAGCGCCAGTATCTCCTCCGGCTGGTCGCCCGGATCGATCACTATCGCTTCTCTCGTCCGCCGCGAGCCGATGATCCAGCAGTTCTCCGCGAACACGCCGACCACGATCCCCCGCACCATCAGCTCGCTCACCTGCGGTTCCGGCATCTTCACCCTCTCTTCGTGTTCAGCCAACCCGAAGCGATAGTAGCATACGCGCGACCGGCGGCGGCGCTGTGTCGGGGAATGCCCCACGTAAGGTCAGGGGTCGTGCCTGATTGACGGCCGCCGTGCGGATATAGAATGCTCGTGCAAGACAGCCGGACGTTTGACGAACTATGGCCGCTACTCTAAAGTAGCGATGACTCGCGTCGCCCGGAAAGGAGCCCACGTATGGAGCTAAAGGAAGTCCTGGGCCGCAGACGCTCAATCCGCTTCTTCCTCCCCTTCCGGCCCGTGGAGCGGGCGAAGGTCCAGAAGATGCTGGAGGCGGCCCGAAGGTCAAGCTGCGTCGGCAACGTCAACTCCGCGCGCGCCGTCGTCATCTGGAAAGAGCAGGCCTCCGAGAAGCTCATCAAGGTGATCACGCCGCCCCTCGGCTACCAGCAGATGCAGACCGCCCCCTGCTTCATCCTCTGGTACCACGACAAGAACGCCTACGAGGTCAACAAGTGGATCCAGGACATCAAGAACCTCGTGGACATGCGGCGTATCGGCCAGGACGCCGACGCGACAAAGGCGGAGATTGACCGCACCCTCAAGGCCGTCTTCACACCGATGTGGGAGATGGCCTCGGTCGCTCCTCTCGCCTTCATGGACCTCGGTCTCGCCGTTTGCCAGGCCCTCCTCGTCGCCTACGACGAAGGCCTCGGTGTCTGCTGCATGAGCAGCCCCCGCATCGACCAGGTGGGCAAGCTGCTCAACCTCCCGGAGAGCGCCGTCCCCGTCTGCCTCATGGCCGTGGGCTATCCGGCGGAGTCCTGGGAGGCCGGCGGCCAGACAAAGAAGGCGCCGTTCGACAACCTCTTCTCCGAGATGGAGTACGGCAAGCCCTTCAAGACTGACCCGGCGGTCTGGGACGAACTGCGGCAGCAGAAGATGCTCCAGGAAGAAGCGCCGCTCCCCTGGCGAGACGAAGAGCTGAAGTACCTGATGACCGCACTCGGCCTGGAGGAGCGCGTCATCACTTTCCCTCAGGCGCCTTCGGAGTAGCATCGTGGAAGTCGTAGCGGCCGGCACCGGCGAGTACCGCGCCCCTGACCCCGATGGCTTCCGGGAGTACGTCCGCACGCACAAGGAGCGTCGCCTCGTCAGCAAGGTGATGAGCGAGCAGGAGGCGGTCTCCCGCTTCGTGGCGGACGGTGACTACATGGCATTCGATCAGAACATCGCCGTTCGCGGTCCCACGTCGCTGATGCGGGAGATCATCCGCCAGCGCCGGAAGGACATGTGGATCGCCGCCAAGTTCACCTGGACCGACGCCAGCCTCCTGGTTGCCGGTGGCTGCGTCAGCAAGATCGACGTGGGCTGGATGGCCGCCGGCCGCACGATCAACCAGGCGGTGCGCGAAGGCAGGCTGAAGCTCATCGAGTGGAGCAACGGCGCCCTCGCCTACCGGCATCTGGCTGGCTCCCTTGGCGTCCACTTCCTGCCGATGCGCTATCTCGGTGGCACGGACACGTTTACCCAGTCGGGCGCCAAGATGATCGAGGAGCCGTTCACGGGGCAGCCGGTCTGCTTGGTGCCCGCCCTCTACCCCGACGTCGCGATCATCCACGTCCACCAGTGCGATATGTACGGCAACGCCCGCGTCATGGGGGCCGGCGTCGCACCCATGGAGATCGCCATGTCCTCACGCAAAGTGATCATCTCCACGGAGGAGATCATCGAGAACGAGGCGATCCGCCGCCAGCCCCAGCGCACCACCATCCCCTACTACTTCGTCGACGCCGTGGTGCTGGCGCCCTTCGGCACCTACCCCGGGAGCACGCCCGGGCTCTACGGCGCCGATATCGAGCACTGGCTGGAGTGGGGCGCCGCCGAGATGCAGGGCAAGACCGGCGACTACCTGGACAAGTGGGTGCACGGCGTCTCCTCTCACCAGGAGATGCTGGACACGCTGGTGGGATCGGAGAAGCTCGAGCGGCTCCGCCAGGCGGAGACCGTCCGGGAGGGCTACTACGAATGAGCGACGACCAGCTTAGCTTCACGGACATCGAGGCCAACATCTGCACGATCGCTGGCCTGATCGAAGAGGAGAAGCTCTACTTCGCGCAGATGGCCGGCGCCCCCCTGATGGCGATACTCCTGGCCAAGCACTCCCGCACTCCCAACGTGGGGTACGTCGTGGAGGAGGGAGCGGTGGCCCCCAGCCCCACCTTCCCCTTGCCCCGCATGATGCTCGGCGCCAGCCGCTCCCACTACCGCTCCGTCGCCTGGTACGGCATGAACATCGTCGACGCCCACGCCGCGCTCGGCTTCATGGACTATGGCCTTCTGGCCTGCCTTCAGGTGGACCGGTTCGGCAACTTCAACTCCACGCACATCGGCGGCACCTACGAGCAGCCGGAGCGCCGCTTCGGCGGCCCGGGCGGCGCCAACGAGATCGCCTCTCAGTGCTGGCGCACGCTCCTGATGACCAAGCTGGAGAACCGCAAGTTCGTCAACAAGCTGGATTTCATGTCCTCGCCCGGCTACCTTGACGGCACCCCAGGCGCCCGCGAGCGGGCCGGCCTCCCGGCCAACACGGGCCCCTACAAGGTGATTACCCAGGAGGCAATGTTTGACTTCGACGAAGCTACGCGACAGATGCGGTTGACCGCCATGATGCCCTGGACCAGTGTGGAGCAGGTGCTCAGCAAGATGGAGTTCGAGCCGCTCATCGCCGGCAAGATCGAACGCATGGAACCGCCCACCGATGAACAGCTCAACGTCATCCGCACCCTTCTCGACCCCGGCGGCCTGGCGGTAAGCCGGGGCGAGTGGATCACCATCGACCGCGCCACTGGGCAGCGCGCCGCCTGAGCGCGCGAGGAGGCCGAAGATGCAGGAAGCGCCCGCCGAACGAAAACAGGTCCCGATGAAGGGAACCCGCCTGCAACTGGGCGACTCGCCCGCCCTGCTGGGCAGCCGCTGCCCGCAGTGCGGCGAATACTTCTACCCGCCGCGCTACGTCTGCCTGAACTGCTACCACGAGGGGCTGGAGGAGGTGGCGCTCTCCACCCGCGGTGAGCTGTACTCGTTCACCATCGCGCGGGCGGCGCTGCCCGGCACCCTGATGACCCCTCCCTACGTGATCGCCCAGGTGCAACTGACGGAGGGGGTGCAGGTCGCCACCGTCCTCACGGAGATCGATCCGGAGGCCGCCCGCATCGGCATGGCCCTCGAGTTGGTCGTCGAGAAGGCCAGCGTAGACAACGAGGGTAACGACGTCATGACGTTCAAGTTCCGTCCGGCGAAGGAGGCCTAGCGATGGGCGAGCGAGTAGTGATACTGGGCGTCGGCCTGCACCCGTTCGGCCGCCACCCGGAGAAGAGCGTCGGCGAGCTGGCGCGTGTTGCCGCGCTCGGGGCCCTGAAGGACGCCGGCGTCGAGTTCAAGGACATCCAGGCCGGATTCTGCGGCCACGTTGTCCAGGGGGTCGGGACCGGCCTCCGCACCTTCGGCGAGGTGGGGCTGACCGGCATCCCCATCACCAACGTCGAGCTGGCCTGCGCCAGCAGCTCCCGCGCCGCCATGCTGGCCGCGGACGCGATCTCCGGCGGCATCTACGACCTCGCGATGGTGATCGGCGTGGAGAAGATGGAGCGTGGTCTCCTCAGCGGCGTCGGCGGCGCCGAGGGCGGCTACCAGGCCAAGATGGGGATCGCCCTTATGCCGGCCCTTTACGCGCTCATGGCCCAGCGCCACATGCACCTTTACGGCACCAAGCATGAGCACTTCGCCCAGGTATCCGTCAAATCCCACCGCAACGGCGCCCTCAACCCGAACGCGCAGTATCAGAAGGCCCTGACCCTGGAGGACGTCCTCAACTCCCGCATGATCGCCGACCCGATCACCCTCTACGAATGCTCACCGACCACGGACGGGGCGTCTGCCGTGATCCTCGCCTCCGAGAAGAAGGCGAAGCAGTACACGAAGAGCCCCGTGTTCATGGACACCTGGGCCGGCGGCACGCCGCAGTACGTGCGTGGCGAGTCGGATTTCCTGGAGGGGCCGAACACCATGCTGGCGCAGCGTGTCTACGAGAAGGCCGGCATCGGACCCGAGGACGTCGACGTCGTCCAGGTGCACGACGCTTTCAGCCCCGGCGAGGTGTTCCTTGTGGAGGAGCTCGGCTTCTGCCCCCACGGCGAGGGCGGTCCCTTCGTCTGGGAGGGCAACACCGAGATCAACGGTCGCCTCCCGATCAACACCGACGGCGGCCTGCTCTCGCGCGGCCACCCGATAGGCGCCACCGGCGGCGCCATGATCACGGAGCTGACGCTCCAGCTACGCGGTCAGGCCGGGCCGCGGCAGGTGAAGGGGGCGAAGACGGCGCTGATGCACAACGCTGGCATCGGCGGCGTCAACGTCATCGCCTTCAAGCGCTAGCGCTCGGCTAGCGTGTACCGCCCGCGAGATGTCGCCACACACCCCGTCGCGTCATTCTGAGCGCCGACGAGGTAGGCGTCGGGCGACAGCGGTCTCCGCGAAGGAATCTGGGGAGGAGTAGGCGGGGTCTTCAGATCCCCGTGGGGGAGGGGCCGCTCATCTCCCGTCCACCATCGTAGGCGGGGGTCTTCAGACCCCCGCATGGGGAGGGGCACCCGCCTAACGTCCCTGGAACTCGGCCGGGCGCTTCTCCAGGAACGCCCGGACGCCCTCCCTGAAGTCCTCCGTCTGGAACAGCGGCAGGAGCTGCAGGAAAACGTGGTGCACGTTCGCCTCGAACGTCTCCTCCAGCCCGAGGCGCATCATCCGCTTTGTCGCCTGCACGGCCAGCGGCGCGTTGGCCGCTATCTCGGCCGCCAGCTCCTGCGTGGCCGCGGCAAGCTCGTCCGGCTCGACCACGCGGTTCACGAGGCCCATCTCTAGCGCCTCCGCGGCGCTCAGGGTCATGCCCCGGAAGGTGAGTTCCGCCGCCTTAGCCCAGCCGACGAGGCGCGGTAGCAGCCAGTTGCCGCCGCTCTCCGGCAGGATCCCCCGTTTCGTGAACACCGCCGCCAGCTTCGCCTGCGAGGAGGCGACGCGGATATCGCAGCCCAGGGCGAGATCCAGCCCGTAGCCGGCGGCGGCGCCGTTGAGGGCGCAGATCACCGGCTTGTCGGTCGTGTGCAGGACCACGGGCGGGCTGCCCGCCAGGTCGAAGCGGGCGAGCGCGAGGTTTGCGCCGTCGCCGCCGATGCCGGTGCCGGCCATCTGGTCCTTCAGGTCCAGCCCGGCGCAGAAGCCGCGCCCGGCGCCCGTCAGCACAATCACCCGCACGTCGCGGTCATGGTCCGCCTCCCGCAGCGCCGCGCTCAGCGATGTGAGCATGGCAAGAGTGATCGCGTTCAGCCGCTCGGGCCGGTTGAGCGTGATGGTGGCGATGCCGCCGCTCGCGTCGTAGAGCAGATCGCTGTATTCGGCCATCGGGTCCTCCCTCTGGCAGCCTTCCCGCTGCCGGAGCGCTAAGAGCCTGCCACGCGGCGCTTGCGGCCGGTCCAGTACGGCTCTCGCAGCTCCCGCTTCAGCACCTTCCCCGTCGGGTTCCGCGGCAGCGCCGCCACGAAGTCGGCCGAGCGCGGCCGCTCGTAGCCGCCCAGCTTGTCGCGGCAGAAGTCGATGATCTCCTCCTCCGTCGCCGTTATCCCCTCCCGCAGCACGACTATCGCCTTCACCGTCTCCCCCCACTGCTCGTCAGGCACGCCGATGACGGCGGCGTCGGCGATCGCGGGGTGCTTGAACAGCACCTCCTCGATGATGCGAGGGTAGA
>Ga0214473_10012339_pt1 | contig 10031 bp, 5 predicted proteins | sample RVTome_7_FD_203509 | JGI IMG/M metagenome (GOLD analysis project Ga0214473, IMG submission 203509) | Soil microbial communities from uranium-contaminated site in the Upper Colorado River Basin, Wyoming, United States - RVT98D197 | ecosystem: Environmental > Terrestrial > Soil > Contaminated >... | reverse complement strand
TTTGGTAGCGGGAGTCCATGAGAGCAATCGCCAGGCTCAGGCCGACGAAACACGCGGCGGTCATGATGGACATGCGTCCGGGGTGTACCAAATCAGGAATCGTCGGCGAGGTATCGGTGAACAGCAGGCGATCGATTCCCGCGTCCCAGTGGAAGGCATGTTCGGCGAGCGTGATCAATCCGATGAGCGCGGCGGCGGCGGCACATCCGATCGCGATGCGGCGAGAAAGTCGATTCAGAGGCTCCGTCCGTAAATGCCAAAGCGCGCTGCCGGCGAGGATAAAACAAAACGCCGTATTGGGTTTCATCGCCGAGAAGTTCGGCAAGACGCTTTTGAAGAGAACAATATCAAAGGTCCAGCCGACGAGTGCGAGACCGCCGATGAGCGTAATGGTCAGAAAAGCCGCTTGCGAAAAGCTCCTGAGTGACGCGACGGCGCGTGGGTCAGGCTCAAGCGTGATGCCCAGGGCCTTGGGATCGGCCCGCCACAACGCCGGCAGACTCAAAAATAGGTCGGACACTTTCTGCACGATACGGAAAAGCATGTGAATGGAGATTAATTAGTCTACCAAGCAGGAATCGGCTTCAGGTCTATAATTAACAAATCGGCAAGGATGCAGAAACCGTGAATGTGTGAGGGGATGAACCTGCTGGTCAAGTGCCCATTACCGGCCGATTCGATTTGATTCTCTCACCTCAGGTGTGGCGTTAGCCCATTTTTTGAGCACGCGGGGGGAAAAAGTGTTCAGCCACGGTTGTACCCTGGCTTTTGATTGGCAATTGCCCGACAAATGCCGCAGCTCAGCCGTGGCAGAACATCACCGCCAACAAGCGAGGCATTACATCCGCGGGCATTTTTTTGTTGACTTTTTTGAGTTAGTTGCCCAATATGCATTTCGTATGATGCGCATCGCTTTCGAGTGCGCTTGAAATCCTCGGGATAGAACGCCCCGCAAGACATGAATATGCGCGTTTGTGTATTGGTAACCTCACGACACGTATGCTCGGGAACCCATGCAAGACTACAATCTCCCCCTCCAGCTCCCCCACGGCGTCGACGGTAAGCACTGCGCCGAGCATCTGGTTGAATTCCTGTCCACGCACCCCGGCGTCTTCCGGGCGGAGATCGACCAGGCCACCTCGATCCTCCGGCTCAAGTATGATGCGGAGCGGCTCTCGCTGACCGAGGTACAATCCATCGCCCGCCAGCTTGGCATCGACATCGGCCGGCAGTTCCACCGTTGCCAGATGCAACTCGGCAAACCGCGCTGCCGTGACTGTACGGCCCTGCTCGAGAACGACCTGCGCAAGCTGGAAGGGGTGTCCCGCGTGGCCGCCAATCCGGCCGCTGCCAGTATCATCGTCGAGTACGAAAGCGAGAATATTACTCCCGCCCAGCTTGAACGGCGCGTGCTTCGTCTCGGATATCGTGCCACACCGCTCAGCCACGAGCCGTCGCCGTGGGAGCGCTGGCGGCAGGCACTGTCCACCGCCTTGTGCGGCTTGCTGATCGTCGCGGGAACGCTGGCGGAGAACTACGTCTCCCTGCCCTGGGTGCATCCGCTGCTGTTCGCGCTCGCCTATCTTGCCGGGGGATATGACGCCACCCTGGCGGCGCTGCGCGCACTGCGCAATAAAGTCTTCGATGTCAATTTCCTGATGATCGCCGCCGCACTGGGCGCGGCGAGCATTGACCAGTGGAAGGAGGGCGCGGTTCTGCTCTTCCTGTTTTCGTTGAGCGGCACTCTGGAGACCTTTGCCATGGGCAAGACCCGCCAGGCCATCCGCGCGCTGATGGAATTGAAGCCGCAGGAGGCGCTGGTGAAAACCTCCCGCGGGGAGGAACGCCTGCCCGTCGAGGCCCTGGAGGTCGATGACCGGATCATCGTGAAACCCGGTGAGCGCATCGCCGCCGACGGCGTGGTGACGAGCGGCCTCTCGGCCGTTGACCAGTCGGCCATCACCGGAGAATCGATGCCGGTGGAAAAAGCCTCCGGCAGCCCGGTATTTGCCGGCACCGTGAACCACGGCGGCTCGCTCGAAGTGCGGGTCACTCGCGAAGCCGGCGACACGACGCTGGCGAAGATCATCAAGCTCGTCGAAGAGGCGCAAAGCGAAAAGGCGCCGACGCAACGCCTCATTGACCGCATCGGCCAGTGGTACACGCCGGTGGTGGTGCTGGCCACCCTGCTCATGGCCACGATTCCGGTGCTGATTTTCGACCAGCCGTTTGCGGTCTATTTCTACCGCGCCATGGTCCTGCTCGTGGTAGCCTCGCCCTGCGCGCTGGTCATTTCGACCCCGGCGACGATACTGTCGGGCATCGCCAACGGCGCACGCAACGGCATCCTCTTCAAGGGCGGACTGCATTTGGAGAACGCGGCGCAGCTGCAGGCCGTGGCCTTTGACAAAACCGGCACCCTTACCACCGGCCGGCCCCAGGTGACCGAGGTTATCGGTCTGAGCGGCACGAAGGCAAACGACGCCTTGGTGCTGGCCGCGTCGATCGAACGGCTGTCCTCGCACCCCATCGCCCATGCCATCGTCAGCGAAGCCGGCCGGCGGCGGCTCAAGCTCCTCGAGTCCTGCAACCTGCAGGTGATCGCCGGCGCCGGGGTGCGGGCCGAGGTGGATTCGCGAGCCTATTTTGTCGGAAATCTCAAGCTGCTGGAGAGCGGGGGCGATGCCGTCGATGAATCCGTGCGCACCCAGGTGGACGCGCTGGAGAGGCAGGGAAAAACCACCGTGGTCGTTGGTGACCGCCGGCCGCTCGGCATCATCGCGGTGGCGGACGTCCCGCGCCCACAGGCGCACACCATTGTTCATGAACTTCATGCGGTCGGCGTCAAGCGGGTCGTGATGCTGACCGGCGATCGTCGCGTCGTTGGGGAGGCGATTGCCCGTGAGCTCCACCTCGACGAGTATCACGCCGACTTGTTGCCGGATGACAAGGTCAGGGTGATCCGCCAGTTGCTTCATGAGCATGGATCCCTGGCCATGGTCGGCGACGGCGTCAATGATGCGCCAGCATTGGCCAGCGCCACCCTTGGCTTTGCCATGGGCGCCGCGGGAACAGACGTGGCACTCGAGACGGCTGATGTCGTGCTGATGAGCGACGATCTCGCCAAGCTGCCGCAGGCGATCGAACTCAGCCGCCGCGCCCGGCGCATTATCCGCCAGAACATCATCTTTGCGATCGGCATGATGTCGCTCTTGATGCTCGGCGCGGTGCTCGGACTGTTGAAACTGCCGGCCGGCGTGGTGGGCCACGAAGGCAGCACCGTCCTGGTGTTGATGAACGGATTGCGGTTGTTGTCGAATCGGCTCAGTTGACAATATCCCCCGATCTTCTTATCATACCCCCAGCCAGTTCCGATGTCGGCGCGGCAGCCACCTTCCCGCGGGAGCACAAGCATGCAGAATCGTTTGAGTCGACAAGGCCGTCGGTACGCGGTCCTATTTGCCATTTTCGCCTCCGCGCTGTTCGCCCAACCCCGCAGGGCGCCACAATCCGCGGATCTTTATCAATTGGTAACCCTCAGTGATCCGCACTGGAGTCCGCGGGGACTCGTCTTTGTCGCGACCACCAGCTCCGAAGACCAGCAACGGGATCTCTCGCATCTCTGGTGGTTGGGATCCGGCGAGAGCACGCCGCGACAGCTTACCCATGGCAACCACAGCAATTATCAGCCGCAGGTATTTCCCGATGGTGATCGCATTGCGTTTCTCAGCGACCGCGGCGAGGACGGCAAGACCGGTTTGTATGTGCTCGATCTGCGCGGCGGTGAGGCGCGCCCCCTCGTCGAAAGCGCAGACGAAGTCGCAGAATACGCATTGTCACGCGACGGAACGCGCGCGGCCTTGGTGCTGACGCATGCGCCGCAGGCCGACCAGCTCACGGCCATGGAAAAAGCGGAAGCTACGGTCAAAGACGAGGATGTGCTGGTTATTGACCGTGCCGATTTCAAATACGACGTGGTCGGGTTTCTGCAAGGTCGCCGCGAGCATCTGTGGATTGCCGACCTGGCGACCGGCAAGCTCCGGCAACTGACCGGCGGTGAATTCGACGTCGAGGCGCCGGCGTTCTCTGCCGACGGCAGCGAGGTTTTCTTTCACGCCAACATGAACGAGGCCGGTGTCACCTACAATTCAGACCTCTTTGCCGTGCCGGCCGACAGCGGCAGCTTGCGCCGGCTCACCACGAACCCGGCACTCGACGGCAACGTGAGCGTATCGCCCGATGGTCAATGGCTGGCCTATCTTGCCGCCGAGCGGCCGCGGTGCTACTATGATCATCTGCGCTTATGGATCATGCGCCCGGACGGCAGCCAGCAGCGCTGTCTCACGCCGAGTCTGGATCGCAGTATAAGTTTTGAGGTACTGCAGGCCCCGGTTTGGAGCACGGACGGTAAAACTCTCTACGTGCTGGTCGAGGATCAGGCCAGCATTCGTCTGGCCGCAGTGTCGGTTCAGAGTGGCCAGCTCCGTTATCTCACCGACCCGGGCTTGATGGTTCATGGCTTTGCCACCGATGGCCGGAATGCAACCATGGTCAGGACCGACCTTGCGCACCCCACCGAGCTCTACCGGCTTGATCTTCAGCGCGGCGAGCCAAGGGCAGTAACCCACTTCAATGACACGTGGCTGAATTCGGTCCAACTCGCGCGGATAGAACCATTTCGATTCGAGAGCGCACCAAAGATCTATGTGGAGGGCTGGATCTTTCTCCCGGCTGCAGCCGACCCGGGAAAAAAGCTGCCGGCCATACTGCGCATTCACGGCGGGCCGCAATGGTTCTACGGCAGCGACTTCTTTCTCGACTTTCACGTCTACGCCATGGCCGGCCACGCGCTGTTCTTCTGCAATCCTCGCGGCTCCACCACCTACGGCGCAGCCTTCAGCGACGCGATTCGCGGCGACTGGGGCAATGTCGATTATCATGATTTGATGGCTGCGACCGATTACGTGTTGAGACGGTTTCCAGAGCTCGATAGCACACGGCTGGGGCTGATGGGGTGGAGTTATGGCGGCATCATGACCGCGTGGATCACTGCGCACGCAAATCGTTTCAATGCGGCGGTCTGCGGCGCGCCGGTGGTGGACTATGTTGCCGAATACGGCGAGACCGACACGCACATCGATGCTGACTATGAATTCTTCGGCCCGCCGTGGGAACAAGCGGAGCGCTATCGCCGGTGTTCGCCGATCACCTACGTGGCCAATGTGCATACGCCAACCCTGCTGGCCCACGGCGACGAGGATTATCGTTGCGCCGTCGCCAACAGCGAACGCTGGTTCATTGCGCTGAAACGGCTCGGCGTTGAAACCGTATTTTTGCGTTACCCGGGCGAGTCGCACCTTTTTGCTCGGCCGGCGCACAACGTGCACTTTGATCGGGAGGTATTGAAGTGGTTTGACCGGTTCCTGGTGGGGACTTCCCATCGCTGATGGTTCACTTCAAGCTGCAAAGACTGAATTCCCCGTCACGGAAAGTCCACTATGTAAAAAGCACTGGACCAAGCGCAATTCAGCGATTCAGTTGCCGGCAAGCAGCATGAAGGAGAATTTGTGAACTCGAACCGGGTCTGCGTTTTCTGCGGCTCCAACAACGGCGGGCGCGAGAGTTATACCCACAGCGCGCGTGCTCTGGGCGCGGCGCTCGTTGAACGCGGCTTTGGACTGGTGTACGGGGGAGGCAAGGTGGGACTGATGGGCATTCTGGCCGATGCGGTTCTTGAAAACAACGGCGAGGTGATCGGCGTCATTCCCGGGGCGCTGCTGGCCAAAGAAGTCGAGCATCGGGGGCTGACCAAGCTGCACGTGGTGGCCACCATGCACGAACGCAAGGCCCTGATGGCGGAGCTTGCCGGCAGCTTCATCGCGATGCCCGGAGGACTCGGCACCTTCGACGAACTGTTCGAAATATTCACCTGGGCTCAGCTCGGCCTGCACGCCAAGCCCATCGGCGCATTGAATGTCGACGGCTATTTTGATCCGCTCCTGGCATTGATCAAACATGCCACGGCCGAAGGCTTTATCCGTTCCGAGCACGAACGGCTGCTGCTCACCGCCGCCGAGCCGCGGGACTTGCTCGATCGCTTCGCCCGCTTCCAGCCCGCCCATTTGCCGAAATGGATCGATCGAGACCAGATTTAGCGTGGATGAAAATAGCCACGCCCGGTGTTTGCTTTCTCAACGCCAAGCAGACTGTGCGCGTGGAAACGGTCTTCAAAAAACTGAATCCTCTTCCAAAAAACTGCGGTCGGCCATGCCCGCTACGAATCATCCTGCAGTGAACGAAACCCTCTAATCGCTTCAAAATCGGCACAACTGGCCTCTCCCGCGCCCTCCGGCCTCCCGCCTCCAGCCTCCCGCCTCCTGGCACTCGGCTTGCGTGCTCGCATAGCACATCATTCCGGAGGAACTCTCATGAAACGCCGGTTTTTTATTGCAGCTATCCTGCTCAGCCCGGTCGCGGCTCTCGCCCAGTATTGGAGCGATTATGTATTGGAAAAAGCGTTCGACCCGCGTGATTATTTTCTCCGGCCACATCGCATCCTCTCTCTGAGTCTGAAAAATCTCGACGCCGGGCTGCTCGGCATCCTGCCCGATCCCTTGAGCGAGATGTCGTTTCAGCCCGCAACGCTGTCGTCCATCAGCGGTGCACGCCTCTACATTGATCTGAAAGGCAGCTCGGAAAAGAACCTGGTATTCAAAAACCGCTTCTACCCCATCTACGCCTACGACAATGCGGTTTTCGCACCGCCCTACTGGGGGCAGCCGGTGGAGCGCAAGCTGGAGCCCGTGCTCTCGGCCATCTACATCGGCGACATAGCGGCCACGTTCGTACCGGGCTTCAAATACGCCGTTGCCTACGAGCTCATCCATCATCGTGGCACGTTCTACGAATACATCCCTTTCTACTATCTGCGCGGATACGATGCGTTTGGCGCGGAAGACGCCGCCAGCAAGAATTTTCCGGATCTCGACCCAAACGTCAAGCGCGACGGACTCGATGAGAAAGCGGAGACCGCGCATCTGATGGATGCCTACCTGTCGCTGAAGCTCGCGCCGTTTCTCTCAGTCGGAGGCAAAGTTGGGAGGATTCAAACCGAGGTGGTGGGCGACTATTTGCGCTTGAACCGCTACGACGACATGTCGAGCACTTATCGCTATAATTCCTTTTATCTCGATGAGAAGAACAAAGATGTCTCGCTGGAGCAGACCGAGTACAGCGCGGGTGCGCTACTCACCATTTCCGACTCACGCCAGATCGGTGCTTTTGCCGGACGCATCACCGGCAATCACACCCAGCGCGACGCGGATATCGATAGCAGCTTCAGTGCATGGGGCGATGAATCGCAGTCCGACTATTTTGGGCGGTGGCGGTATTCTCACCTTAGTCACAGCCGGTGGCAGCACCGGGGCACAACCAGGTATGCGGGCGTGCACGGGCAATTACCCATGCAGGGCGATATCGCCGTCCGGTTCCGCGCCGAATATCTGAAATCCAGCGTCGATTTGAGCAACGGCGACGATATCGCCGACACCAGCTACAGCCGTTATCGCTTCCGCTATTATGAAGACAACCAGATCTATGATGAAATTTGGAGCTCCAATTTTAGCGACCGGCGGAGCGGCAGCGGCACGGAAGAGACCGTACAGCGCACTGCGGCGGCCGGTTTGGTGGTACCGATGTACAGGCGCAGCGAACTTGTCATTGGCGCATTTGTCGAAACCGCCGAGAGCAGCGTGCTGCTCTATGAAGACGCGCTGGTACGGAGAGGCAGTCATCAGGAAACCCCGACCCCCTGGCGCCAGCCGGAGAGCGTTCTGGGCTTTGAGGACAAGACGTTGCGGCTCACAAGAAACACCAAGACTGCCCGTCTGGCCCTGCCGATTGCCATGAGCTTCTATCTCGGCCGCGGCTTTACGGCGAACCTCGGTGTTGTGAAGCAATTCAACGAGATCGACTCCGACGAAATGGTCGACATCTGGTTTCGCGCCGATTCCACCGTCACGATCACTCCGGGCGGCAAAACCGTGATCGCAAAGCCCGAACGCATCGACCGCTATTTCGCCGTACCCGTCCACCGCAGCGACACTTCGACGGATTTCAATTTCGGGGCGACCTTTGAGCCCGGCCGCCGCGTACGCTTTGATGTGGGTATGGGCTCGAGCCTGGGTGAGTTGAAAAACTGGCAGTTTGCAGTTCTGCTGAAGCTCTAAGCCCGTGTCAGACTGATCACCGTTATCTCCGAGCGCGCTCCCAAACGAATCGGCGGTCCCCAATAACCGGTGCCTCGGCTCACGTAAATCCAGCCATTTCGCGCCGCATCGTGTTGGTGCAGGCCGGCGATGTAAGGTTGGCCCATGGCGGCGAGCAGATTCCAGGGGAAGAATTGGCCACCGTGGGTGTGCCCGGAAATCTGCAGATCGAAGCCCAGGGGTACGGCCGCATGCAGGCTGCGCGGCTGGTGGGCCAGCAGGATCTTCACGTCAGATGCCGGCGCCCCCGCCATCGCCGCCGCCGGGCTTGAAGCGTGACTCTTGATGAATTGACCGCCCGAATAGTCGGTAACGCCAGCCACCAGCATTCGACTGCTGCCCACCTGCAAAATCCGATGCTCGTTCAGGAGCACGGTAAATCCCAACCGATCGGCCTCTTCCACCCAGGGTTCGGCGCCCGAATAGTACTCATGGTTTCCGGTGACAAAGTATCTGCCGTGTCGCGCGGAAAGCTCCGCCATTGGCGCGACCTCATACCTGAGCTTGGGGACCGATCCATCCACGAGGTCGCCGGTGAAGGCGATGAGGTCCGGCGCGAGTTCGTTGGCCTGCGCCACTACGGCCTCAATGAATTTTCGCCTGACCGTCAGCCCGGCATGGATGTCGGTGATCTGGAGGATACGGAAGCCTTCGAGGTCATCCGGCAGATTCGTAATCGGAATCGAAAGCTGTATCGTCGCAGGCCGCCGTCGCGCCTCATACACGCCATAGCCGGTGAGCGCACTCGTGATCCCGACCATGCCCAGATTCATCGACTGAATAAGAAAGCGCCGCCGTTCCGGTTCCACCGGCCCCGGGACGCCGGCTGAAGTGCCGATAAGCTCACGACCGATGGAGACGGCTTTTAGTGCGCCAAGGGTGACCAGCCAAATCAGGTCCCGGATAAACAGGATGGTGAACAGCAATGACACAAAACCCAGGCTCAGGTAGCTGATCCACGAGAGCATGTCGGCCCAGCCCTTTTCCATCCTGTTGATCTGGAGAAAAAAAGTGACCAATGGAATGAGCAGCAGCAGAATCAACATCGCCCAAGCGAGAAGATTCCAGGGGGCAGCAAGGTTTGCCGGCACAATCAGGCGCCACCCGATGTAGCCGTAGCCCAGAGCCAGAATTCCCGTGGCAATCAGAAAGAAAACAAAAATGCCCACCTTCTATTCTCCAAGACGTTTCCGTGACAATTTCAATAGCATGCAGGAGAGATCAGGTCCCGCCACGCCGTCCCCGCTCGCTGTCAAGCGTGGCCATCTGCGGCGCGGGGTAGCGGTCGCCCGCAGCAGCCCCGGGCGGCACGGCGTGTTCGATCCGCGCCAGGTCGTCGCCAGCCAGTTGCAGGTCGAGGGCGCCCAGCGCCTCGGCCAATCGTTCGCGTCGACGCGCCCCGACCAATGGCACGATGTCCTGGCCACGTGAGAGTACCCAGCCGATGGCGATCTGCGCAACCGTCGCCCCCTTCGCTTGCGCGATCGCGCGGAGCGCTTCGACGAGCGCCAGATTGTGCTCGAGGTTCGCCGTGCTGAAGCGGGGGCCGAAATTGCGAAAGTCTCCTGGTGTCACGGCACGCTGCTTTGACCAATGGCCGCTGATGAGTCCTCGCGACAACACCCCGTAGGCGGTGAGGCCGATGCCAAGCTGGCGGCACGCGGGCAGGATTTCAGCCTCGATCCCACGTGAGATCAGAGAGTATTCGATCTGCAGGTCGGAGATGGGATGCGCGGCAGATGCACGGCGTATCGTCTCGACGCC
>Ga0214473_10012338_pt1 | contig 10031 bp, 6 predicted proteins | sample RVTome_7_FD_203509 | JGI IMG/M metagenome (GOLD analysis project Ga0214473, IMG submission 203509) | Soil microbial communities from uranium-contaminated site in the Upper Colorado River Basin, Wyoming, United States - RVT98D197 | ecosystem: Environmental > Terrestrial > Soil > Contaminated >... | reverse complement strand
AAATGATACTATAGGTGAAACAAAAAATGAGCTGTAATCTAATGGTGAGTTATCCGGGAATAATCGAATGGCTGTTGAATCGCTTGAGATAAATGTTGGGTTATGCTTTAACGACTGATATCCGGCTTGTAAAGAAAGGTTTATTGGATTGAAAGAAAATCTTTGATCAAATAATATTCCTAAAACTTTGTCCTTTAATGTGCTTTTTGAACTTACTACCGGTCCGTTATCCGTGTATTCATTTTGATAAAACTTATAATAGAAATTTAAATTGGTGTAAGCATTCTCCAAGGGTTTTGCAAGAATCTTTAATCCAAAATTATGCTGCTTTGAGTTAAGAGAATTGTTCCCGAAATAAACCGGTGCGAGCGTTTCATTGAATAACAGCGAATTAATATTGGTGCTTGATTCCAATATCTTATCCACATTTACCCCGCCGTTTATTCCCGTTTCTGATTTAGAGAAATAATAACTTCCGATTAAGTTTATAACAGTTGATAAATTATATCTCAATCCCGTTTTTACTTGCCAAGCAGAGAAATTGCTATTCGCATAGCTGCTATCTACTTTGCGATTCGTGATATCAACCGAAGCACACAAATCCTTAAATATGTAGATACTAAATATCCCATCAATAAAAGCTTCACCAAACGGACCTTCATAATATTTTATTCGTGAATAAGTCTTAGATGAAATAATATCCTTGTTGATAAAATTTACTGATACAGGGTTAGATGAGAAGCCATATAAAAATCCTCTTGGCAAAGGAACAATCTCTACAGAATCAATGTCTTCACTTTGTATATGATTGAAATCTAATGAGCTAAAAGAATCCCTTAAGATGGGAACTCCATCAATAAAAAAATTAGTTGAACTTGATCCTTCCACATACAAATAAATGTCATTTGGCTGCCCAACAAATCCATAGGACCGCTCAAAACTTAAAGGAAAAACTTTGAAGAAATCACCTGTGTATCTGTAATCATTTCTTAGGATATCAGTTTTTCCAATAAAATAACTCTGATTAGAAAATGGCTGGTAGTTAATTATCTTTGCTTTTTCAAGTTCTGCATTCATCGAGGTGTCATTTATATTTTCATTAAAACCAAAAAACAAGGAATCGTTAGGACTGGTTAGTAAAGAATCTTTAAACTGTGCTGGAATATTTAGTCGAATAGAATCTCTCGTTTGGGAGTTTGCGATTATAGAAGCGAAAGCAAGTATGAAAAAGAAAAATCTATAGAACATTGCTTAATTAGAATAATCTAATATTATAAATATGATTTTGAAAATAAGTAATAAAAATCAGAGCTACAAAAAAAAGAGAAGCAGTTTTTCTGAATTACCTGGGATTGCCGAACTATTTTCACCCGCTAAAAACAGTATTAAAGGAAAACTTTTTTAAAATAATTATTTCCTTTAATCAAAAATATATCTAATTTCACCAATGAAATAACTTATCATAATTAATTAGAGAGGTAGTATAATGGCAGCAGCAAAACCCATGACCAAAAATCAAATTCTTGATCACATGGCAAAGAAGACACAAGTTACTAAAAAGTTTGCCGGTGAGTTCATCGATGAATTTATCAAGCTATCCCACAAAGAAGCAAAGAAATCCTTTGTTATTCCTGGGCTTGGTAAATTAGTGGTAGTTAATAGAAAAGCAAGAATGGGAAGAAATCCCGCCACTGGGCAGACAATGCAGATTCCTGCAAAAAGAGTTTTAAAATTCAGAATTGCTAAAGCAGCAAAGGATGCTATTTTATAATAGATGTATTAGCTGTCTATTTAGACTTAAAGCCCGTTAATAAAATTGACGGGCTTTTTTATTTTTTAAATTTAAGATTCTGTGAAACATCGTCAAACTTGATTTTAACAGATAATTGCAATTTTACTTGAAATTTCAATAAAAATTCATTATTGTTTATGTAATAAATTAAAAACCTATAAAAAAATTCTAACCAATTTAAAACAACATAAGGAGGTACAAAATGAAATACATCTTACAAACAACTCTTTTCATATTTATTCTATTTTCTTTCGTTGAGGCACAAATAGTTGTTTTGGATGATTTCGAAACGGGCACAGGCCATTTTAATGTGCAAACCGATTATTCGGGATCAACTGCCGGAATCCTTGGCACTATACCGACACTCGATTCCTCCACAGCTGCCTATGGCACTAAATCACTTAGGATAGTACTCATTGATAATCCTTCAGACTCAGTCGATTGGGCTTGCAGATTTCTTTCGGGCATTGGATCTCCAACTGCCAACGTCAACATGGCACCAAATGGCTGGACAGGGTATTGGCTCAAGACAAATCGATCCTGGGTAAAGACTGCTCCAATTATTGATGCACCCCAAACCGGCGAAAATGGAACTACCACTGATGTAATTGGTGATAATCAATGGCATCTGTATCAATGGAATCTTGGAATAAACGGACAGCCGTATTGGACGGGTTGGGCAACTGGCAACGATACTATTTCCGATGACTCAACACCAACTTATGATGGGATTTGGTTTTATGCCCCTAACGGCTCCGATACTACTGTAATTTATTTAGACCAAGTTACGTGGAATGCCAGCGGTGAAGTTCCTGTTGAGCTTGTTTCATTTAATGCCGTTGTGGACAAAAATGTTGTCGATCTAAGATGGATTACATCATCCGAGCTTAACAATAGTGGATTCGATGTTCAGAAAAGAAGTGATAATTCTTCATATGAAAAAATTGCATACATTCAGGGTAAAGGAACTACTACTCAATCCAACGGTTATGCTTACAGCGATATTGTTAATCAAGCCGGAACTTACTACTATAGATTGAAACAAATTGATCTTGATGGAACGTTTGAGTACTCGAATGAAATCACAGTTAACGTAATTGCTTTACCAGGTCAATATGCTCTTGTACAGAATTATCCAAATCCGTTTAACCCTTCAACTTCAATTGAATTTGTACTTCCGCAAGTAGGATTTGTAAATCTATCCGTATTCAATTTACTGGGAGAGAAAGTTGCAGAACTTGTTAATGAGGTAAAGCAAAGCGGAAATCATTCAGTAGTCTTTGATGCAAGTAAGCTCTCAAGCGGCACATATATATATACTTTAAGTGTGAATGGAAACATTATAACTAAAAAGATGACGCTGATTAAATAGTATCAAATAATACCAAAGGAAGATAGACAAATTTAACGCGGTCTTCGGGCCGCTTTTTATTTCGAGATTTTCACAAATGATTTAGATTGCTTTCCTTCAGGACTTAACTTAATTTTTGCATAGGTGAATTTTATTTCTCAACGATAAAACCTGAGAGGGATTTAAAATGACTAATCGAGGCTGCTTCTTACTGATATTCTCATCCACCCTTTTATTTTTTGCATCAGATATTAATGCACAATCCACTCAGGCAATGTACTACCTAAATTATCCGCGTTCCATTTCATCACTTGGCATGGGTGAGCAAAGTGTTGCGCTTAGAACCAGTGAAGATGCACTAACCTACAATCTTGCAAATTTAGTTTTTGTTGAACGACCGATGATTTCATTCTTTCATCAACCATTTCAGATGGCTGCATCAATAACAGATTTACACATTCCATTGAACGCTTTTTCAGTAGTATTTAATATCAAAAATATTGGCACATTTGGAGTTGAATATATTAATTGGGATTTGGGTGAAGGAGTGATAAGTACGACGGAGAATCCAGAGGGGGATGGAAAATTATATCATTTTTATGAAAGAAGTCTTTCCATTGCATATGCGCGTGAGTTTTGTAAAAATTTCTCTGCTGGAATTCAATTAAGGTATGTCAAATCAAGTCTCGGTCCAGGGTCTGCTGAAAATCTATTCTTCTCTGCTGGACTGAATTACTCTCCCCAAATTTTAGATAACAAATTTAACTTTGGATTTTCTCTAATAAATTTTGGTGGGACTGTCGATTATCCAAGATTGAATACTGCAGAGGAATCGTTTAATTCAAGTCCACCTCCTTCAAAACTTAATCTTGGAGTAGGATTTATTCCGGTCGATAATAATTTCTATTTTTTGCAAACACAGCTTGCAATCTCTAAACCATTCGATCAAGGACCAATACAAAACAGGAATATTCCAAGAGCTGAATCTTCCTTCAAAACATTATTTACAGATTGGGATGATTTTCCAAGGGATGCAACACTTCACACTGGAATTGCCTTTAATTGGAAACCATTGGATTTAGGATACGGTTTCTCATTCTTCCAGGAATTTTATTTGGGGAATTATTCTGTTGGAAATAAAGCCGGATTAAATAACTTTTACACTCATGGCGGCAGAATTGGGATTGAGTTTGATGGTTTACAGTTTAGTGCAGGTTATGCCGGGAGATGGCACAACGTTCATTATCCAAATTATCTTCAATGGAAATTTCCTTATGAATCTGTTCAATTTACTTTTGGAATTAATGAAGATTTGTTATTTAATAGGGAAAAACAAGAAGATAATTATGCGAAGCCAAAGAATATAATCTTATCATTCGGAGTCGGAAGATCATTTCGGGTTGGAAAATTCAAGGAGAGTTCTTTGGGAGGACCTACTCCTTATTATGCTCCTCATATTGAGGAATTTACTGATGAGAACAACTTTTCCATCGAAGGAGCATTTTATATTGACGAACAAAATGCTATTGTATCAAACCTGATTTATAATCCAACTGATTATGTTGTTAAGTTTCAAGGACAAGAAATCGCTAAAACAAAGATCGAAATATTTTCAATATCATCTTCTTATAGATATCATCCTTTGAAAATATTTTTACCTCTTTTCGTTCAAGGAGGATTATCAATTGTTCGTTTGAATCCGACAAGCCAATATTTTTATCCAAAATATGATTACAAGACTGCTTTGCTTTTTTCCATTGGCGCAAACGTTGCAGTTTATGAGGGAATAATCTTAACGCCATTTACTAATTACAACTTAATGCTGAGCAGGGATGGAAATACTGCACCAAGACTCGGTGGTTTTAATCAATTTGATTTAGGAGTAAAAGTGGGATATGAGTTATAAGAGCTATATTATCACGAAGATTGTATTATTTCTATGAAGCTAAACATAAAATCGATTAAAAGAATTATTGTTGCTGTTGTGGGATTTACGATTCTCATCATAGGAATTTTCATGCTGGCATTGCCCGGACCGGCATTCATCGTTATTCCACTTGGGCTTGCAATCCTTGCGACCGAATTTATTTGGGCTAGGAAACTCCTTGGGAAAGTAAAGCAAAAAATCTTTGATCAGAAAAAGAAAATTTTTATCTAATCTATTTTTAAACAGTCAACAATCTACTTGGTTTTATTAGATCTTTTAGTAATCTTCGCTACAGTGTTTACATATTCCGCTTCGGTGATATAACCATCCTTGTTTGTATCCCACGTTTTATAGTTATTTTCCGCAACATTCTTGTCTTTCCAAAGCGAATAAGTTTCTGACTTACTCAATTTTCCGTCATGATTTTAATCGGTCGCTTTTAGTAAATCTTTATAGGCTTTCTTCGCAAATTTTTTCATGTCTTGACTAAATAAATTCGAACCCAGCATTAGAAATGATAGAAGAAGAATTAAAAGCGGAAATAATTTTGATCGCTTCATTTTATTCCTTAGTGTTTTTGATTGATAATATGATAAGAGAAGAAAAGAATGGAGATATTTTTATGTATATAAAAACCATTTTGGTTTTCATTTTATTTGCACTGCGTCCGAATAAAAAATTAACTATAATTGAAACTTAAGGCAAAGATTTATCTCTTTCAATTGTATCGCTGCTATTACAAGTGAGACTCACTTTGGAAGTGAGTCTCACACAGTATCAATAACTACTTCTTCAATTCAGGGATTCGTCCTGGGGTCCAGGGTATATTTAACCTTTCAAGCTCATCCTGAATCGATTTAAGATCATAATCATTTATCTGCTTTAATTTCTCGATCACAGGTTGAATTTCTTCATACAAAACATCATACGACACTTTTTGATTATTAGTTACATTGGAAGTGGACATATATTGTGTAAAAACCATTGTTTCAAGTCTATATACCAACGGTACATCCGCAGGAGGAATTTCCTCGCGGCTTGCAGGCGGCTCTGAGCCGCTGAATTTAAATAGAATATCAGAGAGAACTTTTACAACTTCATTTGCTTTATCCAAAAGTGAGAATGGTGCTGCTGAAAAGTTATTTACCGCTTGACGAATATAATCAGCTCTCTGTAATAGTTCCTCAGCAGACTTTTGTGCACCCATGACAGTTCTCGCAAGCTGAGAAGCTTTCTTCTGAAACACGACCATCTCCTGTCTATTTGCTGCTGGCAAAATTGCATTATTCAGGACAACAGTATTGAACTCAATGGGACCAAATAATTGTTTCTCCTCGCCCCTTACAACTAAAGACATCGAAACCGAATATTTCCCCGGCATAGCAAGCAATCCGCTGCTGCTTTTTTCAGTTGGCTCGAATTTATTGTCCTTAAGTTTTATCGGCGAAGGGCTTTCATATCTAAGATCCCAAACAACGCGATTTATTCCTGCACTCGCCAAAGAATTAATTTTGCGCACAATATTACCTTCATCATCTGATATTTTGAAAATTAGATATGGAGCTTTTTCATCTGCTTCCATTCTCAAAGTTTCGGCACCCGGCTGAGGAATAAACTCCCCTTTTTTAAAAAGTTCTTTCTCTTTTTCTTTTCTAGTTGCTTTTAAAGTTTTTGGTGGTTCCTTTAAATAGTAAGTGAATACAGCTCCAAAATCTGGATTAGGTGCTTTGAAATACGCAGACCCTTGCCCATATCGACCGCTCTTTTGTATATACATTAATGCATCTTCTACAGGAAAAATAAATGCTTCTTTATTTAAAAATTCTTTATCAATCATTCTTAGTGGTGAATAATCATCCAGAATATAGAACCCTCTTCCAAAAGTTGCGAGTACCAAGTCCTTTTCTCTTTCCTGAATTACGATATCAGGAATTTTTATTGTTGGTAATCCCGATTTAAGCTGTACCCATTTTACCTCACCGTCATGCGGGTTATCACCGCCATCAATCGAAAAGAAAATTCCCCATTCAGTTCCAACAAAAAGCAGATTAGGTTTTAACGGATCTTCAACGATTGTATTGACGGCACCATTAGCTGGAAGATTTCCAGCAATGGATTTCCAGCTTTTTCCTTTATCAATGCTTCTTAGAATGTAAGGTTTGAAATCATCCCGTTTGTGATTATTAAAAGTTGCATAGACAATGTTCTCATTAAATCGTGATGACAGAATATCGCTTACAGGCGTATATTCGGGAACACCGGGAAATTCTTCAATTTTTTTCCAAGTTTTTTCATCTTCAGTCACTTGAATTAGACCATCATCAGTTCCGGCAAATAAAAGATTTTCTTTAACGGGAGATTCTGCTAAAGCAACAATCAAACCATATTGTGATGTGCTGGCATTTTTTTCAACTGCATCGTAGCTCCAATATTTATCCATTACTTTGAATGCGTTTCGATCAAGTTTTCTAGTTAAATCATCACTGATTAACTGCCATGAATCACCTCTATCTTCACTTCTAAAAACTTTTTCTGCCGCACAATACAATCGGGTTGGTGAATGTTTGCTTAAAATCAACGGAGCATCCCAATACCATTTATATGTCTTTTCTCCCTTTGTTGGTTCTGGACGAATATCAAGAATTTCGCCGCTTTGTCTATCATATCTAATCATTCCGCCGTATTGAGATTCAGCATAAACAATATTTGGATCAGTTGGATCGACAGCAGTCCAAAATCCATCTCCGCCATTTGTCATAAACCAATCCGAGTTAATTATACCGTCGGAACTAATTGTGCGTGAGGGACCACCCATACTTTGATTATCCTGAGTTCCGCCGTAAACATTATAGAATGGCAAATCATTATCACTGTTTACTCTATAAAACTGAGTTATCGGCAGGTTGGCTTTGAACAGCCAATTGGTTCCTCCGTCAAAAGTCTCGTAAATTCCGCCATCACCGCCAATTAAAAAGTGCTGAGGATCATTCGGTTCAACCCACATTGCATGATCATCAACATGTCGATTACTTTGACCAATTTCTTTCCACGTTTTGCCCGCATCTAATGTCACTTTCGACACAACATCCATTAAATAAACTTTATCTGCATTTTTAGGATCACAATAAATCTCATTAAAATATTGTCCCTTCGAATACATGTCACTCATTTTTTCCCAGGAAGCCCCTCGATTGGATGAACGGAAAAATCCTCCTTGCTTATCTGCTGCTTCAACACTAAGATAAACCACATCAGGATTAGCCGGTGAAATCGCCATGCCCGTTCCGCCCATATCAACGCCTGGCAATCCTTTGATTATTTTTTCCCAGGATACACCGGCATCAGTTGATTTGTAAACAGCAGTTTCAGGTCCGCCGCCAATTTTTGTAAATACATGTCTTCGCCTTTGTTCGGAAGTTGCAAATAATATATCCGGATTTCGGGGATCATAAATTATGTTGTTAACTCCTGTATTTTCGCTGATCTTCAAAATGTTACTCCAGGTATTACCAGCATCCGTTGATTTATATAATCCTCTATCTCCACCAGGACCCCAAACAGAACCTTCAGCAGCAACATAAACCACATTCGAATTGCGAGGATCAACAACAATTCCTCCTATCTGACGAGAATCTTTTAAGCCCATAAATTTCCAAGATTGTCCGCCATCAACAGATTTATAAACACCGGTTCCATAACCGAGTGCACGCTGATGATTATTTTCCCCCGTTCCAAGCCAAACAACAAAAGGATTATTCGGATCGAGTGTTACACAACCCATTGAATAAGCTTGAATTGTATCGGCTATTGGTGTCCATGTTGTTCCAGCGTTTGTGGTTTTCCATAATCCGCCGCTTGATACTGCAACGTAATACTCGCTATGATTTTGGGGATTAACCGCGAAGTCAGATATTCTTCCCGAGTTCCAAGCTGGACCAATATTTCTAAATTTCAATCCGTTAAAAGTGCTGCTCTTTAAAAGATCTTTCTCATCTTCTTGTTTCTGTGGATTTATGATGATGAAGGGTATCAGAAGTAATTGAACGAGTATTAAAACTCTTTTCATGAAATCTCCTTGCTTTGGTTAATGAAGAAATTTGTAAAAATTTTCCGATAATGATAGACAAAATTAGGTAATTGTTTCAATTGATAGTGATGAGCGGTCGGAAAGATACATAGAGAATCGCCGTCATTGCGATCCCGGCTTGGCGCATAGCGTCAACCTAATTTTATATAACCTTGTTGTAATCCTTATCACATAATGCGTTCATAGAATGATAAATGTGTGGTCAATTATTCCAAGCAGCCCTTCTCTTGCTAAGAGAAGGGTTGGCATTGCCACTATGTGGGATGAGTTCTTTTGTTTGGTTAATATTCTGAACTCTCTCTAATCTCTCCCTTACAAGGGAGAGACTTATTACCAATCATATCTTTGCATTTTTTAATTCTGTCTAAACAATTATTTCTTAATTATTGTTTTAATTTTTGATAATACTTCCATAAATCAATTTAATCCCAAATATCTGTTAAGTTGACGCCTATACGCCTTGGCGGGAGAAGCAATCTCTTTTTAAACAATGGATTGCTTCTGTCGTTCCTCCCTCGCAATGACTACTACTAAGCCTTATAGAAACCCGCAATGTTGTAATTCAATACGGTAAATTATTTTTTAATGCTTCGTATCAACTTAAAAATTGTATGGAGATGATGTGCCTCGTGGAGTAAGAAAAACTCGGTCCATTCAACGATGTTCATTTCACCAAACTTTGAGTGGCTTCCTGTCCGCTTTAATTGCTCATTGCTAAGTTTGGAAATGATGCTTACAATCTCTGTTCTTTTTTCTTTGAGATGACCTAAAAGTTCATCAATTGACTTCGATAGAAATTTAGAAAACTCCGGATCTTCTTCAGGAATATAAGCGCTAAATGTCGGATTATCTTCCATTAAAATTTGATTTGTCC
>Ga0214473_10012337_pt1 | contig 10031 bp, 6 predicted proteins | sample RVTome_7_FD_203509 | JGI IMG/M metagenome (GOLD analysis project Ga0214473, IMG submission 203509) | Soil microbial communities from uranium-contaminated site in the Upper Colorado River Basin, Wyoming, United States - RVT98D197 | ecosystem: Environmental > Terrestrial > Soil > Contaminated >... | reverse complement strand
ACCTTCGGCATCGCCCCCTATGTGGATCCGAAATACGAGGGAAGCTTCCGGCACAACGCCTTCTTCATCGGGAGCAACGTCCGGGAGTCGATCCGCCAGGGCAGGGCCGACTACACACCGGTCTTCCTGAGCGAGATCCCCGAGCTCCTCACCTCCGGCCAGATGAGGCTCGATATCGCCCTGGTCATGGTGACCCCCCCGGACCGATTCGGATACTGCAGCCTCGGGATCCATCCCGACATCATGAAGGTGGGGGTCGAGACGGCGAAGACCGTGATCGCCCAGGTCAACCATGCGATGCCCCAGACACACGGGGACACCTTCGTCCACGTCTCCGATATCGACCATTTCGTCCTGTACGACGAGCCGCTCCTCGAGCTCACGGACAAGTCGATCGACGAGACCTCACTGGAGATTGCCCGGCACGTAGCCTCCCTCATCGAGAACGGCTCGACGCTCCAGCTCGGGATCGGCAGCATGCCGAACGCCATCCTGAGCCTCCTCGGGAATCACCGCGACCTGGGGATCCACTCCGAGATGGTGAGCAACGGGGTCGTCGATCTTTGCGAGGGGGGCGTCATCACCAACAAGCGCAAGGGGCTCCACCCCGGCAAGGCCGTCGCGAGCTTCGCCATGGGGACCCGGAAGCTCTACGACTTCCTGGACGACAACCCCTTCTGGGAATTCCACCCGACGGAATACGTCAACTCGCCGCGGGTCATCGCCCGGAACAACCGGATGGTTAGCATCAACTCAGCCCTTCAAGTGGATATCACCGGCCAGATCTGCGCCGACTCGATCGGCCCCGACTTCTACTCCGGGATCGGAGGGCAGGTCGATTTCATCCGCGGGGCCGCCATGAGCCCGGAGGGAAAACCGATCATCGCGCTTCCCTCCACAGCCAAAGGGGGGACGGTTTCCCGGATCGCTCCGATGCTCGACGAGGGTGCCGGTGTCGTCACGAGCCGGGGGGATGTGCATTATGTCGTAACAGAGTTCGGTATCTCCTACCTGCACGGAAAAACGATCCGGGAGCGGGCAATGGCGCTCATCGAGATCGCCCACCCCGATTTCAGATCCGAGCTTAGAACCGTCGCTGTCGGCCGCCACTATGTCCCGGTGGAGTGGGAGCTTCCGAGCGAGGCGAAGCGCTACCCGGCGGACATGGAGGAATACCATGACTTCAAGGGGAAGCGGCTCTTCGTCCGACCCCTCCGTTCAGCGGATGCGGACCGGCTCATGGAGTTTTTCTACTCCCACAGTCCCGAGACGATCTATGGCCGTTACCGGTTCCCCAAGAAGAGCCTCCCCCGGAAGGAGGCAGTCCGCCTCTGCACCCTCGACTATGCCAAGAAGTTCGCCCTGGCGATCTTCGGGGAAGAGGGCCGGGACGAGCATATCGCCGCCATCGGCCGCTATATCCTGAACGAGAGGACCCGGTTCGCCGAGACCGCCCTCGTCGTTCACGAGAACTATCGCCGTCTGGGGATCGCGGAATACCTCCTCCGCCAGCTCCGCCGGCACGCCGAGCGGAACGGGATCTCGGGCTTCTATGGAGAATCCTCCCCCAGTAACATGGCGACGATCGCCCTCCACCGGGCCATGGGCCACCCGGTGATCTATGACCCCGAGGCGGGAGTCTACCGTTACTCTCTCCCGTTCGATGAACACCCGACGCCCCCACCCCGGATTGCTTGACTATGATATCGAAAAGGTTATATTTTTTATCCAACTCGGCGAGATCGATAAATTCTTTGTCAACGTGAAACCTTGACCCCCTGAGCCCTCCTTCCAGCGTCGTCTTCCAAGAGACCCCTGCTCCTCTCCGGAGTGTCGGTCCGCGGAACTCGAACCCCTGCAGCCGGTATAAATATTGCCAATACGGTCATGAATCCATCGAAAAGAGAGGATCGGCCAAGGTGAAAAAATCTTTCGAGAACGAGAACAGGGAAAAATACAACCTCGAAGAGAACACATCCGACCTTTCCTTCCACGGCGGAAAGATGATCTCCAAGGGGACCCTCAACGATGTCACCATCGAGATCGACCTCAGATACTGCAAGGGGTGCGGGATCTGCACGGAGGAGTGTCCGACGGGCGCCCTCCAGCTCGAGCAGGAGAGAGGAGCGCTTCGGGAATCGATCCGATCGTCTTTTCCGGACGTACATGGCGAGGATCGAATCTTCCACCCGGACCGACCGCTGACGTGGCAGGAGTTGCCCCATCACGGCGGTTTGATCGTCGCCACGGGCCAGGACTCCTATAACCTGACAGGCGCCTGGAGAATCGGGGAGGTCGTCATCGGGAACGCCAACAAGTGCGTCGTGTGCGGGCTCTGCTACCAGCATTGCCCGGAAGACATCATCTGCGTCCACTCAGCGGATATCCGGAAGGAATCAGGCCCAGCTAACGACCGATAAACGAGCGTAAAAGCGGGGAACATAACATGTCCGAGACAGGTAGTGCCGCACTATCCAGGCTGGAGAGGGCCGGGACTGAAAAACAGAAAGCCCGGGCCAAGGAGGTCAATAAACATATCCGTGCCATGACGGGGAACCAGGCTGTCGCCCATGCCGTGAACCAGATCGAGTACGGCACGGTCGCCGCCTTCCCCATCACGCCGTCCACGGAGCTGGCCCATGACATCGCCGGCGCGGTCGCCGACGGCCGGATCAAGACCGACTTCATCGCGGTCGAATCCGAGCATAGCGCCATCTCCGCGATCCAGGCGGCAGCGGCCGCAGGGGCCAGGGTGTTCACCGCCACCTCGTCGGCCGGGCTCGCCCTGATGCACGAGATCCTCCATTACTATGCCGGAAGCCGCCTGCCCGGCGTCATCGCCGTGGTGAATCGCTCGATCGGAGGTCCCCTCAACATCCTCTGCGACCACAGCACCATCATGTCCCAGCGGGATACGGGCTGGCTCCAATTCTTCGCCACGAACGTCCAGGAGGCGTATCACTTCCACCTCCTCGCCCCCCGTCTCTCCGAAGCCTGCTACCTCCCGGTCATCATCAACATCGACGGGTTCGAGCTGAGCCACATCACCGAGCGCCTGGAGGTCCTCCCCGACGAGGTCGTGAAACGGTTCGTGGGGAAATGGGAGCCGAAATACCCGCTCGCGACCGATGAAGACCTCGTGGTCACCTACCCGGGGATCGCCGGCTCCGACTACTACTCGGAAATCAAGGAATCCCAGATGGAGGGGATGAGGAGCGCTGCCCGGCATTTCGAGGAGCTATCGGCGGAGCTGGCGGCGATCACGGGAAAGAAACTGGAGATGATCGAGAAGTGCGACCTCGACGATGCCGAAGTGGCGCTCGTCGCCATCGGTTCCGCAACCGGGACGATCCGCGACAAAGTCCTCGACATGCGCTCCCGGGGGATCAAGGCCGGTCTCCTGATCATCAAGTGCTTCCGCCCCTTCCCGGCCGAAAAGGTCCGTGAGGCGCTGAGAGGGAAGCAGGTGGTCGGGGTCATGGAGCGCGCCCCTGTCCTCGGCTCCGCGGTCGGCCCCCTGACGACGGAGGTGACCCAGAGCCTCTATGACCTCTCCGATCGGGAGAAACCCCGAATCGTCAACTTCATATTCGGCCTCGGCGGGCGTCTCATTCATATGAATACGATCGGGAGAGCCCTCAACATCCTGGATGCGCTCCGGCGGCACGCCCCCGGCACCCACTATCGCAAGGTCTATCACCTCGATGTCCGGGACAGCCGGACGGATGCCATCCTCTCAAAGGACCAGGTCGACGAGATCTACTATCAGCCGGTCAGGAAGAAGAGCATCGATATCCGGATGTTCGCACGGGGAGGCGAAGGGATCAAGACGGCCAGCAAGATCCTCTCCTCCGCCGCGATCGAAACGGGCGGTAAGTATGCCCAGGGATTTTCGGTCTATGGCGCCGAGCGTAGCGGCGCGCCGACTCAGGGATATGTGCGTATCTGCGACCACACGATCAACGAGAGATCCCCGATCGTCTACTCCAACATCGATATCTTCGTGAACCCGGGGCTCCTCGACGTGGAAGCGCTCGAGGGGCTCAGCGAGGACGGGATCATCCTGGTCAACACGCCCCTCTCCCCCGAGGAGATCCGGAAGCAGCACAACATCGAAGGGCGCCGGATCTACACCGTCGACGGCTACCGGATCGCCCACGAGGAGATCGGGGACAGCCGGAGGAACGGTGTGGCGATGCTGGCCGCCCTGATGGGGATCACGGATGAGATCCTGGACATCCACGATTTTTTGAAGGACCTGGACAAGCTCCACTTCGGTAAGAAGGTCATCGAAGCCAATAAGCGGGCCGCGGCCAGAGCATATTACGAGTGGAGGGGGGAAGGAGTAGAAGCCCCCTGCGAGGTGGCCGGGCGGGCGGAAGCCAATAATCGATAAGGAGAAGGAAAACGTGATCCAACCGAAACAGATCGACCCGACATATGAAGACACGTATCTCCGGATCGGCACCTTCCTCGATATGGAGATCTTCAGAAACCGTCGGATCGGGACTTACAACCGGGAAAGCGTCCTCCTCCACCGGGAGGTCCCCGAAGTCGACACCAAGGACGATGATTACCGTCATCTCCGCGGGACTCTCGCCCCGGGCCTCGCGACCTGCGTCGGGTGCTCGGCCCCGGTCGTCTTCAACCTCGTCGCCAAGGGAGCCCAGATACGGGAGCTCTGCCTGAGAAAGGCGTTGATCCAGGAGGGGATCCTGACCCGTGAGGATCTTGACCGGCCCGGGATCATGAAGATCCTGTTGAATGACGGCACACCTCCTCGGGAGGAAGTTAAAAAAGCCGGTTTGAGCGGCGCGGCCCTCAAAAAGGTCCAAAATATAAAGGGGAAATTGATCACGGAGGGGCTCTATTTCAAGCTGATCTTCTGCGGGGCGACCGGGTGCATGACGGTCACGACCGCATCGTACCCGAACAATATCTGGCGATCCCCCTACTTCCACTCGGCCTTCGAGAACCTCGGGGCCATGGTGGCCGGCCTGGAATCCGGGGCACGCGCGCGGATGGCGGACGGGATGCTCAGGACCCCCCACAAGGTGATCGGCTTCGCCGGAGACGGGGGTTCCCTCGACATCGGGATCCAGGCCCTCTCCGGGCTCTGGGAGCGGAACCAGGACTCCCTCACCATCACTTACGACAACGAGGCCTACATGAACACCGGCAAACAGCGGTGCAGCTCCACGCCGTGGGGGGCCGACACGACGACGGCGCCGGTGGGACGGATGGTCAAGGGAAAGCAGACCAATCCCAAGGACATCATCGCGATCGCCATCTCTCACAACATCCCGTACGTGGCCACCGCCTCGCCCGATGACGCCGAAGATCTCATCATCAAGGTCCGGAAGGCGCTCCTGATTCCGGGCGCGGCTTATCTCCGGATCCTGGCCCCCTGTCCTCCCGGATGGACCTACGATTCCATGAACTCAATCAAGATCGCGGCCGATGCCGTTGACACGGCCGCCTTTTACTCGTTCGAGGTTGAAACGGACTTCCGGAACCGGAAACGTTACTTCACGATCAATAATGTCCCGACCGTCGCCTTCGAGAGCGGCGACGGACGCCGGGAGATCGGGACCTACGCCAGCCAGCAGGGGAGATTCCAGCACTTGTTCCGCGAAGGGAACGAGCCGATCCGCATGGAACTTCAGGAGAGACTCGATGCGGCATGGAAGAACTTCGCCGAATTCTTCGGCCTCCTCCAGAAGCCGTCGGTCTCCTGATCGAACATCGAAGACAATGAACCGTTGGACGGAAATATGGATCTTTACCGGAAATTTACCGAACATCTGAAGGACGACCGCCTGAACGACCTCTCGAAGGCCGAGCTCCTGACCATTTACCGGGAGATCGACGATGTCAAGGCCCGGATCCGGAAGGAAGACGATTGGCTGACGATCGCCGATCGGCTCAACGGGGGGACGCTCGGGAAGGCCATCGACATCGCCGAGGAGCGAAGCGAACCGGGCCTCTACCTGGACACCCACGAGGTGAACGTCGGGCTATCCTACCTGGAGGCCTTCCAGAAGTCCGATTACTGCCTCGAATGCCACGAGAGCCCGTGCTCGACGGGAAAGGTCCAGTTCACCGAGGATGTGAACGGCGGATGCCCCGTCCTGATCGATATCCCCGCCTTCATCAAGCTGATCAAGGAGGGAAAGATCTTTCAGGCCTGGATGAAGATCATGGAACAGGACAGCCTTCCGGCCATCACCGGCAGGGTCTGCCCCCAGGAAGTCCAGTGCCAGTTGAGCTGCAGCGTGGCCATCAAGGACGAGCCCGTCGAGATCGGCCGCCTGGAGCGATTCGTCGCGGATTACGTCTGGGAGAATCACCCGGATGCCGTGATGGAATACATCCATACCCTCCGGGAGCGGCACGCCGACGGAAAGAACGCCAGGCACCATATCGCCGTGATCGGCTGCGGGCCGGCCGGCCTGACCGTCGCCATCGACCTCGCCATTCTTGGTTACAAGGTGACGATCTTCGAATCCCTCCACATCCCCGGCGGGGTTCTCGCTTATGGAATCCCCGTCTTCAGGCTTCCGGCTAAGGTCCTTGAACGGGAGCTGTCCATCGCCCGCGAGCTCGGGGTCCGGTTCGTCCACAATGTCACAATCGGCCGCTCCATCACGGTAAATGAGCTCTTCGACCAGGGTTTCTCGAGCGCCTTCATCGGGACGGGAGCGGGACTTCCGCGCCTTCTCAATGTCCCTGGCGAGAATCTGAACCATGTATACTCGGCCAACGAATTCCTTGTCCGGATAAACCTGATGAAAGCGTACCAGGAAGGAGCCGACACACCGGTCAAAGTCGGAAACGACGTCATCGTGGTCGGCGGGGGTTTCACCGCGATCGACGCGGCCCGGTGGGCCAAGCGGCTTGGCGCGAAGAACGTCCAGATCATGTACCGGAGATCCCGCGAGGAGATGCCGGCCCGGGTCGAAGAGGTTGAAAACGCCATCGAAGAGGGGATCGAGCTCGTGCTCCTGGCAGCGCCGGTCGAACTCATCGACAACGGCCGGGGAGAGGTCGGAACCATGCGCTGTGTGAAGATGGCGCTCGGCGAGCCCGACAGCTCCGGCCGGCGACGCCCCGTGCCGATCGAGGGCTCGGAGTACGTGGTCCAAGCCGACACGGTCATCACGGCGCTCGGGACCACTCCGAACCCGATTATCCTTAACACGACCCGGGACCTGAAGGGATCGAAGTGGGGGACGATCGACGTCAAGGACCCAAGGACCGGCGAGACCTCGCTTCCCTTCACCTACGCCGGGGGCGATGCCGTAACCGGCGCGGCGACCGTCATCCTGGCGATGGGCGCCGGCAAGTGGGCGTCCGCCGCCATGAACAAGGCCCTCAGGGAGAAGGAACCGGACCCGGAGCGTTTCCGGAAATCGATGGAGCTGGTCGAGGTATTCAGCCGGCCGTACGTCATCCGGCAGAACCGACAACTCGTCCCCGACGTCTTCGAGATGGTCGTCCAGGCGCCGGTCGTGGCAGCGTACGGAAAGGCCGGGCAATTCGTGCTCGTCATGGTGGACGGGGAGTCGGAGCGTATCCCCCTGACCCTGGCCGACTGGGACAAAGAAAAGGGGGAGATTACCCTGATTTACCAGGTCGCCGGGAAGTCGACCGCCGATCTCGAGAGCCTCCGTCCCGACGATGAGCTCATGGCTGTCTCCGGGCCGCTCGGCAAGCCCTCCGAGATCGACAAACAGGACGGAAAGGTCGTCATGGTCGCGGGCGGCGTCGGCCTCGCCGCGGTCTATCCGATCCTCAGGGCGCACCACGAGATCGGAAACGATGTTCATCTGGTCTACGGCGCTCGTAATAAAGCCCTCTTCTTCTGGCTCGATAAAATCAGGGAATTCCTGCCCGTGCAGAAGATCCACCTCTCGACCGACGACGGCACGATGGGGACCAAGGGGTTCGTCACCGATGTCCTGAAACAGAAGTTCCTCGGGAGGGGCGAAGTCTCACTCTATGTCGTCATCGGGCCGGCCGTCATGATGCGAGAGTCCTCCAAGTTGACTCTCATCGATGAGATCCCGACCATCGTGAGTCTGAACCCGCTCATGCTCGACGGCTCCTCGATGTGCGGCGGGTGCAAGGTCTCCCGGAAGAGCGGGAAGATGGGGACCGACGATTTCGCCTGCAACAACGGCCCCGACCGCTTCGCGAACGAGGTCAACCTCGACGAGCTCATCTCGCGCCTCGCGATCTACCGGCGCGAGGAGAGCGAGGTCCTCGTCTACCACATCAAGGGGGAGTTGAGAAAGCTCCTGACACCGGAGGCGGTTACGGCCTGAAGCGCGGCCGCAAGACCCGATCATGAGTCAAAGAGCACCCTTTAACGGATGCTCTTTTCTTTTCTCCCGAGAACCGACTCGTCATTCCTGACGATTCCCCTCCTCTCGCGTCCTGAAAATATCGGCCTTCGTCCTTGCTTTTCCGGGCCGGCTGACCTAACTTTGCTCACCTTAAACGTGGAGAGTAGGATCACCGAATGAAGGTCGGCGTTCTCCGAGAAACACTCCCCGGCGAGAGCCGCGTCGCGCTGGTGCCGGAGTCCCTCCCCAAGCTCACCGCCCAGAAGATCGACGTCATCGTCCAGGCGGACGCAGGCGAGGCGGCGGGCTTCCCCGATGAGACATATGAGGCAAAGGGAGCTTCGGTCGCACAGGACCCCATAAGCCTGCTGTCTCAGTGCGAGGTCGTTTTGAAAGTTCGACCGCCCCTGGCCGATGAAGTCAACCGCCTGAAGCCCGGAACCGTCCTGATCTCGTTCCTGTACCCGGCCGCCCACCTGGACACGATCAAGCAGCTCGCCTCCCGGAAGATCAGCGCGTTCGCCATGGATCTCATGCCGCGCATTTCGCGCGCCCAGCCCATGGACGCACTCAGCTCCCAGGCCACCGTGGCCGGTTACAAGGCGGTGCTTCTGGCCGCCGAATCCCTGCCCAGGTTCTTTCCCATGCTCATGACGGCGGCCGGCACGATTCCCCCCGCGAAGGTGTTCGTGATCGGCGCGGGTGTGGCCGGTCTCCAGGCCATCGCCACGGCGCGCCGGCTGGGCGCCGTCGTGGAAGCCTACGACGTCCGGCCCGTAGTCAAGGAGCAGATCGAGAGTCTCGGCGCCAGGTACGTCAGCATGGACCTCGAAGCCGAGGATGCCGAGGACAAAGGCGGCTACGCGAAGGCCCAGAGCGAGGAATTCTACAGGAGGCAGCAGGAGTTCTTGGCCAAACAGTGTCAGGGCGCCGACGTCGTCATCACCACGGCCCTCGTGCCCGGCCGCCGGGCGCCTCTGCTGATCACGGAAGAAGCGGTGAAGGGGATGCGGACGGGCTCCGTCATCGTGGACCTCGCGGCCGAGCAGGAAGGGAACTGCGCCTGCACGGAGCCCGGCAAGACGGCCGTGGTACACGGGGTCACGATTCACGGGCCCCTCAACCTTCCCTCTACGCTGGCGCCCCACGCCAGCCAGATGTACGCACGCAACGTGACGTCATTCCTCGCCCAGATGGTCAAGGATGGAGTACTCAACCTGAACCTCACGGACGAACTGATCAAGGGACCCCTCGTCACGCACGACGGACAGATCGTCCACGAGCCCACACGCTTGTCCGCTGAAAAGGTGTAGAAACTCCCATGCACGAACTACCCCAGCCTGATCTCATCGAAAACCTTTTCGTCTTTGTGCTGGCCTCGTTCCTGGGGCTGGAACTGGTCCGTGGCGTTTCCCGTCTCCTCCATACCCCGCTCATGTCCCTGACCAACGCCATCTCCTCGATCGCGATTGTCGGCTCTTTGATCATTGCCGGCCGACAGGACAGCACCCTCAGCGTGGTTCTCGGGGTACTCGCCATCTCATGCTCCGCCATCAATGCGATCGGCGGCTTCATGATCACGGAACGGATCCTGCGCATGTTCAAGCGGAAGGGCGATCGCTGATGCCGGGCGAGAACCTGGTCCAGTACATCTATCTCCTCTCGGCGGGCCTGTTCATCCTC
>Ga0214473_10012336_pt1 | contig 10031 bp, 7 predicted proteins | sample RVTome_7_FD_203509 | JGI IMG/M metagenome (GOLD analysis project Ga0214473, IMG submission 203509) | Soil microbial communities from uranium-contaminated site in the Upper Colorado River Basin, Wyoming, United States - RVT98D197 | ecosystem: Environmental > Terrestrial > Soil > Contaminated >... | reverse complement strand
TGCGGAGAAGGGCGAGATCGCCTTCGTCCGCAACACGGGAGAAGGCTTGTGCCTGATCGCCGCCCTGATCGACTGGCGGCCGGGCGACGAGGTGCTCTGCTTCAGCGGCGAGTACCGGAGCGTGGTCCACGCCTTCCAAGGCATGGCCCACCGCGGCGTCGAGGTGCGGATCGCTCCGCCCCGCTTGGGGCGCGTGACAGCGGAGCTGGTGGCGAGCCAGCTCCGCGATCGGACCCGGGTCGTGGCGCTCTCCTGGGTGCGCTACGAGAGCGGAGCGCGCGCCGATCTCGGGGCCATCGGGCGACTCCTCGAGGATGCGGGCGTGCTCTTCGTCGTCGACGGCATCCAGGGCGTGGGAGTGCTGCCCATCGACGTGCGGGCCGCCGGGATCGGATTCCTGGCGGCCGGCGCCCACAAGTGGCTTCTCGGCGTCTCGGGAACCGGAATCCTGTACCTGCGCCGCGAGCTCCTGCCTTCGCTCCTGCCCGGTCACCTGGGCGTCACGTCGATGGAGGACGCGGCGACGCTCCACTGCACGGGCGATCCGTACCGTGTGCGCCCGGTGCGCGCCGCGCGCCAGGTGGAGGAGGGCGCGCGCAATGCGCTCGGGATCGCCGCCCTGGGCGCGAGCCTGGAGCTCCACTCGAGGATCGGCGCGGAGGCGATCGAGAGACAGGTGAAGGCGGTGACCGATCGGCTCTGCGAGGGATTCCGCGACGCGGGAGGGCGGGTGCGGAGTCCGCGCGGCGAGGGCGAGTGGTCCGGGATCCTCCTCCTCGAGCCTCCGCCGAGGATCGACCCTGGGGACCTCTGGGGGCGGCTCTTGCGCGAGCGGGTCATGGTCGGGATGCGCGAGGGTGCGCTCTGGGGCGGAGCCCACTACTACAACAATCTGGAGGACGCCGAGCGCCTGCTCTCTTTCCTGTGAGGCGGGGGTGGACCTGCTGCGCTTGCGGTCTCCCCTCACCTCCTCGGAGAGCGAGACTCCGCCGGAGACCGCTCTCGAGCCCGCGCGCCGAGCTCCATGATCAGGCGCGCGGCGTGCTCCACCCCGGTCAGCATCGCCCAGACGGCGCAGGCCGCGAAGCCGGCCCAGAGCGATCCCGCGAGCGTCGCCAGGATCAGGATCCAGACGAAGACGTTGCGCCGGCCGGCCACGATCCGGAACGCCCGATCGAAGGGCGAGAGGAGGTCGAGGGAGTTCTCCAGGTAGGTGAAGCCCAGCGTCAGCATGCCCTCGGCGAGGAGGTTCCCCAGGATCAGCGCTCCACCGGCCACGAGAGCGGCGTCGCCGTACGTTCCGTGCAGGTGTGCGGTCAGCGCGAGCCACCAGGCGTTCTCGTAGAGGAAGTCGAGGTACGACTCCGCGGCTCCGAGGCGCGTGTAGTGAAGTCGCAGCCGCGCGAGCTTGCCGTCCACGCCGTCGAGCCAGCCGACCAGCAGCATCAGCGAGAAGGCGGGCCAGATCCAGCCCTGGTAGAGGAGAGCGGCCGCGACCAGTCCGATCGCGGTCCCGATCAGGGTGACCCCGTTGGGCGTGATCCGCGTCGGCGCGATCCTGCGCAGCATGGCGTTCTCGAAGCAGGGATCGACCCAGCGGGCCGGCGCGTCCATCACCTGCTTCTGTGTCGCGCGGACCAGCCGCTCGGTCGCCGCCGCAGCGCGCTCGGGGGTCGACGCGTCGAGGAGCAGGATCGGCTGCTGCCCCCGCATCTCGAGCGTGTAGGTCTCGAGATCCCTCGGGTCGAGCGCGGCGAACCCCTTTCTCGCGATCTCCGGCGCGCCGAGGAGCTCGAGCTCGCCCCTGCTGAGGCGGGCGAGCCGCACCCGGGGCACACCCGTGGCATCGGCGGGCACGGGCGAGACCACCACGGGCCCCGGGTGACGGGCGAGGGCGCGAAGCAGGCGCCGGTCCGCCACCAGCGTGCCATCCACCACCAGGAGCGGCGTCTGCGCGTGCGCTTCGAGGGCCGCGGAGAGTGGCGCCTCGCGCTCGAGGGGCTCGCATAGGACGCGGGTGGCCGGCCGGAGCGCACGGAGCTCGGCGCGGGACGCCGCGCGATCCGCCACCACGATGATGGTGCCCACGCCCTCGAGCTCGAGGCTCCGCACCAGACGCGCGACCAGGCTGATCCCGCCCACCACCTGCCAGGCGGCGGGGTCGCGGGCGTCGATCACGGCTCGGGGGTCGGTATCGCTTGCGGCCAGGATCCCTCGCCCTCCACTCCGGAACCGGCGGACAGTAGCAGGCGGCGCGCTGCGCGGCAGGCGCACGTGGCGGTCTGCGAGGAGCCGAGTATCTTCGGGCTCTCGTCGAGCGCTGCCGCGTCTCGGCATCTCGGGTGCGGGAGGCACGCCGTGCTCGTTCATGAACTGCGCGCCCTTCGGCGGGTCCTCGCGAGCCGGGGCGGCCGGAGGCCAGGGGAGCTCCCGTCGTCCCTCTGAAGTCATCGACCGGCGCGCGTGAGCCCCGTCCGTGAGGTGGCTGCACGGAACGCTGCTCGCGCTCGGGGCCGCGCTCTTCGCGGTCCTGATCTGGAGCGTCGGATGGGAGACACTCCAACGCGACGCCGCGCAGCTCGGCTGGGGGCTCGCGGCGATCGTGGCGGTGGAAGGCCTCTCCGACATCCTTCGCACCGCCGGGTGGCAGCGCTGCTTCCGCTCGGAGCGCCGCCCCCGCGTGCTCCGCCTCTGGTGGCCCCACCTGGCGGGCGCCGCCGTGAACTTCGTGACGCCCACCGCGACCCTGGGGGGCGAGGTGGTCCGCGGCATTCTGGTTCCCGCCGAGATCCCGCGCACCGAGGCGGCGGCCTCCGTGGTGGTGAACAAGCTGACCGTCAGCGTCGCCGACACCCTCGTGTGCGCGGCCGGCGCTGCCGTGGTGGTGCTGAGCGCGCCGCTCCCCGGCGAGTGGCGAAGCGGCATCCTGATCGGCGTCGGCCTGCTCCTCGCCGGCGTGGCGGCCTTCCTCGTCCTCCAGCGGATGGGAAGGCTCGCGAGTCTGGTGGGGCGGCGCTCCGCGCTCCCGCGGATCCTTGGCAGCGAGCGAGCCGAGAAGCTGCGCCACCTCTCCGAGGAGATCGACGAGCGCATTGCCGCGGTCCACGACGAGGGCGGCTGGAACGTCCTCCAGTCGGTGATCCTCCACCTGATGGGCCGCTCGGTGGGGATGCTCCAGCTCTGGATCTTCCTCGTGGCGATGCAGGCCCCCGCCGACATCGCGACGGTGTTCACGGTCTTCGTGGTGGGACGCGCCATCGACGTCGCCACCTTCGTGGTGCCGGCGAGCCTGGGGACCCAGGAGGGGGGCTTCATGCTGGCGATCTCGCTCGCCGGGATCCCGGCCTCGCTCGGCCTCCTCTTCTCGCTCGCGCTTCGGATCGAGCAGATGGTCTTTGCCGGGATCGGGCTCGCCGCCTACGGCGGGATGGTCTGGCGCGGCCGCCGAGAGGCGGATCGCCTTCCGGGCTGACGTCGCGCAGGATCGAGCGGCGCCGCTGCTCGGCCCGGGGCAACGCATGCGAGGCCCAACCTCGCGCGACTTCTGGACGGGACCGACCGCGCTACCTAAGCTCAAGACCAGGAGGAATGCTGGAATGGCGAAGATCACCGGCGGAGAGCTTCTCGCGCGCTGTCTCGAGAGCGAAGGGGTGCGGTTCGTCTTCGGACTCCCGTGCCCGGAGGTGGATCCGCTCCTGGTAGCGCTCGAGTCGCACGGGATCCGCTTCGTTCCGCTCAGGCACGAGGCGGCGGGCGCCCACATGGCGGAGGGCCTCTACAAGACGACCGGAGGGGTGGCCGTGGTGCTGGGGAACCCCGGACCGGGATCTGCGAACCTGATTCCAGGCCTGATCACCGCGCGGCACGAGGGCGTCCCCCTGGTGGCGATCACGGCGCAGCATCGCCTCGCCAACGTCTATCCCTCGCCGCCCTCCACCTTCCAGGGCCAGGATCAGCTGAATTCCGTCGGTGCCGCCGTCAAGTGGGGCGGGCCGATCCTCTCCTGGGAACGGATTCCCGAGGTGGTGCGCATCGCCTTCCGCGAGATCTGGTCGGGAAGACCGGGGCCGGTGCAGCTCGAGGTGCCGAGGCCGGTGATGTACGCGGAGGGCGACGAGTCGAGCGTCCGCGTGCTCCCGCCCGAGGCCTATCGCGCCGCGCAGCCGCAGGCCTCCGAGTCGCAGCTCGAACGGGTCGCGGAGCTCCTCGCCTCGGCCGAGCGGCCGGCGGTGATCGCGGGCTCGGGCGTGGACCGCGCGGAAGCGAACCCGGCTCTGCTCCAGCTGGTCGAGATCCTCGGCTGCCCGGTGATCCCCACCATGGCGGGGCGCGCGGTGGTCCCCCGCGACCACCCCCACTGCGTCTACGGGTTCAGCACGGCCGGCGATCTCGTCAAGCGCGAGTCGGACGTGGTGCTGGTGGTGGGATCGCGGCTCGGGAACCTGGATCTCCCCTACGACAAGTACTGGGGCGATCCCGCCCGCCAGAAGATCGTCCAGATCGACATCGATCCCCGCCACGTGGGGGTCACGCGGCCGCTCGCCCTCGGCATCATCGCCGAGGCGAAGAGCACCCTCGAGGGTCTGGTGCGCGTCCTCGAGAAACGCGGCGTGCGCCGGAGGGAGGCGGACGAGCTGGCCCGCTACCGGGAGGCCGACCGCGCCTGGGAGAAGCAGCAGTTCAAGGTGGTGGACGACTGGTCCGGGCCGGCCCTTCACCCCGCGCAGGCGATGCGGGTGGTGGGAGAGGTCTTCGGGCGGGAGGCCATCTACGTAACCGACGGAGGCAATACCTCGCTCTGGGCCCACTGGTTCCTCCCGCCCACCCGTCCGCGCTCCTATCTCAACATCCTCGAGCTCGGCATGCTCGGCACGGGCATTCCCTCCGCGCTGGGCGCGAAGCTCGGGAATCCCGACCGCGAGGTGGTGTGCGTGACCGGCGACGGCGCCGCCGGCTTCAACTTCATGGAGATGCAGTCCGCCGCGCGCGAGGGGCTCGACATGACCACCGTGGTCTTCGCCGAGGGCTCCTGGACCATGGAGGAGCCGAACGAGCGGCTCCGGTACGGCCGCACCTTCGGGACCGCGATGGGCACCGTCCGCTGGGACGTGGTCGGCCAGGGCCTGGGCTGCGCGGGCTTCTACGCCGAGCGGCTGGAGGAGGTCCGGCCCGCCCTCGAGGCCGCGAAGGCCGCCAGGGGTCCCGCCGTGGTGTGCATCCGCAGCGATCGCGACGCCAACCTGGCCACGCCGTTGGAGCCGCTGCTGCGGTTCGTCGAGGTCTACGACGGCCCGATGGGCTGAGGCGTCGAGTGCGCGGTCCGTCTCGAGCGAGTGACACGAGGCGGTGGAGGCCGCCCGAGGGGAGGGATCTCTGATGCCCGACATCTACCAGAGGCTTCGCGAGCGCCTGGACAGGTTTCCCCAGGGCTTTCCCAGGACCGAGAGCGGCGTCGAGATCGAGATCCTGCGCCAGCTCGTGAGCCCGGAGGAGGCGGAGATCATGCTCTCCCTGGGGCCGTCGCCCGAGCCCGTCTCGACGGTGGCGGCGAAGATGGGGCGCGACGAGGCGGAGCTGGGGAAGCAGCTCTACGACATGTCGCGGAGGGGGTTGATCCTGCGCTTTCGGGTGAGCGAGGAGCAGGCCCTCTACTTCCTCGCGCCCTGGGTGGTGGGGATCTGGGAGTTCCAGGTCAAGAACCTGAACAGCGAGAACATCCGGCTCTACGAGAAGTACTACGACGAGGCGATGGTTCCCGAGAGGCGGAGATCCAAGGTGGCCGGATTCCGGGTCATCCCCGTCGAGCAGGAGGTCCGGGACGACTCCCGGGTCGAGACCTACGAGAAGGTCTCCGAGATCATCGAGTCGAGCGCCAGGTTCGCCGTCGCCGAGTGCATCTGCCGAAAGGAGGCCGCGATGCTCGGCCACGGCTGCGACAAGCTGCTGGAGGCCTGCATGATGTTCGACATGGCGGCCGACTACTACATCGAGAACGGATTCGGGCGCGAGATCAGCAAGGAGGAGGCCAGGCAGATCCTCTCCAAGGCCGAGGAAGACGGCCTGGTGCACCATTCATCGAACCATCTGGGGAAGAAGATCTTCATCTGCAACTGCTGCGGCTGCTGCTGCAAGGCGCTGAGTCACGTGAACAGGCACGGGAATCCCGATGCCATCGCGAGATCGAACTACCGCGCCGTGGTCGACCCGGACCAGTGCAACGCCTGTGAGATCTGCCTCGACCGCTGTCAGGTCGATGCGATCGGGATGGTGGACGATGTCGCCGCGGTGGACGAGGGCAAGTGCATCGGATGCGGGCTCTGCATCTCCACCTGTCCGACGGAGGGCATCTCGCTGGCCCGCAGGACGGCGGAGGAGGCGTCGCGGATCTTCACCGACGATGCAGAACTCCTGCAGACGCTGGCAAGGGACAAGAGCAAGCAATACCCCTTCCAGTAGGGCCTCCGGATCAACCCTTGGTAGAGGCGAGGAAATCGAGGAGCTCGGCAGTGGTCCGCTCCGGGTCCTCGAGCGCGGTCATGTGGCCGCGGCCCGGGAGGACGGCGTGGCGGCTCCTGGGGATCTCGCGCGCGAGCTGCTCCGAGGGCTTGGCGAAGAGAGCGTCGTGCTCGCCCAGCAGGATCAGGCAAGGGCAGGAGATCCCGCGCAGGTCGCGGATGCGCGGATCGGGGTCGTCGTAGAAGACCGACATGAAGTCCGCGAGCAGCTCGGGGTGGCCGCGGCGCTGGATCGCCTCCAGCATCGCGAAGGCGGCCTCCGGGCTCTCCGCCGCGTGCATCCGGTTCAGGAACACGTTCTCCCGTGCCAGCTCCCGGCTCCTCGGGATGATCTCGTCCCAGCTCTGCCCGCGGAAGGCGGCCGCCATCAGACCGCCCAGCCCCGAGGCGCGCTCGAAGCTCGCGTCCGGGTCGGTGACCTCCGCTGCGGCGTCCGTCGGCAGGGTGGCCGATCCGGTGTCGGTCGACATCAGGCTGAGCAGGCGCTCGGAGTGGCGCATCGCGTAGCGCAGTCCCGCCATCCCGCCGGTCGCGTGGGTGAGGAGGTGGAAGCGCTCGAGGCCGAGATGGTCCGCGATCGCGCCGAGGTCGGCCGCAATCGTCTCCACGTCGTAGCCGAGCGGCCCTCCGACGGTGCGGGTTCGTCCGTGTGCGCGCATGTCGGTGGAGACGACGCGGTAGCCCGCCTGCGCGAGCCGGTCCACGACGCCCGGCAGGATCCAGTAGTGACCGTTCTCGGTGACGCCGTGGGTGGTGAGAATGGCGGGCCCCTCGCCCGCCTCCTCGTAGTAGAGGCTCGCGCCTGCTCGCTCCAGGTACGGCATCGGTTCTTCCTCCGCTCGAAGCCGCGCCGGGAGAGAAGCCCGATGCGCCGGCCCGAGGGAGATTCAACCACGAACGGTTCGGAGCCGCGAGCCCTCGCTCACCCCCGTGCGCGAAACGCCGTGGCGAGGCTCGTCGCCAGGATCAGCGCGCAGCCGGCGAGGGATGCCGGGCCCGGCTCCTCCCGGTGGACCAGCCATGCCCAGATGGCGTTCAGGACCGGCTCGAGCAGGAGCAGCAGGGCGGCCTCGAAGGCCGGGGTGCGCCTGATCCCCTGGGTCATCGCGACGTAGGCGAGGCCGACCTGGAAGAGGCCGAGGTAGAGGACGACGGCCCAGTCGAGAGGCGTGCTGCTCGACACCGGGAAGGCGAGCGGGGCACAGACCGCGAAAGCGATCAGGTTCCCCGAGATCACGGCGGCTCCCGCCGACTCGGGCCTTCTGGATCCGGCGAGCGAGCGGAGGCCGAGAAGCGTGAGCGCCCAGGTGATCCCGCTCGCCGCCGCCACCAGGTTGCCCTGCAGCGGATTCGGGGCGGTCGCGAGGGCAGGATCCACCTGCACGAAGAAGCAGATGAGCCCGAGCCCGAGCATCGCCGCGAGCAGCGGATCGCCGCGGCGCAGGGGCTCGCCGAGGAAGCGGGGGGCGAGGAGGAGGACGTAGAGGGGTGCCGTCGCCTGGAGGAAGATCGAGTTGGCGGCGGTGGTGAGCTTGTTCGCGGTGACGTAGAGGATGAGAGTCGCTGCGTAGGAGGCCCCCACTGCCAGGCTGCGTGCGCTCCAGGCGCGCCGCCAGCTGGGGAGGAAGAGGGAGAGCGCGACCGCCGCGATGCCCGAGCGGAATCCGGCCACCTGCCAGGCGGAGAGCTGCGTGGCCTTGATCGCAGCCCCTCCGGTCGAGAAGAGGAGGGCCGCCGCGAGGACGAGGAGGCGCGAGGAAGCGAGCGACATGCTGGCGGCGAGAATAGGGGCAGCGGGGTCCCCGCGTCGAACCGCGCCCGCCCGAGACCCGGAGGTCGCGAGGCTCCGGTCGTCGGCTGCTCAGGCGAGCGCTAATCCTTTGCTTCGAAGCAGGGCGGGAGTGAGGCGATGGACGGAACCGCGCTGGTGATCTGCGACGGGTACTTCGATACGCCGGTCGGCAAGACCGCGCACGGGCTGGTGCGCGGCACTGACCGCTACCGGGTGGTCGGCGTGATCGACGCTCGCCACGCGGGCCGAGACGCCGGCGAGGTGCTCGACGGGACGCCGTCGGGGATCCCGATCTTTTCGAGATTGGGCGAGGCGATCGCGAGCCTGCCCGAGAAGCCCGATTACCTGGTGCTCGGAATGGCGACCGACGGCGGAGTGCTCCCTCCCGAGGTCCGCCCGGCGCTTCTCGAGGCGCTCCGCCTCGGAATCAACGTGGATAGTGGTCTCCACCAGCCGCTCCGAGAGGATCCGGAGTTCGTGGCGGCCGCCGAGGCGGGCGGTGCGAGGGTCCGCGACATTCGCCGCTGCAAGCCGATCCGCGAGCTGCACTTCTTCGAGGGAAAGATCGAGGAGGTGGGAGCGCTCCGGATCGCCGTTCTCGGCACCGACTCCGCCGTCGGCAAGCGCACCACGGCGCGCCTGCTCACGCAGTCGCTCCGGGAGAGGGGGATCAAGGCCGAGATGATCGGCACCGGCCAGACCGCCTGGTTCCAGGGCGTCAAGTACTGCATGTTCCTGGACGCGACCATCAACGACTTCGTGGCGGGCGAGATCGAGCACGCCGTGCATCAGGCGTGGGTGGCGGAGCGGCCGCGCGTGATCCTGCTCGAGGGCCAGGGATGTCTCACCAACCCCGCCTTTCCCGGCGGCTTCGAGCTCCTGGCTGCGGGCCGGCCGCACGCCACCATCCTGCAGCACGCTCCCAGGCGCCGCCACTACGACGGCTTCCCCGCCTACCCGCTCGCGGGTCTCGAGCGCGAGAAGGCCCTGATCGAGCTGCTCTCGCAGCGACCCGTCGTCGCCATCGCCATCAACCACGAGGGGATGACGCGCGAAGAGATCGATGCCGTGGTCGCCGAGTACGAGGAGCGATACGGCATTGCCGCAGCCGATCCCCTGGTGCACGGCGTCGAGAAGCTCGTCGCTGCGCTCGAGTCGAGGTTTCCGGAGGCCTTCTCGTGAGCGAGGAGGTGGCTGTCGAGTCGGTGCGCGCGTACCGGCTCGAGATCCCGCTCGAGACGCCCTACGAGCTCGCCTACGGGCGGTTCGAAGCGGTCTCGAACGCGGTGGTCCGGGTGGAGTCGGAGTCGGGCCTGATCGGATGGGGCTGCGCCGCACCGGACGGCCAGGTGACCGGGGAGACCATCGAGGGCAACCTCGCCGCGCTGCAAGAGGAGCTGGTTCCCGAGATCCGGCGATCGGGGAGATCGAGCTTCGGCGAGCTGCTGCGCAGGATCGCTGCGGTGGCGCCGAGGGACCCTGCCGCGCGAGCCGCCCTGGATCTCGCCCTCCACGATCTATGGGGGAAGGAGCGGGGGGTCCCGGTCCAGGCCCTTCTCGGAGGATCGAGGCGCGAGATCCCGACCTCGATCACGATCGGCATCATGAGCGTCGAGGAGACCGCCGCCGCCGCCGCGCAGCATCTCGCCGAGGGGTTCGAGATCCTGAAGATCAAAGGCGGGCGCGATCCAGAGGAGGACATCGCGAGGATTCGGGCGGTGCGC
>Ga0214473_10012335_pt1 | contig 10033 bp, 9 predicted proteins | sample RVTome_7_FD_203509 | JGI IMG/M metagenome (GOLD analysis project Ga0214473, IMG submission 203509) | Soil microbial communities from uranium-contaminated site in the Upper Colorado River Basin, Wyoming, United States - RVT98D197 | ecosystem: Environmental > Terrestrial > Soil > Contaminated >... | reverse complement strand
GCCGTCCGGATAGATTTTACTCGTATAGGTATTCAGGCGGCACTGCCGCCAATATGGGGGGTGGAATTGCCGCCAATATCGCAGGCGGCCGTGCCGCCTTGCGTGGGGGCTCGCAGCCCCGACAGGGAGGCTTTATAAGGAGGGTTTATGCTTAAGGCAAAGGATATCATGAAGCGGGATATCGTAACCGTCCCGGAGGGAATGACTGTTGAGGCGTTGGGGAGGCTCTTTATCGAAAAGGGCGTTAGCCATGCGCCTGTCGTAGACGCCGATGGAGGGCTTAGGGGAATCGTAAGCGAAAACGACCTCATAAGCAGGCAAAAGAGGCTCCATATCCCGACCGTGCTCAGGCTCTTTGACGCATTCATCCCGCTTGAGCCCACCGGGGTGATGGAGTCCGAGATGAGAAGGATGTCCGCAACTACGGTCTCCGAGATATGCACGCGGGCTGTAGTCACGGTGGATGAGGAAACTTCTCTCGATGAGATAGCCACCCTTATGACCGAGCGGAGGGTCCATCTCCTGCCTGTGCTCCGGGAAGGCCGGCTCGCCGGAGTGGTCGGAAAGCGCGAGGTCATAAGAGGCATGCTCGGTGAGGCAGGTTAGCCGCGGGCCCCAAGACACCATGGAGGCGGGAAGAAGGCTCGGCAGGACGCTCGAGGCCGGCGATACGGTCTGCCTCTACGGAGAGCTCGGCGCGGGCAAGACGGTCTTTGCAAAAGGAATCGCCTCCGCCTTAGGCATCCCTGAAAGGGATGTCTCAAGCGCAAGCTTCCTCATCGTCGCCGAGCACGAGGCGAAAATCCCCCTTTATCATATAGACCTCTACAGGGTAAGGGACGAAAAGGAGGCATCTGCCCTCGGCATATACGACTATATCGGGGGCGACGGCATAGCGGTCGTCGAATGGGCGGAGCGGATGCCCGGAATCGAGGGGGCCGTGAAAGTCAGGATAAACATCACCGGGCCCGAAAAAAGAGAGATACTGATAGAACGGGCGGCTAATCCCCGAAGGTGACTCTGAGGACCTCTTCCATGGATGTCACTCCCTCTTTAACCTTGGTAAGGCCGCTCATCCTCAGGGTCTTTGTGCCCAGCCTCATTGCGGTCCTTTTAATCTCCTCTGCGAATGCGCTCTGAAGGATTAAATCCCTGAGTTCCGGATATATCGGCATGACCTCATAGAGGGCCACCCGGCCCTTGTACCCGGAGTTGTTGCACACCGTGCATCCCCTGCCCCTGTAGCAGACGATATCCTTTGCCTCTTCCTCGGAAAAGCCGACTTTAGTGAGCGCAGGCAGGGGGACCTTCTCCACCTCCTTGCACTGCTGGCATACCTTCCTGCAAAGCCTCTGGGCAACGATGAGGATTACGGAGGACGCCACGAGGAAAGGCTCTATGCCCATGTTCATGAGCCTGCTTATGGTGCTCGGGGCGTCGTTCGTATGCAGGGTGCTTAGGACGAGATGGCCTGTGATGGCCGCCTTTACCGCAATCTCCGCGGTCTCGAAGTCCCTTATCTCGCCGACCATGATGATGTCCGGGCTCTGCCTCAGAAACGACCTCAGGGCCGTGGCGAACGAATACCCTATGTCGTCTTTGACCTGAACCTGGTTTATCCCGTGGAAGTTGTATTCCACCGGGTCTTCCGCGGTCATTATGTTTATGCCCGGCTTATTGAGGTAATTCAGGGCGGAATAAAGCGTGGTGGTCTTTCCGGAGCCCGTTGGCCCGGTAACTAAAATCATCCCGTAGGGCTTATCCAGCGAGCCCATGAAGCTCTGAAGGGCCTGCTCCTCGAAGCCCAACTTAAGGAGGTCCACCTGCAGGTTGGACTTATCGAGGATTCTCATCACGGTCTTTTCTCCAAAGAGGGTGGGGAGGACGGAGACCCGGAAGTCTATCTCCCTTTTTTTGCCCAATTTGAGCTTTATCCTGCCGTCCTGAGGGAGCCTCCTTTCGGAGATGTCGAGCTTCGACATTATTTTGAGCCTCGATGTGAGGGCGGCCCTTATCTTCGTCGGGAGGTTCATGACCGTGTACATGACCCCGTCAACCCGGTAGCGGACCCTGAGGGCGGTCTCGTAGGGCTCTATATGTATGTCGCTTGCCCCGGCCTTTATGGCGTTTACGAGTATGCCGTTTACGAGCTTGACGATGGGGGCCGCTACCTCTTGTACCGTCTCGCTTTCTTCTTGTTCCTCCACGGCCTCTATGCCGTCGAGGGCCGAGCCCACGGCCTTATCGAAGTCCGCGACATCCAACTGCGGGCCTTCCTCCATCTGGCCGATGCCGCCTCCGCCCTCCATCTCGTCGTCCGAAAGAGTGTAGTCCTTGGCCGAAAGTATCTGTGCGGTCTCTTCGTCCGTTGCGCCTTTGGACGCTTCGGCCTTGCTCACCGCACCCTTTCCACCGTAGTGTTCCACTATGACGCGCAAGAGCGCGGATTCCCCTGCGACCACAATCTCCACATTGTACCGGGTGATGAACTTTACATCGTCTATGGCAAAGACATTGGAGGGGTCGGCCATCGCAAGCGTCAATGTCGAGCCTACGCGGGCCACCGGCATTATGAGGTGTTTCTTTGCCATATCGGGCGGGACGAGTTTCGGGACGGCGGGGTCTATCTTGTATGTGGAGAGGTCAACCGCGGGCACGCCGAACTGCCTGCTGAGGAAGGCAACGAGTTTTTCCTCGGTGATATAGTCCAATTTCACGAGGCCGGCGCCGAGTCTTCCGCCTTCTTTTTTCTGGAGGACGAGGGCCTGCTTGAGCTGTTCCTCCGTGATAATACGGGAGGTTACGAGCATCTGTCCGAGCCTGACGGGCATGTTTTACACTATAATTAAACCCGGCGCAATGTCAACGGGCGTCATTGACGCTTTTCCCTCGGAGGCGACTCTCGGTTATGCAGTGAGGCCCTGCGTTCAGGTCGGATTAAAGGAGGCGGGAGAAATCGGCAAAGGTAGAGACCGTCTCCCAGACAGAGGCAAGAAGGGCAAGACGGTTTTCCCTTACCCGCTCGTCCTTGTCCATCACAAGCACCTTGTCGAAGAAATCATTTATCGGCTGAGTCAGCCCTAAAAAGACCTCTAAGGCATCCTTATACAGGGCATCCTCTATAAAATCATCTGCACTGTCTTTTACCTTCTCTAATACTTCAAAGAGCTTTTTTTCTTCCTCTTCTTTGAATAGCTCGGGCTTAGGCGAAGGCATCTCTCTTTTTGGTATTATGTTCCGCACACGCTTTACGGCAAGGAGAAAATCACCGTACTTAGGAGCGGATTTGAAACCCATCAGGGCATCCATCCTTCCTAAGGCATCTATTAGTGGAATGATGGTTGACAGATGAATTACAGCCTGTATTACATCGGGGGAATATTCTTTACCATAAAAGGTAAGGAGATGGTTTTCTATCCTGATTTCGAAGAACTCGGCAATCTCTCTTATAAGGGGCTCAGGCTCTTTTATATGAGGAAGAGACGAAACCGCTTTTTCAAGAACCTCTTTTATTGAGATTTTATATCCCTTATCCAAAAGAATTCTTATTACTCCAAGGGAAGCCCTTCTCAGAGCAAACGGGTCCTCCGAGCCTGTAGGCTTAAGCCCTATGGAAAAGAATGATGCGATGTTGTCCATTTTGTCCGCAAGACTTAAAATTGCTCCGGTATCGTTTCCCGGAATGTAGTCTCCATAATACACAGGATGATACTGGTCTCTTATAGCAAGCTGGACAGCGCTTATAGCAAACGGGACATCGTCTTCATTGTCGCCTAAGGCATAATACATACCCATCACGCCCTGAAGCTCCGGGAACTCCCGAACAACGCCCGTAACGAGGTCGCACTTGGAGAGCATGGCCGCCCTCTTTAAAGCGGCAAGGTTCTTTTCCTTCTCCGCATTTATAACCTTTTCTCCGATAAAGAGGCAGAGGGCCTTTATGCGCATGGTCTTGTCATAGAGGCTTCCGAGTTTCTCGTGATAGGTTACACGCTTAAGGTCTTCCACCCTGTCTTTGAGTTTCTTTTTTCGGTCTTCGTTAAAATAAAACCTTGCATCTTCAAGTCTTGCCCTTATAACTCTTTCTGCGCCTGTTCTTACGACATCCGCATTTTCTTCCCTTGTATTGCTTACCACTATGAATCGGTTTGTGAGATTATTTCTATTATCCCTGACAGGGAAATACTTCTGATGGCTCTTCATGACCGTGGTAAGAAGCTCATTGGGAAGCGCAAGATATTTTTCGTCGAACTCTCCCATGACCGAATAAGGGTATTCGACAAGACAAGTGACAGTTGCAAGGAGCTCCTCATCCATAACATCGCTTCCTGTAAGCTCTTTCACCTGTATATTTATTATGTCTTCCCTTTTTTTCGGGTCGAGGATAACGAAATTTCTCTCAAGGATGCTTTCATATGAGTCCGCATGGTCGAGCCTTACCGGCCCTGGAGAAAGGAATCTGTGCCCTCTCGTCTCATTGCCGCTTCTTATGCCGTCTATCTCAAGAGGGATGACCTCGGAGTCCAACATCGCTACGAGCCACCTGATGGGCCTTACGAACCTGAGCGTGCCGTCGCCCCATCTCATTGATTTCGGGAAGCTCAAAGACAGGATTATCTTTTTAAGCACATCAGGCAGGACTTCTTTTGTCGGCAGGCCCTTCTCCATGACCTCGGCGGCCACATATTCGCCCTTGTCTTTTTTCTTGATAACAAGCCTTTCGGGTTTCAGATTATAGCCTGCGAGGAACTTCTCTCCTGCCCTTGAGAGCGTCCCGTCCGGGTTAAAGGCAACTTTCTTAGGAGGACCGAATACTTCCTTAACCCTGTCTTCCTGCCTCTCCGGAATGTCCCGGACCGTCACGACGAGCCTTCTCGGAGTGGCATATGCCTTTATATTTTCAGCCGATACCTTTATCGAATGCCCTGCCATGCCCTCTTGGGTAAGGCGCTTGAGGTCTTCCATTGCCTTTGGAAGAAACCTTGCCGGTATCTCTTCGGCGCCTATCTCAAGGAGGAGCGTGCTCATTTTATTAGAAGAGGGAAGCCCAACTCTTCCCTTTGCTTAAGGTACGCCCCTGCGCAGAGCTTTGCCAGGTTTCTCACCCTCGCTATATAGCCGGTCCTTTCCGTAACGGAAAGCACGCCCCGCGCATCGAGCAGGTTGAAGGCATGCGAGCACTTAAGGCAGAACTCGTATGCAGGCATGACGAGGCCCGACTTATTAAGCCTTATGCATTCGCCTTCAAAGTTTTCAAACTGGTTTTGAAGAAGGTTTGCATCCGAAAGGTCGAAATTGTACCTCGAAAACTCCACCTCTTCCACACGGTGGATTTCCCCGTATCCGATGCCCTTTGCCCACTCTATATCGAAGACATTGTCAACGCCCTGAAGGTACATGGCAATGCGCTCAAGGCCGTATGTGAGCTCAACGGAGACGGGCCTGAGGTCAATGCCCCCGACTTGCTGGAAGTAGGTGAACTGGGTGATTTCCATGCCGTCGAGCCAGACCTCCCATCCGAGTCCCCACGCCCCCAGAGTAGGGGATTCCCAGTCGTCCTCGACGAACCTTATGTCGTGCCCTTTCGGCTTTATGCCTATGGCCCTGAGGCTTTCAAGGTATATTTCCTGGCTTTCTTCGGGCGAGGGTTTCAATATGACCTGATACTGGTAATAATGCTGAAGCCTGTTGGGGTTTTCCCCGTACCTGCCGTCCGTGGGCCTCCTTGAGGGTTCCACATATGCGGCCCGCCACGGCTCGGGCCCTAAGACCCTGAAGAATGTCGCCGGGTGGAATGTCCCCGCGCCCACTTCGATATCGTAGGGCTCAAGGAGCAGACAGCCCTTTCCTGCCCAGAACTCATGAAGGGCGGTCTTTAAATCCTGAAAATACATAGGCCAAATTTTAATTAAATGGTTTGGGGTTTGTCAAATTGGTTCGATTTTTGCTATATTATTTAGTAACATGCATTGGAGTGTGCTTAGAGGGTGGAAAACCAGTGAAAAGACGCTCTTTTGGGTGATAGCACTCAGTCTTTTCACTGCATGTGCCTCGGACATCGCCGTCACGCAAAGAAACCCGGCCTTGATAAGGCCGCCGGTTTCGGTCCCTGCCGGAGACCCCGCAGTCGGCGCCCTAATCAACGCAATAGAGGGAAGGAACATGACCGCCGAGGACAGCCCCGAATGGATAAAGGAATCCTATGCAGGGCTTAAGATACGCTCCATGAACACCATAGCGGAAAAAGAGTTCGACCAGTATGCCAAATACCTCGACCACGGCACTGTCTATTTCATAGTGCACCCGGCCTATTTCCCGTTTTTCCAGCTCGGCCTGCCCGCAGGCGGGGTGGACGAGAAACAGAATGTGATAGAGAGGTTCCTCTCCGCAAAGCCGGTTTCCGCGAAGTTTGCGGCCCTTCAGTCCCAGGAAAGAGAGCTCAGGGACTTCCTCGAATACAAGTCCACGGAGGGCAGACTCATCATACTTGTGCTCCCTAAGAACTATATGAAGTTCAAGGCATACAGATACAGGAACGGCCCGGACGAGTACGCCCGGTACCTGAACGAGGCGACGAACGGCTCGGACTCCGTCATATATATGGAGTCGAGGACCGCAACGAGGGGATACCTCCATGAGGAAACCCTCATCCGCCTGCTTGAATTCCTGCTTGCGATAAACCCAAGCAGGGTGGTCGTCGGCGGAGGATATGTAGGCAGGTGCCTCGAGGACTTCTATACGGATATGGTAGAGAACTTCGACCCGGAGAAGGTGTTCGTTGCGGCCGAGCTGGCCGCCGTATCCCCGAAGGAACTGAGCAATAAAATCGCAGGCAGACTGCTTAAGGGAAACGGCGACATAGATGCGGATACGGCCGCAGACCTCCTCAGGTCGGGCGCATATGATGCACAGGAAGTCAGGCCCAATGTCGTAACCCTCAGATGAAAAAGGTTCTCATGACCGGCAACGAGGCCGTCGCGGAAGCCGCAATACAGGCAGGCTGTCGCTTCTATGCCGGCTATCCCATCACCCCCCAGAACGAGATACCCGAGTACATGGCCGCGCGGATGCCGGAGGTGGGCGGGATTTTCATTCAGGCGGAAAGCGAGCTTGCGGCCGTAAACATGGTCTACGGGGCGTCGGCAGGCGGCGGCAGGGCGATGACATCCTCAAGCAGTCCGGGGATAAGTCTCAAGCAGGAGGGGATTTCCTTCCTTGCGGCGGCCGAACTGCCCGCACTCATCGTGAATGTAGAACGCGGGGGGCCCGGCCTCGGCAATATCGCAGGCAGTCAGGCCGATTATTTTCAGGCCGTAAAAGGCGGAGGCCACGGCGATTACAGGCTCTTGGTCTATGCGCCGTGGAGCGTTCAGGAGCTGTGGGACATCACCTTTCTTGCATTCGACAATGCCGACATCTACAGGACCCCGGTCATGATGCTCCTTGACGGCATAACGGGGCAGATGATGGAGCCCCTTTTACAGACCCCTTATATCCCTCGCCCGGGACTCAAGCCCAAGACATGGGCGTTGACGGGGTGCAAGGGCAGAGGCCCCAATGTCATAAAGACCCTCTATATGGCCGAGGGCGGACTCGAAGAAAGAAACCTGCTCCTTCAGGAAAAATACCGCCTGATGAAACAGAGGGAAGTCAGGTTCGAGGCATTCGATGTGGAAGACGCCGAAGTCGTGGTCGTTGCCTTCGGCATAGCGGGAAGGGTTGTCTTCTCGGCCCAGAGGATGCTGAGGAAAGAGGGCCTCAAGGTCGGCCTCTTCAGGCCCGTAACGCTCTTCCCGTTCCCTGAAAAAGCGCTATCGGACATTGCAGATAGGGTGAAAAAATTCCTCACCGTTGAGCTTAACGCCGGCCAGATGGTCGAGGATGTGAGGCTTTCGGTCTGCAAAAAGGCCGATGTCCACTTCTTCGGAAGGCCCGGCGGCGCGGTCATCACCCCGGAAGAGGTCTCGGACAGGATACGACAACTCTTTTAAGGGTTTTTCCTCTTTGCCGAAATGAGCCTTTTAGCCGCGGACCTTACGGCCTCGGCCACATTCTTGTTCTTCTCGAGGAGTTGAAGGTCGTGCATCTTGAGACTGCTTACGAAGCCTATGGAGATACCGGCCGGGGTCTTGGGGTTTGTGACGAGGGCAACGAGCACGGAGTAGGTTTTCATCCACTCCCTGTTCCTTGCTACGGTCCGGAAGACCTCATCCGGCACGCTCCTTGAGCGGGCTATCATCTCGACCTCCGAATCCGTGAGCCTCGGGTTATCGAGCACCGAGAGGATGACCTCTTTGTTTGAGTCCTTAAGGAGGAGCGTCCTTGCCTCCTTTCCGCCCCTCATTGCAAGGCGTATTCTTTCGGAGACGCCTAACTTCTGAATCTTAAGCAGGAGGGTCTCGAACTTGACCTCTCTGGACTTGGCCTCCTCATTCTTTTTCAGTTCCGCTATCTCGGTCGAACGCCTGACCGGGAGACTCAGGAGCCCGGCCGCAGTCTCCCTTACTTTGTCCGGGGTGTTGGGGTGGTCGTAAAGGAGCCTTACGATGTCCACCCGCTCCCTGTTTGCATTCAGTATCTCCTCGAACGCTCCGGTGTCGTCCGCATCGTCGAGCATGACCTCGATTGCCTCTTTCGATGCCTGCGCAAGGTCGAGGGCTATTCGCCTTGAGTCTTCAGTCCCGCCTGCTTTTTGTTCTTCCATGAGAGTTCACTGCCTCCTCAGGTATATAAAATATTCTATATTGCCTTTGTGCCCGGCAACCGGAGATTCCATCAGCCCGATGGTTTGAAGTCCGATGCCCTCCGAAAACCCTTTTATCTCTTCGACCGCCCTGAGCCTCGGGGCCTCGTCTCTTACGATTCCGCCCTTGCCGACATCCTTGGGGCCGACCTCGAACTGGGGCTTTATGAGGGCTATTATCCCGCCGCCTGCTCCGAGGAATTCCATCGCCTTGGGGAGCACGAGCTTAAGCGAAATGAACGAGGCGTCCACGGTTATGATATCCATCTCATCGGGTATGCGCTCCCTTTGGAGATATCTGATGTTCGTCCTTTCGATGAGGACGACCCTCGGGTCGTTTCTCAATGCCCAGTGGAACTGCCCGTATCCGACATCGACGGCATAGACCTTCCTTGCGCCCTCCTTGAGCATGCAGTCCGTGAAGCCGCCGGTTGAGGCGCCGATGTCCATTGCCGCTTTTCCCTCAAGGCTTATACCGAAACGCTCGATAGCGGCCATGAGCTTTAATCCGCCCCGGCTTACATAAGGGGTCCCCGACCCTTTTACCGTGATGTCGGCCTCTTCATTCACCTGTGCGCCTGCCTTCATAACCGGCCTTCCATCAACGATTACCTTGCCTTCCATAATCAGGGCCTTGGCCCTTTCCCTGCTTTGTGCAAGCCCCCTCTTTACGAGGGCCGTATCAAGCCTCTCTTTCACCCTGATTATTGTTCCATAGCCCGGAAAAAGAATCAACCTGTCTGCCGTATCTGCCTGTCGCCTGCCTGCCGCATGGCTCCAGGAGGCAGGTATAACTTTAGGAGACAGGTGACTCCAGAAGGCAGGGCAGAGTCCCCCGAACAGGAACCACTTCCGCAGGTTTCCCCTCCTCTGGAGTCTTCTTACTCCGTTTCATGTGTCTTTTGTAATCATCCCCCTTATTTTTACAGGCATAAAGTTATACTTTGGCAATAGCTTCAAAAAGACACTTGAAAGTCCATTCTTCTATGTTCCGTCAATTGTAGTTGTCCTTTTATGTGTGGGTGTATTTCATTTATTTAAAATTTTACCGCAACCAAAAAACAAGTTTGTCATAGCCATTGCAGAGTTTCAGCCGGTATCGGAAAAAGAAAAAGACGAATGTCGGGCTTTGAAAGACCGTCTCATAAGAGAGATAACAGAAAGACAGAAACAATACAGGGTTCCTCTAAAAATAGCCCATGATCTGTGCGGGTAAGGTAAAATATCCCTGCAATGAGAAAAGCCTTACAAGGAGGGTGGATGAAGCAGGCGGGGATGTTCGAGATGGAC
>Ga0214473_10012334_pt1 | contig 10033 bp, 9 predicted proteins | sample RVTome_7_FD_203509 | JGI IMG/M metagenome (GOLD analysis project Ga0214473, IMG submission 203509) | Soil microbial communities from uranium-contaminated site in the Upper Colorado River Basin, Wyoming, United States - RVT98D197 | ecosystem: Environmental > Terrestrial > Soil > Contaminated >... | reverse complement strand
CGGACGCGTCGGCGGAGCGCGCGCGCGTACGCGGCCGGCGCGCCGCTCTGGCGGGCGTAGGCGCGACGGTACCGCTCGGCGAGTGGCGGGAAGTGGCGCTCCAGGACCGGCAGGAAGCGATCGCGCACCGCGGCGTAGAGCCGCAGGGGGCCCGCGTGGATGAACCTGGCGCCGGCCACCCGGGCCGCCCGGAAGAGCGCTTCCAGGTGGGACATGTCGTCCGTGATTCCCGGGAGGACCGGCGCCATGATGAGTCCCGCGTTGAGGCCCGCGTCGGTCAGTTTCTGGAGCGCGCGGAGCCGCGCCGCGGGGACCGGTGAACGGGCTTCGACTTTCCGGATGAGCGGTGCGTCGAGCGCGATGAGCGAGACGTACACCTCGAGGTCGTTCCGCTCCTGCAGCCGGAGCAACACGTCCACGTCGCGCGCGACGAGCGGGCTCTTCGTGATGATCCCCACCGACAACCCCTCGCAACGCGCCAGCCGCTCGAGGACCGTCCGGGTCAGCCGGAATCGTCGCTCGGCCGGCTGGTAGGGATCGGTGGCGGTGCCGACCACGATCGGCGCCCGCGTCGCCAGACGGTGGTACCGCTGCAGGTCACGCTCGAGCGCCGCGACAACCCCCTGCTTGACGAAGATCCGATTCTCGAACGCCTCCCATCCGTGGGCGCCGCGGAAGTCGGTAAACTCCGGCTCCGTCAGCTTGCCGGCGTCGTGCGCGCGCTCGACCACATAGCGGTGCGCGTAGCGCGCGTAGCAGTACGTGCACCCGAACTCGCACCCCACGTACGGGTTGAGGGACCAGAAGTCCACGCCAGTCTGGATCGGCGAATTGAGCGCCGTGCGGCTCTCGATGGTCACGAACTTCGTGCCGCGCAGCCGCTCGTCGAGGACCGGGAGAGCCGCGGGGCGGTACGGCGCAGCGGCGGGCGGCAGCGGCATCTCGAGCTGCCGCGGCGCGCCGCCGGCTCGCTTCGCTCGTACGTCCATGTCGCCCTACCGCACCACGGTTCCCAGGAACTCGTCGATCGCCGCGTTGATCTGCGCCGGCTTGTCCATCTGGAGCCAGTGCCCGGTCCCTGTCACCATCCTGGTGGGGAGCGCGGGCACGAGGGCATGCAACGTCGTGGCGCCCTCATTGAGGGGCGTGATGATCGAAAGCATGGGCCCGCGGTACCGGCGCAACGCGTCGCCGGGATCGAACGCGAGCAGCCCCCGGAAAACACCTGCGACCGTCGCGCGTGGCGTAGCGCGCAGGTCGGCCAGCACCGAGTCGTGCACCGCGGGCCGGGAGCCCGCCAGAATGCGCTCCCAGTACCCCTCGATGGTGGCCGCGTAATCGCTTTCGAGCGCCGCCAAGAAACCGGACATCACCCCGGGTGCCACCTTCCGCGCATTGCCCGAGGGGTCGAGCAGGAGCAGTCCCGCCACACGCTCGGGGTGCTGACCCGCGTAGGCCACGGCGACGAGGCCACCCATGCTGTGACCTACCAGTACGAAGCGCTCGAGCGCCAGCCCGTCGACTGCTGCCGCCACGTCGCGGGCCATGGCGGGGATCGAGTAGTCGCTGTCCGCCGGCGCGGGCGAGCGGCCGTGGCCGCGGAGATCGAGCGCCACGGCGCGCCGGGTGCCCCGCAGGTGCTCGAGCTGCCCGGCGAATTGGCCGCTGTGGCCCGCCAGCGAGTGCAGGAATACCACCGGCACCCCGCCGCGGCCGCCGTCGTCCACGTGGAGTTTCACAACGCCCTCAGGGAGTGGCGCGCCGGCGCAGGCCACGCCGACGAGCATGACCACCGCGCGCGCCCTCACCCGCACCGCGACCACCCGCACGCGGGGCATACCACGCAGCCCGATTGTGGGGCGACCCCGGAGCCACAATCGGGGCAGTCCCGGGCTGAGATGTCCGGCAGGTGGGAGGACGGAAGCGCCACTTGGGACATGGGATGCGTGAACTTCTCGGCATTGGGTTCCATATTCGGTAATTGTTCGGGATGTGGCACCGAATATAACCCGAAGCTCGCCGACAGCAACATCGGCTCATAACATCTATCAAATCATTGAGATACGAGCCATTCTCGGATGACTGGCGTTCTCACGCCGTCCGCTTCCCGCGCCCGATCCCCCGCCACACGAAGTACACGGGTACGCCGAGCGCGACGATGATGAGGCCGGGCCAGGTGTACAGTGGTTTCTGGATCAGCAGGTTGACGCAGATCATCCCCGTCGCGACGACATAGAGGGCGGGGAGCACGGGATACCCCGGGGCGCGCACGGGCCGCGGCAGCTCCGGGCGCTTCACGCGCAGCGCGAAGAGTCCGACGATGGTGAGGCTGTAGAACAGCACCGCGGCGAAGATGATGTAATCCAGCAGCTGCCCGTATGTGCCCGAGAGGCACAACAGGCTCGTCCACACCGCCTGGACGACCAGCGCGACAGTGGGCGTCCGGTGGACCGGATGGAGGTCCCCCGCCCGGCGGAGAAAGAAAAGATCGTCGCGCGCCATGGCGTAGTAGACGCGGGCGCCCGACAGGATCAGGCCGTTGTTGCACCCGAACGTCGAGATCATGATGGCAGCCGCCATCAGGTAGAGTCCCGCGTCCCCGAACATCGCCTGCAGCGCGGCCGTGCCGACGCGGTCCTGCGGCGCATTCGCGATGGCCTCCAGGGGCAGCACGTTGAGGTACGCGACGTTCGCGAGCACGTAGAGCAGCGTCACCAGCCCCACCCCCGCGGCCATGGCGAACGGCACGTCACGCTCGGGGTTCTTGAGCTCGCCCGCCGCGAAGCCCACGTTGTTCCACGCATCCATCGAAAAGAGCGCGCCGACCATCGCGGCGCCGATCACCGGAAGCAGCGCGGTCGTGAAGCCGCCGGCCGGCCAGAAGGCCGGACCGAAGTTTGCGGCGATCGCGTCGGCGTTCCGGCCGATGCTGATCCCGAACACGACCAGCGCGGCCAGCGCCCCCGTCTTGACGATCGTGAGCGTAGTCTGGATGAGCGCGGCCGTGCGCACGCCGCGGACGTTGATCCAGGTGAGCAACACCACCGAAAGGATCGCGAACGCGCGCTGCCAGGAAAGACCCAGCTGATAACCGCCCACGGTTCCGCCCAGGAAGACGTCCGGGGTCAGCGCCGGGAACAGCACGGCCGTGAATTTTGCGAAGGCCACCGCCACGGCGGCGATCGTGGCGGTTTGGATCACCGCGAAGAGGGTCCAGCCATAGAGGAAACCGAACAGCGGTGAGATCCCCTCGCGGAGGTAGACGTACTGGCCGCCGGCCCTGGGGAACATCGCCGCGAGCTCGCCGTAGGTCACGGCGCCCAACAATGTTACGGCGCCCGCCACCGCCCAGACGGCGAGCAACAGTCCCGGGGTGTGGACCTGGCGCGTGATGTCCGCCGACACGATGAAGATGCCCGACCCGATCATCGACCCGACCACGAGCGCAATGGCGTCGAGCCGCGTGATCGCCTTGACGAACTCGGTCCGAGCCCCGGGCAACGAAACTGGCGTCGTCATGCGGCTCCTCTCCGGCGTGGGCGGGGGAGGGCCTAACCTAGTGGCTGCGCGGAACGCCCGCTATCTTCCCGCCCGCGCCCCCCGTTTGTCACAACCCGCGAGCCCCGAGGAACCGTGCGCCTCCTGCCCCGCGAAGAAGGGTTCTTCGATCTCTTCGCCCAAGTCGCCGAGTTGAACAAGGAAGCCGCGCAGCTTCTGCGCGAGATGTTTCTCGCCCCGCCGGAGCGCCGGGCGCCCATGGTCGAGGCGATCAAGCGCCTGGAGCACGATGCCGATCAAGCCACTCACGAAGTCGTGAACAAGCTGGATCGGACATTCATCACGCCGCTCGACCGTGAGGACATCCACAAGCTCGCGGCCGACCTGGATGACGTGATGGACCTGATGGACGGGATCGCCCGGCGGGCGCAGATCTTCCGCGTCGGCGTGGCCCCCGCGGGTATCCATCTCCTCACGGACGTGATTCAGCGAATGGTGGCCGTGCTGGCCGAGGGGGTACCGCGCCTCAAGAGCGGCGACGACATCATGCGGTGCTGCATCGAGGCCAAGCGGCTCGAGGAGGAGGGCGACGCCCTGTATCACGCCTCGCTCGGCGAGTTGTTCGACAAGGAAAGGGACGCGCTGGAGGTCATCAAGTGGAAGGAGATGTACGACCTCCTGGAGCAGACGCTCGACCAGGCGGACGACGTCGCGAACGTCCTCGAGTCGATCCAGCTCAAGCAGGCGTGATGGCCGACAGCGTCTGGTTCGTACTCGCGATCCTTGTCATCGCGCTGATCTTCGACTTCACGAACGGGTGGCACGACGCGGCGAACTCCATCGCCACGGTCGTCTCGACCCGGGTGCTCAGCCCTACCGCCGCGATCGTCTGGGCCGCGTTTTTCAACTTCCTGGCGGCGTTCGTGTTCACGACCGCCGTGGCGAGCACCATCGGGAAGGGTGTCATCGACCCGGCGATCGTCGATGCCACGGTGATCCTGAGCGCCCTGGTCGGCGCCATCGCGTGGAACCTCATCACGTGGTACGCCGGAATCCCGTCGTCGTCTTCTCACGCGCTGATGGGGGGGCTCGCGGGCGCCGCGATCTCGAAAGCGGGATTCGCGGCCCTGGTCTGGCCCGGCAAATGGGTGGCGACGCTCGTGTTCATTTTCCTCGCCCCCACGATCGGGTTGCTGATCGCGCTCGCCTTGACGGTCGCGCTATCGTGGGCGCTGCGGCGCGCGATGCCGCGCCGGGTCGACGGCGCGTTCCGCGTGCTGCAGCTCGGCTCCGCCGCGGCCTACTCCCTGGGGCACGGCGGGAACGACGCCCAGAAGACCATGGGCGTCATCGTCGGCCTGCTGGTGGCGGAGCAGGACAAGTTCGTGGACTTCCCCATCCAGGCCATGCACCTCACGACGTTCTCGATGCCGCTGTGGGTCATCCTGGCGGCGCACGCCGCGATCGCGGCGGGGACCATGGCGGGTGGCTGGCGGATCGTGCGGACCATGGGCCAACGCCTGACCAAGCTCAGGCCGTTCGGTGGGTTCTGCGCCGAGACCAGCGGGGCGATCGTACTGTTCGCGCTCACGTTCAACGGGATTCCAGCGAGCACGACCCACACCATCACGGGAGCGATTACGGGGGTCGGGGTGGCGCACCGCGTCTCCGCGGTTCGCTGGGGCCTGGCGGGGCGCATCGTCTGGGCCTGGCTCCTGACGATCCCGGCCTCCGCGGGCATCGCGCTGCTCAGCTACCTGGCGCTGCGTGCGGTGGTGCAGTAGGCGCCGATTTACCGCCGTCGGCTCACTGCGCGGCGGGCGGCGCTGTGGTCCGCATCCGCTCGAGGTCGATCATCGTGGCGCCGAGGGCGTACTCCGTCACGGGCGGGGGCTCGGCCAACGTCGTGAGTTTTTCGACCGCGCCATGCACGCGCCGCACCATCTCCGTGATTTGGTGCAGCGCCTCGCGGTCCTCCGGAGACGTGAAGCGGCCGCTCGTCTCCAGGAGCTGCGTTTCGGCCAGCAGCGTCGCCAGCGCGTTGTTGACCTCATGGCGCATCCCGATCGCGACCTGCGTGATCACCGTGACACGCTCCCCCACGATGGCGCGCTCGTAAAACAGGTGGAGCTGTTCGGACAGCCAACCCACCGAGATGGCGATCGCGGAGTAGGCGACGTAGATCGGCACCGTGACACGCCAATCCTCGGCGTCGAGCCTGGCGGCTACGAGGAATTGGATCGCGGTGAACAGGACCGTGCCCATGAGCAAACCCGCCACCGCCCCGCGCATGCCGTACTGCAACGACAGCAGATACGCCGGGACGAGCGTCAGCAGCCACACCAGGTCGCGGTAGGGCACTTCGTGGGCCGGAATGAGCTGCAACAACACCGGCGGGGCGAGGAACGCGATCACGCAGTACAGCTGCCAGCGCGGCGGGAGCGGCGGCCGGTGTTTCAAGGGCACGAACCCGGTAAAGGCGAGCAGACGATGGCGCATCAGCGCACCCCCGTCAATCGAGCTTGAGGGTGAGCACGCGCAGCTCCGTCATTTCCTCGATCGCGTACCGCGCGCCCTCTCGTCCGATCCCTGATGCTTTGGCGCCACCATAGGGCAGACGGTCGATGCGGAACCCGGGCATGTCGTTCCCGTTCACGGTGCCCACGTCAAGCTCGGCGTGCAGGCGGAACAGCGTCTGGGCGTCGCGGGTGAATACGCCCGCCTGCAGGCCATACGGCGACGCGTTGGCCTGCGCGATGGCTTCTTCGAGGCGGCTGTAGGGCGTCACCGTCACGAGCGGCGCGAACGCCTCTTCGGAGTTGACCTTCATCTCCGCGCGGGTGTTGAGCAGCACCGTTGGCTCAACGAACTGGCCCCGGCCCGGCCGGGTGCCGCCGATCGCCACCTCGGCGCCGCCCGCCACCGCTTCCTGGATCCAACGCTCGGCGCGCTCCGCCGCTTCGAGCGAGATCATCGGTCCGATCTCGGTGCGCTCGTCCAGCAGGTCCCCGGTCCGCAGCCCGGCGGCTTGGCGCACCAGCCCGTCGAGGAACTCGCGGTAGACCCGCTCATGGACGAAGATGCGCTGGATGGAAACGCAGGACTGCCCGGCGTAGCCGAACCCCCCCAAGGTGCAGCGGGCAACGGCCCAGGCGAGGTCGGCGTCCGGCTCGACGATCGCCACCGCGTTGCCGCCCAGCTCCAGGGTCACGCGCTTGGTCCCGGCCTTGGCGCGGATCGCCCAGCCCGCGCGGGCGCTCCCCGTGAAGGTGATCATCCGGACCCGGGGGTCCTCGATCAGGATCTGCGCGTGTTCAACGCTGCAGGGGACGACATTCACGCCGCCCGAGGGGTAGCCCGAGGCCGCCACGATCTCACCGAGGCGGAGCGAGGTCAGCGGATCCTGCGGCGGCGGCTTGAGGGTGAGGGCGGCGCCGCACGCCATGGCGGGCGCGATCTTGTTCGCGGCCAGGAGCACCGGGAAGTTGAACGGCGTGATCGCGGCGATGGGCGAGAGGGGAAACCGGCGCGTGATGGCGAGCCGCCCCGTCCCCGCGGGCGACACGTCGGCCGGGATCACCTCGCCGCCGATGCGGGTCGCCTCCTCCGCCGCGTCCCGGAAAATGAAAATCGCTCGATCCAGCTCGAGGCGCGCCTGCGCAATCGGCTTGGCGGACTCGAGGGCCAGCGTGCGTGCGAGCTCGGGCTTCGCGGCCTCGACCCCGTCCGCCACACGGCGCAGCGCCGCGGCGCGCACGTAGCCGGGCAGGTCGCGGCACGCTCGCCCCGCAGCGACGTTTCCGTCGAGCGCCGCACGTACCTCAGCGGCATCCGCGAGATGGTACACACCCAGCTCACTGCCGTCGTGCGGGGCGCGCACGATCACCGTATCCCGTGCGGCGGTGTGGGTCATGGCTCCAATCTCGTTACCGGGAGATCAATCCACCAACATCCGCCGCAGTCCGCGTTCGGTCTCGGCGAGAGCCGCTGCCAGCTGCCCGGGCTCCCCGCCGTAGCCGAATCGCAGGTAGCCGGGCATGCCGAAGTGCTCGCCCGGGACCAGCAGCACGCTGTGCTCCACCCGCAGGCGCTCGACGATCTGCGAGCCCGCGATGGCCTGCGGATAGTGCACGAAGCAGACGGCGCCTGCCTCGGGGGCTCGCCACGTCATGCCGGCGCCCAGGCTCGTGAGCCAGGCGCCCAGCACCGGGTAGTTGGCGTTCAGGATGCGGCGCGTGCGCCCGATGATCGCTTCCCGCACGCTCGGCTCGAGCGCCAGCGTGGCGAGGTGGTCGCTGGCCGCGGACGGGCAGATGGTTGTGTAGTCGTGCCGCGCCCAGGCCTCGGCCGCGAACGCCGGCGTGGACACGACCCAGCCGATTCGCAGGCCCGGCAGGCCGTAGGCCTTCGATAAGCCGCTCGTGACGACGAGCCGGTCGTAGCTCCCCCAGAGTGACTGGGTCGTCTTGCCGTCACGCTCCGCGCCGCGGTAGACCTCGTCCGCCAGGATCCACGCCCCCACCTCCGCCGCGCGGCTCACAATGAGCCGCCGCGCCGCGTCCGACAGCACGTGGCCGGTGGGGTTGTTCGGATTGGTCACGACGACGAGCCTCGTGCCGGGCCTGACGGCGTTGTGGATCTCCTCCTCGTGCGGCTCCCACCCGCGGCCCGCGTGGAGGAAGAACGGGCGGACGTCGGCGCCGAAGTTTCGGGCGAGCCCGGGCGCCTGCATGTAGGTGGGCAGGAGCACGGCGACCGTGTCTCCGGGTTCGATGAGCCGCCAGCAGGCGACGAAGTTGGCCTCGCTCGAGCCGGAGGTCACGACGACCTGGTCGGGCGACGCGCCAAGGTAGAGCGCGGCGATGCGGCGGCGCAGCTCGTCCGAGCCGTTGGATTGGCTGTACCCGAGCGCAACGTCGAGCAGCGGCACGGTCGAGGCGCCGGCGAGGCCGAGCAGCTCTCGCACGGTGAGCGGCTGCACGCCGGATTCCGAGAGGTTGAACCGCACCCGGTGCTCCCAGGTGCTCTGCAACCGCTCCATGTCGAAGGGGAAGAAAGACATCAGTCGTCAGTCATCAGTCGTCAGCTATCAGCCGTCTGCAGCCGCGCGATGTCCGCCGCCGTCTCGAGCCAATAGTCGGGTCGCAGATCCTCCAAGTGGGCCCGGTCGAAGGGTCCCCACAGCGCGGCCGCCGTCCTCACGCCGGCCGCGCGGCCGCACACGATGTCGTGGCGCGCGTCGCCCACGAACACGGTGTCCGCGGCGCGGGCCGCGAGCAAGTCGAGGGCCTTGAGCACGGGCTCCGGGTGGGGCTTGGGATGCTCCACCTCGTCGGCCGCCACGATCACGTCGAACGCGTCCTCGAGGCCCACCAGCCGCAGCCCCCGCACCGCGCCGCTCCGCATCTTGCTCGTGACGAGGCCCAGCCGCCCGCCGCGCGTCCGGAGGGCGCGCACCGCTTCGGACACGCCGTCGTACGGGCGCGCCACCGCGTCGTGGTGCTCCATATTGTACGCGCGATAGGTTTCGACCATAGCGTCGATCTCCACGGGGTCGTCGCTGAAGTCGCGGAGCTGGACCCACAGCGGCGTGCCCAGCCCCTTCATCCACAAGGCATCGGGCGGCTCCATGCCCCGGTGCGTCCGCAGCGTGTGACGGTACGAGCGGAGGATCAACTCGATCGAGTCGAGGATGGTGCCGTCGAGATCGAACAAGAACGTGGTCAGACGCACGCTGGAAACTAACAGACCCGGACGGTCGTGATGGCGCTCACGGCGGGGATGGGCGACCGGGGCCACGCTTGTGCCGTGACACTACCTCAGGAGGTGCCTCATGAAGAAAGAGCTCGCCGGCTTCTCGGCGATTATCGGATTATGGGGGTTGCTGGCGTGCGAGCTTGACTCCGGCGCCGGCGGCCCGGGCAACGGCCCGGGCACCGGGCCCGAGATCACCGTGAATCTCTTGAGCACCGCGGGGCTCGACGGATATGTGCGGAGCGATGGGAACTCCGGGACGACGGGTGGCCCCGCGATCACGGGGGACTTGGATGCCGGGGCGCCGGCCGTCGGCTTTCGTCAGTTCTACAGTTTCGATCTGAGCCCCATACCCGCGGGGAACACCGTCACGTCGGCCACGCTGCAGCTGTACCAGGCTGCGGTCGGAGGGACTCCGTACCTCGACTTGGGCAATGTGATTGTGGATCACGTGGACTATGGTGGCGCCCTCACGGGGGCCGCGTACGGCGCCACGGCGCTCGCGAGCAACGTCGGGATCGTCTCGAGCGATGCAACCATCGCGTCCAAAACGCTCGTCGTCATTGCCCGGGTACAGGCCGACGTGGCGGCGGGGCGCACCCGCTCCCAGTTCAGGGTGCGCTTCTCGAACGTCGACAGCAACAACGATGCCGGGAGCGACTTCGCGCAATTCACGGACGCCGAGTTTCTGGGAACCAATGTCCCGATGCTCGTCGTGAAGTACCGGGAGTAGGTATCGGAGAGGAATCTGGCGGCGGTTGCGTAGGGCGTGGAGCGTAGG
>Ga0214473_10012333_pt1 | contig 10034 bp, 7 predicted proteins | sample RVTome_7_FD_203509 | JGI IMG/M metagenome (GOLD analysis project Ga0214473, IMG submission 203509) | Soil microbial communities from uranium-contaminated site in the Upper Colorado River Basin, Wyoming, United States - RVT98D197 | ecosystem: Environmental > Terrestrial > Soil > Contaminated >... | reverse complement strand
GGCCGGATGCGCTGCACCTCACCCGTGGCCACGTTGACGCGGCTCACGTTGCCGCCCTGGCTCTCTGTGTAGACTATGTCCGGGTTCGTGGGGTCGATGCGATTGTAGAAGCCGTCGCCGCCGGAGACGTCGCGCCAGTTGCCGTGCTGGATGCCGTAGCTGGTGAGCGAGTGGTTGGGCGCGCACCACGAGCTGTTGTCCTGCAGCCCGCCGCACACGTTGTAGGGATCCGCGTTGTCCAGCCCCACCTCGTAGAACTGGCCGATGGCCAGGTTGTTGTGGTGCCGCCAGGTGCGGCCGCGGTCGAAGGTGGAGGAGATGCCGCCGTCGCTGCCCAGGATGATATGGTCCGAGTCGTTCGGGTCGATCCACAGCGCGTGGTGGTCCACGTGGATCCCCTCCGCCGCGTCGCCGCGCTCGAAGGTGCGCCCGCCGTCCGTGCTCGTGCCGAGCGACACGCCGCCCGCCCAGATGCGCTCCGGGTCGTTCGGGTCCACGCGCACGAGCGAGAAGTACATGGGCCGCGGATTGTAATCGCTGAGCTGCTCCCAGCTCTCGCCCCGATCGGTGGAGCGGTAGAGCCCCTGCCCGTCGCCGCGCGTCTCCACCAGGGCGTAGACCAGGTTGCCGTCGCGCCGGTAGACGTCCAGCCCGATGCGCCCCTTCTCACCCGCGGGCAGCCCGTCCGTCAGCTCGCTCCACGTCTCCCCGCCGTCCGTGGTGCGCCATATGCCGCCCCCACCGCCGCTGGCGCTGAAGCCGAAGGCGGTGCGCTGGCGCTGGTAGGTGGCGGCAAAGAGGGTGCGCGGGTCCCCCGGGTCCATGACCAGGTCGATGACGCCCGTGTGCTCGTCGCGATAGAGGACCTTGTCCCACGTATCGCCGCCGTCGGTGGTGCGGAAGACGCCGCGCTCCTCGTTGGGTCCGAAGAGGTGGCCCACCGCAGCCACGTACACCACGTCTGGATTGCGCGGGTGGATGACGATGCGGCCGATGTGCCGGGTGTCCTCCAGCCCCATGGACTGCCAGGTCAGGCCCGCGTCCATGGACCTGAAGACACCCGCCCCGTAGGGCGAGCTCTGCCGGTTCTGCGGCTCGCCGGTGCCCACCCAGACGATGTTCGGGTTGGATGGCGCCAGCGTTACCGCGCCCACGGAGGCGTTCGGCTGGTCGTCGAAGAGCGGCGTCCAGCTCATCCCCTGGCTGGTGGTCTTCCACAGCCCGCCCGAGGCCAGCCCAACGTAGAACTCCGTCGGGTCGGCCTGGTTCACCGCCAGGTCCGACACGCGCCCGCCCATGATGGCCGGGCCGATCTCGCGGAACTCCAGCTCGGAGAGGGCGCGCTGGTAGCGGGCCGCCGCATCGGGCGTCGCGGCGGGGCGCTGCTGCGCGGCGGCCGGCGCGGCGAGCGGGGCCATGAGCGCGGCGGCGCCAAGCGTGAGGAAGAGCGCGGCGGCGCGTGGGGCGCGGCGGAGGGCGGCGCGGGGCATGGTACCGTCCGGGATGAGGTTGGGTGCGGAGCGTGGGCTCGGCGCCGGAGCGTACCTTCCCTGGATCGGAGCGCAGGTTCGCTTCGGACCGCTCCAAGTGAATTCCAAGCGACCCGTCCCGTCAAGCTTCGAGGGGCGAGCGCCGGGATCCCGGCGGCTTACGGTGCGTCGTGGGGGAGCCGATTCAGATGCGTGGGGATGGAGTGGCCGCCCCTGTTCAGGAGCCTACCGCATGTGCTTGTGCTCAGAGAAGCACTTCGGCGTGTCCGGCGCCATGTTTTCGTGGGGTTTGGCCACCGCGCCGCCGTAGGCGTGGCAAACACGGCTCACCATGGCGTGGCGCACGGTGGCGGTCCAGCCGGCGGCTGTGCTGGTGAGGTCGATCGTGGTGTGCTGCGGGACCTGGAAGTCGGGCAGCTCCGCAAGCTCGGACGCATAGCGCCGGTGCGCGGCGAAGTGTTCGTTCTGCCGCCGTACAAGCTCCTCGAGGCCCTCGTGGAAACCGTCCATGGGGCCGGGCGTAGTCATGACCGACGTGACGCCGCGCTGCACGCTGAGACCGAACATCCGCTCTGCGGTTGGATAGCAGAGGACCTGCACATAAACGATGGTTTTCGTAGTTAGATCATAGTCCCAATTGTCGGTGGCTACGACCTGCCCGTTCTCCAGGAGCATCCATTCGGGCTGCCCGGCCGTGACGTCCGATCGTACCGGACAGCCCCTGTCAGGTGCTGTGGCCACTGCGGGCACAGCCAGCAGAAGCGCAATGGGGAGCACCACCAAGTGCAGGCTCGGGAGGGTCATCGGACTCAGGTCTCGAGGATCCACGGTCTTTGCAGTAGTAACGTGTGAGCGGCGGGAATGGTGACGGCGGGCGGCATCTGGCAGCGCGGGGTACTACGGCCAGTCGATGCGGTATACGCGGATGGACTGCACGCCAAACTCCCCGGTGAATATGCCAAAAAGGTGGTCGCCGCGCATGCCGGACATCCGGAAGCCCTCGGGAAGCAGGACCCGCGCTCGGAAGGCTCCGTCCGGCTCGAAGACGTCGTAGGCAATCGGCTCGGTCCATTCCTCGTCGACGAGGCGGGAAGGCATGGAGACCGTGGCGAGCAGCCTGCCGTCCGCCGGGAACCTGATGCTGCGGAGCGGCGGCTTCTGGGTGCGCATGGGCGGGATGCGGAGACCGCCGGCTCCCTCGACGCTGGCGATGTCCTCTTCCAGCCGTTGCCGGGCGGCATCCTGTTCGGCTTCCGGGACGGGGATCGGCGGGATATTCCGTGTGAACACGCGAGCGGGTTCCGCGTCCCGGGCGTCGGCGCCGTCTGCGGCACGGGGAGGTGGCAGCACTTCGATCCTGTACCGGTCGGTGCGGGCCACGGCGAAGCGCCCGGCCGGACTCCAGGCCCAGCTGCCATGCGGCTGATAAGGTACCGCGAAGCCACGGACCGAACGTCCGCCGTTGGTAACGTGCCGGAGAATGTCGCGCTCCACTTCCGGCACGGCTGGCAGGGGAATCGTGTCGAGCACGCTGCCTTCCGGGCTCAGCCGTAGGAACCGGGTGGGAGGCGCGTTCGGTCCGGGACGCCCCCGGAACGGCAGCCACAGGAAGCCAGCCGTGTCCACCTGAATGGGATCGCGTGCCCCGTGGCCATAGGTGAGCCGCGTCTCCAGGGTCCACACCGTGTCGAGCGCACCCTCGGCCGTGTAGAACGTGATCCTGTCCGGCAGGCTGTAATCGCGGAGCGCCACGCGGCCGTCGGGAATCTCCGCCAGCCCATTGGGCGCGCGGTACTCACCGGGGCCGGCACCATCGCGGCCGACCTGCCGGACGTAGGTCCCTTCGGCGTCGAATTGCCGGAGCATGGCGCGGGCGCCGCCCAGACCCGAAGCGTCTCCACCGTCGGCCACCCAGATCATGCCGTCGGAGTTCCGCAGGATGTTGACGATGGCGGCGAACTCGTAGTCGGCACCGGTCTGGTCCTCGCCGATGGTGGCTTCGAGCACGAGGTCGGCGTAGGGGCCAGCGGCCTCGGGGTACAGCTCGGATGCGGCGTCGTTACCGCAGCCAGCAGCACTCAAGGTCATCGACAGGATGACGGCCGAGGCTATTCGTTGAACCTCGCGCGTGGGCACGTCAGAACAGGGGACCATAGAGCGCACGCAGCTGGCGATCGCTCATGTTGAGGACCATCGCCCTAGCGGTCCACGTCTCACCGTCCCATCCCCAGATGGTGCGTGTGGGGCGGGCTTTCGGATGACGTACGAGCACGACTGCCGACGGGCTCCGGATATTTACGTTCATTGTCTCTGCCACGCCGTATTCCGCGGGGATGCCCGTGGCCAGCGCATTGAAATAAGGGTGCCGGATACCTTGCCGGGGAAGGGAATCGGCCAGGTCCACGATCCTGAAGCCGAAGCTCATGTACTGCGCCGCACTGTCCCTCGAGCCAGCAAGCGCGCGCAGGAAATCCGCCTGCCGTGCCGCGAGATGGAACTTCTCGGGACTGTGCTGGGAGGAATCGGGCAGCAGTGCCAGGATGCGCGGGGGCGGGTCGGCGCCGTCTCCGCCGACGCAGGCGCCACCCGCAAGGAGAAGGCAGCCGCCCACCGCGAGGGCAGAGGCGCGCATCAACCGCCGTGCCACGGAGCGGAGCGGGTGGCGAAGCATACCCATACGTAAGCCACCATCACGCGGCGTGCAAGAAGCTGGACTGCATCCCCGTTTGATCGTCCACCAGCCCTCCGGTAATTTCCCCCCGCGACGAACAAAGCCCTGCGCCCGGTGAGCCGGCGCGGGGACGTCGCTTACCAGGAAGGGAAGGGGCGGCGCAGCACGTGCGTAGAGAGCGGGTCATCCGATAACTTTGCACCGATCAGTGGCTCCCATGCGAAGGGGGACGGGCATGTGGCAGAGGTGGCGCAGGGTAGGTTTGCTCAGCTGCGTGCTCCTGGCCATGGGTGCCGCCTGGACCACTGGGGCTGGTGCGCAGGATCTGCCGATTGATCGGTTGTTGCCTCCTCCGACGGCCGTGTGGAAGCGCGGATTCACGTCGATCACCTCCGTCCGCGAACTGGATGGCGGAAGGACCCTGGTCGCCGATCGCGGTGAACGCAGTCTATACCTTGTCAATTGGGAGACGGGTGCTGTTGATCAGCTCTTACGCCGCGGTGAAGGCCCCGGGGAGTACCAAGAAATCGGCTGGCTCTATGCGGTTGGCGATAATGAGACCCTTCTCACGGCCGTGGTTCCGCGTCGGTGGATTCTGCTTCGTGACACCAAGGCTGCTCATACGTTCACCCGCGCCGATCCATTGATCAGCCGATTCCGATCCCGTCTGGACGGTGTGGCCACAGGTGGCCGTGTCCTTGCTTCAGTCAGTGCCGAACGCCCCGGGAGCCTGACAGCTGACACACGCGTCATCGAGTTGACACTAGATCTGGCTCCCCACGAGGATCTCCCCCGCCTGGACACCATCGCCCGCGTCAGCGGCGCTAAGTACGAGCAGCGGCGGTGTGTAGTCGTGGTGGCAGGCGGGGGCAGCGCCCCACCACCCTGCAATTTCCTCGAGGCCGAGGAGCAGGCCCTCATCTTCCCGGATGGGTGGGTCGCGATTGCCTTGCAGGATCCGTATCGCGTCTTCTGGCACTCTCCGGATGGCGACCTGATACAGGGGGAGGCACTGGCGGACGGCTCGGTTCCCGTGACTGATGCGGAGAAATGCGCTGCGCTCAACGGATGGGCGGAAGGCGGCGCGGCGTGTGATGCAGCCGCGGTTGAACGGCTTGCCTGGCCAGACAAGATCCCACCCTTCCTGACTGACTCGAGGACGTGTAGAGCTTGCTGGACGCTGGCTGCCGGAGTGGCGCCGTGGCTGTTCGCCGATCCGGGTGGGCGGCTCGTCGTGCGGCGCACGCCTCATCTTTCGCGGCGGGAGAATCGGTACGATGTTTTTGATCGAACCGGACAGTTGGTGGAGCGGGTGACCCTTCCGCACGGCCAGGCGATCGTCGGGTTCGGCGCATCGAGCGTATACACGATCCGTATGGACCAGTATGATCTCCAATGGCTTCTCCGCCATCCGTGGCGGGATTGAACGTGGCGGCAACGCCACTCCGTTCGAGCCGCCACCCGAAAGGGTGTGAGACGCTCGGGCGATCGGCTGAAGCGGCTGCGGGAAGCGCAAGCGCAGCTGGATTCGGTGGCGCGTAGCGGCGCCGTGCCCTATCCTGGGATTGAACCCCTTCCAGGAACTGCCATGACGTCTCTGCGCGCTCTGCCCGTCCTTCTCCTCCTCTCCACCCTCACGGCATGCGGCGCCGACGCGGCGCGCGACGAAGCTCCCGGCGTCGCGGAGTGGTCAATCGAGGAAGTCGTACGCATCGGCAGCGTAGACGACCCGGCGCAGGCACTCACGGAGGTGGGCGTGGTGATGCTGGCGCCCGACGGACGCATCCACGTGGCGCAGCCTCAAGACGTGGTGGTGCGCGTGTTCGCCCCCGACGGCTCCGCGGAGGGCGTCATCGGGCGGCGGGGTGAAGGGCCCGGGGAGTTCCGGTCCGTGCGCGGGGGGATGTGGTTTCGGGGGGACACGCTCGTCGTGGGCGACATTACCAACGACCGTGTGAGCAAGTTCGCGCCCGACGGCACCTTCCTCGATTCCCGGGAATGGCCGACGACGTCGTGGTTTGTGAGTGAGCCGACGCGGAGGGGCTACATGATCTCCGTCCCGGAGGTGATGCTTCCCGACGGCAGCGGGATTGCGCTGACAGCCGGCATGGTGGCGGGTGGCGGACCACCGCAGGCGCAGGCGCCAGCTTTGATGCGCGGCTTTCCGGTCGTGCGCTTCGATACGGCGGGGACCATCCTCGATACGCTTGCGTGGCAGCAGTACAGGGCAGGCCGGACGCTCCTGAATTTCGAGGGACGCCCGCTGGGCATGGCGGTCCCCGTGAACGATGGGGCGCTCGTGGCCATTGCCCGCGACGGCGGCGGTGCGGTGGTGGCGGAGCGCACGCTCCCTCCCGGCCCCGAACCCGCGTGGCTCCTCCGGCGCATAGCGACCGGGGGCGACACGGCATTCGCGCGCAGCATCCCCTACACGCCGGTGCCCCTGCCGGACGCCTACGTGACGCGCCTGGCGGAGGAGCGTGCCGCCGCCTACAGCCGCGGTGCGCCCGGGCTCACCGGGGCGCAGATCGAGGGGGCCTGGCGCGATGCCGATTTCGTTCCCGAGACGCTGCCGCCGGTCACGGAGCTGGTGGCCACCCAGGATGGGCGCATCTGGGTGCGCCGCGAGGAGCCGGCGGAGGGGCAGTCCGCGCGCTGGGAGGTCTTCGCCGCCGACGGTGAGTTGCGGGCTGTGCTGCGGCTGCCTGCTCGCCAGCAGGTAGTGGCCGCCCGCGACGGTCTGATGGTGGCGCTGGAGCTGGACGACCTCGATGTGCCGTATCTGGTGGTTTACCGACTGCCGGCGGGTTCCTCGGCAGGGTGACGCCAACAGCCGCACCCATGCATCGCTCCGTTTTCGCATCGTCGATCGAGGCGTCGAGCGACGGCAACTACGTGGTCAAAAGCGTTTGCGCGTAGGTGACCAGCCGGTTCAGGGATCGCGAACGATCTCCGGGCGGTAGATCACCAATTGCTGTCCCCCATCCGCTGCCAGATCGAATCCGATCACGCGGCCGTTCATGAACCCCTGCATTCGAGTCGGGAATCGTCGCGAAGCCAGGAGCTGACCCGTGTTGGCATCGAGGACCTCGATGATCGTATCGAACGCCGGGTCCACCGGGCCCTGGATTTCGTCCGAACGGATGTGGACGTAGGTGTCGGGATCGTGGTCCTCATCAGCCACGACATGGAGGACCCAGAGATTGCCCGCGCCATCTTCCCATGCGCCTGCGATCCTCGAAGGAGGGGTTCCATCGGCAGGAGACACCCACCGGTCCCATGGCTCGAACCAGTCCACCTCCCGTTTGATGGTGCGAATGTGAGCGCCCTCAGGAGACCACTTATCCAAACGGTACTGGTTCACGCGGGCGGCCCAGAAGGCGTCCTCGGGCGCCGGCGCCAGAACCAGCGTCGTCCCCTCCGGATCGAGCTCCACGCCGCGAGTGACGTACCCGAACGAATGCGTGATTTCTCCGGAGGGATCGACAAGGTGAAGTGTGTAGCCAGCCCGGTCGCTCAGGTAAGACGAGCCATTGACCACGACTGAGCTATTTGCCAGAGGGAGGAAATCCATCCCCTGGATCGGGATGGCCTTGCTCTGCAAATAAGCGCCCGCGGAAAGTTCGTGTTCGGACAGGCGGTCGGACGACATCACAGCCAACTGACCCTGGCCGCTGATGGCAATTCCGAGAATATACTGATACTCGCCCGGGCCACGCCCCTTCCTGTCGACGAAGTGCGCGAGATTGCCGGCTGCATCGTATTTGGCCAGGGTGTGGGGTGCAAGCATCGGTGATACCCACACAGATCCGTCGTCAGCGATTGCGACGCGTCCGCCATCGCCGGACGCCAGCCCGAAGGGGTCATCGCTTGCTCCGATTCGCGTCTCCGGCCGGAGTTCGATTCGGCACTCCTGACAGGGGGCTTGGGCCTCCAGCGGTGCCGAACTCATCCCGACACTGCTGAATAAGACCGAGACCAGCAAAAGCCTACAGGTGAGGCGAGGCATCGGAGTCCTTGTGCGTTCGAGGGCGGGTGAACGAATGCCGCGAGCTGCGTCACCAGGGCAGGGGCCGGATAGGGGTTGCCGCTCTTCCCAAGGTTGACCGCTGGCCCCGCTGGACGCAACGGTCCTCCGTAACGCGGATCTTCCGTGAGGCGTCGCACCCAGGCAGTTTGATCCCCCACCCGCCCCCCGGTACTTTCCCCCCGCGACGAACGATGCCCCGCGCCCGGTGAGCCTGCGCGGGGACGTCGCTTACCAGGAAGGGAAGGGGCGGCGGCAAAGGTGAGTGAAGACCAGGTCATACGCATAGCCTCCGGGCAGGGCTTCTGGGGGGACCGGCTGAACGCGCCCGTGGAGCAGGTGCGGCGGGGGCGGATCGACTACCTCATGCTGGATTACCTGGCGGAGGTGACCATGTCGATCATGCAGAAGCAGCGGGGGCGGGATCCGTCCCAGGGGTACGCGCGCGACTTCGTGCCGCTCATGGGGGAGATCCTGCCGGACTGCGTGAGCAAGGGGATCCGCGTGGTGGCCAACGCGGGCGGCGTGAACCCGCAGGGGTGCGGCGCGGCGGTGCTGGAGGAGGCGCGCCGGGTGGGGCTCGGGGGGCGTGCGCGCGTGGGCGTCATCACCGGGGACGACATCCTGGACCGGCTGGAGGAGCTGAGCGAGCGGGGGCACGCGCTCCGCAACATGGACACGGGCCGGCCGCTCACCGATGTGCTGGACCGGGTTGTGAGCGCGAATGCCTACATCGGGGCGGGGCCGATCGTGCAGGCGCTGCGCAGGGATGCCACGGTGGTGGTGGCCGGGCGCACCACGGACACGGCGCTCACCTACGCGCCCATGATGCACGCCTTCGGCTGGTCGGAGGAGGACTGGGACCGCATCGCGGCGGGGATCGTGGCGGGGCACATCAACGAGTGCGGCGCGCAGGCGTCGGGCGGCAACTCGCTGGTGGCGTGGGAGGAGCTGACCGACCTGGAGGACGTGGGCTACCCGATCATCGAGGCGTCGAGCGACGGCACCTTCGTGGTCACCAAGCACCTGGGCACGGGCGGACGCGTGAGCCGCGCGGTGCTCACCGAGCAGCTTCTCTACGAGCTGGGCGACCCGCGCGAGTACATCACGCCGGACGCCATCGCGGACTTCACCACCATCCAGCTCGATGACGAGGGGCCGGACCGCGTGCGCGTGCACGGGGTGAAGGGGCGGCCGCGGACGGACATGCTGAAGGTGTCGATTGCCTACGAGGCCGGCTTCAAGGCGGCGGGCACGCTGGTCTTCGGCTGGCCCGACCCGGTGAAGAAGGCGCGCGAGGCGGACCGCATCCTGCGCGCGCGGCTGGAGAAACAGGGGGCGGCGTTCGACGAGATTCGCACCGAGTTCGTGGGGTGGAACAGCACGCACGGGGCGCTGGCGGGGGCCGAGCCGCCGGCCGACCTGCCGGAGGTGCAGCTCAGGGTGGCCGTGCGCGCGTCGACGCGGGAGCCGGTGGAGGTGTTCTCGCGCGAGATCGCGCCGCTCATCCTGACGGGGCCGCCCACGGTCACGGGCTTCGCGGGCGGGCGGCCCAAGGTGGAGCAGGTCGTGGCCTACTGGCCGGCGCTTATCGACCGCACGGAGATCGAGCCTGGACTCGTGGTGGAGGTGAGCGAAGCATGATGATCCAGCTCTATCGCCTGGCCCACGCCCGCTCGGGGGACAAGGGGGACACGGTCAATGTGGGCGTGATCGCCCGCCGCCCGGAGTTCTGGGAGCCCATCCGGAGCCAGGTCACGGTGCCGCGCGTGCGGGAGCACTTCGGCGCCATGATCGGCAACGTGGAGCGTTTCGAGCTGCCCAACCTGCACGCGTTGAACTTCCT
>Ga0214473_10012332_pt1 | contig 10034 bp, 10 predicted proteins | sample RVTome_7_FD_203509 | JGI IMG/M metagenome (GOLD analysis project Ga0214473, IMG submission 203509) | Soil microbial communities from uranium-contaminated site in the Upper Colorado River Basin, Wyoming, United States - RVT98D197 | ecosystem: Environmental > Terrestrial > Soil > Contaminated >... | reverse complement strand
CGCGCTGCAGCCGCTGGCGGCGCACCGGCGGCGCGCGCACTGGGAAGTCGCCGGTGTGGAGCGCGTCACTCCCCTCCTCGGTGACGCGCCGGTGCGGGAGACTGACCCAGTGCTGGCGGCGCCGACCGAGGGCGAGGACCTGGTCGCCGACTACGCGAGCCTGGGGCTCACGCTCGGCCGCCATCCGCTCGCACTGCTGCGTCCGCGGCTCGCGCGCATGCGGCTCGCCACCGCGGCCGAGCTGCGCGGGTACGCGCACGGGCGGTCCGCGCGCGCCGCCGGCATCGTCGTCGGCCGGCAACGACCGGACACCGCCTCAGGCGTCATCTTCGTCACGCTCGAGGACGAGACCGGCAGCGTCAACGTGATCGTGTGGCGCGACCTCGCCGACCGGCAGCGCCGCGAGCTGCTGGGCTCGCGCCTGATGGAGGTTTACGGAACGCTCGAGCGCGAAGGCGAGGTGGTTCACCTGATCGCCAGGCGGCTGGTCGATCACAGCGAACTGCTCGGGGCTTTAGAGACAGAGAGCAGAGATTTTCATTAGCGGTGGGATGGCGGGAAACGCAGCCTGGCCCGGATGCAGCGGCGCTTGCTCCCACTGTGGGAGCATGGTAAAGTAAATCATGCGGGTTATCGCGCTGGGCGCGCTGCGGGAATTCTGGAAAAAGCACCCCGACGCGGAAATCCCGCTGCGTTCGTGGTACGCGGCAGCCGGCCGGGCCGTATGGCGCAGCCCGGCCGACGTTAAAGCCGCTTACCGGAATGCAAGCTTCATCGCCAACAACCGCATCGTGTTCAACGTAAAGGGCAACGATTATCGGCTCATCGTAGCGGTGCACTATAACCGGGGCATGATGTTTATCCGGTTCGTAGGCACTCATCGCGAGTACGACAGAATCGACGCCAGCAAGATTTGAGGTCCCGAAAGATGGAACTCCGACCCATTCGATCCAAACGCGAGCACCAGGCAGCCCTCAAGGAGGCGGAAACGCTCTGGGATGCGCCGGAAGGCTCCCCCGAAGCCGACCGACTCGAAGTGCTGACGCTGCTCATTGAAGCCTATGAACGCGAGCATTTGCCCATCGAGGACCCTGATCCGATCGATTTCCTGCAACACGTCATGGAAGCGCGCGAACTGACACGCAGGGATTTGGAACCGTTCATCGGATCGCGCGCACGGGTCGCCGAAGTGCTGAACCGGGTGCGCCCGCTCACGCTGGACATGATTCGCAAGCTCGCGAGGGGACTGGAACTCCCGGCCGATGTCCTGATCCGTGGCTACCGGGTAAAACGCGCGGCTTGAGTGAACAGTGACGAGATAATGGTGACGAGATACGGGTGACGGGTTTTCCCTCATCCCTCATCCCTCATCCTTCGGCCCGCCCTCACCCCAGGGCGCGGCTGAAGTAAAATCAGGCCTGTTGATACTTCAGCATGGAGACGATCATGCAACACACGCTCGCGCAGGTGCTGGTGTTCACGATGGCGACGGCAATGGCCGCATTGCTTGGCGGCTGCGACACCAGCCCGCCCACGAAAGAGCAGATGGAGGCCGTGAACTATGGCCCCAAGCCCGACAACTACCAGCAGATCGTTCACGATTACCTGAGAAACCGGCTGACCGATCCGACCGCCGCGATCATTGACTTCAAGGCCGGGCCCACCCAGATGTACCAGAAAGACGCGGTCGTTCGCGACCTGCAGTTCGGATGGGCCGTCTGCGCAATGGTGAACGACAAGAATACGCGCGGCGCCTATACCGGGTTCTATCCGGCCGTTTACTTCATTCGCAATGGGAAGGTCGTGGCCTCGAACGGCGGACCGGGCGACGGACCGGTCGGGACCCAGTTCGCGCGCAGGCAATGCAAGGAGCTCGGCTACGCGGTGCCATAACAGGGAGAAAACAATGTTGTCCTTCTCAAGTCTCGCCAGGGTTTGCCTGCTGCTGGTCTCCGGCGCAGTTGCGCCCGCCGTCGTCGCCCAAACGTCCTACCCGGTCAAGCCGGTGCGGATGGTCGTTCCATTCGCGCCGGGCGGCGGGGTGGACGTGACCGCGCGCATCCTGGCGCAGCAGCTCACGCAGCGGGTGGGTCAGTCGTTCCTCGTGGAAAACCGCACCGGCGCAAGCGGCATCATCGGCGTCGAATACGTGGCGAGATCGGCTCCCGACGGCTACACCTTGCTGGTCGGCTCCCAGACCACCCAAGCGGTGGTGCCGGCGATGTACAAGGTCAGCTACGACACGGCGCGTGATTTCACCGGCATCACCGAGATCGCGCGCTCGCCGCTCCTGATCATCGTGCACCCGTCGCTGCCGGTGAAGACGGTCGCGGACCTCATCAAGCTCGCCAAGGCCCGCCCCGGTCAGCTCACCTTTGGCGCGGCCTCGGGCGGCACGCCACACCTGGCGGGCGAGCTGTTCAAGCTCACGGCCAAGGTGGACATGCTGTTCGTGCCCTACAAGGGTGAAGGCCCGGCCGTCGCCGACGCGATGGGGGGCCAGATCTCGCTCGTATTCTCGAACCTCCCGGTCGCGTTGCCGCAGGCGCGCGGCGGCAAGCTGCGCGGGATCGCGGTCACCAGCGCGCAGCGCGTGCCCACGGCGCCGGACATCCCCACCGTGGCGGAATCGGGATTGCCGGGATTCGAAGCCTTCACCTGGTTCGGTTTTTTCGCTCCCGGCGCGACCCCGCGCGAGGTCATCCTTAAGCTCAACGCCGATTCGGTCGCCGCGCTCAACCTGCCGGATGTGAAGGAAAAGATGTCGGCGCAGGGCCTGTTCGTGACCGCCAGCGCGCCGGACCCGTTCGGGGAATTCGTGAGAAAGGAAATCGTGCGCTGGGCGAAGATCGTGAAGGACGCGGGCGTCAAGCCCCAGTGATCAGCCGCCGATTGACGGATATAAAATCAAGACCATATTGGCCGCCGATGGACGCCGATAAACGCCGATAAGAAAGCAACCCAACAATAACAAAAGGCGAGAATTGCAGTACTCACAGGATCAGATCAATTCAACGACCCCGAAGACCTGGATTTTTCCTGTTTGAACCTTGCTAATCCTGTCTGCTCTTTGTCTGGACCTTGTCGGCGTCCATCGGCGTCCATCGGCGGCTCCATAGATTCTTGGGTCTTACGTGCCTTCTGAAATCCGCGTCCTGTCCGCCACCGGCGTCCTCGGCTCCGGCTTCCGCGAGGAGACGCTGAAGCGCGCGATGGCGCTCGAGCCGGCCTTCATCGGCGCCGACTCGGGCTCGACCGACCCCGGGCCGTACTATCTCGGTTCGGGCGAGAATCTGTTCTCCGACTCCGCCTGCAAGCGCGACCTGCGCCTGATCCTGCTCGCCGCGCGGGCGGCGAGGATCCCGGCCATCATCGGCTCCGCTTGCACCGGTGGCGCCGACGCCCAACTCGAGCGGCTGGCGGGAATCGCGCGCGAGATCGCGCGCGAGGACAAGCTCTCGTTCAAGCTCGCCACGATCCGCAGTGAGCAGGACAAGGGCTATCTCAAGAGGAAGCTGCGCGAGGGAAAGATCAAACCCCTGGCCAACGCGCCGGTGCTCGACGAGGCCGTGATCGATCGCAGCGCGCACATCGTCGGCATGTGCGGGATCGAGCCGTACGTCGAAGCGCTCCAGAACGGCGCGGACGTGATCCTCGCCGGCCGCTCGAGCGACACCTCCATCTTCGCGGCGCTGCCGGTGATGAGGGGCTTCAACCCCGCCACGGTATGGCACATGGCGAAAATCCTGGAGTGCGGCGCGGCGTGCGTCGTGCTGCGTAAGTACCCCGACTGCATGTTCGCGACAGTCACCAACGATTATTTCATCGTCGAACCGCCGAACCCCGACTACCGCTGCGACCCGGTGAGCGTCGCCTCGCACAACCTCTACGAGAATTCCACGCCCTACGAGCTGGTCGAGCCTTCCGGCATCCTCGACACACGCCACGCCCGGTACGAAGCGGTGTCGGACCGCGCGGTGCGCGTGTCGGGCAGCACCTTCAGGCCGGCGGAGCACTACACCATCAAGCTCGAGGGCGCGGAGCTCGCCGGCTACCAGAGCATCATCCTGGGCGCCGTGCGCGACCCGATCATCCTGCGCCAGCTCGACTCCTGGTTGGAGGGGCTCGTGAAGGCGTCGAAGGACCGCATCCGCGCGGTGTTCGGCCCGACCATCGAGAGCCGCTACCGGCTCGACGTGCGCGTGTTCGGCAAGAACGCCGCGATGGGACCGCTCGAGCCCGAGACCGACATCGGGCACGAAGTCGGACTGCTGTTCCAGATGACGGCGCCGACGCAGGAGCTCGCGACCTCGCTGATGAAATCGGTTGGGCACATGGCGGTGCATTACCCGGTGCCGGAGTGGAGCGGGCTCATCACCTCGATCGCCTACCCCTACTCGCCGCCCGAGATCGCGCGCGGGGCCAGCTACCGCTTCAACATGAATCACGTGGTGGAGCCGGCGTCGCCCCTCGAGATGTTCCGCATCGGCTACGAGAAAATATGAACCAGCAATCAGCTATCAGCCGTCAGCTATCAGCCAGGGTCGTAAACTGGTTTAAGCTGACCGCTGAACGCTGAAAGCTGATGGCTAGCATGAAGCTCTGGCAGGTCGCGAAACTGATCCGCAGCAAGAACTCGGGCCCGTTCGAGCTGACCTTCGACGTAATCTTCAAGGACCGCGCAACCTACGAGAAGGTCCGCGACGCGAAGGTCATCAACGCGCAATGGTTTGCGAGGGTCTACCGGCTCACGCCGGAGGTGGTATCGGTGATCGAGTACGACGCGGCGAACGCGATCAAGGTCACCATCCCGCGCCCGGTGATTTCCGGCGACGTGGACGACACCGATGTGTTCGGGGGACAGCAGTACGGACCGCTGGTGGACCTCGACGTTCCGTAAGCATCACGTCACGCATTATCATGTCACGCTTCACCCTCTTCGTTCGCTGTCACAGCTTCAACGGTTTGTAGCGGATACGCCGCGGCTTCGCGCCTTCCTCGCCGAGGCGCCGTTTCTTGTCCGCCTCGTATTCCTGGTAGTTGCCGTTGAAGAGCTGAACCTTCGAGTCGCCCTCGAACGCGAGGATGTGAGTTGCGATGCGGTCGAGAAACCAGCGGTCGTGCGAGATCACCAGCACGCTGCCGGCGAACTCCAGCAGCGCATCCTCGAGCGCGCGCAGGGTCTCGACGTCCAGGTCGTTGGACGGCTCGTCGAGCAGCAGCACGTTGCCGCCGGAGAGCGTGGCCTTGGCGAGGTGCAGGCGGCCGCGCTCGCCGCCCGAGAGGCTGCCCACTTTCTTTCCCTGGTCGGTGCCCTTGAAGTTGAAGCGACCGAGGTAGGCGCGTGTCGGCATCTCGAACTTGCCGACTTTCAGGATATCGGTTCCGCCGGAGACGAACTCGAACACGGTCTGGTCATTCGCCAGCACGTCGCGCGACTGGTCCACGTGCGCGAGCTTCACCGTCGGCCCGATCGCCACCGTGCCGCGATCCGGCTTCTCGGCGCCGGTGATCATGCGGAACAGCGTGGACTTGCCGGCGCCGTTCGGCCCGATGATGCCGACGATCGCACCGGGCGGCACGCTGAAGCTGAGATCGTCGATCAGCAGCCGGTCACCGTAGCCTTTGGAGACGCCCTTGAACTCGATGACGCTGTCGCCGAGACGCTCGGCGACGGGAATGAAGATCTCCTGCGTCTCGCTGCGCTTCTGGTACTCGTACGAGTTCAGCTCCTCGAAGCGGGCGATGCGCGCCTTGGCTTTCGCCTGCCGCCCCTTGGGATTCTGGCGGACCCATTCGAGCTCTTTCTTGAGCGCCTTCTGGCGCGCCGACTCGGTGGCTTCATCCAGCTTGAGGCGCGCTTCCTTCTGCTCGAGCCAGGAGGTGTAGTTCCCCTCCCACGGTATGCCGTAGCCGCGGTCAAGCTCCAGGATCCACTGCGCGGCGTTGTCGAGGAAATAGCGGTCGTGAGTCACCGCCACCACGGTGCCGGGGAATTTCTGCAGGAAGTGCTCCAGCCATTCCACGCTTTCGGCATCGAGATGGTTGGTGGGCTCGTCGAGCAGCAGCATGCCGGGCTTGGACAGCAGCAGCCGGCATAACGCCACCCGCCGCCGCTCGCCGCCGGAAAGCGGCGCGATCTTCGCCTCCCACGGCGGCAGGCGCAGCGCGTCGGCCGCGATCTCCAGCTCGTGCTCCACATCGCCGCCGCTGGCACCGAGGATCGCTTCGTACTGGCTCTGTTCGGCCGCCAGCTTGTCGAAGTCGGCCCCCTCCTCGGAGTAGGCCGCGTAGATCGCCTCGAGCTTGCGCTTCGCGTCGAACACTTCGCCCATGCCCTCCTCCACCGTCTCGCGCACGGTACGGTTCGCATCGAGCTGGGGTTCCTGCGGCAGGAATCCCACGCGCAGGCCTGGCATCGGCAGCGCTTCGCCGTCGAAGCTCGTGTCCTCGCCCGCCATGATCCTCAACAGGCTCGACTTGCCGGCGCCGTTCAACCCCAGCACGCCGATCTTGGCGCCGGGAAAGAAAGAGAGCGAAATGTCCTTCAGGATGACGCGCTTGGGCGGCACGACCTTGCCGACTCGGCGCATGGTGTAGACGTATTGAGCCATCGCTATCCGCGAATGTCACTTAACCGACACGGAGCTTGGCGACAACCGCCGGGTCGGGATCGATCCCAAGCCCCGGGCCCTGCGGCACCGGCAGGCACCCGTTCCGGTCCGGCATGATCGCGTCGTGCAGCGGGTTAACCGCAAAATCGGCGTCGTAGCGCTCCACCAGGCTCTCGCCCGGCATGGCGGCGATGCAATGGATGGAGGCGATGAGGCCGGGGCCGAAGTACGCGGAGTGCGGCACGACGGCGACGCCGTGCGCATCAGCCAGCGCCATGACCTTGCGCATCTGCGTGACGCCGCCCACCTTGGTCACGCTCGGCTGCGCGTAGCTGATTGCTCCGGCCCCGAAGAGGCCCCTGAACTCGGGCAGCATCGCATTCTCGCCGGCCGCGGTCGGGATTCCCCCCTGCTCCTGCACGCGCGCGAGCCCCGCGTGGTCCTCAGGCGGCCAGACCGGCTCTTCCAGCCACTTGAGGTTGAACGGCTTGAGCTTGTGCGCCATGTCGATCGCCTCGGCAACCGTCCACGGGCAGTTGCAATCCACCATGATGGGAATATCGGGACCGGCCGCGTTCCGGGCCGCCTGAATCGAGCCGACGGCAATCTCGTGCAGCTTGATGTGGCGGTAGCCGCGCTTGAGCGCTTTCTCGACGTGATGCGTGACGGCGCCCGGCTCCCCGTAGCGCAACAGGCTCGCGTAGGCGGGCAACGCCTTGCGCGGCGAGCCACCGAGCAGGCGGTAGAGCGGGAGCCCCGCCAGCTTGCCGGCGATGTCCCACAGCGCAATGTCGATCGCGGACAGCGCGTACATCGCCGGCCCGTTGCGGCCGACGCCGGCGAGTCCGCGCTGCAGCTCGTCCACGAGCGCCCCGATGGCGGTGGGATCGCGCCCGATGCACAGCGGTCCGATGAGAGTATCGAGCACCGCCCTGGTCGCAGGGAAAATCCGGTGCCCGAACGCTTCGCCCCAGCCGCTCACGCCCTCATCGGTATCCACGCGCGCGAGCAGCGTGTCCATGCTGGTGCGCGGCCGCCCGCCCTGCTTCGGCACCACGGCCCCCTCGATGACCATCGGCATGTTGACGACGATCGTTTCGACCTTGGTAATCTTCATATCCGCTATAGTGTATACGGCCCGCGCGGGCCGCTGCGCCTGGTGCAGTCCGCAGTGTGGTCGCCCGGCACCCGCTACTCGTTTCTCGTTACTCGTTTCTCGTTACTCGTCACGCAAAGGGCTTCCCATGAAGATTGCCAAGACCACGGCGCACACGCTGCGCGTGCCGTTCCAGTTCCCGTTGATCAAGGAGACCCAGCACGCGCTCGTGACTTTCGTCGAGATCGAGACCGATGACGGTCTCAAGGGCCACGCGTTCTCGGCCTACCCGTTGCGCTTCAGCATCGCCGACTTCATCAACCGCGAGGCAAGCGGGTGCATCGCCGGAATGGACGCGATGCGGCCGGAGGCGGTACGCTCGGCGCTCTATTGGAAGCTCTCCAACAAGCTCTACATGGGGGTGTGGTCGTGCGCGGCGAGCATGATCGACATCGCGCTCTGGGACATCCGCGGCAAGGCGGTGAATCAGCCGGTCTGGAAGCTGCTCGGCGGCGCGCGCGAGAAGTGCCCGATCTACATTACGTTCGGGTTGCCGCGCTACAGCCGCGCGGAGCTGGTCGAGGTGGCGAAGCAGATGATCGCCGAGGGGCATACGCAGCTCAAGATGGCGATTGCGGCGGGGTCCAATCCCGCCGCGCACATGTACGGCGAGCCCACCGACGACGACATCCTCGAGGATGCGGCGCGCATCCGCCACGTGCGCGAGGCGCTCGGAGAAAAGGTGACGCTCATGATCGACGCCAACAAGAACGCGAGGCTCACCCAGGCGATACGCCTCGCCCAGCTGGTCGAGCCCTGCAACCTCGCCTGGTTCGAGGATCCCGTGCTGCAGGCCGATCCCCGGTTGATGGCGCAGTTGCGCCGCGAGACCAGCATACCGATCGCCGCCGGCAGCACCGGCACGTCCGACATCTCGTTCCTGCGCGAATACTTCCTGAACGAGTCGATCGACATCGCGCAGCCGAACGTGCGCGACATCGGCGGATTCACCGGCGGGCTGCGCGCGGCAGGGCTGGCGCAGGCTTTCAATATCCAGCTCGAGATGGGCGGCAACTACCCGCACCTCAACATGCATCTGCACGCCGGCGTGCCCAACGGCGGGCGCGTCGAGTTTCATCTAGGGGGCTGGCGCGTCGGCGAGGCGCTCTACGACGGCATGCCGAAACCGGTCAGGGGCTGGGTAACGCTGCCTGAGGCACCGGGGCTCGGCTTCACGCCCAAGACAGGCATACTCGATCTGGCGGTGCGGGACCGATAGGAGATGCAGGACCATGAACCTCCAGCTCAGCATCGGCATGGCGTCGAACCCGCGCACGTGGCCGGTCTTCGATGGCCGCGCGCGACCCGACGGCATCGACCTTATTCCGAGCCGCGTGCATCCTTCGGAGCTGTTCTGGCGCCAGCTGCGGTTCGCGGACTTCGATGTCTCGGAGATGTCGTTCTCCTCGCTCATCATGGCGAAGTCCAAGGGGGACGAGCGCTGGGTCGGCGTGCCGGTCTTCACCACGCGCAAGTTCTACCACGCCGCGATCCTGGTGCGGCGGAAGGCGGGCATTGCCTCGCCCGCGGACCTGAAGGGCAAGCGGGTTGGCGTGCCGGAGTACCAGCAGACCGCGGCGCTGTGGGCGCGCGGCGTGCTGCAGGAGGAATTCGGCGTAGAGCCGCGGCACATGGAATTCTGGATGGAGCGCGGCGTGTCCCATAGCCATGCCGGCGCCGTCGGCTTCACCGCCCCGCCGGGAGTGACGATCCACACCATTCCGCCCGAGAAGAGCCTCGGCGGCATGATGCTCTCGGGCGAGCTCGACGCGGCGCTCCATTACATCGTGGATCACAACCTGGTGGATCGCAGCACCGCGGACCTGTGGAAGCACCCGGACATCGGCCCACTCTTTCCCGACCCGGTCGCCGAGGGCGTGCGCTACTACCGCAAGACCGGCATTTTCCCCATCAACCACGGCATGGTCATCAGGAAGGAGCTCGCCGAGAAGCACCCCTGGGTGGTCTTGAATCTCATCAAGGCCTTCGACCGCGCCAACGACATTGCGGACCGGGAGCGCCTGGAACACGTGGAGTATCACGTCGCCGCGGGCCTGCTCGCGCCGGGAGCAACGGAAGCGCTGTGCGCGCCGCTCGTGCGGCACGGCATCCGCGCGAATCGCAAGACGCTGGAAACCGCGGCGCGTTATTCCCAGGAGCAGGGCCTGACGCCACGGCTCGTCAGGCTGGAGGAAGTGTTCGCGCCCAGCGCGATGGAACAATAAGAACGGTGATAAGTGACGAGTGATCAGTGACGGGATTCC
>Ga0214473_10012331_pt1 | contig 10034 bp, 5 predicted proteins | sample RVTome_7_FD_203509 | JGI IMG/M metagenome (GOLD analysis project Ga0214473, IMG submission 203509) | Soil microbial communities from uranium-contaminated site in the Upper Colorado River Basin, Wyoming, United States - RVT98D197 | ecosystem: Environmental > Terrestrial > Soil > Contaminated >... | reverse complement strand
GGGCCTCGCGGAGCTCCGCTCCGCGGGCCTGGATGCCGGGCACCGAACCCAGCTGCTGACGGACCGTGATCGGCGCGCCCTTGAGGTCGCTCTGCGACCAGCGCGGCCGCACGATCTCGATCGCCTGGCGGACGACGTCTCTGAGATCCACGCGCTCGAGCCGGCGATCGACGTCCCGGCGGGCGAAGCGCCGGATGCGGCCGATCGTCTCCACGCCGTCACGGACGGCCTGCTCGATCGTCGACAGACCCCGCCGGAGGCGCTCGGGTGAGGGCTCGTGGGCGATGAGCTGCGTGTGCCCGAGGATCGCCTGGAGCAGGTTCGTGAAGTCGTGGGCCATGCCCATGGCCAGCTGACCGAGAGCGGACAGCTTCTCGGACCGGGCCAGCTGTTCCTCCCACCGGCGCTGCTCGGTGACGTCGCGCACGATCAGGAGGAGCCCCGTCCCCTCGCGCCCGCCCCAGGGGATGGGCGAGCAGGTCGCGGTGAGATCCTGGACGGCGCGGTCGCCCTCCGCCTGGAGGCGTAGCACCACCGTCCGGCTCGCCCGCGGGGCCGCCAGCACCGGCTCGAGCTGTACCATCACGGCCGGCGGCATCGCGTCGCCGAGGAGCTTGCCGCGCGCCTCGTCGGCTCCGCGGCCGAACATGCGCTCGGCCGCGGGGTTCCACGTGACGACCCGGCCCGCCGGATCGACCGCCACGATGGACTCGGTCGCCGACTCGATGAGGTTCTCCAGGAACGATTTGGCCTCCGAGAGCTCGCGGTGCAGGTTCGCGTTCCGGACGATGAGGGCGACCGACTCCGAGAACATCCGGAGCAGCTCCCGCTCGCTCGGGTCGAGCTGGCGGCTGGTCTCGACGACGAGCGCACCGAGGTGCCGCCCCTGCGCGACCAGGGGGAAGACGGCCCGTTCGGCCGTCTCGCTCCCCGCCGGCTCTCCCGGGTCGAGGAGGACCTGGACGCGCTCGTAACCCGCGCCCTGCTGGAGGTGCTCGGTGATCGCGGCGAGCGTCCGGTCGAGCGCGGGGTCGACGAGCACGGCCGTGGAGATTTGCCGCAGGATCTCGCCCTGGACGGCTCTGAGCGACTGCTCTGCGGCCTGGCGGGCCGCGGCCGTGAGGAGGGCAGACGTGCGCACGGCCGTGACCATCAGATCCGTCACGGGCCGGAGGGCGCCGAGGTCCGTGCCGCCGGGCGCCGCCCGGCGATGGTAGAGCGCGAGGTGGGCCCACACGCGAGGCAGCCCCTCGTCCACCGCTGGCACGACCATGGCCGCCTCGAAGCCCAGGGCATCGAGCTCGGTCGGCCACGGCAGCGGCCAGGCGAGGCCCGGCCGGGTGCCGACGGGCTCCCGGACCCCGTGTAGCGCCGTCCGCCAGGCGGCGGACACGGCGTCGCCCACCGCCTCCGGCAGCTCGGAGTGCACGATCGCAGCTGGTTCCGTGCTCAGGAAGGACGCCGCGGCGGCGCCCGTCACGCGCTGGGCCTCGTGCAGCATGGCGCGCAGGAGCCCGGCGAGGTCGCCTCCCTGCACGGGATCCCGCCGCTGCGCGAGATCACGCATCTTTCCGATCAATGGCGCGAGCGCGCTCCCCGGCCCTTCGGTGCGCTGCCGCCGTCGGGCGAGGGCCCGCTCCGCGGCTTCCTGGAGCTCCCGCGGCGCGAAGGGCTTCACCAGGTAGTCCATCGCGCCGAATCGCATTGCCCGCTGGACCGTGTCGAGCGACGCGTAGGCCGTGATCATCACGACCTCCACGCCGGCATCGATCGCCTTGACGCGCTCGAGGAGCTGGACTCCGTCCATCCGCGGCATCTTCACGTCCATGAAGATCACGTCCGGGCGGAGCCCGGGCAGGACCGCCAGCACCTCCTCGCCGCTCCCGGCCGTGAAGACCTGGTAGCGCGGCTTGAGGATCATGCGGATGGCCTCGCGCGGGCCCTCCTCGTCGTCCACGACCAGTACGCGCGGCTCGCTCATGCGGGAGCCCCCCTTGGGTCTCGGCTCACTGATGGGTTCGCGGCAGCGTCAGAACGAAGCGGATCTCGCCCTCCTGGCCGCCGAGCGTCAAGGTCCCGCCGTGGGCTTCGACGATCTTCTGGGTCACGCCCGGACCGACGTCGAGCAGCTTGTCCGAAGCGATCGTGAGCGGGCTGAACAGGTGCTCACGCTCGAGAGTCGAGAGCTGAGCGGGGCGTCCCGTGAGTGACAAGCGCACCCGACCGGGATCCTCTGGGGACGTCTGCAGGTGGATGGCCACGCGGCCGTCCGCATCCACGCGGTTGGCGAGGAACCGGACGAGGTAGCCGATCGCTTTGGTCAGCTGCTCGCGATCGGCCTTGACGATGAGGCCCTCCTGCGGGGCATAGAGGATCGCCGTCAGCTGCTCGGCGCGCTCCGGGACCTGGAGCAGGAAGAGCGCGGCGTCGCTCGGTCCCTTCGACCGCTCGAGGCGGACCGAGAGCTCCTCCAGCGCGTCGTGCAAGAGCTGCCGGAAATCGCAGAAGTCCACCTTGTAGTCGCGGTCGCCGGCGAGCGTGATGAGCTTGTCGACGAGCGAGATCAGGCGCTGGGTGTCCTTGCCGACGACCGCGAGGAACGTTTCCCGGAACTCCGGGTCCTCGTACCGGTGCGGGAGCAGCTCGAGGAACGTGTAGATCGACACGAGAGGGTTCTTGATCTCGTCCGTCAGGCGGAGCAGCACCCGGTTGAGGAGATCGAGCGTCTGGCTCGCCTGGCGCTCCCGGTGAAGCTTGTGCCGCGGCGTCGGGTCGTCCAGCAGCATGACGGCGCCGCACGGGGCGCCCGCGGCGTCGAGGATCCGGGACGTGCTGAGCTCGAGCGTGCTCTGGCGGCGGGGCAGCTCCACCTCCACCAGCCGGAGCTCCCGGCCGCCCCGCATGGTCTCGTAGAGCAGGTCGCCGAGCGGCGAGGGCAGGACGCGGAGGTCCTGCCCGAGGACGTCGCCGAGGGACAGCTCGAGGATCTGCTCCGCCCGGCGGTTGAACCGGGTCACCCGTCCGGAGGCGTCGATGGTGATGGCGCCGCTCTGGAGGTGGGTCAGGACCTGCTCGATGAAGCTGTGCTGGGCCCGGACGGTGTTGAAGAGGGCGATGTCCTCGACCGCCATGGCGACCTGGCTGGCCAGCGTGAAGAGCCGTTCCAGATCCTCCGAGCCGTAGGGCTGGCCCGTGACCCGCGGCCCGAGCACGAGGATTCCGACCAGCTTGGCCTGGACCCACAGCGGTACCGCGACCTCGCCTCCCAGGAGCGCGAGCTCCCGGGCCGCGTCGAGCCAGTCGGGCTCCCGCTCGAGCTCGCCCCGCACGGCCAGCCGCACGTGCTGTCGAAACCAGTCGGCGAGCCCCTCACCGCTCTCCAGGCGGAGCCGCTCGGCCAGATCGGGGTCGAGCCCCCGGAAGCCACGCGGCCGGTACCGGTGCTCGTCGTCGACCAAGAGGAGCGCCACGCGCCCCGGCCGTACGAGCTCGGTGATCGCGTCCAGGAAGAACTCGACGACTCGCTCGATGTCGAAGTGCGCGGAGAGGAGCTTGCCCAGCTCCTTCAGCACCGTTCCCAGCACCGTCGAGCTTCCATGGCCGTTCGTCGCGGCCGGGGCCAAGGCCGGCTCCCGCCGCGTCCGGTCCCGCCGAAGCGAGGCGACCTCGAGCTCGAGGCGCCGCATGCGGAGCCCCTGGTCGATCGCCAGCCGGAGCGGGGCGTCCGGCGTGTCGCGGGGCAGCGCGAGGTCGCAGCGGTCCGCCCCCGGGGGAACCGGATCGTCGGGAGCCAGGAGCCCGACCAGGAACGGCCGCGACGCGATGGCGGCCGCCGCCGCAAGCTCGTCCGGGTCCACGTTGGCCGACCCGAAATCCAGGAGGAGCACGTCGGCCTGGCCGGCGGCGCCCGGCTCGAGAGCCCGGGACAGCGATCCGCCGACCCCGAAGTCGAGGCGGCCGTTCAGGAGCCGGCGCAGGCGGGCGGCCAGGCCGGCATCGCGCGAGAGGACGCGGACCGTCCTCATCGCGCCACCTCGGGCCGCACGGTCTCGGCCCCGGAGCCGACGAGCGCGGGGAACTGCACGACGAAGGTGGTGCCGAGCCCGGCCGGACCGGGATCCGCCCAGAGCGCCGCCCGGTGCGCGTCCGCGATGCTGCGGCAGATCGCGAGCCCGAGGCCCGTTCCGCTGGACTTTGTCGTGAAGAACGGCTCGAAGACCCGGGCGAGATCCTCGCGCGGGATCCCGGGGCCGGTGTCCGTGACCCGGACCGTCACCAGGCCGCGGTCCGCGCGCTCGCGATCGGCCCGGACGGTCACCGTCAGGGTACCGCCCGCGGGCATGGCTTCCAGGCCGTTCAGGAACAGGTTCAGGAAGAGCTGCTTGAGCTGGTCGAGCTCGCCCAGGATCGGCGGCAGGTCATGCTCGATCTCGACCACCGAGCGGACCCGCCGGCGATCGGCCTCGCCACGGAGCAGGTCGAGCGTCTCCGCCAGGGGCACCTGGAGGTCGAGCGGGCGCAGCGGGAACGCGGTGGGGACCGCGAGGGCCCGGAGCCGACCCAGGAGCTGCTCGATGCGGTGGATCTCCTTGACGGCGACCTTCGCGAAGGTCGAGCGGAACTCGTGGTCGTCGGCTCGCTCGGGCAGGAGCTCCGCGAACGTCTTGATCGCCACGAGCGGGTTCCGGATCTCGTGGGCGATGCCGGTTGCCATCGCGCCGAGAGCCGAGAGGCGATCGGTACGCCGCTTGTCCTCCTCGAGCGCCTTGAGCCGCGAGTGATCGTTGAGCACGGCGATCGCCCCGCTGACCGCCCCCTTGTGGTCATGAAGGGCCGACGTGTGGACCACCAGGGGCAGGATCCGCCCCTCGGGATGGCTCACCGTCACCTCCGTCTCGGACTCCGACTGCTCGACGAGGCTCGACCGGAGGACGGCTCGAATGGCGGGGTCCAGCACATCGAGCGGCCGGCCCACCACGCGGGCCGCCTCGATCCCGAGGATGCGCTCCGCTGCCGGATTGAGCGTCATGACGATGCCGTCGTCCCGGGCGGCGATGACGCCCGAGTCCATGCGGCCGAGCAGACGCTCGTTGTACTCCTTGATCGAGACGATCTCGTGGTAGAGCTGCGCGTTCTTGAGCCCGATGGCGAGCTCGCTCGCCAGGGTCTCCAGGAGGTCGAGCTCGTCGCCGAAGAACGAATCGCCGGAGAGCTTGGGACCGACCAGGATGATTGCCATCAGCCGGCCGTCCCGGACCGGCACGGCCGCCTCGGCCCCCCAGGCCCGGAGGTCCTGGAGCACGGTACTCGGGTCCACGCTGCCGGGCCGGGCCCCGACATGATCCCAGACGAGCGCGGCCGTCCCGTCCGACAGCTCCTGGACGAGCGGGCTCGTCCCTGACACCGGCTCCGCGGGCCACGCGACGGTCGGGTCGACGTGCCGGACCACGAGGGGCGTAAAGGCGTCACGGTCCCGGATCCGAACGAGGATGGCGAGGCTCTCGAGGTGGAGGGCGCGGTCGATCAGGTCCGCCATGGCGGTCGCCACCCGCGCGGGGTCGGCGAAGGTGCCCATCGCCCGGCTCCCCTCGCGGACGAGGGCGCGCGTGTCGTAGGCGGGCCGGTACAGGTACCGGTCGGCGAGATGGCGCATGCGCGGCGCGAACCCGAGGAACAGAGCGGAGGCGGCCAGGCCCAGCACCACGGCGCCGGCGGGCGACAGCGTCGGGTTCGCCTCGGGGAAGAGCGCGTCCAGGAGGATCTCGCCGCCGATCAGCAGGGCCGCCGTCAAGAGCCAGCCCGCCGCGTAGGCCGCTGACCGGCTGATGACCACCCGCACGTCCATGAGCCGGTGCCGCACGATGGAGTGGGCGGTGAAGGCGAGCCAGAGCAGCGTGAAGTAGGGCCCGTACACGCCGAGCCGCGAGGATCCGGTGACGAGCGGCACGACGACGCCGAGCGTGAGGGCGCCCGCCGCCGTGAGCCCGGCCCCAAGGAAGACGTAGTGGAGCTGGGCCCGGGCAAAACCCGTGGCGTGCCGGAGCTTGCCCGCCAGGTGGGCGAGGGCCCAGGCGGAGCACAGGATCATGTACGCTCCGAGTAACCGGAAGGCCGGGCCGTACACCGGCTGCAGGTAGTTGGCCTCCTCGAGTCGCACGTCGGCCACGATCCAGGGCGAGAACGACAGGCCCGACATGAACAGGCCGAGGAAGGTCACCACCTGGGCGAGGGCCGGCCGCCGGGCCGACGGCCGCGGGAACACCACCGCGAAGTGGGCGAACGTCACCGGGACGAGAGCCGCCGTCGCCCAGAGCACGCGCACCACCGCGAGGACCACCACCGGGTCGACCAGGCTCCGGCGGATGCCGACCAGGGTGCCCCACACAGCGAGGGTCGTCGCGAACGTCGCGAACCACCGGTTCACCGCGCGACCGGGGTTTCGCACCCAGACGACGACCGCCAGCGCCACCTCGATCAGCGCGACCAGGAAGAGGCCGACGATCGGCGTCATGGCGGTGCGGGGCTAGTTGTCGTCCGGGCGGCCGAGGATGACCGCCGAGTGTGTGGGGCCGATGGCGCGCGAGGTGACCAGGACGCGGTTCACCCGGGCGGGCCGACCCCGGCCGGGCACGTAGTCGAGGTCGCACTCGGGGGCGGGGATGTCGTGGTTCATGGTCGGAGGAACGAACTGCTCCGCTAGCGAGAAGCAGGCGGCCACCACCTGGAGGGCCCCACCCGCCGCGAACGGCTGGCCGATCATCGCCTTGATCGAGGTCACCGGGACGTTGTACGCGTGCCGGCCGAGCACCGCGCGGTACGCCGCGCTCTCCGCCCGGTCGTGCCGCGGCACGCCGCCCCCGTGCGCGTTGACGTGGTCGATCTCCTCCGGGGCCAGGCGCGCTTCCGTGAGCGCCTCGCGCATGGCGGTCTGGAGGGACGCGCCCGTGGGGTCCACCGTGCGGAGATCCAGGCCGTCGGTGCCGCTGCCGTACCCGAGCACCTCGGCGTAGACGCGGGCGCCCCGTGCCCGCGAGTGATCGAGATCCTCCAGCACGTACATCCCGGCGCCCTCGCCCAGCACGGAGCCGTCGCTGAGCGCGTCGTAGGGGCGCAGCGCCTGCGCCGGCGGGCCGCTCCAGCGCGAGAGCCAGCCGAGCTTGCCCCAGGCCGCGTGCACGGAGGTCGCCAGGGCCGCGTCGGCGGCACCGGCCAGCGCGCCGACGATGCGACCCGCCCCGATCTGCGCGCACGCCCACTGGATCGCATCCACGCCCGAGGCGCAGCCGGAGCCGAGCGTCATGGTCTGCCCCCGCAGGCCCAGGTCCACGGCCGTGTAGTTCGTCAGGGCGTGCCCGATGCTCTCGACGACCGTGGAGGCGTCGCGCCGGCGCATCGGCCGGCCCCGCAGCCGCTCGAGGACCTCCTGGAACTCGGCCACCGCGCTGGCGCCGCTCGCGACGCAGACCGCGAACCCGCTGGCGGCCCGGAGGCCCGGCAGGCCCGCGTCGTCGTACGCCATGCGGGCAGCGGCCATGCCGAACTGGGCGAAGCGTCCCGCGGGCGTGAGCCGCTCACCGGCAGGCTCGAAGCCCTTGACCTCGGCCGCGACCCGGCAGGCGAACGGCGCCGGGTCGAAGCGGGTGATCGGGCCCACCCCGAGCGCCCCTTCGCGGAGTCCGTGCCAGAACGCCTTGACGCCAATCCCGATCGGCGTCACGGCGCCGAGGCCGGTGATGGCGACGCGACGTCTCACCCCGGCGCCTGCCGGATGCGGCTCTCGACGAGAGCGACCATGTCCGCCACCGTCTTGAGCTTGGTCAGCTCATCCTCGGGCACCTCGATGTCGAACTTGCGCTCGACCGAGATGGCGAGCTCGACCGCGTCGAGGGAATCGAGGCCGAGATCCTCGACCAGTCTCGCCTCCGGCACCAGCTGCTCCAGCGGCAGTCCGAGCCGTGCCGACATGATCTCCCGAAGCCCATCCGCGACGTCTTGCGTCGCCACTCATGCCTCCCCGCGGCTCAGGACCAGGATCGAGTTGGTCCCGCCGAACGCAAACGAGTTCGACATCGCTACCCGGATCGGGACGCGGCGGGCCTGATTCGGCACGTAGTCCAGGTCGCACGCGGGATCCGGCGTCGTGTAGTTGATCGTGGGCGGCAGGACTCCGTGGTGGAGCGCGAGCGCGGTCGCGATCGCTTCCACGCCTCCGGCGGCTCCCACGAGGTGGCCCGTCATCGACTTGATGGAGCTGACCGCCAGGCGCCGGGCATGCTCGCCGAAGACGGCCTTGATCGCCTCGGTCTCGTGCTGGTCGTTCAGCGGGGTGGAGGTCCCGTGCGCGTTGACGTAGTCCACCGCCTCCGGGCCGAGCCTCGCGTCCGCGAGGGCGAGCCGCATCGCCCGGGTGGGCCCGTCGGACGACGAGGCCGTCGGGTGGTGGGCGTCGGCCGAGACCCCGTACCCCAGCACCTCGGCGTAGATGCGGGCGCCCCGCGCCCGTGCCGCCTCCAAGACCTCGAGGACGAGGATGCCCGCGCCCTCCGCGAGGACGAACCCGTCGCGATCCTTGTCGAATGGGCGGCTGGCAAGGGTCGGCGCGTCGTTCCGTGTCGACAGCGCCCGGATCGACGAGAAGCCCGCGATGACCAGGGGATGGATGAGGGCGTCGGTCCCCCCGGCGAGCATGACGTCGGCGTCGCCGCGCTGGATCGTCCGGAAGGCGTCGCCGACGGCCTGGCTGCTCGCGGCACAGGCTGTAGTGGGGCTGAAGATCGGTCCGCGCGCCCCCGTCCGCATGGACACCCACCCCGCCGCCATGTTGGGCAGGCTGCCCGGCAGCGCGTACGCGCTCACGCCCGTCATGCCCTCGCGCTGGAGCGTGTCCCACGACGAGAGCAGGAGGGGCACCCCGCCCATGCCGGTCCCGATCGACACGCCGACCCGGTTGTTCTGGCCATCGATCTTGACGCCGGAATCCGCGACCGCCGCTTGCGCGGAGATGAGCGCGTAGTGGATGAACACATCCGTCCGCACGATGTCCCGCCGGGGCAGGTGAGCGGCGGCATCGAAGTCGGGAATCTCTCCCGCGATCTGGCTCGGATACGGCGAGGGGTCAAACCGAGTGATCCGACGCACCCCGCTCCGGCCGTGAGTCAGTCCGTCCCAGAAGGCGTCGATTCCGACGCCCAGGGGTGAAACCACGCCCATACCGGTGACCACGACGCGCCGCATGCGCCTCCTGGAGCGAGCTCAGAGTGCGTGAAAGTCCGACGTGACGCTAAGTTACACCTAGGATCTCGCGTGGGACCGCAAAGAAAATCGCGCCACCGGGCAAGGACCCCATGCGAGGGCTCTTGCCACGTGTTGAGTCCGGGCGGACCTCACCCTGAATCCCCCAGGTGTGCCGCTGCCGAGCCGCTGGCGCGAGAGCGCGTCGCGATCAGGCTGGCCCGGGCGACCCGGTGGCGCCGGCGCGAGCGAGGATCTCGGCCAGGAGCTCCCGATGCTCGGCGCAGCCGATGACGTCCAGGTCGGGGCGGGGCCGCGTCCGCTCGACCCACCGCCGGAGGGCCGCCCGGCGCTCGCGCGCCGCCTGGGCGGCGTCCGGTGTCAGCGTCCCGCGCTCGAGCGCTCGCCCAACGGCCGCGACCGCCTCGGCTCGTGTCTCGGACTCACGGCAGACGAGGGCGAGATCGCCGCCCACCGTGAGGAACCGCGCGGCCGCGACACCGACGCCCCAGCCGGTCCTGACTGCCGCCATCTCGAGATCGTCGCTCAGGACGAGGCCGCCGAAGTCGAGCCCCCGGCGGAGGAGTCCCGCGACGACGCTGGCTGACAAGGAGGCGGGCCACTCCGGATCGAGGGCCGGGTACCGCACGTGGGCCACCATGACCGCGGGGCATCCGGCGGCGAGGGCCTGGCGGAACGGCACCAGCTCCGTCCGTTCGAGCTCGCCGGGCGAGGCGTCCACCTCGGGGAGTGCCAGGTGGGAATCGAGGGGTGTCCGCCCATGACCCGGGAAGTGCTTGGCC
>Ga0214473_10012330_pt1 | contig 10034 bp, 8 predicted proteins | sample RVTome_7_FD_203509 | JGI IMG/M metagenome (GOLD analysis project Ga0214473, IMG submission 203509) | Soil microbial communities from uranium-contaminated site in the Upper Colorado River Basin, Wyoming, United States - RVT98D197 | ecosystem: Environmental > Terrestrial > Soil > Contaminated >... | reverse complement strand
GTCGGCCGGCAGCGCACCTCTGCGGTGCGCTGCCGGGGTGAATTCATCGATGGCTCGTTAAGCCTGCTGCACCGCGCCCAGTTTCCAGGAGTTGGGTCCGACGGGACGCGTGAAGGTCCAGTATTCTTCAAACTCCACCGCTTCCGAGTTGCTGCCGCTGATCACGGCCCCGGTCTTATGATCGACGGTGTAATCTAAAAGATTCGCCTTGATGCGGACCGTAATGAAGTCATCGCCGCTCTCCGTCCATGCTTCGGTAATCTCACTTTCGCGCAAAGCGATATTCTCCATCTTGTTTTGTTGACCGCGGGAGTGAAGCTCGTTGATCTCCTGTTCCCATGTTTTCATCAACTCGGAGCCGCAAAGCGCTCCCAGCGCCGCCACATCTTGCTTGTTCCAGGCGCCCTGGACTTTGAAGAAGCTATCCTGCGCGGTCTTTAAAAACTGTTCGGGATTGAAGCCCCGGTCCATAAGCGTCAAGGATCGATAGTCGATCTGATCGAAGGACGGCGCCTGTTGACCCAGCGTCGGCTCTGGCGCGGGTTGCATATAGGGTTGTGTGTCCTGATACTGCATCGAACCGTATCCCGTCGCTACGGCGGGACGACGGAACTTGCGGTAAAGGAAATAGCCTAACCCCGCCAGAAGCAGAATCTCTATCACGCCGAAGCCACTGCCGCCCAAGCCGCCCAAACCGCCAACGCCGGCGTTAGCTAAACCGGAGAAAAGCATGGAGCCCAGGAAACCGCCGATGATGGCTGTGCCGATCCCACGCATAAAGCCGCCGGGTTGCGGCGCCATGGGACCGGGTTGTTGCGGCGGCGCGGTTTCCCGGCGTGGTTGGGACGGACTAGGTTGCATGGGTCTGCTTGGAGCCTGAAAACTTCGGGAGCCGCGGAAGCCGCCCGAACGACCGCCGCCAGCGCGGGCGTCGGCGTAACTCTCCAGGACCACTTGCGCCAGGCCGGCAAACGCCAGAAAAAAGACCGCCGGCAGAATCATTTTACGATTAAGCATACCCATGAGATTTAACCTCCTCGATTGGAAGCGCGACTGGGTGAAGTCTATCTGAACCAGGGCAGTGAAGCAATGAAGGCAAAGCACGCCAAGGAGTGAGAAGAAGCACAGATAAAACAAGGCACGAAATTCGAAATCCGAAACAAATCCAAATGATCAACAAACACAAAATTTCAAAATAGCTCGTTTCGGATTTCGTAATTGGGGTTTAGCTCTTCGTGTTTGTTTCGGATTGCGAGTCTTCGGATTGTTTTTCGGCTGTAATTGGCATTCCGCTCCCACGCTCAGGGAATGACGCCGCTCGGTTCGGCAATTGCGGATCGCGCGGGAGCTGATCGGCTGCGCTCCCAAAGAAACAAGCCGACCCCCAATAACAAACCGGCAGCATCGACGAGCAACCATGCGCCGTGCCATGTGGGAATCATGAGCAGCAAACCCGCTAGACAGAAAAGCCCGCGCTTGGCCCAGTTAAACGGCCGGAACAGATAACCGGCGCAACCCACAGCGAGCAAAAAAGTTCCGATCGACGAGGCGGTGATGGCAAGCAGAATCTCTCCCAGCGTCCCCTTCAGGATCAGCGCAGGGTGGAGGGCAAAGACGAACGGAACCACGTAGGCGGCGATACCGAGGCGCATGCCGGTCCAGCCGGTTTTCCAAAAATCCGAGTGGGCGATGGCGGCAGCCGTGTAAGTCGCCAGGCAATCGGGCGGCGTGATCAGCGAGAGCATGCCGAAATAGAATAGAAATAGATGCGCGGCCAGCGGATCAATGCCGAGTTGGGCCAGAGCGGGCCCGACGAGCACCGCCAGGGTGATGTAGACGACCGCGGTAGGTAGCGACATGCCGAGCAGGATGCAAACGACGGCGGTTAGAGCCAAGAGGGCGAGCACGTTGCCACCCGATAGGCTTACCAAGATCAGCGAAAGTTTGAAGGTGAGGCCGGATAATTGCAGCGCGCCGATGACGAGGCCGGCCAACGCCGTGATGACGACGATGTCGAGAAGGGTTCGGCCCGTGTCTTCAATGCACTGGAGAATTTTTGTAATTCCAGGGCGCGTGTCTTTCTGGATCGCGCCGACGAGAAACGTGAGGATGACGGTGGCGATACCCGCTTTGCCCGCTTCCCAGCTTTCAAACATCAGCGCATAGATCAAAAAACCGAGCGGGAAGACGAAGACCCAACCGAGCCGCATCACGCCGCGAAGCTTTGGGATTTGCTCCGCGGGCAACCCGGCGAGACCGTACTTAGCTGCTTCCAGGTCAACTTGGGTAAACAGGGCCAGATAGTAGAGAGCGGCCGGAATGGCGGCGGCTAGAGCGATCTGGCCGTAGGGAATATTGAGAAACTCGGCCATCAAAAATGCCGCAGCGCCCATGACTGGCGGCGTGATCTGTCCGCCGTTCGAAGCAACAGCCTCGATGGCGGCGGCCACGTGGGCGGGATAGCCGGTCCGCTTCATCAAGGGAATTGTGATGGCGCCGTCCACCGCCACGTTAGCCACGGCACTGCCGGAAACCGTGCCGAACAGCGCCGAAGAAACCACCGATACTTTGGCCGGCCCGCCCCGGTACCGCCCCATGATGATAAGAGCGAGATCCGTGATGAACTTGTCGCCGCCAACGGCATAGAGCGCCTGCCCGAAAAAGATGAAGGCGACGACGACGCTGGCGGCAACCGTGAGCGGGACCCCCAGGAGAGCGTTGGAATCGAGATAGAGATAGCTAGCGATGCGTAGCCAGGTGGCGCCTTTCGCCGCCAAGAGGCCCGGGAAAAAATCGGCAAACTTTGCATAAAATATACAGGCAAGCCCTACCCATACGAGCGCCCAGCCCGCCACGCGCCGGGTCGCTTCCAGGATTAACAGAACTGCCAGTCCGCCCAGAATCCAGCGCTCTGGCGACAAAACACCGAGCCGGTAGGCGATCGACGGATACATCACCATGATGTAGCCGCCGGTGACCAGACTGACGAGGAAGCAGAGCCAATCGTACCAAGGAACGTTCTCGGCGGGTTCCCGACCGTAGCTCTTGACCCGCAGAAACACGCCGGCCATTCCCAGCGCAAAGAAGAATCCGAGGAACTGTTCTTTGAAGAACATGAGGTTCAGTAAGACGTGAACCTCTCCGGCCCAGGCGGCCGCCACCAGGGTCAGACAGAAGACAAGAAGTCTCTCGATCGTCCGGGCAGCGCCGCTCAACGATCGAAACTTACCTGTGGCATTGAAATCGTCGCTCATCTTGCTTTGGAAGATCGGTCAGTTCAAAACGTTCCAGCCGTTCCAATCGTTCAAGTCGTTTTCAGGATGAACATCCTTCGATCGATGGGATCTTTCGTCGCTGAACTTTGGCGCTACGGGTTGAGAGCGAGAAGCCGTTTTTGCGCTTCATCCATCTTCGCCGGCCACGCGCCGTTGTCCTTGAAGAAGCGCGCTGCAGCCGGATGATAGGGCAGGGTGACTTCGGCATCCACGGCTCGCACCTTGGTCCACTCCGCGAAGCCTGGATGGAACTGCGGTAACTTGTCGATATTCACCCAGATCGCTTGGAGAACATTGCGCACGGCGGCGTCAGGCAGGGCTTTGTGGCCGACGAGATAAATGTCGTAGGTGTAGGCGCAGATGTCTTCGAGAATTCCGGACGACGAGCCGCCTTTGACGGTCGATAAATAATATCCCGGGATCGCTTTCTTGATCCGCTGTTCGCCGAGCTTGGAACAGTCGAGAGATAAGAAGCGAATTCCCACCGCCGCGTCGGCTTCCCTTAGTTTCGCCGAGCCGATGGCGTGGGTGGTCACATCGGCACGGCCCTGGATGAGCGCGTCGACGCCGTCGTTGACGGCCGGCACCGGCACGACTTTGACATCGTTCCAAGTGAGTCCGGCGTTCGAGAGCGCGCCGAACATGTTGTACCAAACCGCCAATTGCGCCGGGTACTCGCCGGTGGCGCGTTTGCCTTTGACGTCGGCGAGAGTCTTGATCGGCGAATCTTTGCGCACGATGAAGCTGCTGCGCAGCGGCGAGCCGCGCATGACCAGGCGGGCGCTCGGAACATGGGGGAACGGATTTCGGCCTCCGACCTTGAGTTTTTGCCCTTGGTAAACCATGCCCATATCGACCGCATTCACCACGCCGAAGTCGAGTTCGCCGTTTTCAAATAGCGGCGCAAACGTGCTGGTGCCGGCGTACGGTTGAACTTGCGCCTGCATCGGCGACGCCTCACTGACCACCTTAGCCAAACCGCTCGCGATGGCATAGAAAAGCGAGCCGGGCGGATTGGACCCGATGGCGACGGATTTCGGGAGCTGTTGGGCATGAGCCGTTACAAAGAAAAGCACCAGAGCACAGGAAGCGGCGGCGATCACTAGCGATAATTGATTCCAGCGGATGTTCATTTGCGTTCCTCCTTCAATGCTGCGCTCAATCTATGCCGATGAAGTTCGTTGTGTCAACGGCGGCAAAGTCAGAAAGCAGGGAACCTCGCCATCCCCTGTCTTTTTTGGATATTCAGGCTTCCGTGTGGCTAACCTGGCCAACGCTATTACAGTGCGAGGACACGGAAATTGCACCGCGGAGGCGCTGAGGTCGCGGAGAAGGGGGAGTAGAAAATAACCTCTGTGAACTCTGCGTCTCTGTGGTGAATAGTCTCTCACAGTAATCCCGGAAGACCCTCTCTTTTTTACACCGGCTGCGCCCCCAAATGCTTCGCGAGGAAATCTCCGATCAGCGGGCGGTAGCGAAAGGGCATGTTGTTGCAAACGTGATTGCCGCCTTCGAGCAAGACCCATTCTTTGGGGCCCGACGCCTCGTCATAGGTCCGTTTTGCTTGTTCCACCGGCACAAAATCTTTGGTGCCGTGCACGGCCATCAGCGGGCAGCGAATCTTCGGCGCCAAACCTTCGAGCGTGCAGTGGCTGTGCAGTTCGACCAGTTTCTGTTTGTCGTAGACCTTCCAGATATGCGCGACGCGGGCGAACTCAAAAGGATCTTCGAGTCGGTTGAGCACGCGGGTGCGGTCGTACATGCCGCCGGCGAAGGCGCAGGCCTTGATGCGCGCGTCGCAGGCGGCGGAGCGCGGCGCGAGATAGCCGCCCATGCTCGGACCGAAGACGCCGATGCGGCCGGCATCGACCGCAGGTGATTTTTCGAGGTAATCGATGACCGCCGACGTTGCGCGCTCGAACTCGACGATCATGCCGCCTTGAAACCAGCTCTCGCCCTGACCCGGCCCATCGAAGGTGAAAGTCGCCAGGCCGCGGCGCAGAAAACCGTCCTCCATCGTGCGCGCTTCTTCTTTGGTCGACTCCAGGCCGGAGATGATGACGACGACCGGCGGCATCTTGATTCCCGACGGCACACGGAGATAAGAGGCGAGCCGAAAATTTTCAAAGGGCACTTCGTGGCGAACGGCGGGCGGGTCGAGGTAGGGCGCAGCTTTGGCGTAGCATTCCACCCGCTTTTTCGCCGCGGGAATATACCCGTCTAAATTATGCGGCGAGTTGTTGCAACCGAAATGATATGCCATCGACGCCATGAGATACGCCTCGGTGGCACTCGCCCGGGTGCCGGCGGCCTCAGCCTTGCGCGCGAACTCCTCGTGCCCGGCCGCGGTCACGCACCACTCGCGGCACCAGTCGTCCCAGGTGCGGATGCGTTCGCCGGTCGTCATCAGGTCGTTGTAATCGATCCCTTGAACGATCATCCGCGGCGCCCAGGTTTTCAACACGTGATCGACGGTCGGGTCGGGATGATTGGCGAGCATTGATGTGCCTCCTTGCTACGTAAAGATAAGCTGCGAGGACAGATGGTTCTTATACACAATGCACTAACCGGTGTTTGCTACGGACCGAAGGACGACCGATTGTCAATCAAGTACTGTTAACTGGTCACCCGCATGAATCTGCCCGCCAGAGCTACGCGGAAGCATCGCCACTGCAAACGTTGGGTTGTCCTGGCCTATCTTCTGGGTCAGCGTTGTGAGGATCGGCAAATCCCGTTCGCCGGTCTTAGGATTAGCATGCGTAGCCAGGCATCTCGTTTTCGGCTTGACCACGGCGAATTCCACGGCGCCGATGCGGATTTTTCGACCTATCCAGCGTTGCTCCTCCCAGGCGTCCAAACCATCAACCGCAATGTTTGAACGAAAGCGCAGCTCGCTGACTTCGGTCCCAAGCGCAGCTGTAAGTGCTTGGAGACTCCCCCGGCCGTGTAACGTCACCCGACCTGCCTCGTCGTCGTGGTAGCGCGGTGCCAGGCCGTCGCCAATCACCCGCAGCGGGAGCCGCTCCGGGTGGCCGGAAAGCGGATTCTCGTGGAGTTGGAGCACGTAATTCGCCACCGTAGCAGCGATCCGCTTTCTACCTTCAGGATTCAGCGCTTCATCGACTAACACTGCGTTCCCTACGCTGATGCGCATCCGAAATGCCTTTTCCTCAAACCTAAGGCGCAGACGTGCCAACCCTGGTGTGTTTACCAGTGCCACCATGCCGGTTTTCTTGCTCCAGGCGTCATCGGCCGCTTCCGTATCCGCAAACCGAATGCCGAGGACACGGTCGCCGGCGATTTTCCCCTTGTCGAGAACTGTCAACGTGTCGCACTCTTCAGGAGTGAAGCCCTTTACCGGATAGCGGTACAGTGCAACTACACGTGGCGACATTCGCATCTCCTTAGATGGAACTTGTTCATCGCGCGTAACGATTACCTGAGATGCGTGTTAGCCTACAAGGAGATTGCAGGCCATGACATCGGCTCCTACCGCTAATCTTTGGTGTAGTCATACGCAAGATTCCTTGCTGATGGCATTGGTGCAGATTCCTTTGATGCCGTTTTAGCCAGCGGGCGATTCAAGACGAGTATCAAAGACTCACGATCCTTCAGAGCACCACCGTCAGCTCCCACGGATAGCCATCAACGCATTCCGGCTCGCCTTCCGTAATGATGAACGTGTGGCCGAAAAAAATGCCGAACATGCCGTCGGCGGTGACGGCATTGGGTTCGATGACCAGCACCATGCCGGGCTGGAGCACTTGCTCACACTCTGATCTTCGCGCAGTCGGGCATATGAAAAGGTTAGCGTCTGAGCGGCTACCATCGAACCGCTACCAAGGCGTCTTAGAGCTATCAAGCAGACGAGAAAAGGTCGAGAATCGAAGATGGAAGATCGAAGATCGCGATGCTCGATCCTCTATCCTCCATCTTCATTAGACAGCGCCGACTTATTTCGCTTCCGGTATCTCCAGCTTGCCGACGCGTTTGATGGCGGCGGCGAGCATTTTGGCGTCTTTGTCCCAGAATTTCTGAAACTCGGGCGCGTCGAGATAGGCGATCGGCGTCTGGAGTTTTTCCATGGCTGCTTTGAATTCGGTCGTGTTGACCGCTTGTTTTACGGATTCCCGGATGGATTTCATGACGGCAGGCGGGGTGCCGCGCGGGGCGAACATCCCGGCCCAGATGTAGAACTCGATGTCGTATCCGAGCTCCTTGAACGTGGCGACATCCGGCAGGGCGGCGACCCGTTTGGCGCCCCATCCGGCCAGAGGTCTGATTTTACCCGCCTTGATCTGTGGGATCACCACGGCCGGGCCGGAGGCCAGAGTATCGACGTGGCCGCCGAGCAGCGCGGTGAGCGCCGGCCCCGCCCCCGAGTAGGGAACGTGCTTCAAGTTAATTCCGGCGCTATGAGAGAGCAGCTCCATCGCCATATGCAGCGTACCGTAGACGCCGGAAGACGAATATGAAATTTCTCCCGGGCGCTTTTTGGCGTCGTCGACAAACTCTTTGAGGTTTTTCCAGGGGCGGCTCGCGTTGACCACGAAAATCGTCGGATCGGCGGAGACCAGCGCAATGGGAATGAGCTGGTCCATGGTGTAGGCGGGCTTGCGGTCGAAGAGCTTGTCCGCTTCAGGAATGATCGAGATGCTCGAAAGCGCCAACAGCAGGTTGTAGCCGTCGGGCTTGCTGTTGGCGACAAAGGACATGCCAACGGCGCCCGCCGCGCCGGTCTTGTTCACGACCACGACCGGATTTTTCATCACCTTCTCCAGCGCCGCGGCAACCGGTCGCGCCGTAAGATCGGCAACTCCGCCGGGCGGGAACGGCGCGACAATCGTAATCGGCCGATCAGGATATTTCTCCTGCGCCGAAGATTGAACCGTCACGCCAAAAAATGAAATCAGCAAAGCCGGTAACAGAATATTTCTTCTGTATGAGCCCATGATTCACCTCCCGTGAATGAGTCTTTCAAAGAGTTTCTTTTTCTTGTCCTGCTTCGAGTCCGAGCCGCTGTCGCCAGTCCACTCTCTTCACAAGGAACGGCACGACGCTCAAGAGCAAGAGCGCCAGCCCCACCGTCAGCATCACCAAGGCGATGGGCCGATTGACGAAGATGGCGTAGCTGCCCGAGGACATCGCCAGCGACTGGCGAAAGCTCATCTCCATCATCGGCGCGAGTATGAGTCCCAATACTACCGGCGCGGTCTCAAAGTCAAACTTGCGCAGTAGATAGCCAAGCGCGCCGGTCGCCGTCATGATGCCGATGTCGACCGCGCTGCCGTTGACGGCGTAAACGCCGAGAACGCAAAACACCAGGATCGCCGGATAGAGCAACGGATAGGGAATGCGCAACACGTTGACGAAGATCCCGACCAGCGGCAGGTTGAGGATCAACAGCACTAGGTTGCCGACGTACATGCTGGCGATGAAGCCCCAAAAAAGCTCGGGCTGCTGGGAGATCAAGAGTGGCCCAGGCGAGATGCCATGGACCATCATCGCGGCGATCATGACGGCGGGAATCGGCCCGGAAGGAACGCCCAGCGCGAGCATGGGAACAAAGGCGCCTGAGGTGGCCGAGTTGTTGGCCGACTCCGGGCCGGCGACCCCCTCGATGGCGCCGTGACCGAAGCGCTCCGGATGCTTCGAAAGCCGCTTCTCCAGCGCGTAGGAAACGAACGACGAAATGATGTGAGCCGAGCCGGGAATGATGCCGATGAAAAATCCGAGAACGGTCCCGCGCCCAATCGGCCATATTGAATCGCGCCATTCTTGCCGCGACGGCAGAAGCTCATTCAGCCTGGGCTTTTTGACCTCGGCCGCAGTGGGCTGCCCTGCGGTCAGTAGAATCTCGGACAGACCGAACAGGCCGACGGCCACCGGAACGACGCCGATGCCGTCGCCCAGCTCGACCAGGCCGTAACTGAAGCGGAAGAATCCCGTCATGGGATCGATGCCGATCATGCCCAGCAGAAGTCCCAGCGCCGCCATCGCCAGAGACTTGAGCATCGAGCCGCCGCTCATATAGGCTAGTACCAGAAGGCCCAGCATGAGCAGAGCAAAATACTCGGGCGGACCAAAGCGCAGCGCGAAGCTTGCCAGGGGCGGCGCCAGCAACATGAGACCGACGATGCTGGCGGTTCCGGCGATATACGAGCCGATGGCGGCAATCGCCAAAGCAGGTCCGGCTCGCCCTCGGCGCGTCATCTCGTAACCGTCGATGCAGGTCATGACCGACGCCGCTTCGCCTGGGATGCGCATCAAAATGGAGGTGGTCGAACCGCCGTACATGGCGCCGTAGTAAATACCAGCGAGCAAAACCATGGCCGAAGTCGCATCGAGACCGAAGGAGGCGGGCAGCAGCAAGCTAATGCCGGCGAGCGGACCGATGCCCGGCAAAACGCCGACGAGCGTGCCGACCACGCAACCGACAAAAGCGTAGAGCAGAACGCTCGGCGCCAGCGCGACGGAAAAGCCGAGGTAGAGATTGTGCAGGGTTTCAGTCACTGTCGTTTCGATAGAAGAAGTTCAAACCGTTCAAATCGTTCAAGCCGTTCAAAACGTTAATTGGTTCAAGACGGTTTTCATTTTCAGAAACCGAGCGGTCCTTGCGGCAGGGGCACGCGCAGGACTGTGTAGAAAAGGTAGAAGGAACCGAATGCCATGCCGAAGGCAAACGCTAACGACGATGCCCATCCGCGTTTCTCCACGCCCTTGACGAGAAAGACCAGCGCAAGCAACACCGTGAGTCGG
>Ga0214473_10012329_pt1 | contig 10034 bp, 9 predicted proteins | sample RVTome_7_FD_203509 | JGI IMG/M metagenome (GOLD analysis project Ga0214473, IMG submission 203509) | Soil microbial communities from uranium-contaminated site in the Upper Colorado River Basin, Wyoming, United States - RVT98D197 | ecosystem: Environmental > Terrestrial > Soil > Contaminated >... | reverse complement strand
ATCGGAAATCGTGCACGAGGCGTCACGGCTCGCGAGCTGCTTCTGGTGCGAGAGCCGCCATCCAGCGGAGCGTCCGCTCTCCGTTTGTCCGAGTTGCGTGGAGACGTACCGTCCGAGGAGTCATCCAATGGGATTGCTCGAGATGAACGGGCCCTATCCCCTCACGGACGCGGCGATCGATGAGACGCTGATCCGAACGTCGCCCGGCAACTACGCCCTCGGGTACATGGATGGCACAGCCTTCGTCGTGTTCTACGTGGGTCGCGCGGACTCCGACGTCAAAGACCGCCTGCACGGCTGGGTTGGCACGCCGAGCAGGTACGAGAGGTATGCTCCTTCCACCAAGGCGTCGTGGACGTCTCATCTCGGAAGGCTGCCGCCGCTGGACACTCCGTCCCTCGGTCGCGTCGGGATGGGCGTGGATAGCAGCTACACGCGTTTCGCCTACAGTTACACACCCTCCGCCGATGCGGCCTTCGAGAAGGAGTGTCGCAACTACCACGACTTCGGGGCCAGCCGCGGCCTCGACAACGAGGCCCACCCCGTACCGATGCCGGGTAGCTCGGCAGAGTGCCTGGCGCACGGCCGGTAGATCGAGGGTCTCAGCGACGCCGGCAGGCGTCACGCATCCCCGTCCCGAGTCCGCTCATCGGAAAGGAGCCTCCGGTAGCAACGCCGTAGCAGCCGCGGCGCACGGGCGCGGACGCCGGTGCGCGCCCGCGGAATCCTCCCGGGTTCCCAACGCCCTGAACCGCAAATGCTTCCGGACGCCGACGCACTGGGGCGGAAAGACCCCACACTCACTTTGTAATCAGCAGGTCGCCGGTTCGAATCCGGCCGTCGGCTCCATCGTTTCTTGCCTTCCGGATCGAGCGATCGGGCGCGCGTGCGCGGCACGGCGAGACCGGGTTCGCGCCCCTGGGCGCCGTTGCGACGGCGCTGAACCCGTGGGCTGGCCCACGCTCGTCCCGGCCAGCGCATGCCCGCTCGACCAGTGCGACAGGCCGTCTGCCGGCACGCCTATACTAGCCTGGGCAGGAGCCGATCGTCGGCGCCGGCCGAGGGCGGGGGCGCCCCCGGCGAGGAGACGGGATGCACCGGCTGATCCATGCGGACGCGCTCTTCCTCTACAACGAGACGTCTGCGCAGCACTTGCACACGCTCAAGATCGCCATCATCGACCCGAGCGGAAACCCGGAGGGGTACTCGTTCGAGCACGAGAAGGAGAAGCTCGCTTCGCGCCTGCACCGCGTGCCTCCCTTCCGCTGGCGGGTCGTGCCGACCCCCTTCTCGCTCCACCATCCGCTCGTCGTCGAGTCGGACGTCGACCTCGACCTTCACCTGCACCGCGCGACCGTGTCCTCCCCAGGCGGGCCCCGGGAGCTCGCGGAGCTGATTTCCGAGATCGCAAGCCGCCCTCTCGACCGCGACCGACCGCTGTGGGAGTCGTGGATGGTGGAGGGGCTCGCAGGCGGCAGCGTCGCCTGCGTGGGCAAGATCCACCACACGCTCGCCGATGGTGTCGTGAGCGCAGAGCTCCTGAACGAGTTCCTGACGCACGAGCCGGAGGACGAGCTGGGGCACGACGCGCCGCCGTGGCTGCCCGAGGCCGTCCCCTCCCGCGTCCGGCTCGTCTCCATGGGCGTGCGAGACCTGGCGCGCTTCCTGCCGCATGCGGTCCGCGAGCTCGCCCGCGCTGTCCGTGAGTCGCGTCGCCGCGAAGCCGCGACTGCGGCGCGGCACGGGGAGCCACCGCCGACGCCCGGGAGCGGCCCGCTCACCTCGCTCAACCGCGTCCTCTCGGCGCAGCGGCGCTTCGCTTTCACCGAGCTCCCGCTCTCGCAGGCGAAGGCCGTGCGCAAGGCCTTCGGCGCGACGCTGAACGACGTGGTCGTGGCGGTCGTCGCCGCCGCAGTGCGCCGCTACCTCGAGCCGCGCGGCGAGCTGCCGTCCGTGCCGCTGATGGCCGTGGTGCCGGTCTCGCTGCACACGCCCGAGGACAAAGGCCGCTACGGCAACCACTCGAGCCCGATGTACGTGGCCCTGCACTCCGAAATCGCGAACCCGGTCGAGCGGCTGCGCGCGACCCAGAGCGCGACGGGAGCCGCCAAGCAGCACTTCCAGGACACCAAGGGCGCGCAGGAACCCGATTGGCTCGAGGTCTTCCCCCCCTTCGTGAGCAAGCTCGTCTTCCGTCGACTCCCGACCTGGATGATGAAGCGGGGCCGCCCGCCCCGAGGCAACGTCATCATCTCCAACGTCCCGGGTGCGTCCGAGCCCCTCTACTACGGCCGCTCGAAGGTGACCAGTTTCTTCTCGGTGGGGCCACTCCTCGAGGGCATCGGACTCAACGTCACGGTGTGGAGCTACGGCGACCAGCTCGCGTGGAGCTTCCTCGCCTGCCGTAACGCGGTCGACGACGTCTGGGAGCTCGTCGACGGCGTCCGGACCTCCTTCGAGGAGCTCGCGGAGGCCGCCGGCGCGCGTACGGCCGCCTGACCGCTGACCGCGATTCGCCTAGCTTGGATCGGCCGCGGACGGGCCGCACCGCTACGCCTTGCGACACACCATCGCGAGCCATGGCTGCTGTGAACGCGGAAGCCCGGCCGGGCGGTAGTAGTGCTCCAGCTCGACGAAGCCCGCCGAGATCACGACCGCCCGCCACGTCTCGACGTCGAGGTAGGTACCGTAACGCCGGTCGCGCCAGCCTTCTTCATTTCGCCCGTGGGGGTTCGAGCTGAAGAGGATGCCGCGCGGGCGGAGCGTGTCCCGCAGCTCCGCAAGGACGCGCGGCAGCTCCTGTGCCGGAACGTGGAACAGCGACGCGTTCGCGAACACGCCGTCGAAGTGCGCCGCGGGGAGGTCGAGGGCGAGGAAGTCCTGGTGCAGTACCTCGCAGCCGGTGTGGTCTCGTGCCATCTCGACGAAGCGCGCGGCGCCGTCGAGGCCGACGGCCTCATGTCCCAGGTCCCGGAACGCGCGTAGATCGCGGCCTGGGCCGCAGCCGAGGTCCAGGATACGGAACGCGCCGGTCCCGAGGTGGGAGAGCAGAGCGTGGATGTTCTGGCTGACGTCGTGGTCGCGAGTGCCCTCCCAAAACGCGTCCGCCGTGTCGTCATAGTGGGCGAGCGTGGCCTGCGAGATCTTCCGGAGGTCGTGGGGGTCGAGCATCGTCCGCGGGAGCGATCACGCAGCTCGACTGCGTTCGGCGGCAACGTCTCGGCGCATCTCGCGCACCTGACCGACGACCTTGCGCGCTCACCGCGACGGCGAATCCCACTGCCCGAGGTGTAGCGCTATTTCTTGCCCTTCGCAGGAGTCCGCGGGGCCTGGCTCTGGCTGTCCTGCTTCGACTTCGCCTCGGCCGCGCCCCCTGCCTTGGCGAGGTTCTTCTGCTTCTGGCCGCGCTGTTTCGATTTCGGTGACTTGTCGCCCACGGGAGCCTCCGCTCGATGGCGCAGGCCATCTGCACGACGATCGCAGTCACCGCCTCAAAGGGCAAGGGGCGGTCGGTCACGCAGGGTCCTCCCTCAGCTGTGAGAGACGGGCGAGGTCGGTCTCCCAGCGGTCGCGCCCCGCGTGCGCTCTACACAACGGCGCAGAGTGCTGCCCAACACGGAATTGGAGCTGGCCGGTCGTCGCCGCTCGGCCGAGTCAGATCAGCTTCGCGACGTCCAGGATGGGTCGAGTGGAACGACGGATCCGCGAGAGGATCAGCGCGCCCTCCATCGCGGCGATGATCAGCTGGGCCCGGCTCCGCGCTTCGCGTCGCTCCATGCCTCCCTTCGAGAGCACGCCAGCGACGACGTCCATCCACTCGTCGATGGCGCGTCGTCCGGCCGCAGTGATCGTGGGCGACTCCGGCGCAGTCTCGAGCAGCGTCGTGGCGACCGGGCAGCCGGAGTGGAAGCCCGACTCCTCCATCCACCCCGCCATGACCTTGCAGTAGGCCCGCAGGAACGACTTCGGCTCGCCGTGGCGGGAGGCGAGCTCGGAGAGCATCTCGCGGATCATCCCGCCCGCCATGGCGATCGCGGCCTCGCCGAGCGCTTCCTTCCCGGTCGGGAAGTAGTGGTAGAGCGAGCCCCTGGGGGCGCCGCTCTCGGCGACGATCTGCTGCAGCCCCGTCGATGCGTACCCCTGCCGCCGGAACAGGCGCATGGCGGTCCGCACGAGATTCTCCTTGTGCGTGGCGGCCTTCCCCACGGCGCTCGAGACCTCCTTTGAAATTATAACGATCGGTCTATATAATTCCATCCAGCGCCCGGCAGAGGCAGGAGCCCCCAATGAGCCGCAAGACGCGGGTCCGGATCGAAGACGGAGTTGCGTGGATCACGATGGACGACGGGAAGGTGAACGCCCTGTCCAGCGAGATGATCGGCGAGATCGGAGAGGGGTTGGATGCCGCCGAGAGCGCGGCGGCGGTCACCGTCCTCTGCGGTCGCGACGGAATCTTCTCGGCCGGGTTCGACCTCCCCACGTTCAAGCGAGGTTTCGATGCGAGCCTGGAGATGGTACGCGCGGGCGCGCAGCTCATCGAGCGCCTGCTCGCGTTTCCCCATCCCGTGCTCACCGTCTGTACCGGTCACGCGTACCCGATGGGAGCATTCCTCATGCTGTCGGCCGACGTGCGGCTCGCCGTCGCGGGCCCCTGGCGGATCGGGATGAACGAGGTCGCCATCGGAATGACCGTCCCGAAGTTCGCCATCGAGCTGGCGCGCCATCGCCTGACACCGCCCGGCTTCGCACGGATCACCACTGCGCCCATGTTTGCCCCCGAGGAGGCCCTGCGCCTCGGCTACCTCGACCGGGTCCTGGACGCTCGCCAGCTCGCCGGCGCCGTGCAGGAGGAGGCATCCCGACTCCGCGCGCTGGACATGCCCAGCTTCGCCGCGACCAAGGCCCGCATCAACGAACGCGCGCTCCACGCCGTTCGCGCGGCCGTGGGCGACGAGATGCGGACCGGGGAACCGGGCGCCGGGGCTGCGGCCGGCTGACGAGCGGGTGCAGCGGCCCGGCAATTCGCGAGGCCTTCGGGCAGCGACGCGCTCCCAAGGCGGGGCGGAGCGGGGCCGATCTCCGCACCCCGCCCGCACTCCCGCCTCGGATCGACGCGTGCTCGCGCGTGCCGGTCCCGGGCTCAGGCCTTCGCGCCCGCGGTCCCACCCGACGACGAGAGGTAGCCCGTCGCCGCGATCGCTCCGCCGGCGGGCTCGCTGGTGACGGTCCAGTCTGCCCAGTTCCAGCCGCCGAAGGACTTGTACGCCGCGCGGATCATGAGGCCCAGCGCCACGTGCTCCACGAAGACGGTCGGCGAGGGAGCGGTGGTGATGCCTGCCAGCACCGACGCCGTGAGCACCGAGCCGACGCCCGCGATCAGGATCAGCGCATACGCAGCGAACGTGTTGTTCTTGTCCAAGAGAGTCTCTCCGTTGTGTCCAATGGATGTTGGTTGCGCCGGCTGGACCGAGGCATGCCGCCCATTGGAGCGTTGCCTCGCGTCCTCTCCGGGCCGTGCAGCGGGCGGTGGGTGCAGGCTGCGTGCCACGTCTCGGGACGCAGAATCATGACCCCGAGTCGCCGTTTTGGATCACCACACCCTCAAACGCGGAGTGGAAGCGAGGCGGCAAGAGGGCCGCCATCCGCCAGGATTCGAGGTCGTATTCGGGTGGGACGTGCAACGAAGCAGTGCACGCGCGCGTCTGCGGGAAAGCCCGATCGGAGCTTCCGCGCAGGTGCAGCGTACGGTCGTCATGTTTCTGACATGTGGCATGCGTGCCCAGACGCGTGGGACAGGCCGAGACAGATCGCCGCGAGAGCGGGGCCGCCGCCCTAGATCCGCTCGGCGAGCGCCTCGAAGCTCAGGCGCCCGAGGGCCTTCGTGGCGGAGCGAAGCAGGTTCTCGAGAAGGCGGATCTTGAGCTCGGGGCAGGAGGCGTCCAGGGAATCGAAGCTGGCGCGCTTCAGCGCCCAGCAGACGGAGGGGCGATCGGCGCGGACGAACGCGCTGCGCGTGGCGCCCTCCACCATCGAGGGCTCGCCGAAGCCCATTCCGGGCGAGAGCGTGGCGAGACGGCGCAAGCGGCCGTCGGGAACATCGGAGAGCACGGAGAGCCCGCCGTCGACGAGCAGGAAGAGCTCGTCGGCGGGATCGCCCTTGCGCACCACCATCTCGCGCGCCGCGAAGCTGCGGCGCTCCATCCGGCTCGCCACCCGTTCGAGCTGATCGGCGTCGAGCCCGCGCAGCAGCTCGTGCTTCGAGAGTGGCAGCTCCTCGGGCTCCGGCACGGTCCCGCCGTGGGACGCGAGGAGCGCTTCCTCGCACCACTCCACGGCGACCTCCAGCTCGTCGAACACGGCCGGCGCCGGCGACGCGTCCCGCGCCTGCGCCTCCTCCAGCAGGCGCAGGAGCCGCGGGTGACGCGTCATGCTCGAGAACGCCACCACGCGTCCCTGCGCCACGAGCGACGCATGGACGGCAACCAGCAGGCGCGCCGACGAGGGGTCCACGTTCGTGACGCGGCCGAAGTCGAGCACGAAGCGGGTGACCTCGGGCGGTCCGCCGACGAGCCGGCGGATCACGGCCTCCATGCCGGCGAAGGCGAGCTCGCCCTGGAGCTGGTAGACGACGGCCTCGTGTCCGTGAGCGGCGAGGATCTCCCGCTCGGAGTCGAAGCGGATGCGCTTCGATCCGAACGCGCTCACCGTCGAGCGCGAGCGCACGGCCGAGACGGATGGGCGCGGCGCGCGCAGGCAGTGGAGCTCGAACGCGTCGGAGATCGCCTCGCAGACGGCCACCCCTCGCACGCTGTTGCCGCGCTCGTCGAGCGGAGGCGAGAAGACGGCGATGGCGAGCTGACCGGGCAGGACCGCCAGGATGCCGCCCGCGACCCCGCTCTTCGCCGGGAGCCCCACGCGGTAGAGCCACTCGCCGGCGTAGTCGTACATGCCACAGGTGGTCATGACGCTCAGCACCTCGTCCACGTGCGAGGGCTGGAGGGCGCGCTCGCGCGTCACGGGGTTGGTGCCGCCGCTGGCGAGCGTGGCGCCCATGATGCCGAGATCGCGGCAGGTGACCTCGATCGAGCACTGGCGGAAGTAGAGATCGAGGTCCGGCTCCGGGTCGTGCTCGACGATCCCGAAGTTCCGCAGCATGTGGCTGATGGCGCGATTGCGGTGGCCGGTGTCCCGCTCCGAGCGGTAGACGCTCTCGTCGAAGCGCAGGCTCCGCCCGGCGTAGCTCGAGAAGAGCGCCAGGATGCGCGCCCAGCGGTCCTCCGGGGAGTGGCCCGCCACGAGCGAGGTGGCGGTGATGGCCCCGGCGTTGATCATCGGGTTGCGCGGGCGTCCGGTGGAGGACTCGAGGCTGATCTCGTTGAAGGCGTCGCCGGTGGGCTCGACTCCGATGCGCTCGAGCACGGCCGCCTTGCCGCGGTCCTCGAGCGCCAGCCCGTAGACGAAGGGCTTCGAGATCGACTGGATCGTGAAGGGGCGTCGCGTGTCGCCGACCTCGTAGACGTGTCCGTCGGCGGTCGCGAGGCTGATGCCGAACCAGCTCGGGTCGGCCCGGACGAGCTCGGGGATGTAGCTGGCGACGGCCCCCGCCGTGAGCGGTTGGAAGCGCTCGTGGAGCCCGCGCAGGGTGTGCGTGATGGGGCAGACGTCGGCAGCGGCAGCCACGGGCATCCTCGGCCAGCCAAAGCGGAAGGAGTCCAGGCGCGCAGGGTCAGCAAGATGCATGCCCGCCTCCCGACGCACGAGCGCCGCCCTCGCGGCGTCCCTGGCAGGCGGCGGAGCACTCCGTGCCTGGTAATGAGGCAGACGCAGCACGCGAGGCATCCTGGGATGCTCGAGCGAAGAGGCCCGGAGGCGCCGAAACCCGTGTGGGTGTGGTCCACCCAGTCACGCAGGAACCGCCCCGATGCGCTTCTGCTATAGGAACGGCGGATCGGACGAAGGCATCGGGGCATCCGTGGATCCAGGTCTGGAGGCCTTCTCATGACTGCGCGACTCTGGCTTGCTCTGGTGCTCGCGTGTGGCCTGGGTGCGACGGCATCGGTCGCCGCCTCCCAGGAGCGCGCGGCCACCGACATCGGCACGCTCGACGCGGAGAGCGTCGCCAAGCCCTTCAAGTCGACGACGACCTACTCGCCCGCGGCAGGCTGGAACTATCCGAGCCGGGTCTACTGGGGCGACACGCACCTGCACACCAGCGCTTCATTCGACGCCGGCGCGTTCGGGAACCGTCTCGGCTTCGACGAGGCCTACCGCTTCGCGCGCGGCGAGGAGCTCACCTCCTCGACCGGCCAGCGCGTGAAGCTCTCGCGTCCGCTCGACTTCCTCGCCGTCGCCGATCATTCGGACAACATGGGCTTCTTCCCGGATCTCTTCGCCGGCAAGCCCGAGATCCTCGCCGACCCGACCGGCAAGCGCTGGTACGAAATGGTCCGGAAGGGCGGCGAGCAGGGCGTAAAGGCCGCGCTCGAGATCATCGACGCCTTCTCGCGCGGCACCTTCCCGAAGACGCTGATGTACCTGCCGGGCTCGGCGCCCTACCACTCCACCTGGCAGCGGATCATCGCCGCGGCCGAGAAGTACGACGAGCCGGGCCGCTTCACGGCCTTCATCGGCTACGAGTGGACCTCCCAGGTGCCGCCCGGCAACAACCTGCACCGCGTGGTCGTCTATCGCGACGGCGGCGACAGGGCGATCCAGACCGAGCCCTTCACGACCTACCCGCCTGCGGGCAGCACCGCGCCCGAGGATCTCTGGAAGGCTCTTCAGGTCTACGAGAAGAAGAGTGGTGGGCGCGTGCTCGCGATCCCGCACAACGGAAACCTGAGCAACGGGATGATGTTCCCCTCCGAGCTCAATCCGGCGACGGGGCAGCCGCTCTCGCGCGAGTACGCCAAAACGCGCGCCCGCTGGGAGCCCCTCACCGAGGTGACCCAGATCAAGGGCGACGGGGAGACGCACCCGCTGCTCTCCCCCACCGACGAGTTCGCCGACTACGAGCGCTGGGACAAGGGCAATCTCATTCTGAGCGAGCTCAAGCAGCCCGAGATGCTGCCGAACGAGTACGCGCGAAGCGCGCTCCAGATCGGCCTTCAGCTCGATTCGCGGCTCGGGGTGAACCCGTACAAGTTCGGGATGATCGGATCGACCGACAGCCACACGTCGCTGTCGACCGCGGACGAGGACAACTTCTTCGGCAAGCACTCCGGCGTCGAGCCGAGCCCGACGCGCGCGACGCACGAGGTCCTGCGCAACGGAGACACCGTGCTGATGGGTTGGCAGATGGTCGCGTCCGGGTACGCCGGCGTCTGGGCGACCGACAACACGCGCGAGGCGCTGTGGGACGCGATGAAGCGCAGGGAGACCTACGCGACTACGGGCCCCCGGATGACGGTGCGCTTCTTCGGCGGGTGGGACTTCGCGTCCGAGGACGTGCAGACCCGGAACCCGGCCGAGCCTGGATACACCAAGGGCGTGCCCATGGGTGGCGATCTCCCGCGCGCGCCCAGGGGCAAGACGGCGCCGACCTTCCTCGTCGCCGCGCTGAAGGATCCCATCGGCGCCAATCTCGACCGCATCCAGGTCATCAAGGGCTGGATCGACGCCGAAGGCGCGCGGAGGGAGAAGATCTACGACGTCGCCTGGTCGGGTGGCCGGCGGCCCGGCGCCGACGGAAAGCTCCCGCCGGTCGGCAATACGGTCGACGTCGCCAAGGCCACGTGGACGAACACGATCGGCGCGACCGAGCTCGCCGCGGTGTGGAAGGACCCGGAGTTCGACCCCGCGCTGCGCGCCGTCTACTACGCCCGCGTGATCGAGATCCCCACGCCACGATGGACCGCCTACGACGCCAAGCGCTTCGGGGTGAAGCTGCCGCCCGAGGTACCGATGGTCGGCCAGGAACGCGCCTACACCTCGCCGATCTGGTACACGCCGGCCGAGCGCAGCTGACCGCTCGATGGCGCTCAGTAGGCGCCGCGGCCGGCCTCAGCGACCTCGCCGCGGGCTACGCGCCACGG
>Ga0214473_10012328_pt1 | contig 10036 bp, 7 predicted proteins | sample RVTome_7_FD_203509 | JGI IMG/M metagenome (GOLD analysis project Ga0214473, IMG submission 203509) | Soil microbial communities from uranium-contaminated site in the Upper Colorado River Basin, Wyoming, United States - RVT98D197 | ecosystem: Environmental > Terrestrial > Soil > Contaminated >... | reverse complement strand
CGCGCGATCAACTGCGTGTCTTCGTCAACCCCGAGCTCGTTGCGGCGAGCGGCGAGGCCGACATCGAGGAGGGCTGCCTGTCGGTGCCCGGGATCTACGAAAAGGTGCGCCGCCCGGGGCGCGTGACGGTGCGCGCGCTCGATGCCGCCGGTGAGCCATTCACTCTGGATGCGGACGGGGTGCTGGCGGTGTGCATCCAGCATGAGATGGATCACCTCGAAGGCACGGTATTCGTCGAGAAGCTCTCGCGTCTCAAGCAAAGCCGGATCCTCGCCCGATTGAGAAAGCAGGATCGGCGAACGGTGGAGCCCGAGGCCCGGCGGCTGGTACTCTGAAGACTTGAAGCTCGTCTTCGCGGGAACGCCGGAGTTCGCTGCGATATCGCTCGAGGCCCTGCTGCGGGCAGGCCACGAAGTCGCGCTGGTATTGACCCGGCCGGACCGGCCGGCCGGCCGCGGCTTGAAGCCCCAACCCTCCGCGGTCAAGCAACTTGCGCTCGAACGCGGCCTCGCGCTCCTGCAGCCGACCGCGCTGGACGATGCTGCGACCCTCGCCGCCGTCGCCGCGGCACGGCCTGCGGCGCTGGTGGTCGCGGCCTACGGGCTGATCCTGCCACCGGCGCTGCTCGCACTGCCGCCACGCGGTTGTCTTAACGTGCATGCTTCGCTGCTTCCGCGCTGGCGCGGTGCGGCCCCGATTCAGCGTGCGCTGCTTGCCGGTGACACGGTGACCGGCATCACCATCATGAAAATGGACGAGGGCCTCGATACCGGCGCCATCCTGCTCCAGGAAGCGATCGCAATCGCGCCCGACGATACTGCGGGGAGCCTCCACGACAAACTCGCGGCGCTGGGAGCGAGCCTGCTCGTGCGCGCTCTCGAAGCGTCGCCCGCCCTGGTGGCGCAGGACGGGAACGCAGCGACCTATGCCGCTCGCATTGGGCGTGGTGAGGCCCAGATCGACTGGCGCAGGCCGGCAGTGGAGATCGAGCGCCGGATACGCGCATTCAATCCCGCGCCGGGCGCGTGGACCCGGCACGAAGGCGTCGCGCTCAAGATCTGGCGCGCCGGCATCGAGCACGGAGTCCACGCCGCGCCGGGAAGCGTTTGCGCGGCGGAGCCCGGTGGCATCGTAGTGGCGTGCGGCAGCGAGGGGCTGCGGATCATCGAGTTGCAGCGCGCCGGCGGCAGAAGGCTCACTGCAGGCGCCTTTCTTTCCGGTTTCAGGCTGGCGAGCGGCGCGCGCTTCGGGTCGCTCGATGATTGAGGTCCAGCGCCTTGCGGCGGCGGTGCTCGGGAGTGTGCTCGCCGGGCGCAGCCTCGACGCCGAGCTCGCGGCGGCGTGGCGGGCCCACGCAAGAATCGACGAGCGCCGCCGCGCCGCGGTGCAGGACCTGGCGTACGGCGCGCTGCGTTTTCTGCCCCGGCTCGAGGCCGTGCTCGAGGCGTTGCTGGAGAAGCCGCTCACGGACGCGCGGCTGCGCGCGCTGTTGCTGGTTGCCCTCTACCAGCTCGAGCACGGCCGAACCGCGCCGCACGCGGTCGTCGACCACGCGGTGAGGGCTTGCCACGCCCTCGGCCTGACATCGGCGAAAGGGCTGGTCAACGCGGTGCTGCGCAATTTTCTGCGCAGGCGCGCGGCTCTCGAGGCGCGCGCCGAGCGCACCGATACCGCGCGTTACTGCCATCCCCAGTGGTGGATCGACAGGCTGCGCGCCCAATATCCGGGCGAGTACGCTGCGATACTCGAAGCGGGCAACTCTCGCCCGCCGCTTGCGTTGCGCGTGAACCGGCGCCGCATGCGCGTCGCCGATTACCTGGAGCTGCTCGCGCGGCACGGCATGCGGGGTGAGGCGTACAGCGCGGCGGCGGTGCTGCTGCAGAAGGCGCTTCCCGCGGCGCGCGTGCCCGGGCTGGCGGAAGGGCTGGTCTCGGTGCAGGACGCCGCGGCGCAGCTCGCCGCGCCGCTGCTCGACCTCTCCGACGGCATGCGCGTGCTCGATGCCTGCGCGGCTCCCGGCGGCAAGTCCGGCCACGTGCTCGAGCTCGCCGACGTCGATCTCACCGCGCTCGACAGCGACGCCGCGCGTCTCGAGCGCGTGCGCGCCAATCTGGCGCGGCTGGGGTTCGCGGCGCGCGTGCTGTGCGGCGACGCATGCGAACCGGCCTCGTGGTGGGACGGAGCGCCGTTCGACCGCATCCTGCTCGACGCGCCGTGCAGCGCGTCGGGCATCGCGCGGCGGCGCCCCGATATCAAGTGGCTGAGGCGCGAATCCGACATCGCGCAGTATGCGCAGCTGCAGGGCCGCATGCTGGATGCGCTGTGGCAGGCGCTCGCCAGTGGTGGTAAATTGCTGTACGCAACCTGTTCCGTGTTTCAGGAGGAGAACCGCGAGCAGGTTGCGCGGTTTCTGGAGCGCCATCGGGACGCAAGGCGCCTCGCCCTTCCTGCGGTCGGCAACAACATCCACGCGGAATCGGGCCAACTGCTTCCGGACGGACGGCATGACGGTTTTTACTACGCGCTGCTGCAGAAGCCTTAGCTGCCTCGCAGCGCTGTTCGTCCTGGGACTGGGAGCTGGCTTCACCGTCCCGGCCCGCGCCGATGGAATCGAGGTGCGGAAGGCCGCGCTGATCGCGGCGGAGGACGGCTACGTCCTTGAAGCCGATTTCGAGATCACGCTGACGCATACCCTGGAGGACGCGCTCAACAAGGGCGTGCCGCTCCATTTCGCGCTCGAATTCGAGCTCGTCCGCCCGCGCTGGTACTGGTTGAACGAGAAGCTCGCCAACGCCAGCCAGCAGTACCGCCTGTCGTATAACGCCCTGACGCGCCAGTATCGCGTCGGGGTGCGCACGCTCTACCGGAATTTCGCCTCGCTGCCCGAGGCGCTGGAGTTCATGAGCCGGGTGCGCGTGCGCGAGATCGCTGAATCCGGCGCGTTGAGCAAGGGCGGGAGCTACCGGGCCGCGCTGCGGCTGCGGCTCGACTCCTCGCAGCTGCCGCGGCCCTTCCAGGTGAGCGCGGTGGGCTCCCGCGAGTGGAGCATTTCCTCCGATTGGCACCGCTGGACGGTGTCCCCATGAGCGCCGTGCCCCCGCCCCCCAGGCCGGCGCTGTCGAGCGCGGTCGTGCGCTATCTGCTCATCCTGTGCGTGGTAATGGTCGCGGTCGCGCTCTACCTGGTGGCGGCCTCGAGCGCCAAACCGGCGTCGTTCGCGGAGCGCTACCCGCTGCTGCTCGCCCTGAACGGCGCGGTGGCGGCCATGCTGATCGCGCTCGTCGTGTTCCAGCTCGTGACCCTCAGGCGCAAACTCAAGGCCGGCGTATTCGGTTCCCGGCTGACGCTGCGGCTGGTGCTGCTCTTCGCGCTGATGGCGGTGCTGCCGGGGGCGCTGATCTACGGCATGTCCGTGCATTTCCTCGCGCGTTCGATCGAATCCTGGTTCGAGGTGCGGCTCGACAAGGCGCTCGACAGCGGCCTGAACCTTGGCCGCGGCATGCTCGACACCGCCCTCAAGGAACTCTCGGGCAGGGCGGACGCCATGGCGCTTGCGCTGTCGCAAAGCCCGGCCACGGATGAGATCGCGGTGCTGGGCGCCCTGCGCGAGCAGGCCGGCGTGCAGGAGGCGACCCTGTTCAGCGAGCGCGGCAAGGTGGTCGCGTACTCCGGCCAGGGGCGAACGGGATTGCTGCCGGAACCGCCGCCGCCCGCAACGCTGAAGGAGATCCACGCCGGCAAGGGCTATGGCGTCGTCGAGGCGATACCCGACAAGGGGCTCTATCTGCGTGCGCTGGCGGCGGTGCCGGGCCCCGGCGACGAGCGGCGCGTGCTGCAACTGCTGCAGCCGGTGCCGAAGCAGCTCGGCCAGGACGCGGAAGCGGTGCAATCGGGCTACCGTGAGTATCAGGAGCTGACGCTGTCGCGCCGGGGCCTCAAACGCCTCTACGGGGTGACGCTCACTCTGACCCTGCTGCTCGCCCTGCTTTCCGCGGCGGCGCTTGCATTCGTGCTTTCCGACCGGCTGTCGGCGCCGATCGGCGCGCTGGTCGAAGGCACGCGCGCGGTGGCGAGCGGGGATTTCAGCCAGCGCGCAGCGGTCGTCTCACGCGACGAAATCGGAACGCTTACGCAGTCATTCAATCAGATGACCCAGCAGCTTGCCGAAGCGCACGCGCAGGCGGAGCGCCATCAGGCGGCATTGACCCAGGCCAAGGCCTATCTCGAAAGCCTGCTCGCCAACCTGTCCGCGGGCGTGCTCGCGTTCGACGAGGAGTTGAATCTCCGCGCCGCCAATCGCAGCGCCGGCACCCTGATCGGGGCCGATTTTGCGCTCCTCGTCGGAACCGCACCGCAGCACTGGCCGGAGGCGGCCGGGGTGGGCGGGCTCGGACGCGAGATCGCGGGCGGGTTTGCGCGCGCCGGCAACACGGAATGGGAGCAGCAATTGGAGCGTCCCCTGCGGGGCAGGACGCAGCTCCTGCTGCTGCGCGGCACGCGCCTGCCCTCCGGCTCGGAGGGCGGCTGCGTGGTCGTGTTCGACGACATCACCCATCTCGCCGAGGCCCAGCGCGCGGCGGCGTGGGCCGAAGTGGCGCGGCGTCTCGCGCACGAGATCCGTAATCCCCTGACGCCGATCCAGCTCTCCGCGGAGCGCCTGAAGGCGAAGCTCGAAGGCAAGCTCGCGCCGGCCGACTCGGAAGTCCTGGTGCGCTCGACGCAGACCATCGTCAACCAGGTCGCGGCGCTGAAAAACATGGTGGACGCGTTCAGCCAGTATGCGCGCACGCCCGAGCCCGCCATCCGCGAGCTCGATCTCAACGCGCTGACCCGCGAAGTGCTGACGCTCTACGAGCCTTCGCTGGGACGTGCCGTGCGGCTTGAGCTCGCGGCGGGGCTGCCCCCGGTCGCGGGCGACGCGGCGCAACTGCGGCAGGTCATACACAACCTCCTGCAGAACTCGCAGGACGCGCTCGTCGACTCGACGGAGCCGCGCGTGACGGTGGCGAGCAGCCACGCGGGCGGCATCGTCCGGCTCACGGTCACCGACAATGGCTGCGGCGTTCCCGAGCACGTGATGCGGCGCGCGTTCGAGCCCTACGTGACCACCAAGCCCAAGGGCAGCGGTCTGGGGCTCGCGATCGTGAAGAAGATCGTCGAGGAGCACGGCGGCGCGGCCGCGATCGCCAACGTCGCGCCGCGCGGGGCGTGCGTGACGATCGAGCTGCCGGCGGCGGCGCAGGACGTGCCGCGGCGCGTGGCGGCGCGGGCGCGGGTGTAGAATCAACGGAGAATTTCCTTTGGATATGCAGCACATCCTGGTCGTAGACGACGAGATCGGCATCCGCGAGCTGCTGTCCGAGATCCTGAGCGACGAAGGCTATCAGGTCCGGCTGGCGCAGAACGCGGCGGACGCGCGCGCGTTCCGCAGCCAGGCGCGGCCCGACCTGGTGCTGCTCGACATCTGGATGCCGGACACCGATGGCATCACGCTGCTCAAGGAGTGGGCGGCCGCGGGGCTGCTCACCATGCCGGTGGTCATGATGTCGGGGCACGGCACGATCGACACGGCGGTCGAGGCGACCCGCATCGGCGCCTACGACTTCCTGGAGAAGCCGATCGCGTTGCAGAAACTGCTCGCCACCGTAGGGCGCGCGTTGAAGCAGGGCGGCGAGCGGACGCAGGCGGCGCTGTCGCTGGCGAGCTTCGGACGCGCGCCGCTGGTGGTCGAGCTGAAGCAGCGCCTGGAGCGGGTCATGAACCTGCGCGCGCCGTTGCTGCTCACCGGCGAGCCTGGATGCGGGATCGAGCTCGCGGCGCGTTTCTTGCATCCGCGCAACGCGCCGTGGGTGGCGCCGGAGAGCCACTCCGCGCTGGCCGAGGCGCCGCTCGAGCTCCTCAACCAGGCGCGCGAAGGGACGCTGTTCCTGCGGGAGGTGACCGACCTCTCGCGCATCGAGCAGAAAGGGCTGCTGCTCGCGATGTCCAAGCTCGAGCGCTACAACGTGCGGGTCATCAGCGGCGCCTCGCGCGATGTCGCGGAGCTGGTAGCGCACGGGGCGTTCGACAGCCGCCTCTACGGCCTGCTCGCGGCGGCCACCGTCCGGGTGCCGAGCGTGCGCGAGCACCGCGAGGATATCCCCGACATCGCAAATCTGATGCTCACGCGCCTGGTGGAGGCGCGGGAAGCTCCGCCGCGCCAGTTCACGACCGCGGCGCTGAACGCGCTGCGCAACCACGATTGGCCGGGCAACCTGGCGCAGCTCGAGAGCACGGTGCGCACGCTCGCGCTCACCTCGCCCGCCGAGCAGATCTCGCTCGAGGACGTGAACCACTGCCTGCCGGCGCGGAGCGCGGCGGCGCGCCCCGGCCACGACCTGCCCCTCGACCAGCCGCTGCGCGACGCCCGCGACGCCTTCGAGCGCGTCTATTTCGAGTACCACATCGCGCGCGAGGGCGGCAACATCTCCCGCGTGGCGGAGACCGTCGGGCTCGAGCGCACGCACCTCTATCGCAAGCTGAAGCAGCTCGGCATCCGTCTCGCCCGCAAGAACGGCAACGGCGAGGCCTAGATCGCCGCTCGGAGCGGGCCCGCGCCATATATAATTGGCGCTCTTTCGGCCTTCCGCGCCAGGACTACCTGAATGGATGCCCGTGTCGAGCTGGCCAACGCGATCCGCGCGCTGGCGATGGACGCTGTACAGCAGGCGAACTCCGGGCACCCCGGGATGCCGATGGGCATGGCGGAGATCGCGGAGACGCTGTGGAATCGCCACCTGCGGCACAACCCGGCCAACCCCGCCTGGGCGAACCGCGACCGCTTCCTGCTCTCGAACGGCCACGGCTCGATGCTGCTCTACGCGCTGCTGCACCTCACCGGCTACGATCTTCCGATTGAGGAGCTGAAGCGTTTCCGGCAGTTGCATTCGAAGACGCCGGGTCACCCCGAGTATCACTGCGCGCCCGGGGTCGAGACCACCACCGGCCCGCTCGGGCAGGGCATCTCCAATGCGGTCGGCATGGCGCTGGCGGAAAAGCTCCTCGCCGCAGAATTCAACGAGCCCGGCATCGAGCTCGTCGACCACCACACCTACGCATTTCTCGGCGACGGCTGCATGATGGAAGGCGTCTCCCACGAGTCCTGCGCGCTCGCCGGGACGCTCGGGCTCGGCAAGTTGATCGCGGTCTACGACGACAACGGCATCTCGATCGACTCCGACAAGGGCAATATCCGCCAGTGGTATACCGATGACGTCAAGCGCCGCTTCGAGGCCTATGGCTGGCAGGTGATCGGGCCCGTGGACGGCCACGATGCCGCGCAGGTGGACCGGGCGCTCAGGAAGGCGAAGCGGGAAAAGGCGCGGCCGTCGTTGATTCTCGCCAAGACCGTGATCGCCAAGGGCGCGCCCACCAAGGCCAACACCGGCGCCGCGCACGGCGCAGCACTCGGCGAGAAGGAAGTCGCCGCCACGCGCGAGGCGATCGGCTGGAGACATCCCCCGTTCGAGATACCGCAGGCGGTGTATGACGGCTGGGATGCGAGGAAGCGCGGCGCCGCCGCCGAGCGCCGCTGGAAGAAGTTGTTCGCCGCCTACGAACAGCAGCACCCGGCAAAGGCCGCCGAGTTCAAGCGGCGCACGGCGGGCGAGCTGCCGCAGGATTTCCGCGCGCGGATCGACGCGCTCGCGCGGGAGACCGATGCGAGGGCGGAGACGGTGGCGACTCGCAAGGCTTCGCAGAACGCGCTCGAGTCGCTCGCGCCCGCGCTCCCCGAGCTCGTCGGGGGCTCGGCGGACCTCACCAATTCCAACCTGACGATGGTGAAGGGCTCGAAGGTGATCGGGCGCGAAGACGGCGGCAACTACGTCTTCTACGGGGTGCGCGAATTCGGCATGTGCGCGGTGATGAGCGGGATCGCGCTGCATGGGGGTTTCATCCCCTACGGCGGCACGTTCCTGGTCTTCACGGACTACGCGCGCAGCGCGCTGCGCATGGCGGCGATGATGGGCGTGCGCGTGATCTACGTGCTCACGCACGATTCCATCGGGCTCGGCGAGGACGGACCGACGCACCAGCCGGTCGAGCACGCGGCGGGCCTGCGCCTGATTCCCGACATGCAGGTCTGGCGGCCGTGCGACACGGTGGAAACGGTGATGGCGTGGGCGTGCGCGATCGAGCGCAAGGAGGGCCCGACGTGCCTGCTCCTCACGCGCCAGAATGTGCCGTTCGTGAAGCGCGAGGCCCCGCAGATCGAGGCGATACGCCGCGGCGGCTACGTCATCTCCGAGGCGGCGGGTGGCCCCCCCCGCGCCGTCGTGATCGCCACCGGCTCGGAGGTTGCGCTCGCTCTCGCCGCGCAGAAACTGCTCGCGCAGGACGGCGTGCCGGTGCGCGTGGTGTCGATGCCCTCGACGACGACGTTCGACCGGCAGGACGCGGCCTACCGCGACGCGGTGCTCCCGCGCGGTCTGCCGCGGGTGGCGGTGGAAGCGGGCGTGACCGATTACTGGCGGAAGTACGTCGGCCTCGAGGGCGCGGTCATCGGCATCGACCGCTTCGGCGAATCGGCGCCCGGCGGCGAGCTGTACAAGCATTTCGGATTCACTCCGGAGAAAGTCGCCGCCGCCGTGAGGTCGCTGCTGTGAAGTTTCGATCCTGATCGGAAGTCCTGGAGAATCGCATGGCTATCAAAGTCGGCATCAACGGGTTTGGGCGCATCGGACGCATGGTGTTTCGCGCGGCGGCACAGCATTTCCCGGATATCGAGATCGTCGGCATTAACGATCTGCTCGAGCCGGAGTATCTGGCCTACATGCTGCGCTTCGATTCCGTTCATGGCCGCTTCCGGGGCGATATCGGCGTCGATGGCAATACCCTTCTGGTCAATGGCCGCAGGATCCGGCTGACCCAGGTGAAGGATCCGGCCGATCTCAAGTGGAGCGAAGTGGGCGCGGACATAGTGGTGGAATCGACCGGCCTCTTTCTCGACAAGGCGTCGTGCCAGAAGCACCTCGCCGCGGGCGCGAAGAAGGTCATCATGTCGGCCCCGTCGAAGGACGACACCCCGATGTACGTCTTCGGCGTGAACGACAAAGCCTACGCCGGGCAGGCCATCATCTCCAACGCGTCCTGCACCACCAACTGCCTCGCCCCGGTGGCGAAAGTGCTGAACGACAAATGGGGCATCAAGCGCGGGCTGATGACGACGGTGCACGCCGTGACCGCGTCGCAGAAGACCGTGGACGGGCCCTCCAGCAAGGACTGGCGCGGCGGTCGCGGCATGCTCGAGAACATCATTCCGTCGTCCACCGGCGCGGCGAAAGCAGTGGGCGTGGTGATTCCGGAATTGAACAAGAAGCTGACGGGGATGGCGTTCCGCGTCCCGACCTCGGACGTTTCCGTCATCGATCTCACGGTGGAGCTTGGCAAGCCGGCCACCTACAAGGAGATCTGCGCCGAGATGAAGGCGCAGTCCACCGGCGCCCTGAAGGGGATTCTCGGCTACACCGAGGAGAAAGTCGTTTCCACCGATTTCCGCGACGAGAGCTGCACCTCGGTGTTCGACGCCGAAGCCGGCATCGCGCTCGATCCCACGTTCGTCAAGGTCGTCGCCTGGTACGACAACGAATGGGGCTATTCGTGCAAGGTGCTGGAGATGGTCCGGGTCGTCGCGAAGCAATGACGTTTCTGCGCCTGACCGACCTGCCGGTCGCGGGCAAGCGCGTGTTCATCCGCGCCGATCTCAACGTTCCCCAGGACGATGCCGGCAACATCACCGAAGACACGCGCATCCGCGCCTCGCTCCCGGGCATCGAGTACGCGTTGAAAGGCGGCGCCGCGGTGATGGTGACCTCGCACCTGGGTCGGCCCACAGAGGGCCGGCTCGCGCCCGAGGACTCGCTCGCGCCGGTCGCGAAGCGCCTCGGCGAAATGCTGGGCCGCCCGGTGCGCCTGGTCGCGAACTGGGTGGATGGCGGCTTCGCGGTGAAGCCGGGCGAAGTGGTGATGCTCGAGAACTGCCGCGTCAACAAGGGCG
>Ga0214473_10012327_pt1 | contig 10036 bp, 19 predicted proteins | sample RVTome_7_FD_203509 | JGI IMG/M metagenome (GOLD analysis project Ga0214473, IMG submission 203509) | Soil microbial communities from uranium-contaminated site in the Upper Colorado River Basin, Wyoming, United States - RVT98D197 | ecosystem: Environmental > Terrestrial > Soil > Contaminated >... | reverse complement strand
GGACGACCAGACAGAACCAATATCAGGTTGTCTTTGACTAGCACGGTCCCGTTAATCGGAACATCAGCGGCCACGAAGCCATGGTCTAGCAGGAGTTGTAGAGGTGTCATTAGCGCACCAAATTGGCAAGACGAGTGTGCAAGCTCAATCCACAAAAGCCAGCAGCTTGGGAGTGAAACTTGGCAATTTCTTTTTCAAACTTTTGGGTAAGAGAGCCACGATCAGTGTTTGGAAGCAGAAGGTTTGCACTGGCAAGTAAATCAACTAATTCTTGCGGAGAACTAGCTGGATGTGCTGCCAAGCAACGTTGGATCGGGCCCCATGTCATCGGATTTTCCATTACGTTTCCTTAGTTTGCAAGGATTAGCATCCTAACCTACCGGCAACCATGCCTTATAAAAGATTTTGAGTTACCAGAAGGAACACGTAATCTTCGGGCAAATACCCAAGTTCATCGATCTCAGAATCTAGATCCTGGCCAGGATAATCCTCCGTAAGACGAGTAGTGGCCCGCAGCAACACTGCCTCTCCGCACTCCATGATATCTAGAACCTCATCTTGCTTATACTTCAACAAGCTAGTAAGACTATTCCATGGATTCCACACATCCCGTGCATCTGGCTCCGGAGCCGAGAGCAGGGGAATCGAGATGTGGTCGCCGCTCTGGCTGCCGCGGTCGGTGTCTAACTGCACTTCACCGCGATAAAGGCGGTCAACGAACCTGTTCGCGGCTTCGAGGTTGGCCGCCCGGGAGCGGGGCTGCGATGCAATGATGTTCCCACCACCCCAACCATCCGCAGTTTGTGTCGGAAGATGCCGTAACCAATCAGCGTATGACTGCACATCGAAGTCCGGCTTTCGCAGGGCTGTCCCACACTTGGAGCAGAAATCGAACTTCTTAGCTACAGCTTTAGAGCAGCACGGGGGCATCGCACGCTTCTTGTTGCCAGGACGCTCTTGTCGGTCTCCGGTGTACTTGTCGTAGAGGCCGTTAGCCAGACTAACTAGGGCCTCACTCGGAGTCTGAAATCCATTCTGGCAAGTGAAAGTGACCCCGCCCATCTGGCTACTTTCCACGTAGCCGAAACTGACATGAATGCACTTGATCATCATTGAATTTCCTTTATGTTAGGCATGGTCTCTCATCGGTAGTTTGTAATTTATCATACTAATTTACTGTTCGACCGCAGTCTCGACATTTTAAGGTATCATCGTCAGTCTCTAAGACATTCCGACTTCCGCATGCCAAACAAGGCATATCTCTACCTATTTCAGTCTCAGTAAGATGTTCCATCTAGTCTCCCAATCCGCCAGTGACCTGGCGCCGTGACTGCACAATCGCTTCGCGGTTAGGATTGACCTGATCTCCAATTGACCGTTGTATTTCAACAACCTGGGCCAAAACATTGGGGGAAATATAGCGAGAAATCAAAAACGCAGACGCGGGCGGGTAAGGCGGGTAAGGGAGAACCTTCTTGATGGCGTCGTCGCACACATTCACAATCATCAAGTGTTTTCCTTGACGGTAACATGAGTCATGTTATCCACCGTGTCCACCGTGTCACCGTCCCTATTCCCATTATCCCACCAGATAGTCACCCAGGAATTTTCTATGTCAATTTCATGCGATAGATGGCTACTAGACGGGAAATTATTCCACTCAACCTTTTGAACGAAGCCTGGAGTCCCAATGGCAGAGGTAACCGCCAGCTTCCCGATGGGTTGGCCAAGATACTGGTTAAGGTATCGTTCTAAATTCATGCTGTCGCATCAAATTTATTCGCTGTCTATCGCAAATAATTTGCATCATAGCTATGATGGCGATCGAATCAGGATGTGTGCTAATACCTCGCGTATCCCAAATAATCTGAATTGATCCAGCGGGGTGATAAAGAGCGATCTCTCCAAGACAATCGTTAAGCGCATCCCAATTGTGACCAAAATAGTCGGGGAAGGTGCAGACTTTGGCTAGCTCCTCTAACAGAGTTTTCTTGTCAGTGATTTTGGTTCCATCTAAAATAAACTTCATTAGTCCACATCCATTAAATCTGTTGTTTATCGTCTATCCTGCTTTTTTGCCGTTCGGTAGCGACCAAATTCATAATTCCATGGTAGTAGTGTTTTTTAGATTGTCAAGTGATTTCGAATCAACTTTGGAGGCTTTTTCTCAAACGTTATTCGGCCGGAGGATTTCTAAGGAAGAATCCGTGTAGAATAGCTTGCACTCTAATATTTTGACTAAATTGCCGGGGAATTGGGAAATTCATCTCCACTCGGAAATTTTGGCGGGAGACCAGATCTAAGCTGGGCGGCGCAAGCCACTGGTTGGTGGTGGCCTTTTGAAAAAGCCGTCATCGTGACGGAACGTCCCACTTCCATTACACCTACGCAGATAATTTATCCTGGGTGGATAATAGAATGTGAACCTTGAGCATCGTGACCAAGCTCAGAGCGACCAAGTTCAGATCGACGCTATCGACTACCGCCGATTGGATGTCCCTGACTATCAACCGGCTCGGCAGGCCACGGACATTTGCAATCTAAGAATACAAATTTAGGATTGTGAGAATCTACGTAACACGGCTTTTTGCAGTTGCTGCAAAACCACTCGTTCATTGAGTTTCTTCCACGCTCTGTAGGAGAGGGAGTGGCAGGTCTGCGCCTGACTTGATTTTGACGAGTTGCATGTAGGATTCCGATTATAGGAATGGAGTATGGAGCGTCATCCAGGGGAGCAGGTCAACACTGACTTACTCTGATTACCCTGAATGACGCATGTTGTAAAAGGAGAGCACCCGGCCCGTAAGGGTCCGATTTCCCGTATCAGCGGGCAGATGATTTACCCCTGAACTACTGACTTATTGTTCAGGGCTGTCATCCCTAATCTGCTCTCCTCGATGCACCGATGGGGCCTAATAGAGTCGAACTACTGTCTCCCGCATTTTACGCGGGTGTCCTACCACGGTACTCGCGTGTTTATGGCGAGTATTGCTCCGCAGTTTGCCGTTGGACGAAGACCCCGTTGTTATTACTTCCTGTTCTTCTTGAGTAGAGGCAACTTCTGATCCATCCACTGCGTATCAATCTTGGCAATCTCCACCGAGAGATGGCAAGCATCACAGGACAGATGGTGACTCTCACTGGAGAGTACCTCATCGAAAGCGTGAATGTTCTTCACGCACTTCTCACGACGCCACGCCGCCAGCTTGTTCATGGGAATGTTGTGGGTGATGCCGAAGTACTTGTTCACGTAAATTATCCGCTTTCACTGAAGCCAGACCAGACTATAGACCTGGTTACCGATCTGATTCTAGACCTGGTTCAAGACCTGGCTTGGTTTGAGGCGTCTTCCGCTTCGGTCGCTCAGGGTAGATCGTCACATAGCCCTCAGTCCAGTGGTCTTGGTCAACCTCGTACTCGTCCATGTTGAAGCCCTGTGGCAAGTCACAGAATCCAGGCTGCTTTGCGAGTCTGGCAACGGCGGCCCGTGCCTTTCGACGAGTCGAGTACACGCCGATGAAACTGACGCTCTCCGACCCGTCCTCGAACTCATGGGCGTGCTGCAGAACGAACACGGTCAAGGCTAACCCCCTCTGTCTCCGAACTTCTGCAGTTGACTGTGCTCCGTGCAAGGCCCTAGTCATTATGAAACCGCGCGTCAGACTAGGAATTGAGCGCGAGAGTACGTGGATTGAAGTTATCGGGTGTGTTTACCTTGCAGGTTCCGTATTTCCTACAAGTAAGCTCCATGCAGCACACCAAGACAAGACTCACCAACACTTACGGGTGATTCCATGATGAGTCTGTGTAGGTAGTTTGTTAGTGGAGAGGGCTGTATGCCGAACAACCCTCCCCGGCTTGATAAACACATTCCTGGCAGATGGGTATTTAATTCCCATAAGCCAATCCAGGTCTGCGCGGCAATGCAGGAAAAAGGATTTGAACCAATAACCCCCGGGCATTTTATCCGTCGCCCGGTGCTCTGCCGTAATGACGACCCTATGACGGGCTAAGATCGCCTGTTGAGCTACTCCTGCTTAAAGTAGGCATTACCCGGCCTACCAGCGGGTTAAACCCGGCACCGAATCTTGTTAAACAGACTTTCGTAGGGTCTGTCAGCCTAGGATGCGCTATCTATTGTGCCCCGATGTCCCCCACCATCGCACCCTACAGAGGGGATCATCGTCTCGGTTTCTGGCTGGGTGTTGGTCGTGGCGACTCCAAGAAACATCCACGGCAACCCAGGGTCGCCTTAGCCCTAACCCTGGTATTTAGGCTCTCCACCCTTGAGTGGAGATTCGGCGTGTTTGAAAGTTGTTAATCATCTCACCCCGGCCCGGGACACTGCACCATGAAGGAGTGATGCGCTGACGCGGGGAAGCATCAGTGTGCCCCGGGCCGGGGCCGCCAGGACAGGAAGAAGACTTGGTTGTTCCTTACGCCTCTTATCCTACCATTTCCCCTTATCTTAGCAAGCCCCAAATGCGTTTCAGCCGTTCGTTTCGTTCGTTTCAGGCTCCGGGGAAGACATCTCGCACTCCGAGATGTGATACATGAAGTCCCCTGCATAGGGACCACCGACCACTTCCAGGTTAGCCCACTCTCTGCACTCAGGGTCTTCACAGCCCAGCATACAGGAACTAGCTTCATCTTCGTAAGCAGGACTAGATGGCACGCGTACCAACTGAGGCTCTGCGCTTCCGCAGAAGCCCGACCCCGGCCGCCGTTGGACAAGCTCACTAGGCTTTCTGCGAATGCTCATGGCCGTCGTGCTTGCGTCCACGTTCGGGCCAGTTGGTTATGCACCGCCACTGCTGTCTTCGCTTCTACTCGATTGCAAAGCGCATTTGCAACGGCCATCCGCACCAACCGTCGGGCATCCAAAAAGGTCTGCCGGATGCGCATCCTTCCTCGATGGTGGGACCAATCTGGTATGAAGATTTCCTGCAGCACTAGGAAGACAGCTTGCCAGTCCGCTGGAAGTCAGCCTTGATCTGGCGCAAGATACGAATGCCTGACTCACACTTTTGCGTCAGGAGGGCGTTACGGCGGTCCACCAAGATGTTGAGGGAGATGGAAGCGTCGATGTAGGAATCCACATCGGCGGGCTTGGTCGGGTACTCCTTCTCGAAAGCTTCGATGTCATCGCAGACCTGCTTGATGTCCTTTATGATCTGGTTATGAACCACGTCTTTCCCGGCCCTAAGGATAAAATGCGCAAAGGCATCTTGTGCGAGGGAAAGCACCACATGGGCCTCCGTCCCGAAGTAGTACTGAGTCGGGTAATCCTTGCCGGTGATGTAGCACTTAGTCGTCGTCTTGGTCGTCATGATTGCGTTCCTTTTGTTTTCCTTTTGACTTGTTTCCCTTTTGACATTCTACCACGCCGTTTTTTAGTTAGCAAGCTTTTTTGGGCTCGTCTCCTACCAGGACGCCGCCGTGTTTTTCAAACTCCATCATCAATTGTGTAGAAGTTCGTTCGGCCCTGTCTTGGCACTTCTTGCAGATGGGAGCTTCCCACTTCTTGAAAGTCCCGCAGCTACACCTGCTAGTTCCCTTACGTACAGGCGTGACCTCTGGTGAAATATCCAAGATGGGCCTGGGGTCGAATTCTGGTTCCTTAATCAGAATAGCTTCGGACAAAAAGTTCAAACCTTTGGAAGTAGTATGATACATAGTGGGTGGTGGGCTCATTACAAAGCCACTAGTGCGCTCTCGATGGCACACTAGATATTCTTCTTCCATCAGGTTCTTGATGATAGCTCTATCCGTAGTTTGCAACCCGTAACAAACCCCCAGTCTATTGGCTATCTTCCAAGTAGGTTGCTCTTCCTTGCAGAGTTGCAAGACAATGATACGAGTTTCTTCGACAGAGAAACGCTCCAACCGAGTGGTTTTGCGTTTGTGAAAAGAAGTCTTAGTGAGACGGCGCCCTGAGCCTTGGATCAGCATGGAAGTCCTCGTTCTCGTCCTCGGCATCATCCTCGCGGGCCATCCTCGTCGAACTCCGCGGCCGATCAGTGTTTTGGTTTTGGATAATTCGCGAAGGTTTTAGTGGATCGCAAAGCAACCAGGAAGCCATAGTTCTCTCGCTTGTCCTTCCCAGGATACAAAAGTCCCGGGCTGAGACAATGCTAAACGGCCACCCCTCCTCAATAATAAAGACTATTGGAAACCTTTGTAGTAGTCCAAAATGTAGTAGTCCAAACGCATGCCCTCGTCTTCGATTCTCGCAGAATAAAGATGACATTGCGAAATGGGGCGAACTAAGACTTTGGGTATCTGATCTTCTTTGGGCAGGTGGCGGTTAAATTGGTCGCCGGTGATATCGATGTATCGCTGATGTAGCTCCAACCACCAATGACCGCCGCACCCATTGGGAAATTGGACCATTCCGTTGATAGTAGTCGGATGGTAGCCAACTGCTTCCAGTATCCGTCGTAAACGGAAACTAGCTTCTCCGCAAAACCCGCCTAGGTCTGGTCCATATTGTCCAACCATCCGCGTTCGCAAACGTCGAGCATGGCTAGTAACGATGCGAAGAGTGTTGGAATGCATCTGGCACCAGTTGCAAGTTACTTCGATTAGCATCGAAGCCGGGACTCCTCCCACCATTGCTGTAAAGATCATCGGTGGTGCGCTGGATCTTGAAGATTCGAGAAGGCGTGCCTTTGGCCATGTTGCCCCTATGAACCGCTGAGTGATTCGATGAATTCGTGCGCAGCAGCCTGAGCTTGCTTGCACAGATCACTACCATCGGAGCACGCCACACCCCAAGGCTTCGGGCACTTCGGGCAGGTGTCACGATGATGGTGGTAATCCGCAAAACATTCTTCGCGGAGTTGATGCCTGTGCATGTACAGCTTGTGAATTTCTTCCCGAGAAAGAGTCCACCGTTCGTTGAGCGAGATGTACTCAGTAGGATGAACTTTGTCACCCTCTTTCTCGATCACATCAGCCAACGAGACGGAGACGATGTAAGAAGTGCCATCCTTCGTGGTCAGCGTCCGAGGATCTTCTCCCAGGAAGATTTTCTTCAATACTGCCGTATCAACCGGCTCTGGTGTGCGGATGTATTTGACGAGAGAACCATCCGGCCAACTGTAGCAATGCTGCATCTCGATCTTGGCCTTTTCTGCCAGATCGTGAACATATTCCTCAGCGGCCATCAGAAAGAAGCTACCGTGATCTAGCTCAAAGTCTGGATTGTGGCGGATGGGCTGAACCGCATCCCAATTGTGGCCGTGATAGTGAAAACTGAGACAATAGTAGTGCATGATTACGCGTCTTCGCTGTCGTCTTCGTTCTCGTCGTCGTTATCGTCCATCTCCTCACAGACCGCCTTGCAGAAGGTGTCATGGCTGGCATCGTTCTTGGACAGAACAGCCAGGATGGCGTGGACAGCTTCCATCCCTTCGGTTTCGTAGGGCATCGCACTGACGAAATCAGAGAGATTTCCCAGCGTATTTCTTACTCGTTCGCGTTCGCTGCTCATCGATGTCCTCTAGTGACCTTGTGTGAGGTCGTAGTTAGGATTGAAGGCTTGTTCCCCTGTTGCCATCCACACACTGTAGATTTCCAGCCAGTCATCGAAGTTCATCGGCGTGTTCCACACCGGATGATCGGCTGGATAAGCAAGCTGCAACGCTCGCTGGAAATCTGCAGATGAAGCGATCAGCTTCGTGGTGAACGCTTCGGCCTGCATCCAACTGCTCATGCTAGTTTGCCTCGTCATCGGATTCTGTCGCATGAAACTCTGCGGATTCCTGCTGACACTCGGCCGTACAGAACTTTTCTGCAATTACCTTGTCTGTTTCTACATAGGCTCCGCAGTAATCGCAGTGCATCTCCTCGGGAAAATCATGGTTCTCCCGATAATAGCGACGCATCATACCTCACAACCCGCACCCGACGGATGCGTGACATGCAATGATGTGTCATGATGCAGGCGGTGGGATTTGCACCCACAACTAAAACTATTGTTCACCGGTAGGAAACAAGTTGCCGCCTGTTATCCCACCTTCTACAATAGTCCATCCATCTCAGCGGCAACCAAATGGATTGCAGGATGTTTAGTCCTGCCTGTTTTGCTGGTTAAACTACGCTTGCTTGTTTCGATCTGCGATTCTGATGGTCATCATTCCTAAGGTGTAAAAGGAAAGTAACCAGAGTCCCTGGCCTACCATCTCTTCCCAACCAGGAAAGTCGATCATGGCATTATGAGTCTTTGTTCGTTCCTGGGGCGATCAAGTCGATCAGATCATGTTCCATGAAGACATTGACCTACTCCCAGGTGACTTTGGCCTGCTGCTCCGTCATCTCCTGACCATCGAAGACCCACCGCCACTGAGCCCCATCCTCGCCACGCATCTGAATGAAGCTGCCGGCACGAACAAAGGGGGCAATGGTCTGAAACAACAGTTTGTCATCGCCATACTTCTCTCCGGTGAAGTGGAGGGAAGCGATGTTGCCGTTCTGATCCTGCTTCGCATCCCACCGCCACTCCTCTAGCATCTTGACTGGATCAGTGATGGTGTGAAAATCGTAATCCACCCAAGAGAAGTGTGAGCCACCACCGTCCTTGACGGATTCCTTTCCGTGCAAAGCACGGATGGCTTCCATCATCGCCACTAGGTTGTCCTTGGCGACGAAAAACTCCGTCTCCTGTTGGTACATATAATAGCCCATGATGCTACTTCTTCTCTTCGTGGTTGGCGGGCGTCGAAGCATTCTTCCCGCTGGAGGGAACTGCAGCCATGCAGGCTGCCACAAACAGAAACCATCCCCATCCTGGCTTGTCATAGAGTGCCATCGTGACGGCTGCTGCCACACAGGATAGAGAGAACAAGTTGTACCAGAAGAAACTCATCGAAGTCATGATGCAGGCTCCCAATCCTCTTGGAAGCTATCTGAGTGGGCGTGAAGTGTGGAGTAATTGGGGAATCCGTTCTGGTCGCAGTAGCGAAGCTCAATATCCCACAAATCACCGCACTCCCCGATGCACTCGACAGTAGCCCACACTTCCTGACCGATGAGCTTCCATCGGGAGCCGATGCGGCACCACTCCGAAGGATGTTCCTGGTTCACTTGCCAAGCTCCGAAGAACCGGGAACTTGTCGCTTGGCCATGGCGTCAGAGGCAGTCTTGAGCTTGGCAGCGGCGGCTGTGCGCCGTTGACTCCACTTGGCAACTTCGCGCTTGTGGTCCTCCTCGGCCTTCTTCCATGCCAGTTCCGCCAGATTGAGTTTCACATCGATCTTGGCTAGCTCATCAGAGGCTTCGATGAGAGCTACCTGTAGCTCACTACGAGCCTTACGCCCGGATTTCCCCTGAATCTTGGGCTCGGGGACTCCGGTCTCAATCTCGCCCGGAACAATACTTTGTGTCATCTATGCACTACCTCGATGGTGTTTTCGACCTGGTTCCAGACTTGGTTCCTGACCTGGTTCCAGACCTGGTTCCGGACCTGGTTCCTGACCTGGTTCCAGACCTGGCTATCGACCTGGTTCCAGACCTGGCTATCGACCTGGTTCCAGACCTGGCTATCGACCTGGTTCCTGACCTGGTTCTCGACCTGGTTCCAGACCTGGCTATCGACCTGGTTACTACTAAGGGCCCCGCCGCTGAAAACCTTGCCGTCGAGGACGATAGCCTTCATGGCGAGAGTTTACCATCCGCCGGGCGGCTTGGCAAGCTACTTAGGCTCAGGCCCGGAATCAGGCGGCACGGCGGTCAGATCCGGGCTTGAAGTTAAGTGGTTTCTTCGGGAACCGGAGTCAGTCGGTCGGCACGAACCGCATCATAACCAGAGAAGTGGCTACTGCGATCCTCGCCATCCCACACAAACACCCAGCCATGATTGCGCAGGTCCAGACCAGACACATCAACACGATGCAGCTTACCATCACGCTCGTGGGTGTAAGACTGCCCGAAGACGATGAGATTTCCTTGAGCATCTCGGGTTGCCATGTCGCACCTGGCAAACTTACGGGCCCGTTCGATAGCGACCAGGATGGTATAATCGTGGAAGCGAGTG
>Ga0214473_10012326_pt1 | contig 10037 bp, 13 predicted proteins | sample RVTome_7_FD_203509 | JGI IMG/M metagenome (GOLD analysis project Ga0214473, IMG submission 203509) | Soil microbial communities from uranium-contaminated site in the Upper Colorado River Basin, Wyoming, United States - RVT98D197 | ecosystem: Environmental > Terrestrial > Soil > Contaminated >... | reverse complement strand
CCAAGCCGGCGTAGTCCTCTCGGATTCCAACCCCGGCTTCCAGCCCTTCGGCTTCGCCGGCGGCCGCTACGACCGCGATACCAATCTCGTAAGGTTCGGGCGCGGGATTACGATCCGGAGACGGGGGGTCGTGTGCCTGCGGTGAGCGATCCGCCGACGCGCTCGACAAACATAAGCTCGGCCCGCAAGGGCACGCTGGCGCTCTGGTTCACAAGGCTCACTCCACCTTCGGTGTTTCCCATCCGAGAAAGATCCGTCCGGACACGATCACCACGTCGTAGACGGACACCCCCGACGACTCACCGAGACACTTGCCGCTCGTAAGGTCGATCTTCCAACCATGCATGGGGCAGATCACCTTCCCATCGCCGAGGATGCCGTCGACCAACGGACCGCCCCGGTGTGGACACTGATTGTCGGTAGCGAACACGCGACCGTCGCGTTGCCGAAAGACGGCAACGGTACGCCCAGCCAAGATGAACGGCCGTCCCTCACCGGGAGAAATAGATTCTACTGGGCCGATGTCGACGTAGGTTCTTTCGGCTTCATGGAAGCAGGCACGCTGAGGTGGAGCGGCGCGGTGCGATGCTGCGATCACCTCACCCCAACCGTCTCCTTGACGAGAAACAGGCAGATAACTGGCATCGTCCAGACTCATAGCTGTAGCTCCTCCTGCTGGCTCATTACGGGCGTGGGAGCGGCGAACTGGGCTTCGTATGCGGGTTCCGCCGCCTCACGCGCCCACGGATCTCGGTAGGCCGCCACCGCGGCTTCGATCTCGGCATCCCAAGGTCCTTCCAGATGGCCGGCAGCTGTTCCTTCTTCACGCCGAGCAGATCGATGCGCTGGCCACCGGTGATCTTGACCATCGGCACCTGATACTTGTCAGCGACATCGGCAATGCGCCGCGGTGGGGTGGGGTGTTTGCAATTCGCCGCGGCCGCGCTTCGCACCGCCTGGCTGCGGCGGTAGTGCACGATCTCCTGGCACATGCCTCACTGCACGATGTCCTGAAACTCATCAACTAGAAACCAGAGACCAGAAACCGTTATCTTATGCCCAGGGCGGTACTCAATTGCTGCCGCAGGCCGCCGAAGTTTCCGTTGGACATCAACAAAACGACGTCGCCCGGGCGGGCTTCCCTGACGAGGAGTGCGGCGATGGCATCGACGCTCTCCGGGACGCGAGCCTGGATGCCGCGGCTGACCAGATCGGCAACCAACTGCTCGGGCGAGAACAACTCCGAAGCAGTTACCGGATCGGTCTGCTTGTTAAACACGGTGCCGATGATGACCTGATCTGCGCCGCCAAATGCCTGCACATATTCCGACTGAAATATCTTGCGCCGGCTGGTGTTGGAGCGCGGTTCGAAGACGGCCCAGAGCCGGCGCTTGCCGTAGCGCAGACGCAAGGCCGCGATCACCCCCGCAACCGCCGTGGGATGATGGGCAAAATCGTCCACCAGGGTAATTCCGTTGAAGCTGCCGACCAGCTCCTGACGCCGTCCCACGCCACGGAAGCTGGCCAACCCAGGCAGGATCTCCGCAGTGCTCAAGCCGAGCTCCCGGCAAAGCGCGAACACACCGAGTGCATTGCGCGCGTTGATCGGTCCGGGCTGTGGAATGACGGCTGCGCATTCCATGACGCCGCGATGTACTACGTCGAAGGTAGTGACTTGACCGTCATCGCGCAGATTGGTGGCCCGCCATTGTGCGCCCTCCGCCAAGCCGAAGCTGGTGCGCCGGCCACGGATTTGGACGACCTCGACCGCATGGGGGAAATCGCAGGCAAAGACCATCGGAGCCGGCGAGGGCAGCAGATCCAGGAGACGTCTGAACGCTTGCTTGACGTGTTCCAGGTCGCGGTAAATGTCGGCGTGGTCGAACTCCACGGCGGTGAGCAGCAGGGCCTCGGGCCTATAGTGCAGGAACTTGGGCCCCTTATCGAAGAAAGCGGTGTCGTACTCATCCCCTTCGAGGACGAAGTCGGTGCCCTCCCCGAGGCGATAATTGCCGCCGAAATTCAACGCATCGCCGCCCACCATGAGGCTCGGGCTGCGGCCGGCGTGTTGGAGCACCCAGGCGAGCAGGGCCGTTGATGTCGTCTTGCCATGCGTGCCGGCAACCACGAGGGATCGCCTGCCGGCGAGGAACAACTCCGAGAGCGCCTGCGGAAGTGAAACGTAGGGCAGGCCGCTGGCGAGCAACGCTTCCACCTCGGGGTTGGTGCGGGAGACCTTGTTTCCCACGACGACAAGATCAGGCCGATCGGCGAGATTGCCGGGTCCAAAACCCTGCCGGATGATGACCCCGAGGCGCTCCAGGACCGTGCTCATTGGAGGATAGAAGTTGTCGTCCGATCCGGACACCTCGCAACCGCGCTCCTTCAACATGCCGGCTAGAGCCGACATGGCGACGCCGCAGATGGCGATCAGGTGGATCCGGCGTGCGGTGCCGCGGCGCACAGCCTCGGGCACTGCGTTCGCTTGGTGATCAATTTGAGTCATGCGTGTAAGGGTCAGGCCAATGCCTTGATGATCAAATCATGGATCAGCGGGCGGAAGTTCTTGATGAGATCGTTGTCTCGGTTGGGGTGCACCCGGTTGCTCAGCAAGATCACGTGGCGACCGTGTTCGAGGTCGAGCCAGACCGATGTGCCGGTAAAGCCCAGGTGGCCGACGGAGCGGGGCGAGAATCCCGTGCCGCTGCTCGAGCCCACGGCTGACGGTGTGTCCCACCCCAGACACCAGGTCGATCCGCGCGTCTGATCCCGAGTCCAGAACTCGCACAGGATCGAGGCGGGGATCATCTGGTTGCGGTCGTGGTAACAGTCCTTGAGCCGGCAGAGGATGTTGTCCAGATCCTTGGCGGGCGCAAAGAGCCCGGCATGACCGCTGACCCCGCCCATGGCGTAGGCGTTGTCGTCATGCACCTCTCCGCACAGCACCTTCTTGCGCCACGAGCAGCGTTCGGTGGGGGCGATCATCTCGGTTACCGGCTCGACCCGGCGGGTGCGCAGCAACGACAGGTCGACGAAACCGGTGGTCCGCAGGCCCCAAGGGCGAAAGATGCGTTCGTGGCAAAAGCGATCCAGCGTCATGCCGCTGATCTCTTCGATGACGGCCCCGAGCAGCATAAATCCCAGATCGCTGTACAGCGCGCGCGTGCCGGGCGGTGTCTCGAGCCGTTCCTGGTGCAGCACCTGATAGACGTGAGCCTTGGCGGCTTGGCTGGCCAGAAAATTGATCCTGCCGCCGCGACGTTCGATCTGCAGGATTTCCTTGTAGTAGGGGCGCCAGGCGGCGAGGCCGGAGCTGTGGCTGAGCAGATGACGGAAAGTGATGTGGGTCTTGCCGAAAACTCCGAAGTTGTGGAAGAAGCGCGTGACCCGATCGTCGAGCGCGATCTTTCTCTCCTTTACCAAGAGCATCATCGCGATGCTGGTGGCAAATGGTTTGGTGAGAGAGGACAGGTCGAAGATCGTATCCTCGTGCATGGGCGAAACCGTGGGTTCCAAGCTGCGATTGCCGAAGGCTCGATGATAGAAGACCCGTGTGCCCTCTCGCACGAGGAGGACCGCGCCGGGGAAAACCCGACGCCCTACGGCCCCTTCCATCTCGCGTTCGACTTCTTCGAAGCTCATTCCAATCAGCTTTCAGCAGTCAGCGTTCAGCTCTCAGCTCGGTGCCTGGTGCGTTCTCATTCCGCTAGCGGAGATTCCAGCAGAGTCAAACGCTCGCCGGCGAGGCGGGCGCGAATGCCCAGAGGCAGAGTCAGAGTTCCCAGACCGTGGCCGCTGGGCAGACCAAAGGCTACCGGGTAGGAGGCGAGCGAGAAAGCTTTGGCAACTACGTCGCGGACCGAAACCTGTTCGTCTGGCGTCGCCATGCAGCCGCTCATTTCGCCGAAGATGACGCCGGCAACGCCGTCCAGCGCGCCTGCCTGGCGCAGGTGCGTGAGCATGCGGTCAATGCGGTAGGGTTGCTCGTTGACGTCCTCGAGGAACAAGAGACAGCCACGGGCGTCCACGGCATAAGGAGTTCCGAGCGTGGCGACGAGAATCGAAAGGCAACCACCCACCAGGCGCCCCTCGGCCGTGCCGGGCTGGATCACTTCCTGGGCGGGCTCGTGCCAGCGGGTTCGGTCGCCAGTCAGCATGGACAGCAAGAGGTCGAGCGCTTCCGGGCGTTCTTGGAAGGCGGTAACCATAGGTCCGTGAAAGCTGACCTGACCGGCAAGCTTGACCAAATAGTTCAGGAGGAAGGTGATATCGCTGTGTCCCACAAAAATCTTCGGATTCTCTAAGATGATCGCTGGGTTTAGGAGTGGCAGCAGCCGGCCCGCTCCGTAACCGCCCCGGGCGGCGATGATCGCCTTCACCTGTGGATCCGCAAACATTTCGTGGAGATCGGCCACCCGCTGCGTGTCGGTGCCTGCCAGGTAACCGTCCTGCTGGTGCACCGCGGCGCCGAGTTGCACCCGAAACCCGGCCGCCTCCAGCAGGCGCACCCCCGTCTCGAGGCTAGTTTCGTCCACTGCGCCCGCCGGTGCCACCACCCCAATCACGTCACCCCGCCGCAACGGGGCAGGTTTACGAATCATATCTCCGGCTGAGCTGTCTACTCTTCCTACAACTGCATCGCAATGGCGCCATGGACCCCACGATCCGACGTGCGCGCCAAGCTATAGCAACAAAGAGCGCCTCAGCAATCATAAATCTCCCGATCAGTCAGCGGCTACAGTATCCCACAGTAGCGCGGCATTTACACGGGAAGGCATTCATCGCATTGACTGAATGCGACGCGGCGCGGTCTTATGGTAGAAAGAGGAAGGAGAGGGGCTATGACGCGACAGAGCCTGCACCCGATCGGCAGTGGACGAATGACGCTCGCGTTGGCGGTGGTCACGGCCGGCTTGTTTTGCGCTGTTCCGGCCCGCGGGCAGGATTGTGGCTTCCTGCTGGGCCTGTTTCAGCAAGGCCTGAGCACGACCGAGATTGCCCGCAGCACCGGTCTGGGGACGAATGAGGTAGAAGCTTGCCGGCGCGAACTCCGACGCCCCATTTTCGTAGGCCCGCAAGGGCCGCCGCCCTTAAACGCAGCCGGGCCGCCGCCGAAAAATGCACCAGGTCCGCCGCCGCTCGGTGCCGCGGGCCGGCCACCGTTGGGGGCAGCTGGACCGCCGCCCGTGGGGCACGACGTCAGGCGACTACCTTGAAGGCAGGGGTTGGGGAATAGGGGCTGGGGGCCGGAATCCGTGACCTAACCCCCGGCCCCTGACCCCTGAACCCCGTCATCCAAACATCCAGGCACGCTTGCGCGGCGCACCCGGGGCTCTAATTTCGCGGCTCGCCTTCTTGAGTGAATCATTGAACAACTCCAGCGCCACGCGTTGCTCTTCCTCGAAGGCTTTCAAATCATTGGGTCGTTCGGCCTTGATGCGTTCGAACTGTTCGCGCCACCGGGCGTGGAATTGGTGCACTGCCTGGCTAACAGAACCATATAAAGTGGTGGTAACCACATAGGACCCGTGGCAGGCAGGGCAGTAGAGCACTACGCCGCTGCGGAAGTACTTGAACGTGATGCTGTAGGTGCGGCCGCAACGAAAGCACTCGATCGGGATGTCCCAATCAGCCACACCAGAGCTGTCGTCAGTAGATGCGCTCTGGGCGGGACTGGGTTCAGGCGCCTTTGCGGCTGGTTGTACTTTCGCGGGCGGCGGTGCTGTTTTCACCGGCTGCGGCGGTTTTTCATCAATCGCCGGGGCGGCCGGCTTTGCCTCGGCTGCCGGTGCGGTTTGAGGCGCGGCTGCCGCAGAATCGGACGGTGGAGCCGGCTTGGTTGCCGCGGGAGCTGGATCCGGCTTGGCGGCAGCCGGAACCGGCGCAGCTACCGGCGCGTCGGCCTTCGGTTCCGCGCCGGCCGCGGGTTTCTCGGCAGCGCCCTTACGGAAACGTGACGGGACACCATTGTTGAAGCTCTTGTCCGGATGCAGTTGCTGGGCCCGTACCAGCAGAAGTTCTTCGCTCTCGGGGCTATTCGCATCAGCAATACAGCAGTCCACCGGACAGACCGCGGCACAGGCCTCGTGATCGAAGAAACCGACGCATTCGGTGCACTTCTCTCTGACAATGTAGAAAGTATCGGCGGTCGGGGCTGGATGTCTGGTCCCGTTCAGTTCCCACTCCACGCCACCCTGGTAGATCGCGGTGTTCGGACATTCCGCCTCGCACGCGCCGCAGTTGATACAATCGCTGGTAATGATGGTTGCCATTCGTTTGTCCCCGTGCCTTGCCTACTATGGCGGCACCTTACCAACGGGCAGAAGGCTTCGCAAATGAGGCTGAGGCGGTCTCCGGTTTCAGGTCTCCGGTTTTTGGCTACGCAACCAGAAACCATAAACTAGAAACCAGAGACCTGACATTACGGTGCGGGGGTTAGCACGTCGTAGCTGTACGTCGTGGTGCCGGACGGGTCCGTCTTGCTCTGCAGCTCCCCGTTGGCACTGTAAGTGTACGTGGCGGTGCCGTACGTGAGCAGTCGATCTTGATTATCGTAGCTGGCACTCACGGTAGCCGCGAGCTGATGGAGTCGCTGCTGCGCCGCCTGGTGGTGGTCGAGCCGGCGACGGTCGAGGCTGTGATTGCCGCTGATCCGGACGACGATTACGTGCTTGCCTGTGCGGTGGCTGGCCGCGCCCGCTACATCGTCTCCGGCGACCGCCACCTGCTCGACCTCAAACGCTACAAACGCATCGCCATCCTCACCCCGGCCGCGGCGCTGGCGGAGCTACCCCAGCCACCCTCTCGCCGCTGATGGACTCTCGGTACCTTCCTCGAACGCGAAAAACTCAAGCATCGCGGCGGTACGGGGGGAGCTGAGGGCGGATGCGTGCTGACGGGCTGCATTGTCCGAATTGACGCCACGTCCCCTTTCGCTCATCCCACCGATGACGGCAACCGCAATGCTCAGCGCCGCCAGTGCCACGATGGGCGCGGCCGGTAAGTCGCCCTCGATCACCGGCCGCGCTACGTACAGCAAGAGGATCACTGCGAGCGCTACCAGCCAGGTTAACGGGCTGTGAAGCAAGGCCGGCAAGGTGCCTACGGTTCTTACTCGCACGGAAGTCTCTCACGAGTTGCGCTTTTGAAACTTGCCAAGCAGGGTTAATATAGTGGCTGTGCCAGGAATGAGCCACCAACTCGTTACTAGAGTAGCCCAAACGAACTCACCAATGGGCTCGAAATCAACGGACACATGTCTGACCAGTGCCTGATGCAAGGCATAACCCAGCGAGATCCACGCAAAAGTACCGAAGACGATTGCAGTGGCCGGCCGCAGATTCGCCCAGAACGTGTCGGAATCGCTTCTCGCAAAACACAACACGGTCGAAAAGGCACCGATGAAGCAGAAGGTCAGATCCCACCACGATCCGACTAGACCACCAAGTAAACACCCTAGCAGGAAGAGGGTGAAGGTTCCCGTAAGCGAAACGACCAGAGCTTTGCGTAGCAAGGGTGGCATCGTCTCCGACCACGCGGCCAGTACTGTGCGCATCCGCTGCCCGTTCCGTGAGGCGTTGCTCAGTAGTTCTGCGGCGGAACGAGCAAACATACTGAGTAACAGGCTATATGGCAGGATGTGTGCGCCCGGTCACGGAACTCGTCCGTCGCTGGGTTTGGCTCCGAGGGGCATTGGTCCTGCCCGTTGCGCACGAAGGTATTGTCACAGTCCTGCAAGCACTGCCTGATGCAGCGGTACGGCCCTTCGTAGTCGTTGTCCCTGGACTGGTCGGGATCCGGCGGCTTCGGAAACCAGTTGCACCATGCCGCCGCCGTCTGGCAGTAGTAGCCGCCACCCGACTCCAGGCACCGCTGCGCGTAATATGAACAGTCATTGGTTCCATAGAGACCAAGGGGATCAACTCGGTTCACGGGATCGGTCAGAACGTACCCGTAGAGGTTCGTGTCACCCCCGCCAAAGCGGATGGGGTCCTTGGCGCTCCACCTGCCCGTCTGAGCATCGTAGTCGCGTGCCCCAAAGCGCACGAGCTTGGTGTCACGGTCGTACAGCCCACCAGCGAATGCAAACGGCTGGAAGCCAGGATTGGTCTCAAGGATAACGTTCCCGAACTCGTCGTAATCCACACGCTGAGCGATTGCGCCATCCCCCGTATTCACGACCAAACGCGGGCTGCCGAGGTGGTCGGAGATGAGGCGGTAGATAATGCCGCCTTTGATCATGTAGTCTGGAACGTTGGATTTTTCACCATACACGAAGCGACTGACAACAGCGTTCGACCCATCCAACTCCGCGACAATCCGCAATTGGCCATCGTACAGGAAGCCTTGCACGACGGTGCCATTGACCTTCTTCCCTATCCGGCCGGGCTAATCTTTGGCACGGATTCCAGCATGTCGAAGAGCTTCCTTCTCATTTCACCATCAGTTACGTATAGCAGTGGCTCCGGTCGCCGGCGCTCGAATAATTCCTCGACCCCTCCGATGCTGATCAATGAGTAGCTTGGATAACCTAATCCACCTTGCTTGATTCTTTGCTCCGTGATTGGATGCCACCGTTTAGTGCCTACCTTGTCGAACAGAATCTTCTCTTCCGGCGCCTCGCATCGCGCCACAATTCTCGCCTTGTGGAATGTGTAAAGGGTGATGTCTACAGAGACGCAATTTCGCTCACACTGCGCCGCATCAATCCAGCGCGGAAGCCGCGAGTCAGGAGCCAGCGCAAAGTTGGATTCAATAAAACCATATCGCGGATCACATCCCCATACGCACACAAGTGCACTAGCCGCCCACAGCATTAGCCGGGCGTAGTTGAAGCACGACCGGCCGCCAATCACTTCGTACAAAACCCGCTCGCTGTGCACGTTCCTCTGCCTACATTATCGGTGATGCACTCTACAACCTTCGCATTGCACCATTGACAAGCTGATGAAGGTACTCCAAACCAGGAAGAATAATTGCAGCCGAATTGTTCATAGCACCAATCGTGCGCCACGCAACACTGCTTTGTACAGGGATTGCCGTTGAAGACGCCGGCGATGGAAGAGCACACGTAATCCTGCTCCTCGAAGCCAGGAAACGTATTGCCATTGCGGTCCGGTGGACGCGGCACAAGAACGTATAAGCCGACGGGATCAATTCGATTGATTGGATCAGTCCCGACATATTCGTATAGATTTGATCCACTGCCCTCGAATTGGACGGGATCCTTTGCGGTCCACCTGCCTGTCTGGGCGTCGTAGTCCCGTGCCCCGAAGCGAACCAGCTTCGTGTCGCGGTCGTAGAGCCCTCCAGCAAAGCCAAAAGGATGGAACCCCGGGTTCGTATCGAGCAGCACGTTGCCGAATTCATCCAAGTCCATCCGCTGCACGATTTCACCGGTGACCGAGTTCAGGACGAGCCGCGGACTGCCGAGGTGATCCGAGAAGAGTCGGTACACGCCGCCGTCTCGCACCATGTAGTCTGGAACGTTTGGCTTCTCGCCGTAGACAAAGCGGCTGACGATATTACTCAAGCCATCCAGTTCTGCGACGATTCGCGATTGATCATCGTACAAAAAGCCCTGCACCAGCGTCCCATTGACCTTTTTCCCGATGCGGCGGTTCTCGCCGTCAATAACGTACTGGATCTGCGTTGCATCGGGCAGCGTGGCCGCAGTGAGGTTCCCGAGCACGTCGTAGGTGTACGTGGTTGTGCCGCTCACGTCAGTTCTGGTAAGCAATTCACCGTTGGCTGTGTGCGCGTAAGTGACCGTGCCGTACGTAAGGAGGCGATCCTGGTCATCATACGTCGCAGAGATCGTGCCCGCTGACGTGAAGCCACCGACGCGATTGCTGTTTGTGTCGTAGGCGTACTGCGCTGTCGCGATGCCATCGGTCATGACGTCGGTGAGCCGTCCGGCCAGATCATAGTTGTAGGCGTAGGTGTGACTGGTGCCTTGGACAGTTTCGGTCTTCTCGGTGATCCGACCGAGCGCATCGCGGGTGTACTGGACATCGAACACCGGTGAGCCGTCTACG
>Ga0214473_10012324_pt1 | contig 10038 bp, 9 predicted proteins | sample RVTome_7_FD_203509 | JGI IMG/M metagenome (GOLD analysis project Ga0214473, IMG submission 203509) | Soil microbial communities from uranium-contaminated site in the Upper Colorado River Basin, Wyoming, United States - RVT98D197 | ecosystem: Environmental > Terrestrial > Soil > Contaminated >... | reverse complement strand
GTCGAAGGATGTGGCGAGAGGCCGAATGTTCAAGACCGGTCAGTCCACGCGCTTCGACACCTTCGGCAGCGCGTGGAAGAGAGGGCAATGACCTTCGTGGAGACAGACCCCAGGGCGCTCGTCCGGGTCCGCACGCGTGGTCATTGGCCGTGCATACGCGGGCCGGAGATGGCCTTCCAACCGCAATGGCGGCTGGGCATGGGTGACTGGCATCTGGCAACTAGAAACGGGTAACTGACCACTTGGATATGAACCCCATGGAGTCCCAACCATGAGCCGGACGGCGGCTTACGCGATGCTGACCGGCACGATTGTCTTCTGGGGGGCGTCCTTCGTCGCCACCAAGCTGTTGTTGCGCGAGCTCTCGCCCGCTCTCCTGGTTACGACTCGCTTCGCCATCGGCACCGGATTGCTGGGTGTGACCCTGCTCGGCCGCAAGTCTTTCCGGGGCCTGCGTCGCGAAGAGATCGCCCCCGCCGCCCTGCTCGGTTTCCTGGGGATCACCCTTCACCAGTGGCTGCAGGCGACCGGCCTGCGGACTACCGCCGCTTCGGTGAGTTCCTGGATCGTCGCCACGACTCCGATCTTTGTGGCGATCCTCGGTTGGCTGGTGCTGCGCGAACGACTCGGAGGCTTGCGGCTGGTCGGCATCTTGATCGCGGCCGCGGGCATGGCGGTGATCGTAAGCCGGGGCGACGTGGCCGGCCTCATCGGCGGGCGAGCGTGGCTTCCAGGCGACGGCCTCATCCTTCTCAGCGCCGTCAACTGGGCAGTCTTCACGGTTTTCAGCAAACGACTGGTCGATCGCCGGCCGGCGGACGGCCCGTCGCGGGACCGGTCCGTGGTGTTGATGTTCTACGTTCTGGCATTCGGCCTCCTCTATTGTCTGCTCTGGCTGGCGGTCGAGGGGACCGCTTACTCTACCTGGCCCCTCTCGTCCCAGGGCTGGTGGTCGCTGGCGATTCTGGGCGTCGGCTGCTCCGGGTTGTCCTACCTGTTTTGGTACGCGGCCCTCGAAGTGATCGACGCCACCCAGGTAGGCGCTTTTCTATACCTCGAGCCGGTCGTGACCTCGCTGGTGGCTTTCCCGGTGCTGGGCGAGCCGATCTCGGGTTCGCTTCTGGCAGGCGGTGCGGCCATTCTGCTTGGGCTGTGGGCGGTCAACCGAGCCTAGTCTCGGAGCAAAGGCTGAGGTAGAACAGGGTCATGCCTTCTCCTGGTGTGATGCCTCACACTCATCCGCACGGGTCGACCGATGTGGACGAGCCCGCCGACATCGGCGTGGCCTTCTTCCTCAATCTGGCGTTCACGCTCGTCGAGGCGGCCGGGGGTCTTTGGACCAACAGCCTGGCGATCCTTTCCGACTCGCTCCACGACCTGGGGGACAGCCTGTCGTTCGGCCTGTCGTGGTTCCTGGCCCGTAAGGCGCGCCAGGGCCGCGATGACCGGTTCTCCTACGGCTATCGCCGCCTTTCGCTGCTCGGTGCTCTTACGACCGCCGTCGTCCTCCTCGTCGGCTCGCTTCTGATTCTGGCGCAGGCCATCCCGAGGTTGATTCGCCCGGAACACAGCAACGCCCAAGGGATGATCGTCCTGGCCCTGCTGGGCCTGGCGGTCAACGGGGCGGCGGCCTGGAGGCTCCAACGCGGGCGATCACTGCAGAGCAAGGCGATGCGCTGGCACATGGTCGAGGACGTTCTGAGTTGGGCAGCGGTCCTGCTGGTCGGCCTCACCTTGCTCGTCGCCGACGTTCACATTCTGGATCCGCTGCTTTCGCTCGCGATCACCGCCTATGTGCTGTACGGGGTGATTCGCAATCTGCGGCGCACGATGGTCGTCTTTCTCCAGGCGGCGCCCGATGAGCTCAACCTGCAGGCGCTGGATCGCGGCCTGGCGTCGATCCCCGGTGTGTTATCGACTCACCACACGCACCTCTGGTCGTTGGACGGCGTCCACCACGTGCTGACGACGCACCTCGTCGTCGGACGGATGGCGCGGAAGAACGACATCGTGGAGATCAAACGCCAGGCCCTGCATCTCCTGGCCCCCATCGCCCCCGAGCACACCACGCTGGAAGTCGAGTACGAAGACGAAGACTGCCGGATGAGGATGTAGCAGCCGCCGGCTGCCAGCCGCCAGCCCCCAGCCCCAGCTACCACCGTTCGTGCCGCAAGCACCCCGTTCGGGCCGCGAGCCCCAAAGTACGTTGGAAGGAGTCTGGCCTGCCGGGGCGCACCCGTTTCGGTGCACCGGGGCGGTGAGAAGGCCGGCGGCACGCCGGTGCGAGACGGCAGCCACCCAGCTGCCAGCCACCAGCCATCGGCCGTCAGCCGTCAGCTATCAAAGCCTGTGGTCGGAGGTCGGCGGCTAACCCAGCCCTGTCATTGCGAGGAGCCGCGACCCTTCGACAAGCTCGGGGCGAGCGGCGACGATCGCGACCGCGTAGCATCCTGTAAGGAAGCAATCTCACACCCCGTGGCGGTAGGCTGGCTTCGACTGTCGAACCGGGCTTGCGTCCGAGGGGTGAGATTGCCACGCTGGGCAGGAAAGCCGAAACCAGGTTTGCAGCGCAAACCTGGTTTCGCATCTGCGCCTTGTCTCGCGTGTCTTGTCTCGCGCCGCCTGCTATCGCTTGTCGCTTCCTAGCGGTCATCCCTCAGCTAGCCCCACGGCCAGAGGCCCGTCCACCAGGCGATGGCCACGCCGAGGATGACGAGGACGACCAGAACGGCGGCGGCGAGGGGCAACACCAGGCGGCCAGGAAGTAGACGAACGCGCGTGGCCGGGCCGGCGGGGACGCCCAACAGGACCAGGGTGATGTTGTCGTGGCCGCCGCGGGCGCGCGCCAGCACGACGAGAGACTCGACGGCCTCGCGGGCCGGGCCGCGCCGCAGAGCTTCGGCGATCTCGTCCGACTCCACCAGGTCGGTCAACCCGTCGGTGCAGAGCAGAATCTCGTCCCCGGCCGACAGGCGCATTCCCTGTCGGGCCAGGGCGCGCACGTCGTCATCGCCCGGCGCCCATTGCAGCCGCAAATCAGGATCGACGTCCAGGCTGCCGCCCAAGTAGCGCCGAAGGATGTGGGAGTTGGGATGGCCCCGCGCCTCCGCCGGCGAGATGACGCGATGGTCCAGGGCTTCCTGCACCCAGGTGTGATCGATTGTTAGTTGGCGCAGCCGTCCCTGGCGCAGCATGTAGATGCGGCTGTCGCCGACGCTGGCGGTGTAGAGGTGGGTTCCGATCACCCAGGCGACGGCGACGGTCGACCCCATGCCCTGGCGCTCTTCGGATTCCTGAGCGGCCTGCGAGACCGCCCGGCCGGCCGACACCACCGCGGATCGAAGCTGCTGGACAGGCTGCGCGCCGCTGGCGGCGGCGAGCGACTTGACGACGTTGTCGACGGTTATCCGCGAGGCGATTTCGCCGGCCTGGTGACCGCCGATGCCATCGGCCACCACCGCCACAACGCTGGGGACGCCCGCCGCCTCCAACCGATAGGCCGTCGTCGAGTAGGAGTCCTCGTTGTTCTTGCCGGTTTCACCGGCATGGGATTGGGTGACGACCAGCACATGCGGTTGATCCGTAGGGATCATCCCGCGGCCCTCCTTTGAGCTCTTGGGGTACGCCGCGGGATCATTTGGAGGTCTCCGGCGTCGAAGAGGATCTGGGATGGAAGCGAACTACCGGAAGGCGCGCCGGCGTCGTCATCCGGAATCGGATCGCCGAGCGGCCGAAATGGACGAGGTCGTTGTGCTGGAGGGTCCGGCCCTGGTCGTCAACCTGTTCTCCGTTCACCCAGGTGCCGGAGACCGAGTTCTGATCGCGCACGACGCAGTTTCCGCCGGCGCGGCGGACCAGCCGGGCGTGGAGCGGCGAAACCGAAGGGTCGTCCAGGAGAAGGCCGCAGAGCGAAGGATCGGTGCCGATCAGGAGATCGGACCCATCCCACGCGAAGGCCGACGACTCGCTGCCGTCGTCCCGCACCGGGATTAACAGGGCCTCCGGCGGCAGGTCGCGCGGCCGCGCGCCGAGGCGTGCCCGCTGAAGCGGGCGGAGGATTGAGGGGCCGCCTTCGAGAGTTGACTCCCGGCCCAGCGCAACCCAGGCGTTGACCAGGCCGACGAACGCGAGGGCGATAAGAAAGGAGGCGGTCAGCGGCAGGGCGGCAGGGCGCAGGGCTCCCCAACCCTGCGGACCGGGAATCACCTCGACCTCGATCATGACCGCCTCGGTCGTCGCCTGCAGACCTTGCCGGTCGACGATGGTGGCCTGCACCCGGTGGCGGCCGGTTTCCAGCAGGCCCGACAAGTCCCATGTGAGGCGGTCGAACGGCGGTTCATTCAGGGTCTCGACCGCCTGGCCGTCCACCAGGAGTTGGGCCTCGGTCAGGGGGCGCGAGTGCCCGTCGGGAAATGTAAGGAGGAGGGGAAGGACCTGGGTGGTCGGCGGGATGTCCGTCAATGGGACGTTGGGGTTGTCGGTCTTGCGGACGATCCGGGACGGCGGTTGAACGAAGGCGACCTCCGGAGGCTGAATGCGAACATCGAAGGTTGCCGGCTCCGACTGGCCGACCAGGTCGTCGGCCTGGAGAAGGACCTCGACCGCGTGCGTCCCGGTGGTCTGCACCATGGAGTCGTACACGACCTCGTAGCGCGTCCGCCGGCTGACTAGAAAGTCAACCAGGTCATCCAATCCCCGGGTCGAGTCGAAGACAGTGAAGGTGCCACCGCTGGCGATGACGGCTTCTCGCAATCGGACGGCTTCCAGCACCAAGGACTGTTCGGGGGTCCCGACCATCACGGCGTGCAGGACGATCCCCAGGTCTTCCGCGGCGGCGACGGCGTTGGCCAAGTCCTGTTCGACCGGCTGATCGACCAGGGTGGTCAGGAACACCAGGTGACTTTCCATCCCAGGCGCGGCCGCCGGCGTGGAGGCGTAGTCCAGCGCGCCGATCAGCAGGCCGTAGCCCGTCGGCGAGGAAAAAGACGGTTCCGCCGAAAAGAGGATGTCGGACAGGCCGGTGTGGCCGGTCAGGTGGGAGGCCAGGGCGCCCTCGGGCACCACCAGGCTGACGTCGTCGGGCTGCGTACCGCCCGTGGCGCCGTCCCATGCGGCGATGAGGGCCTCACGCAGGACTTCGTAACGCGTTCTCCCCAGCGGGTCTCTCCGGCGCATGGGGGCGACGGCATTGACGGCGTAGACGACGCGGACGCCGATGTCGGTCTCGCGCAGCTCGAAGCTCGGGACCGGAATCCCGTCCTCGAGAATCTGAAAACTCGTCGGCGGCAGGGCAGGCACCCGAAGGCCTTGCGCATCGTCGACCGAAACGAAGAAACGGATCTGGGGGAAGGCCTCGGCCGCAGGAGCCGTCGCGGTGACGACGGCGGAAGCCTGGGCCCCGGCCGGGCCGGGAAGCAGACCGGAGGCGAGGAGGCACAGCCCCAGGCCCAACCAACCCAGCCTGGTCGGACGCATGCGGCCATTCTAGCACGCAGGCAGAGGCGGCTACGGCCCGCCTGGTTTGCAGTTGGCTTACAAACCGACCTCAAACTGTCCGTTTCTTTTTATGATGGGACTGACCGAAGGGCGGATTGAAGCCCAGGGTGGACGACAAAGATGGCAACTTCATTTGAAATCATCCTGCCTGCGGAAACGCTCGATCCTCCCCTTACCCCCGCCGAGCGCCTGCTTCGCGGCGCCCTGATCCTCGGGTTCCTGGGGGTCGTCGCCACCGAAGCCTGGCTGCTCTGGCAGGTGTGGGGATTGATCGGCTGACCGCCTGACCGGTACGTTTCCTGCAATGTGGCCACAGAGGCCCCTGATCATCCTCCAGGTGCCTCTTAAGCCTCCCTCCGGCAGACCCTCCCGCGACTCCCCGCCAGCGGGAGGGTCGTCGTTAACCGGGCAATGATCGCCCTCACAGGCGAATCCATCTGATGAGGTAGGGGCGGCTCGCGAGCCGCCCCTACACTTGACGCCATGGAAACGGCAGGGGCGTTCAATTGAACGCCCCTGCCTATCCACGCCGGAGAGTAAAGCCTATCGTGTGGCGCGCCTAGCTCGGCGCGGGCACGGGAACCACCTCGACCGGGGGCTTGGCCATTAGACGGCGGTAGGTCAGCGTCCAGGTGCCGCTGACGTACGTCTGCAGAATCCCATTCAGCAGGAGCATGACCGGGAGGTACACCAAGCCGCAACCGATGGCCACGAACGTGCCGGTCTGGACAGCCTGCTCGCCGCCGACGGAGTAGGCCAGGATCGCCGGCAAGGCGATCGCGATCAGAGGGGCGGCGATGATCAAGCCGACGACGGCCCCGCCGACCACCAGGATCAGGCCCATGACAATCACCGACCCTAGATTCGCGCGGAACACTTCCCAGGCCCGCCGGAAGGAAGCCAGGACGGGGTTCTTTTCCACCACGATGCTGTTCTGGACGAAGGTTATATAGATGTTGGCGGCGAAGGCCAGGGGGATAGCCAGACAGGCCAGTGGCAGGAGACAGATGACCCCCAAGCCCAAAGTCAAGCCGGCGAAGAGGGCCGCCGGGACGGCAATGACCATGGCGAGCACGATGGCGACGACGATTACGATCGCCAGGGCCCCCAACAGCCGCCAGAAGCTCGGCAGCCCCAGCCGCCAGGCCTCGGCAAGCGTGACCGACCCCGTTTCGTCTGCGTGGGCGAAGCCTGCGATCAAGCCAGCCTGGCCCAGGATGCCCAGGACGAACAGCACCACCACCAGGACCAACGCGATCAAGATAATGGCGACGGTCGCCAGGACCAGCGTCTCCTCGGGAATGCCGCTGAAGAAACGTTCCAGGCCGGGCCACTCATCGCCGGAGAACTGGTAGCTGCTTCCCTGGTACGAACTGCTGCCGCCTCCACCGCCGCCGCCCCCGGTGCAGGCCGCCAGGATTCCCAGGACCCACAGCCCCTTGTTCTTCCATGTGATCTCCCAGGCGCGCCTCAGAACCTCACCGATATCCATGATGTCTCCTTTCGATGGATTGTCGCGCGGAAACCAGGCTTCTTAGCTACCAGCTGCCGGAATTCCAGCTGGCAGTCACCAGCTACCAGTTCCCAGTTTCCAGTCCCAGTTCCCAGTCGAGATCGCCGGCTCCGGTTGTTGGGTCCTTAGTCTTGCCGCCGGGTCCCTGCCCGGCGCCTGCCGCTTCCAAGCGCTTGCCGCCGAAGGCGCTGGTGGCTGCTGCTATTCCCATTCGATCGTCGCCGGGGGCTTGCTGGTGATGTCATAGACCACCCGGTTGACTCCGGGGACCTCATTCACGATGCGATGGCTAATCCGCGCCAGGACTTCGTGTGGCAGGCGGGTCCAGTCGGCCGTCATGAAGTCGTCGGTGGAGACGGCCCGAACGGCCACGGTCTCGGCGTAGGTGCGCTGGTCGCCCATCACCCCGACCGATCGAACAGGCAGCAACACCGCGAAGGCTTGCGCCGCTACGTCCGCTCGATCGCCCCCGTTCGAGCCGAGGGCTGCGGCACGCCCGGCGACCTCCAGGTAGCCGTTGCGCGCCAGCTCCTCGGTGACGATGGCGTCGGCGGCCCGCAACCGTTCCAAGCGCTCCAGCGATATCTCGCCCAGGCAGCGCACGGCCAGACCTGGCCCTGGAAACGGCTGACGTCCGATGACCCGGTCGGGGAGGCCCAGGCTGCGCCCCACGAGGCGGACCTCGTCCTTGAACAAGTACCGCAGCGGCTCGACCAGCTCGAAGGTCATGTCGGCCGGCAGCCCGGCTACGTTGTGATGGGTCTTGATGCGGGCTGCCTGCCGACGCTCGGGAGCGCTCGACTCGACCACGTCGGGATAGATCGTTCCTTGGACCAGGAAACGAGGTTCGCCGGCGCGGCGGGCCTGCGCCTCAAAGACCCGGATGAACTTCTCCCCGACGGCCCGCCGCTTGGCCTCCGGATCGGTCAAGCCGCTGAGGGCCTCGAGGAACGTCTCGTGGGCATTGACGGCCAGCAGTCGTGCGCCGATATCACGGCCGAACGTGTCGGCTACCGCCTCGGCTTCGCCTCGGCGCAACAACCCCGTATCGACGAAGACACAGGTCAACTGCCCCCCGACCGCCCGATGGACGAGGGCGGCGGCCACCGCTGAATCGACTCCGCCGCTGACGCCGGCCAGCACGGCTTCGGCCCCGACCTGTCGTCGGATGCTGTCGACCGAGGTCTCCACGATGGCGGCCGGAGTCCACTCAGGTCGGGCGAGGCATACCTCGCGGGCGAAGGCGCTCAGCCAGGCGGCTCCGTCCGGCGTGTGGCGCACTTCCGGATGGAATTGGAGCCCGTAGCGACGTCGCCGGCGATCGACCATGGCGGCCACGGGGGAGTTGTCCGAGCGAGCCAGGGGCTCGAAGCCGGGTGGCACGGATTCGATCCTGTCCCCATGCGACATCCACACGGCGTGGCGGCCGGCGGGCAGGACGGGATCGGATAGGGGGACATCGATCTCGGCCGGGCCGTACTCGCGCGCCGCCGAGGGAGCGACCCGGCCGCCCAGCGAGTGCGTGAGGGCCTGCATGCCGTAGCAAATCCCCAGGATCGGCAGGCCGGACTCCAGCACGTAGCCGGGAAGCTGAGGCGCGCCGTCTTCGTAGACCGACGCCGGACCCCCGGACAGGATGAAGCCTTTGGGCGACAGCCGCATGACATCGGCGGCCGGCGCGTCCCAGGGAAACAACTCGCAGTACACCTGGGCTTCCCGCACCCTGCGTGCGATCAGCTGCGAGTACTGCGAGCCGAAGTCCAGAATGGCGAGGGCATCCACCTCATCCGTCCGCGAACACGATCTTCCCGTCGTTCATGTTGGTGATGACCGCCAGGGCCTCGATGGGCACATCGAGTTCGGCCAGGAGTTCGCGGCCGCCCTCGAAGGTCTTCTCCACCAGGGCGCCGATGCCGACGACGGCCGCTCCGGCCGCCCGTGCCAGACGGGCCAGACCGAGGATCGTCTGGCCCGTGGCCAGGAAGTCATCGATGATGAGGACCCGTTCGCCGCGCCCCAGGTACTCCGGTGAGACGATGAGCTCGACCGTTCGGCCTTTGGTGTGGGAGGGTGCCAGCGTGAGGAAGATCTGGTCGGGCATCGTGATCGGTTTCGACTTGCGCGCGTAGACGACGGGCAACCCGAGATGCGCCGCGGTGGTGAGCGCCGGCGCGATCCCGGAGATCTCGGCCGTCAGCACTTTGGTCGCGCCGACCCGGGCGAAGCGTTGGGCCAGGGCGCGGCCGCATGCGTCCATCAACCGCGGATCGACCTGATGGTTGATGAATCCGTCGACCTTGAGGATCCCGCTGCCGAGGTTCTTCCCATCGGTCAGGATGCGGAGCTTGAGCTCATCCATGGCTTGCGACTCGCGGGGAGGATGATTGATTGTACATCGGACAGGTCAGCGCGGAAGCGACAAGCACAGGCAAGCGCCAGGCGCCTTCGGCGACAAGCGCTGGAAGCGACGAGCCCCCGGGCGGGCGCGAGCTCGTGGGGCGCACCCGTTTCGGCCGTCTCGCCTCGGCGGACCCGGGCTCTCGCTCCGCCTGCACTTGCGCTGCGCTTGGTGCGGTGCAGGCGAACGGGGTGCACCGAGGCGGTGAACGGCCGGCGATAAGACCCAAGACCCAAGACCCCTAAGCCAGAAGTCATCGGCAGCGTCATTGCGAGCCCCTAAGCGAAGCGGAGGGGCGTGGCACTCTCCTCCCTGCGGCATGAGGGCCGCCTCGCAATGACATCGTCGCTGGGAGCTGGTGGCTGGTGGCTGGCGGCTGGAAGCTAGAAGCTGGAAGCTGGCATCCCCTCTCCCCCTCCCGGGGGAATCCTCGATTGGGGGTTTCTCCTGGCTTGACATAGAACGGATGTTCCGCTAGAATGACCCCGAATGCCCAGGAGGCCGGGATGCCGAAAGGCAAGCTGTCCGAGCGTCAGAAGCGCATGCTCGATTTCATCCAGAAGTTCAGCCACCAATCGGGGTACCCGCCATCGATCCGCGAGATCGGCGAAGCCGTGGATATCTCCTCGAC
>Ga0214473_10012322_pt1 | contig 10038 bp, 8 predicted proteins | sample RVTome_7_FD_203509 | JGI IMG/M metagenome (GOLD analysis project Ga0214473, IMG submission 203509) | Soil microbial communities from uranium-contaminated site in the Upper Colorado River Basin, Wyoming, United States - RVT98D197 | ecosystem: Environmental > Terrestrial > Soil > Contaminated >... | reverse complement strand
TAAGGACGGGGCTTTCAGGATACTGGGGAGCTCGCTTGACAGCGCTCCGCTCTCCGAATCAAGCAACCGCTTGCCGTACACGATCGCGCTGAACCGGTCCTGAACCCCCAGCTTGGAATACAGAGCTCGGATGTGCCAACGAACTGTTTCGTGAGTGATATAGAGACGATCCGCAATGGCTCGATTGCTCAACCCGCTGGCTATGAGCCGTAAGACCTCTTTTTCGCGCGACGTCAACTCCTGCAGCAACTGTTTCAGGATCATCTTTTTCATCACCTGCGTGATCGTGGTCCGGTCCGCCCACACCTGTCCGGCAGCGATCGCTCGAACCGCCCTGCGCAGGGTCGGACTCGGAATATCGTGGGGCAAGTAGCCCATGCAGCCCATGGAAAGGAATCTCTCCACCAGATGCGGACTCTTGCGGGTTCCCAACACCAATACCAGGACAGCTCCTCCCACCCCCACCGAGGCGCTGAATTCTTTGGCATCGACCTGGTCCAGCGATTCCTGACTAACCACGAGCACGCACGGAGCCATTCTGTGACATTCCGCCAACAGTTCGCCCACTGTGCCAGAGCACTGCGACAGTTCCAGACCCGGGGAACAGCGAGTGAACGCGTGCCACTTGCAAAACTTGGAACGCTCGATCACCACACGCGTCGAGCCAAGCCGAAAACTCGATTCACCGGACAGCTTCTCGCGATGCATCCCAAGCTCCTGGTCGGCCTGCTGGGCTCCGACCGCTTACCCAGGGAGGGCATTACACCAACGTCGGGCAATTAATGGACTTGATGGTCTTTAGGCGGGCACCCCTCCACACATCACACTCCAGCAGTGCCCTTCCCGTACTCCGAAACTGCTAAACGGCCCTCCGGGCGGGACCGTCACCACCTTCGGAGAGTAGGCTTTGCTCATTGCAAACAGTGAAGCGGGTCTCAAAATCCCCACTCCGCATAAACTCCACGCGAACAACGGTTCCTCGCACCCGCATGCGCAGTGACCGAACTCCCCCAGGGAAACGCGGCAGCGAGATTTCCAGACTGATTGTTGCGCCTTCGCCGGGACACGCGTGAGCGAGGACAAATTCGCCATCCGTACCAAGATCACGGGTGATGCCCTCCTGCAAATAACCGCCGTGAGTATCGTCCCAGTAGAGGACCACCGGCGCCTGTAAAGGGTACCGCTTCGATCCCCGTCGCTCCAAAGAGGCAGCCGTATACGGGGATTCCTTCGCTCCGCGATAACGTACTCGTGTGAAGCACGACAGGCAAGATGAAGGGTGTCATGGCCGTCACAGGACATGCAGCCAACAGGACGAATGCGATGTCCCAGATAGTACAAATGTACCTACCTTTAACGTGGGGCACTTGAGAAGAGCGTACATGGGCATCTTGCCACCGTCCCTTGACAAACGTCCCATGGCCATGATTAGCTTTCGCCTACCTTTGGGCACCTAGTTGCGCAAGGTTAGACATGATGGCCCCAGCCCTGACCAACCCGAAACGGTTGCGTCTCTTCCTAGCTGAAGCGACGGCGGTCAATTGCGAGCTCATGGATCATGCCCTGCGCCACGAACTCCAGCGGAAAAACCTATTCATTACGGCGTGCGCCCTCCCGTCCAACGAAGTATTGCAGCTCCTGAAAGGCCATGCGGCGGACGTCGCATTAATCAGCGCAAACTTGGCGGATGGGCCGCTAATGGGATTCACCGTGCTGCGGCACCTTCGCATCCTGTGTCCCAGCACCAACGTCATAATGCTGGTGGACCAGCCGACCCGAAAGATAGTGGTCGAAACATTTCGCTACGGGGCGCACGGAATATTCCAGCGAAACGCATCATTCAGCGCGTTATGCCGGTGTATCCGCGCAGTGGCCGCAGGGCAAGTCTGGGCCAGTAGTCAGGAATTGCGATACTTGCTCGAAGCTTTAGCGGTAGCCGTACCCGCACGCACGGCTGCCGCCAGTGGTACGTCGATCCTCTCCCAGCGCGAAGAGATGATCGTGGAACTGCTGATCCAAGGCTTGACAAACCGGGAGATCGGCGACTCCCTGGACCTGAGTGAACACACGGTCCGGAACTATGTCTGCCGAATCTATGACAAACTGGGCGTTTCAAACCGAGTCGAGCTCACCGCCTATAGGCTTCGCAGCCAACATGCGGAAGACAAACGACAGGCGAGCCCGGCCGTGATCTAAGTTCTTTTCCCTCGACGCGTGGTGGCAGCACTTCAGAAGGACACGGGAGTCCGGAGACCGTGGTGCGTTGGCACAGATCGGGGTTCGCGCTGTATTGGCGTGTGATTTCCAAGGCCCGCCAGCTGGTTGGCAGAAGAAGGATTTCGAAGGAAATTCGCGAACTCTTCTTTCGGATGGTGGCCGAGAATCCGACCTGGGGCGCACCGCGACAACAACCTATAAGTGGTGTGTGGTCCGCGCACCCAATGTCTTGTCCTTCCTGAGTCACCGCGCGTCTCTGAGCGCCGGAAGGGAATTGTCCATCACCCCGAGTTCTGGCCCGATCTCACCGGCGACAAACGCGATGCGTGGTGTCTAGAGGAGAGCTTGGGTGTACGGGTGCAGCGGGGATTCCATAGCTCGTCCGGCATCAGCTTCTTCGACGATCTTGCTCAGATCTATGACGGCGATACGATCTGCGATTCGTTCCACCGCGCCAAGATCGTGGGAGATGCGCAGCAGGCGATGCCTTTCTTCCGTTGCAGCTCGAGGAGGATGTTCAGAATCTGCGCACGAACGGAGACGTCGAGGGCCGAGGCTGGTTCGTCCGCCTGTGGGTTCCATGGCGAACTCGCCTCATTTCGACCTGCCCCGCTTGGCCCAGGCCACCCGCCGGCCCGCCCGTGCCTTGCAACATTAACCGGGTCTGCTCGGCGCCTTCCTCTCTCATCGCCCTCTTTTTTCGCCCTCAAAATAAGACATTACTTATGCAGGAATCAATAATGCCGCGGGCTAAGAGGCTAGCGAAGAGTCTGGTGGCTCGGTCGGCGCGTGCGAATGCAACATCCGGTGATTGTAATACATCACGAGGTGCACCCTGTTTGACACACCGAGCTGATCAAAAATTCGAAACAGGTAATTCCTGACAGTATGCGTGCTTAAGCCGAGCCGCTGGGCAATTTCGCGGTTCGTAAGCCCATCCGCAACCAAGGCTATGACCTCCGTCTGTCTCTTGGTTAGCCGAATAGGCCCGGGGTTGTTGACGATCGGCATGCGAGCCGCTTCCGCTAGACCTTCCAAAACGTACTGGAGTTCTGTCGCATCGGCCCAGACCTGACCCTGTGAGACAACCTGAATGCACTTGCACAGTGCCTCAAACGGCTTGCTCCGGCAGAACACGCCCCGGGCTCCCGACCGGAAGCACTCGACTATCAACTCACGATCTTCAGAATCAATGAGCAGCACCGCGGGAACCGAATGCTTAGCTGCACGCAGTTCTTGCAAGACCTTCAAACCCGCGACAGGCCCGTCTTGGAGTCTGGCGCTTATGACGGCGATCTGAGGCCGCGTTTTCTCCAAGGCCTTCACAACGGCAGGGGAGTCTGCAGCCATGACCTCGACCTGCATCCGACGCTCCTGCCCCCGAAAGGCTTGAGCCATTAATTGGCGGCCCATCTCGTTTGCTTCAGCCACCAACACCGCAATGCGATGGTGAGCCATGCGAATCCTCAAAAAATGCGCGAGAAATCAGATCTACAGGAAGGCGGGGAGGTCTACCCGATTTTCATTATACCACAGCCTGACTATCAAAGCAGCCTAGAGAACGAGATCTTCCCGATACGGCGACCTCTCTCGGGCCGCAGGGCTCGTGAATCTGCCGACACGGAGACATTTCACTGACAGGCGGCCTGCGGCCGGATTTCAGCAGCAGACCTTACCAGGCAAATTACTCAGGATAAGCGGATTCTTCGCACTGGGGCGCTAATCTCTTGCATAGCAGTGGGTTAGTGGGCCTGCTTCACTCCCAGGCTTGCGGGCGAGAGACGAACGTCTCCCTGATATTCGGCTGGCCTGACGACAAGCACGGGGGATGAAAAGCTCTGGATGGAGAACCTCATTCGTCCGGAGACATCAGGGTCGCTGATTGGAGAATACGGTCTCGGTTCGTTCGGCACTGCCAGGGTCGAGACGTTGGTAATCTTGCGCGGGGACTTCGGTAACCGCTCTATTCTATCTGCGCACCTATGCTGGCGCACCCACGAGAGAATTGGTCTAATGTGCGACATCTTCAATCCGAATTTCCCTAAACGAGACATCGTCATCGTGCTCGGCGTGGCCTTGTTTTTGACATTCCTCTCGGGCTGTGGGTCATTGGACTCCAACAATTACAGTCCTGACAATGGTTCCACAGGGCGAGACCCCCATTTGCAGGTGGCTCCAACGAGCCTCGATTTCGGCCAACAGCCTGTGGGCGCAAGCCTCGATCTCAAAGCGATCACGTTGAAAAATACCGGGACCAGTGCGATCACCGTTGACTCCATCACCAGTGATGTAGTTGCTTTCCGATGGAAAGGGCCTGGGGTCCCATTTACTCTAGACCCGTCCCAGATGGCCTTAGGCCAGGTGACGTTCACCCCGAGTGACGAAGCGATTTATGCCGGGGAAGTAGCCATCCATAGTAGCGTCTCATCCAAGCCGCTACGGATTAGAGTAACTGGTCAGGGATGGCGGAAAGGCGCAGTCTACTCGGCCACGAGCGATCTTACGGTGCGGCCTGAGCCCCCAATTCCGTCGCTGGGAGCAGCGGGATTTCAGTTCCAAGATCCGTCGTTCGGCACCTGGATCGTAAGGGCCACCGACACCAAGACGCGACCCGACAAGCCCGGGATCGCATACGGCACACCCACCTCATCCGAAGCAAACGCCTGGAACTCAGATTCCACGCTGTTTTACGTGCTCGACCTCGATGGTAGCGCGCTCCCGTACAGCTTCGATTCTGTCAACATGGCTGTGGCGCGGCTCGGAAACACAGGGTCCGCAAGCGGGGGGTTGATTGTGCCGCTGCGGCCGAGTCCATCGTTCAGCTTCGTGAATAGCGACCTGCTGTACGGCTTCCCATTGACAGGAGCGAACGTATTCGGGGCGTATCGCTTCTCAACCGATAGTGTGACCAGCGTGCATGACGCTACTACTTGTGTGGCCGGCCTGAGCGGCACGCCAGAAGGTCTCTCGGTCAGCGGCGATGATGCGAGACTCACCGGTGTCCTCGGTGGCAGTGAAGAAGCGGCGCCCAACTACGTTTACGTGTATGACCGCAACCTAGGATGCCGGTGGTACAACACCGTGACTGGTGAAGTAGGCGGCCGGTGGGGAAGCGTAGGCAGAATCAAGACGGACGCTCGTTTCCATTTGCAGGATGCAAGCATCTCCAGGGACGGAGCTTACATCAGCATTGCGACAACTTCGTGCAGCACGGTTTGCGAGCCCTACTATATCTGGGCACTCGACACCCTCGAGGTGCAGGCCTGTATAGAGAGCCAACCCGTGTATTGCCGAACGCCCCAAGCAATTGGCTACAACCACCTGATCAACAACGGCCAAGTGAACGATGGGGTGGACATGCTGAAGCGGTCCTTGGGTGATCCGGAATCGTTTAGTTATCTGATTAAACCAAGCTTGAGTCCAACCCAGCGGGAATTGGCGCTCAGTCTTTCCTGGAACAATGCCCGCCGTGACCGGTTGAATCCGGTGATTGCTTCAACGTATCGCCTGGACGGCAATTCCGCGCAGCGTCCTTGGGACAACGAGGTAATCGCCATCCGCACGGATGGCGTAGAAACGCGGGTCTGGCGGTTCTGCCACACCAGGACAACGGTGAGCATCGATCGCATGGCGCCGCGCGGAACCGTCAGCCAGGATGGCCAATTCTTTGCCTTCACGTCTAACTGGGAAGGAAACGTGGGGACGGAGCGTACGGACGTGTTCGTAGTGGAGTTACGATTGCCGGAGCCGCCACAAGGTCCGAACACCCAGCCACCGGGCGCTGGGGGCGGCACCGTTTGGATCAGCCCGGCGGAGCTAGCGCTTCGGCCCGCATCGGGCCCAGCCTGGAACAGCCTCCTTTCACGAGCAAACAGCACCTGTGGGGTACCGAACCTGGCTGACCAGAATGATGCGGCAAACGTATGCATCTTGGCCAAGGCGCTGGTCTTTGCACGCACAGGAGAGGAGCCGTACCGAAGCGGTGTCGTCTCCGCCCTGCAGAGTATCGTGAACTCCGGCACTTACAACGGGCGTGCCCTGGCCTTGGCGCGCGAGTTGGGAGCCTACGTTGTCTCCGCCGAGCTGATCTCCTTGAAGACCTACGACACGACCTTGGACCAGCAATTCCGCGCCAAGATCGAAGAGTTGCTGACGACGCCAACGTCAGATGGCCCAGGCAACTTGATCGATTGCCACGAGCAGCGACCCAATAACTGGGGGACACACTGTGGAGGAACTCTTGCCGCGGTGGCTGCCTACCTGGGGGATATGGCGCGATTGGCACGGGTAGCCCAGGTGTTCAAGGGTTTTCTGGGAGACCGCTCGTCCTATGCCGAGTTTGTTTATGGGGAGGATCTCTCCTGGCAGTGCGATCCTGCCCAACCTGTGGGAATTAACCCGGCCGGTTGCATGAAGGAGGGCCACTCCATAGACGGCGTGCTCCCGGACGACCAACGCCGGGGTGGCAGCTTTACCTGGCCCCCTCCCAAGGTGAACTACGCCTATGAGGGTCTACAGGATGTGCTGCTCCAGGCCATGATCTTGCACCGGGCAGGATACGACGTCTTCAATTGGCAGGAGAAAGCGATTTTGCGGGCGTTTCGATGGCTCCACGAGCAGGCTGATTTCCCCGCCACAGGCGACGACACCTGGCAGCCGCATGTTGTTAATCACTTCTATGGCACGGACTTCCCAGCGCCGGTACCGTCAAGACCAGGGAAGAACTTCGGCTGGACCGATTGGGTGTACGGCACAGTGGCCTCCAAGTGAAGGTCTTCATCCGTCTCACTGCCAGGTGGCGCCAAGAAACGAGGCGGCGGGCGGAACACAACACCCAACCGGTGCTGATGACCACAGCAGCCCAGCGGGGCAATTCCATCCCCTGTCCAACCCGCGCTCTGAGATCAATGAGTTCCCGCTTAGAGTGCTAATCGCCCAAATAGTCAGGGATTAGGCGCCCTGTTTCGCCCCCATGCCTCGGACAATCGAGTTAGGTACAAACATCTCTGTTGAGGACAAGAAGCTCTAGCCAGCGAAGCTCGATGGCCGAGAGACATTAGGGCCTCTTTCTGGAGTACAAGGACTCGGTTCCATTGACAGGGCCTAGTGGGGAGACGTTAGTTATCTTGCGCAAGAATCTGCTGGGCCCCACTCTAACTTGCATTCATGGGCGGGACACAGGCAATTAATGAGTTATTCACATGTCTCTCAGGTGGGGCACGAACGCCGAAATGGCTTAACGTTCGGAGGTTAGGCGGAACCTAACGGTGAGGTTCCTCCGAGACCCATGACAAATGTTAGACAAACGGTCCGATATAAATTGCAAGTGCCGGCGGTTTCTAGATGGAAAGACAGGAAAAACGGCGAGGAACAAAGGGTGGAAGGCCGAACACGCGATATCAGCACCAGCGGGGCATTCATATACGCCCAGATTTGTCCACCGGAAGGCGTGACCGTCAAGGTGGACATCGTCCTCGCCACCATCCCCAATTCGCTGCGCTGTCTCCGACTGAATGCGCAAGGGCGCGTGGTGCGATTTGAAGAGCTCACGAATGGGGGGGGCGAAAGAGGATTCGCGGTGTTGCTCGAGCGAGTGCTCATGCATGGCGGGGAAGCGATAGCAGAAATCGAGTAGCACGATCGAGTTCAACGCCAGCTTGGATCGGGTTGGGCGAAAATGGGCACGGACTCAGATTCGCGCCTCGACAGGAGGAAGTTATGGTAGGGAGGCAGCACGGAGGGAAAAAAGAACTGGGCCACGGCCGAGCGCATGTCTGGCTCGCCGGCCTCCTTGTCTTGGTCTTGGTGGCATCACCGGCTGCGCCAGCGCAGACTCCTGCGGCAACCGTTGCCACCCTGCCGGTAGAGCAGCCCCGAACCAGCGTGGCGACCGCTGAAGACATGAACCGGCGCCTGCAGGAACTATTGCTGCTGGCAACTACTCCTGGGGCCGGCTACACCATCTCGTTACAGGACTATCGCATTGGCGCCAACGATCTGCTGGCCATCAAGGTATTCGAGGCGCAGGAGCTAAGCCAGCCCGTGCGAGTCTCGGCCGGTGGAGAAATCACTCTGCCGCTGATAGGGGTGGTGGCAGCCGGGAACCTGACCCCGCGGGAGCTGGAACTCATCCTGCAGGAACTTCTGCGCCGAAATTTCATCAAGGATCCGCACGTTTCCGTTCAAGTGACAGAGATGGAGAGTCATGCAGTGTCCGTGATGGGAGCAGTGAACAAGCCGGGAGTGGTCCAAATTCGCGGCTCCCGATCCCTCCTCGAAGTGCTGGCCATGGCGGGAGGATTGGCCCCCGACGCCGGAAGCACCGTCCAGGTTGTGCGCAAGCCGATACCCAATCCGAAGCAGACGCAGACACTGATGCAGGTGGCAGACATCTCTCGGCCGGCCCCGAAGCGCGATGACGGCGCCAGGGCTGCCATGGAAGCCGACTTCCTGGAGATCGATCTGAAGAATTTGTTGGAGTCGGATGACGCGCGTCACGACGTTCCGATCCATCCCGGCGACATGGTGAAAGTGCGCCCGGCCGGGTTGGTCTATGTCGTGGGCGAAGTCAGGAAACCGGGTGGATTCCCGCTGAAGAGCAATGAGCGATTGACGGTGTTACAAGCCCTTGCGCTCGGTGAAGGACTCACGCCAGCGGCAGCGAAAGGCGACGCACTCATTATCCGGACAGGGCAGGACGGCCAGCGCACCAAAATCCCCGTCGATCTTGGACGAGTATTGAAAGCGAAAGCCGCCGACATTCCGCTGCAGGAACAAGACATTGTATTCGTCCCGGGCAGCACGAGCAAAGCGTTCGCGCGCGGGAGCGCAGACGCCTTGTTTCGGATGCTTACATTCCGGCCGATGGTCTTTTAGAGGCGGGTGGATAGGCAATGGCCGAAAAGACAGGCATTCAGTTGCGCATAGGCAAGGCAGCTCCGATGGAAGTCTTGCAACCGATGCCCTGGATTCCCGCGGAGACAGAGCAGGCTGTGACGTACAGCGACCTGTGGACTGTATGGCGGGCGATGTTGAGGCGCCGCTGGACGATTCTGGGCGTGTTCACGGTGATCTTCGTCAGTGTTCTCGTCGGCACGCTGCTGCAAACACCGATCTACCGAGCCACGGGCGTTCTGGAAATCCGCAAGGAAAACGCCGACATCGTGCCAGTGGAGACTTTGTCTACCCTGGAGCGACTATCCGACGATTACCTCGCGACCCAGGTGGGAATCTTGAAGAGTCAGACGCTGGCACAACACGTCATCAGCCATCTTGGACTCGATCATGTGGAGGAGTTCAATCCGCGCAAGGGAAAATGGTTTCGACTCTGGGGTCGCGCACCGGAGCCGACCCCCACGGATGAGCTGATGCTGCGAGTGGTGGACCGCTTTCAAGGGAGACTCAGCGTCACACCGGTTTTAGGGAGCCGCCTTGTCAACGTGAGCTTTGAGTCCGAGGACCGGGAACTGGCGACCCGGGTGGTCAACGCAGTGCTTTCCGCCTACATCGATCTGCGCTTGGAAATGGGCCAGAAGACCGCCGACTGGCTGGCCAGCCAACTGGCAGAGACCAAGACGAAACTCGAGCAGTCAGAAGTGCAACTGCAAGCCTATGTCCACGAGAACGGGTTGTTGTTCCTGGAGAGCAAGGGCTCCGTCGAGAACATCGTGGAAGGACGGCTGCGTCAGCTCCAAGAACGGCTCACGGAAGCTCAGTCGCAGCGCATTGAGAAGCAGTCCTTGCACGAGATGGTGGTGCAGAAGGGTGAGTTCGAATCCATCCCCAGTATGCACAGTGAGGTGATGAAAGACCTGACCGTGC
>Ga0214473_10012321_pt1 | contig 10039 bp, 5 predicted proteins | sample RVTome_7_FD_203509 | JGI IMG/M metagenome (GOLD analysis project Ga0214473, IMG submission 203509) | Soil microbial communities from uranium-contaminated site in the Upper Colorado River Basin, Wyoming, United States - RVT98D197 | ecosystem: Environmental > Terrestrial > Soil > Contaminated >... | reverse complement strand
TCAGCGCGTTGGCCGCCAGGGTTTGCCCGGCCGCCTGGAGCTGGCTCTTGACCGCGGCCTCGAGGGCGGGTTGGAATGCCAGCGGCACCTGGCTCGGCGACGTCCACGCTCCGTACTGGGGGTTCAACCCGGGGGCGGGCAGCAGATCGGTCACGAAATCGGTGAGCCGGTTGAAGAAGCCGTCCACGGTCACCCACACGCGCCGGCCCAACTGACCTTTGTACCCCAGCTCGTAGGCGGTCACCTTCTCGACGTCGAGACTGGGATTACCCCGCGCCCAGATCGGCACCGCGGCGGAGACGGTGAACAACGTACCGTTGGGGACACCGGCCAGGGCTGGCCCCAGGGGGGACGCGCGCAGTCCCGCCTCAAGCGCCGTGAAGTTCGCCGGAGCGCCCGCGGGCACGCGGAGGAAGAACTCCGAGTAATTGGGAGTCTGAAACGCGCGGTTCACGGTGAATCGGAAGGAGTGCTCCTCCGTGGGACTCACCACGAGGGCGCCTTTCGGAGAGAACTGGCCTTCAAAGAGATTGCTCTCATCGTACCGAGCGGCCGCCACCAATCGCACCTGCGGCACCACGTGGTACTCAACCTGTCCATATCCCGAGTAGAACTCGTCGCTTCGGTCGTCGTCGGCGGCGTCCATCAGCGACAGCCTGGTGTTGACGTTGTTGGACCGGGCGGATGCGCCCAGGACGATGGAGGCCTTGTCCTGCATGAACGATCGGTTGTACTGCGCTTCGCCGTGGAACAACGCGGACGCCTCTTCGATCACCTGGCCGGAGTTGAGCGAGTAGTGCGGCTCACTGTCCGGCGACCGGCGCCCCGAATACCAGGCCATCACGTTGTAGTTGGTGTGCGCCCAGGCTACCCGAGCCCACGGGCGAATGGCTCTGCTGACCTGCACCCGGCCGATGCCGGTGGTGAACAACTCGTTCTCGACCTGCGCGACCCCGCCCTCGACGGTGGTCACCGCGCCGTTGGCGGCGTAGTAGTCGAAGCGCCCCGTGCCGTACATGTTCCGGATGGGATCGCGGTCTCCGGTCGCTTCCCCCGGCACGCCGGCGCCGCCCGGCTTGGTCTGGCCGTTCAGGGGCCGGATCTCGATACTCGCCGTTGGGCCGACCGAGCCGGCCACGCCGGTGTACTCCTCGGCCAGGTCATTGAGGTTGGTACGCGAGCGCGACCAGGTGTCGCTCTGCGAATAGCCGGCGTTGATCTTGTAACCGAATCGGCCGGCGCTGAAGACGCCCGCGTGACTCACGTCGCCGCGGAACGTGCTCAGCTCGCCGCCGCTCATGGAGACCTTGGTGCCCTTCGCCTCCCGCGCCGTGGGCGTGCTGATGCTCAAGACGCCACTGAACGCGTTGGCGCCGTAGAGGGCCGAGCCCGGTCCCCGCACCATCTCGATGCGGCCTGCGTCCTCCAACCCGGCCGCGTTGGCACCCCATTCCTGCGCGCCGAGGAACGCTTCGGCTAAGTCGCGTCCGTCCTGGAGCACCAGGATCCGGCGGTTGAGCGTGGTGTTGAAGCCCCGCGCGTTGACATTGAAGTCGGTCACGCCGTTCTGCACGATGTCCACGCCCGGCACGGAAGCCAGCGCGCGCGGCATTTGCCCCGTCATGCTGGCGGCCTGGATGGACTGGATGTCCACGATGGAGATCGCCGCCGGGGCGTCCACCACTCGTTCCGGCGAGCGGGAGGCGGTGGAGACGATGACCTCGCTCAGCACCACGGCCTGCATGTCGAGAACCGCATCCGCCGTCACCGCGGCGCCGGCGGTGACCGTGACCTGGGCTTCCTTGGGTTGGTAGCCCGGCCAGCGGAACGAGATGGTCTGCTGGCCCGCGGGCACGCGTTCCAGATGGTAGCGGCCGTCGCTGCCAGTCACGGTGGTGGCCCGCGTGGACTGGACGGTGACGCTCACGCCGCTCACGGGATTGCCGTCGCTCACGCGAGTCACGCGGCCGCTCACGCTGCCGGTGCCCTGGGCCAGAACCCATGCCGGCACCAGGAGTGCCATCGCCATGAATCCGAGCACTCGGCGGGCGATGCCCGCAGCTCCCAGCCTGTTCGCCATGTCGAGAGACCTCATCGCAAAGGGGTTTCGCGGGCCGACCGCAGGCGCCGCCCGGTGCACAGGGGCAGAAAATGCACGCGTCGGCCGGATTGCGCGAGAGCGGGGGCGGCGAGCCCCGGGCGAATTGCCCCGGGGCTCCCGCGCGGTACCTTACGACGGCAATGAGGCCTCGCCGATCCCGGCGAAGTCCGAGTACAACACTCTGAATTACTGGGAGTGAGCCCGATGAAACGAGCGCTCGCATTCGTGGCGGTCTTGGCGGCCGCCGGCACCACGCTGGCGGCACAGCAGGGCGGCAAGAAGCTGCGGATCAGCGTGGCCGATTTCGACTTCTCCAACGTGCGGCAGTCCGCGGAGGAGCTGTTCGGGGGCGGGGCGGACGTGGGCCGGGCGCTGGCGGATCTGGTGTCGAAGCAGCTGCCCTCGTGCGCCCGCTACGACGTGGGTCCCAGGGGCAACCTGCCGGAAGCCAGCCGCGGCGATCCCACCGCGGCCAGCAGCCTGGCGACCACATCGGGCGTGGACGTGGTGCTCACCGGCAACGTGCTGGCCTACGGTAAGCAGGAAGGGCAGGGGCCCGGCGTGAACCTCCGGGTGGGCCGCGTGGGCCTGGGCCGGCTGGGGCGCAACGTCTCGGTGGGGTTCGTGTCCCTGTCGGTGCAGTTCGTGGGCCCAGGCGGGGCGTTGTCCGTGGTTCCGGTGACGGCGCAGGGCGACGCCTCGGGATCGGGCACGTCGCTGTTGGGCGAGCTCGACGTGGCGGGGCTCAAGGCCGGCGGGCAGCTCAACCTCAGCGGGGAGGAATACAGCAAGAGCACTCTCGGCCAGGCCACGACCAAGGCGCTGGAGAGCCTCTGCCAGCAGGTGGATGCGGCGTACCCCCAGGTGGCGGCCGCGAGCGCGCCGGCGCCAGTCGTGGCCCCACCCGCGGCGGCCCCGGCTCCGATGGCCCCGGCGCCAGCGGTCGCGGCGGCCCCGCTGCCGGGTGTTTACGGTGCGCCCATCACCGGGCCATTCGTGTGGGGGCTGTACCAGTTCAAAGGGACCGAGCACTTCAAGTACGATGCCGTATCAGTCGACGGCGACGAGAGGCAACAGGGTTGGTACACGCTCGATGCCCGGCCCGGCACCGGCGGCAACTACCAGCTGTCGGTCGCCGGCCAAATGGGCACGGATTCGTTCCGGTCCACCTCGTCGGTCTCGCCGGGGCAGGGCATCCCGCTCATGCAGGTGGCCGCGATGGGTCCCGGCGCCATCGTCCTGTTCAGCCCGGTGTACATGATGTTCGGCGGCCAGCAGTGGCAGGTGGGGAACGAATGGTCGTTCAATCAGGAAGGCGAGAGCACGTCGTTCAAGGTGGAGTCCGAGTGCTCGCACGCCGGCGTGACGGGGCTCCGGGGCGTCTGGCGCAAGAACAACGCGGTCATGATGGACATGTGCGTGTCGCCCAACGTGGCGCTGCCGCTCGCGGTCGCCATGAACGACGACGACGGAAAGTTGGCCCAGCAGATGACGCTGGTGGAGTTCCGGCCGTAGGCGGCTGGGGGAATCAACGCCGATGGACCCTGCGCCCCCGCTTGGCCGGGGGCGCTTTCCTTTCTATAATCCCATCCCCGTTGGGACGGCCAGGTAGCTCAGATGGTAGAGCAGCGGACTGAAAATCCGCGTGTCGGCAGTTCGATTCTGCCCCTGGCCATTCAGGTATCCCCGCGCCTCTCGCTCCCGCTCTGCCCCAGGCGGCCCACCGTGCGCCGGTGGTCCGGCACCGCGGCGTTCCCAATCCTCCAGGGGTGAGCACTTCGATCGTATTCCTGGGTCTCGACGTGGGGACCAGTGGCGTCAAGGCGCTCCTGGTGGATGCGTCGGGTGAGGTCGTCACCTCCGCTACCACGCCCCTTTCGTTGAGTACGCCTCAGCCCGGCTGGGCGGAACAGCACCCCGACCGCTGGTGGGAGGCGTGCCTCGCGTCCACCCGCCGGGTGCTCGAGCAGCAGCCTGCCTCGCGCGTCGCCACCGTGGGCATCTCGGGGCAGATGCACTCCTCGGTGTTCCTCGATCGGAGCGGCGCTGTGGTGCGCCCGGCCCTGTTGTGGTGCGACGGTCGGACCACGGCCGAATGCCAAGAGATCACGCGCCGCGCGGGGGGTGAGGAGCGGCTGCGGGAGTGGGTCAGCAATCCCGCCTTGGAGGGCTTCACGCTGCCCAAGGTGCTCTGGCTGCGCGCCCACGAGCCGGACGCGTTCCGACGGGTGGCCACGCTCCTGCTTCCCAAGGACTTCGTGCGGTTCCGGCTGACCGGAACGCCGGCCGCCGAGCCGTCCGACGCGTCGGGGACCCTGATGTACGATCCCGTGCATCGGCGCTGGAGCCGTGAGATCATGGACGCCGTGGACCTGCCCATGTCGCTGCTCCCCGACGTCGGCGGCTCGAGCGACGTGCTCGGCCGGGTGACGGCGGAGGCGGCCGCTCAATGCGGCCTGATCGCGGGCACGCCCGTGGTGGGTGGCGGGGCGGACAACGCCTGCGGCGCCGCCGGAGTAGGCGTCGTCGCGCCGGGCGAAGCCGTCCTCAGCTGGGGAACGTCGGGGACGCTGCTGGCCCCCACCTTGGAGCCGGTCGTGGATCCGGGCTTGCGGGCTCACACCTTCTGTCACGTTGCCCCCGGCCTCTGGTATGTGATGGGTGTCGTGCTGTCCGCGGGCGGCGCGTTCGCCTGGTATCGTAATCAGCTCGCGAGGGAGCCCGAGGGGGACGAGCGCCTGACGGCGGAAGCGGCGGAGGTCCCTGCCGGGGCGGATGGAGTGACGTTTCTCCCCTACCTGCAGGGCGAGCGCACGCCCCACCGCGACGCGGCCATCCGGGGCGCGTTCGTAGGCCTCAGCCTGGCCCACACGCGGGCCCACCTTACGCGGGCGGTGCTCGAGGGCGTGGCGTTCGCCTTGCGCGACTCGCTTACGATCCTGCAGACGTTGGGCCTCGTGCCCGCCGTCCTGATGCTGACGGGCGGCGGCGCCAGGAATCCGTTCATCTGTCGGCTGCTGGCCGACGTCTTCGGCCTCCCGGTGACGACGGTGAATCGTGAAGGTGGCCCCGCGTACGGGGCGGCCCTGCTGGCGGCAGTCGGGGCCGGCGCGTTCCCGAACCTCGGCGCCGCCGCGGCCTACACCCTGACGAGGGCGCCCCTCGTGAGGCCGGACGCGCAGGCTCAGGCCGAGTATCAACGCTTGTACGCCCACTTCCGAGCCTGCTACCCTGCGGCCCACCTCGCGTCACGCTGAACCTCGCTCAAGGCTGAACGAGACTTCACACAGACCGCTCTTCGATTTCACCGGCTCCGTCCTACGCTGTCGAGTCCTGACCGAGAAACGAGCGCATCATGCCCAGCAGTTCGAAAGACCCGTCCAAGCGAAAAGGCCAGCCTGCCAAGACCATTCGCCGACAACCTCGCCCCACCCCCACTGAGGAAGAGGTCCGCGCGCTCGCCTATCAGCTGTTTCAGGCGCGCGGCGGCGAGCCGGGTCATGAGCTGGAGGACTGGATCCAGGCCGAGCGCGAGTTGAACGGTAGCACCCCGTGAAGCGAGGCCGGAAGCGGCCCGCGGCCGGCGGCGGCAACGCGCTGCACATCGCGGAGCAGCACCACGAGCTGCGTCAGGCCCTTACCGGGATCAACGCGACCGAGGACCTCGCGCGACTGGTTCCGCTGCTGCGGGCGCTCCGGGGCGACCTCGCCGCACATTTCGCCGACGAGGAGCGCGAGGACGGCTTGGCGCAGGCTGTGGCCCCGACCGCGCCGCATCACCTCAGGCAGCTCGACGCGCTGTTCGCGGAGCACGCGCGGCTGCTCGCCAGCCTGGATGACGTGATTCACCGCGGGGATGCCGTGGTGAATGGAGTGGTGAAGGAGATCGTGGCCGACACCCGTGACCTCACTCGACGCCTGGCGCGCCACGAGGCCGCCGAGACGGCGTTGCTCACGGATGCGGTGTTTGCGGATATCGGCGGCGGGTAGCGCCGGCGGGGCTCCTTCAGGACCTGGGCTGCTGCAACACCAGGCTGCGCCCGCAGCCGTGACAGCGAACCAGCCAGATACCGAGATCTCGATCGTTCCCCACGGTGGCTTCCAGCGGGAAGCCGCACTGGGGGCACTCCGACGGCACGTCCGTCACGATCATCCGTCGGATCTTGGCGGCATCGTCGAGCGAGAACCCGGCGCTGCGTCGTGCGGAAGTCGACACTCTGGGCACCTGCGTCACCTCCCAATGATGGAGCGGGCCGGAGCCGCCCGCCAGATCGCCGAACGTCCCGGGACAACAATCGCACGCCGGTCGTGAGGACGTTGTGAAGCCGGCATGGGAAAACCTTATGAAGTGCGCTTCCTCACGGCTTCAACCCACGTTGCTGCGGCATGGTGTTTCTTGAATACCCGCCTCGCGCCCGCGGGTCCTCACGGGAGCTGCCATGCTGCGGACCAGACGACGATCGGGCGTCAAGCGTCCGGAACGTGCCATTCGGGTGGAAGCGCCCGGTCTCACGGTGGTACACGTGGCGGCCGAGTACTGGCCGGTGGCGCAGACCGGGGGATTGGCGGAGGCGGTCCACGGGCTGGCCGCCCATGAGCGGGCGGGGGGGGTGCGGGTACTCGCGGTTGTCCCGTTCTACCGCGGCATCCGCGAGGCGGGCCTGTCGCTGGAGCCGGTGGGCGGTCCCCTGCGAGTGCGCGTGGGCCGGCGGGACGAGCAGGTCCGCATGCTCCGATGGTCGCAGGCTGGCGAGCCGGACGTGCTCTTCGTGGATCATCCGCCGTCGTTCGACCGCCCGGGTCTCTACGGTGAAGGCGGGGCGGACTATCCGGACAACGCGCAGCGCTTCGCGCTGTTCAGCCACGCGGCCCTCCGCATCCTGCCCGATATCGCCGCGGGGCCGGTGGTACTCCACGCGCACGATTGGCATGCCGCCCTGAGCCTGGTCTACCTGCGGACCCTCTACGAGGACGTCGCCCCGTACTGCCGCATGTCAGCCGTGTTGTCGGTGCACAACGCCGGCTACCAGGGCCACTTCCCGCCCGAGTCGGTGACGGCCGTCGGACTCCCGGGCGAGATCTACGACTGGCGGCGGATGGAATGGTACGGCCGCGCCAACTGGCTCAAGGGCGGAATGTCTTACGCCGACGCCGTGGTCACGGTGAGTCCGAATCACGCCGGCGAGCTGCGTACGCCCGTTGGAGGATTCGGATTGCACGCGGCGTTTGCCGAGCTGGGTGAGCGGTTCGTGGGCATCCTGAACGGCATTGACTGCGACGCCTGGGACCCGGCCACCGACGCCCGGATCGCCGCGCCGTATTCCGTCGCCGATCTGACCGGCAAGGTCCAATGCAAGGCCGCGCTGCAGCAGGAGCTGGGTTTGGACGCGAGCCCCCGCGTTCCCCTGGCGGTGATGAGCGCGCGCCTGGTGACGCAGAAGGGCTTCGACCTGGTTCTCGCCGGGTTGGTGGAACGGTTCCCGGACGCGCAGTTCGCGTTCCTCGGGCAGGGCGAGGCGCGCTACGAGTCTGGTGTGGGCGCCCTGGCCCGGCGGTTCCCGAGGAGGGTGGTGCTGGAGCGCTTCCACGACGCGCTGGAGCACCGGTTGCTGGCCGGGGCCGACATCCTGCTGATGCCCTCGCTCTACGAACCATGCGGCCTGACGCAGATGCGGGCCCAGCGGTACGGCGTGCTGCCCGTCGCGCGGCGCGTGGGCGGCCTCGCCGACACCATCGAGCACGAGCGCACGGGATTCCTGTTCGAGGAGAACTCGATCCACGCCTTCGACGCCGGCCTCCGGCGGGCGCTCGAGGTCTATCGGGACCGGGACGAATGGGACATCCGGGTTCGCCGCGCCATGCGCCGGGACTTCAGCTGGACACGCTCGGTGTCTCGGTACCTGGACCTCTATCGCCGGACGCTGGACCGCGCGGCACTCTCCGCACCCAGGCGAGCGGCCCGCCGCGGTGCCGCGACGCGGCGCCTCCCGCGAATCGCTGACGGAGCACCCGCCCTCTGACCGCCCGACTGGTCGAATCGCCTGCCGAGCGTTTTACTTAAGGCGGTATGACACACCCCGGTGATTTCCCCCATCTGCCCGAGCGCATTGCGGGGTTGGCCGGAATCGCGACGAATTTGTACTGGAGCTGGAACCGCCAGGCGCGAGCCATGTTCCGCGCCGTGGATCCGGTGCTCTGGCACGGCACGCGGCACAACCCGGTCGCCATGCTGCAGCACGTGGACCCCGCCCGCCTCACCGCTTGCGCCCAAGACCCTGGCTTCCTCCGCCGGTACGACATCGTGCAGGAGGAGTTCGCCCGCCATCTGGAGTCGGGCGACACCTGGATGGCCACGCGCTATCCGGAGTTGGCCAACCGGCCGGTCGCCTTCTTTTGCGCCGAGTTCGCGCTCCACAATTCGATTCCGATCTATTCGGGCGGCCTGGGCATCTTGGCCGGCGACTATTGCAAGGCGGCCTCCGACCTGGGGGTGCCCATGGTGGGCGTGGGCCTGCTCTACACCCGAGGGTATTTCGACCAGCACGTCCGCATCGACGGGCAACAGGAGGACACCGAAGAGCGGCTCGACCCCGGTGACACGCCGCTGGCGCCGGTCCTGGGCGCCAATGGCGAGCCGTTCCTCACCACGGTCGAGGGCTTCGGGCGGACCGTGCGGGTGGGCGCCTGGCGCATCCGGGTGGGGCGCGTCCCGGTCTACCTCCTGGACACCGATCTCGAAGGCAACGACCCCGCCGACCGCCAGCTCTCCCATAAGCTGTATGCGGGCGGGCCAGACTTGCGGCTGCGGCAGGAATGGGTGCTCGGCACGGGCGGCGTGCGCGCGCTCCGGGCGGTGGGCATCGAGCCCGCCGTCTGGCACGCGAACGAAGGGCACGCGGCGTTCATGTACCTGGAGCGGCTGCGCGAGCTGGTGCAGTGTGGCGTGCCATTCGGGGAAGCGGTGCAGCGAGTGCGCGCCACGAGTGTGTTCACCACCCACACGCCGGTGCCGGCCGGCCACGACGTCTTCTCGGCGGACAAGGTGGCCGAATGCAGCGGCCCCGTGTGGGAGCAGCTCGGCGTGGACCGCAACACGTGCTTCCGATTGGCGTTCCACCCGGCGCGTGACGGCGACGCGTTCCACATGACGGCCATGGCCATCCGGCTCTCGCGGTACGTCAACGGCGTCTCGCGGACCCACGGACAGGAGACTCGCCGGATCTGGACCGATCTCTGGCCCGGGCGGGAGGCGGAGAAGATCCCGATCGGCCACGTGACCAACGGCGCGCACCTCCAGACCTGGATGGCCCACCCGCTCAAAGACCTGCTGGACCAGCATCTGGGAAAGGGGTGGATCTACCGGATCGACGACCCGGCCGTCTGGAACCAGGTGCTCACGCTGGACGACGAACAACTGTGGGGGCTGCACATCCGGTTCAAGGCGCTGCTCATGGACTTCATCCATGAGGAGTCGCGAATGCGATGGCGGGATTACTGGAAGGACGCGCCGCATCTGGTTGGGGCGGGGACCATGCTCACCGTCCGGGACTTCACCATCGCCTTCGCCCGGCGGTTCGCGACGTACAAGCGCGCCGACCTGATCTTCCGCGACGTGGACCGCCTGCGGCGAATCCTGGTGCACCCCCAGCGCCCGGTGCAGCTCTTGTTCGCGGGCAAGGCCCATCCGGCCGATGAGCCCGGCAAGCAGATGTTGCAGCGGGTGTATGCGTTCACCCGTGACCCGGCCTTCGAAGGACGGATCGCGTTCCTCGAGGACTACGAGATGCACCTGGCCCACCGCCTGGTGCAGGGCGTGGATCTCTGGCTCAACCTGCCCCGCCTGCCGATGGAGGCCTCGGGCACCAGCGGCATGAAGGCGGCGCTGAACGGCATCCCGCAGCTGGGAACGGCGGATGGGTGGTGGGCCGAAGGGTGCAC
>Ga0214473_10012320_pt1 | contig 10040 bp, 11 predicted proteins | sample RVTome_7_FD_203509 | JGI IMG/M metagenome (GOLD analysis project Ga0214473, IMG submission 203509) | Soil microbial communities from uranium-contaminated site in the Upper Colorado River Basin, Wyoming, United States - RVT98D197 | ecosystem: Environmental > Terrestrial > Soil > Contaminated >... | reverse complement strand
GCTGGCGCCTGGAGGCAAACGGTGGTTCGGGGTCCGCGACGCCGAGGGAACCCTCGTCTCGCTCGCCGCCCTGCTGCTCCTCGAAGGTGTGGGCTACCTCGACAACGTGGCCACCGTCCCGGAGTCGCGCGGTCGCGGATACGCGAGCGCCATCACGGGTCGACTCGTGGCCGAGGCTGCGGCCGGCGGCGCCGGTCACGTCTGTCTGTTCGCCGATCCGGACGACGTGGCCGTCGTGCGGATGTACGAGCGACTGGGATTCTCCTCCGTGGGACGCCTGGCCTCGACACGCGGGCCGTTGCCGGCCTGAGTCGTCATCCCGCCACCGAGAACACGTACTGAAGGATGTATCCGAGCACCATGCACGACGGCCACGTGAGGATCCACGCGATCACGACCTGACGGGCGACGCCCCACCGGACGGCCGAGAGCCGCCGTGTGGCACCCACCCCCATGATCGCGGAGCCGATCGCGTGGGTCGTGGACACAGGAATCCCGAGACTCGCGGCGGCCGTGATCACCGTGGCCGCGCCCGTCTCGGCTGCGAAGCCCTGGACCGGCTCGAGGCGCGTCATCTTCACTCCCATCGTGCGGATCACGCGCCAGCCGCCGATCATGGTGCCGAGCCCCATGACGAGGGCGGCCGAGACGATCATCCACAGCTCGATCGTGAGCTCCGGAGTCGTCCCGCTCAGGTTCCCGGTCTCGTCCAGGTAGATCGCGAGCGCGATCACGCCCATCGTCTTCTGCGCGTCGTTCGTTCCGTGACTGAACGCCATGAAGGCCGCAGACGCGATCTGTCCCCGACCGAACAGCCGGCCCACCGTGGCACGTCTCACGTGCCGGAAGACCCGATAGATGATGACCATGAGGATGAACCCTGCGATGAATCCGCCCATGGGCGAGGTCACGAGCCCGATCAGCGACTTCCGGGTGCCCTCCCATTCGAGGGCCGGCAGCCCACCCGCGGCGAACCCGGCGCCGAGGAGCCCTGCGACCAGCGCATGCGATTCGCTCGACGGCAAGCCGAAGTATTGTGCAGCGAGCGCCCACAAGGTGGCCGCCAGCACGGCGGCAGCCACGGTCCCGAGGGTGACGTACGCGGGATCCACGATCCCCTCTGCGATCGTCTTCGCGACGGCGGTCCCCACGACGATCGCACCCACGAGGTTGAGCGTGCCGGCCATCACGACGGCCGGGAACGGGCGCAGCACGCGCGTCGAGACGACCGTCGCGATCGAGTTCGGGGCATCGGTCCACCCGTTCGCGAACTCGAACAGGTACGCGAGGACCAGGACGACCCAGAGCATCACGAATGCTTCAGCGCGATCGCCTCGAGCACATCCGAAACGTCCTCGAGCTGGTCGACGGCCGCCTCCCCCTCGTCGATGATCGCTTTCCACTTGAGGACGTCCATCGCCTTGTGATCGCCGCTGAAGAGGTCGGCGATCGCCCGTCGGTAGATCCGATCGCCCTCCCGCTCGAGACGGTCGATCTCGGGCCAGTACTCACCGAGCTCCTTGTACTTCGGGAGCTTGTCGACCGCCTGCCTGGTGGCCGTGGCGGCCCGGAGCAGGACCTCGGCCTGTGCCTTCATCTCGGGCAGCGGCGCCTCGATGCGATGGAGCACCATCAGGTCGCTCGCCGCCTCGATCCGGTCGAGCACGTCGTCGAGCGCCGAGGCGAGACGGTGGATGTCCTCGTGGTCCATCGGCGTGACGAACACCGTGTTCAGCCGCCGGGCGATCTCATGCGTGATGTCGTCGCCGTCGTGCTCGATCCGGCCGATCTGCAACGCGTGGTCGTGCGCCCGATCGAAGTCCGAGAGCAGCTGCACGTAGGCCTCCGCCCCGATCTCCACCGTCGCTGCGAGCCGGGAGAACAGGTCGAAGAAGCTCTCGTCGCGCGGGACGAGTCGGAACCGGAACCGCGGCACGCGTACCTCCTGTCACGAGCGGCGCCGGGAAGCTACAGGCTGACTGGGAGGGTGTCCACCGGCCGATGGACCGTTCTTCGGAGGGACGAGATCACTCCACGAACTTGTAACCCAGCCCCCGCACCGTGACCAGGAACCGGGGTTCGTGCGGATCAGGCTCGATCTTGCGCCGGATCCGCTTCACATGAACATCGAGGGTCTTCGTGTCACCGAAATAGTCTGCCCCCCAGACTTCCTCGATCAGGAACTCACGGGTGAGGAGCCGTCCCTTCCGTCGGAGGAACGCCTCGAGCAGCTCGAACTCCTTCGGCGGGAACGCGACGGATTCGTCCCCCACCCGAACCTCGTGCCGAGCGACGTCCATCGCAACAGGGCCGCCCGCGAGCTGCTCGTCGGTCGGCGCGGGTGAAAGCATCCGCGCACGCCGCAGGTGCGCGCGGACTCGGGAGATGAGCTCGCGGATGGAGAACGGCTTGGTGACGTAGTCGTCGGCGCCAAGCTCGAGCCCTGTCACCTTGTCCGCCTCGGAGTCTTTCGCCGTGACCATGATGATCGGCACGTCTGACTCCTGGCGGATCATGCGACACACGTCGAGCCCAGAGAGCTCGGGAAGCATGAGATCGAGGATCACGAGGTTCGGTCGGTCGGCGCGGAACCGCTCGAGCGCCGTGCGTCCGTCGGCCGCAACGGTCACCCCGAAGCCTTCGCGCTCCAAGTTGTATCGGACCGAATCGGCGAGCGACTCCTCATCCTCCACCAGGAGGATCCGAACGGTCTCCAGCCCGTCCACGACGCTCAGCGCTCCGCGACCTCGTCATGGGAGGCATCCGTGAACTCACTGAAGTCCCCGGTGACGAGGAACGACACTTGCTCACCGATGTCGACCGCATTGTCCCCCACCCGCTCGAGGGCCCGCGCCACGAGGTTCATGTGCAAGCCCCAGTCAAGGGCCTTCGGGTCATCCGCGAGCTTCAGCGCTTCGAGATGCGTGGCCCGATTCAACCTGTCCACAGGGTCATCCATCTCGTTCAACTTCTGGCACAGTTCGAGGTCGCGTTTGGCGAAGGCCTCCATGGCCGTACGCAGCATGCGTACCACGATGTCGCCCATCTCCTGGATCTGTTGCCGCAGCAAGGGGTTTCCGGGGAGGTGCCTGCTCGCCAGGTACATCTTGGCGATGTTCACGGCTTGGTCGCCGACGCGCTCGAGATGCAGGTTGCAGTGCAGGATCGCCGAGACCAATCGCAGCTCGCCGGCCACGGGCGACTGCAGCGCCAGCATGCCCAGCACCTCTTTGTCGATCCGCAGATAGAGGCTATCGATCTCGTCGTCGCCGTCGATGACTTGCTGGGCGAGTGCGTCGTCTTCGACGATCAACGCCTCGACGGCCCGCTGGACCTGGGCTCCGGCGAGTTCACACATGGACAGCAGATCCAGTTCGGTCTGTTGGAGCTTGTCGTGGAACTGCGCGCGCGTCATCCGAACCGCCCCGTAACGTAATCCTCGGTCCGAGGATCCGATGGCTTCGTGAAGATCGTCTCTGTCTGATCGAACTCGACCACCATCCCTGTGCGGTGTCCAGTCTCCTCGTTGACCTCGACCGTGAAGAAGGCGGTTCTATCGGACACTCGCGCCGCCTGCTGCATGTTGTGCGTCACGATCACGATGGTGTAGTCGGATACGAGCTCCTGCATCAGGTCCTCGATCTTCGCCGTCGCGATCGGGTCGAGGGCCGAGCACGGCTCGTCCATCAAGATCACGTCGGGCGTGGTCGCGATCGCTCGGGCGATGCACAGGCGTTGCTGCTGGCCGCCCGACAGCGCCATACCCGACTCCTTGAGCTTGTCCTTGACCTCGTCCCACAGCGCCGCACGACGCAGCGATCCCTCCACGAGTTCGTCCATGTCGCCCTTGAACCCGGCGATCTTCGGCCCGAAGGCGATGTTGTCGTAGATCGACTTGGGGAACGGGTTCGGCTTCTGGAACACCATTCCGATCCGTCGCCGAACCTCCACCGGGTCCACCTGCGGATCGTAGAGATCGACGCCGTGATAGCGCACGGTGCCCTCGACCCGGGCGCTCTCGATCAGGTCGTTCATCCGGTTGAGGCACCGAAGGACCGTCGACTTGCCACAACCCGACGGACCGATGAGCGCGGTGATCTGGTTGCCCAGGATCGGCAGCTCGACATCTCGCACCGCACGGAACGCCGCGTAGAAGACGCTCAGGTCGGAGATCTCGAAGACGAGCTCCCTCTCTTGGGACGCTTGGTCCCGCGAGTCGGCCGCCCCTCCGACCGACACCGTCGTCGCGCGGTGATCGGACGAACTCACCACGTCGGTCTCCATCGACTCACCACTTCCGCTCATACCGGTTCCTCAGCAGGATCGCCGCGAGATTGACCAGGAGGATGACGACCATGAGCACCAGGATGGCCACCGAGGCGAGATCCTGGAACTCCTGCTGAGGCTTCTTGACGTAGACGAAGATCAGGGTGGGCAGCGCCGTGAAGGGCTTCTGGAGGCTCTCGAGCAGCCCTCCTTTCGTCGCCAAGAAGCCCGTGACAGCCCCGACCATGATCAGAGGCGCCGTCTCTCCGAGCGCCCGTGCCATCGACAGGACGGAGCCCGTGAGGATCCCCGGAGCCGCGCTGGGAAGGACGTGGCTTCGGATGACCTCCCATCGGGTGGCCCCGACCCCGAAGCCCGCCTCCCGGATCGATCTCGGAACGGCCCGAAGCGCCTCTGCCGTGGTGATGATGATGATCGGCAGCACCATCACGGAGATCGTCAGTCCGCCCGCGAGGAGACTCTTCCCCTCCGTGGAACCAGGGCCTGTGACGCTGCCGAACAGCTCCACGAAGATCGCCAAACCGAAGATCCCGTACACGATCGCCGGGACACCCGCCAGGTTCCGGATGTTGGCGTTGATGAGGCGAGTGAGGCGGGTATCGCGCGCGTACTCCTCCATGTAGATCGCCGCCCCGACGCCGAGCGGGATCGCGATGACGAGCACGAACGCCATCAGGTAGAGCGACCCGATCAGCCCGTGCCGGATGCCGGCGTTGGCCGGTAACGACGAGTAGCCGTTCGAGAAGACGACGCCTCCACGGTCGCGGAGCACCGGGAGCGCCGTTCGGGTCACCTCGAAGAGCAGCGCGAGCAGCACCGCCATAGCGATCACGAGCGTGAGCAGGAGCAGAAGCTGGAAGATCATGCCCTTCCGATCCCTGCCCCTCCCGGCGATCGCACGGCGTACCTCTTCCGCGGTCGCGGCACGCACAGACTGGGTCACCGCCATCAGTACGCCTTCCTCACTCTGCGCACGAAGCGCTCCGACACCGCGTTCAGCACGAACGTCAGGGCGAACAGGAGCATCCCGACGAAGAAGAGGCTCGGGTAGGCAGCCCCCGCTCCCCGCACCTGATCGGAGCCGGTCGCCAAGGCGGTGATCGCCGCCGTCATCGTCTGCGTCCCTTCGAGGAGGTTGAACTTCAGCTCGGTGCCGCCGGTGCCACCGGCGGCGATCGCCACGACCATGGTCTCGCCGATCGCCCGGCTGATTCCGAGGATCATCGCCGCCGCGATACCGGAGACAGCTGCGGGGATCACGACCCGGACGGCCGTGGCGGGACGGCGGGCCCCCAAACCGAACGCGGCCTCACGGAGCGCCATCGGAACCGCGTGCATCGCGTCCTCCGAGACCGAGGCCACGAGCGGAGTCACGAGCAACCCCACAGCGATCCCCGCGCCGAGCACGTTGAAGAACTCGGCACCTGGGAAGAGACGTTGGACAAGGTCGGGCGTGATGAAGCGGAGCGCGAAGAACCCCATCACCACGCTCGGCACGCTCGCCAGCGTCTCCAGGACGGGCTTCAGGAAGCGCCGTGCGCGAGGGCTGGCGAATTCGGACAGGTACAGGGCCGAACCGATACCGAGAGGCGTTGCGACGATCATCGCGACAGCCGCGACCTGCAAGGTGCCCGCGAGGATTGCGAGAACGTTGAAATCGTTCGTCCGCGGATCCCACCGACCGAGCGTGATGAGCGCTCCGAGGTCGACCTTTCGAAGGAAATCGATGGTTCCTCCCGCGAGCGAGAGGATGATCCCCACGCTGATCACGATCGAGAACACCGCGCTCGCGAAGAACAGGGCGCGGACGGAACGTTCTCTCCTTCGCCTCCGCACGTCGCCCCGCAGGTCGATCACGCTCGGGATCGCTCCGTCGGCCATGGTCTCCTCTCTCCCCGGTTCGAGCGGCCGAGCACGTTCTACCAGGCCGGGGGACCGTTGGGGAAGGGCTTGGGCCGCGTGCGCGGCCCAAGCCCTGGGGTGGTGCGCTTACATCCCGCCTTCCGAGGCCCAGGTCGAGCGTGTCGCTTCGATCCGGTCTGCGGGGATCGAGACGTACTGGACCTCCTCGACCGACGCCATGCCCTCGTCGGAGAGGTAGAAGTCGACGAACGGGCCGAGCGCTTCGTTGGTCTGGAGCGCGCTCGTGCTGACGTAGAGGTAGAGGGAACGGGACAGCGGGTAGCTCCCGTCGCTCACGGTCTCGGTACTCGGACCGATGCAGCCCTCACCCCCATCCACCTGGAACTCCTTCACCGTGTCGCCGGCGCCTTCGGCGTACGAGAGCCCCACGAACCCGAGCCCGGACACGTTGCCGGCCGCGTTGTCGATGATCACGTTGTCGTCCGCGGATGACTGGTAGTCGGTGCGGAGCGTCTCCTCCTGACCGCGCTCCTCGGCGAGGCCCTTGATCGCCAGGTCGATGAACGACCCGAACGTGCCGGACTCTGCACCGGGCGCGACGATTGTCAGGGGTTCATCTGGGAAGCCCCCGGTCCCACCGACCTCCGTCGCGAGATCGTTCGCTTCCGACCACGACGAGAACCCCTCCGACTCTGGCCCGAAGAGCGCGTAGAGGTCGCCGATCGTCAGGCATTCGATCGTGTTTTCCGGATTACCCACGACGGAAAGACCGTCAAGGGCGACCTCGAGCTCCACGTACTCCACGCCGCCTTTCTTGCACGCCGCGACCTCTTCCTCTTCGATCGCGCGAGATGCGTCCTGCACGTCGGTTTCACCGTTGCAGAACAACTCGAAGCCATCGCTCGTTCCAGGTCCCGACACCGCGATCTCGACATCGGGGTTCGAAGCATTGAACTTCTCCGCGACGAGCGACGTGATGGGCTCAACGGTCGAGGAGCCAGAGATGTTGATCGAGCCGGTCAGCGCGGCGGGCACGCTGCCCGTGTCGGTTCCGTCCGACGATGGGGACTCATCGTCGCCCCCACATGCGGCTGCAACAAGGGACAGCACGAGCGCCACCCCAACGATGCGCCACCATCTGCGTATCTCCACCATGCGTCTCCTCCTATCTAAGTCCATGCCGGAGCGAAGGCTAGGCAGCCGACATGTCCCGCTGGAGACCCATCGGTGAACGACAGATGAACGCCACTCGAGCCCGTGACCTGCGCGTTCGGCCGGTCGGCATCCGATCGAGGCAAACCGATACACCCAGGTGAACCGCCGTCGAAGCTCGAGTGAACCCGATATGGACGGCATGAGCCGACCCGTACACTGCTGGCGGGATGGACACGATGGTCGCGGTGGTGGCCGGTGCCGTGGGAGGGGCGTGTGGCGGGGCGATCGTCGTGGTCACGGCGACGCGGCGCCGGGCGAAGGATCTCATCCAGGATGCGGCCACCCTTCGAGACGAGCTCGCCCGCCAGCGCCGATCCTTCGCCGAGACCCGCGAGGTGCAGGATCTGATCCTCACGTCGATGCAAGACGGCGTGCTCTTGCTCGACTCGCAGGGTCGAACGGCGTTCACCAACGACGCCTTGGAGCGACACCTCGGAACGAGGCCGTCATCGGTGGCGCACCTATTCCCCATGGCCGTCCGAGACCTGGCCGGCAGGGCCGCAGCGGATGCGAACGGCTCGGCGCTGGTCGAGGTCGGCGAGCCACCCCGATCGCTCCGCGTGGCCGCGGCCCCGGCGGGGACGGACGGCTCGGTCCTGATCGTTGTCCGTGACGTGACTGAGGCACGGCGCATCGACTCGATCCGTCGTGACTTCGTCGCGAACGCGTCTCACGAGCTCAAGACGCCGGCAGCGTCGATCCAGGCAGTGGCCGAGACCCTGCGTCAAGCTGCCGCGGATGACCCGGAGGCCGTCCCGAGGTTCGCGGCACAGCTGGAACGCGAGGCGGTTCGCCTCTCACGCATCATCGCCGACCTGCTCGACCTGTCGCGTCTGGAATCCGGGAGCGAGCTCTCCGACCGCGTTCCGGTCGACGCACTCGTGCGCGAGGAAGCGCAGCGATACGGGGAAGCCGCACACGCCGCGGGGGTCACCCTCGAGATCGACACGCCGGCCAAGGCCGCGGTTCGGGGGTCCGCACGGGACCTCTCTCTGTTGATCCGGAACCTCGTGGACAACGCGATCCGCTACACGCGCCCGGGAGGATCCGTGAGGGTCGATGTTGCCGGCGACGACCGAACGGTCACGTTGAGGGTGGCCGATAACGGCATCGGGATCCCCGCGAAAGACCTTTCGCGGGTCTTCGAGCGCTTCTACCGGGTGGACCGCGCCCGCTCGCGCGAGACGGGCGGCACAGGCCTGGGGCTGGCGATCGTGAAGCACGTCGCCGAGAACCACGGGGGGCGGGTCGACGTCTCCAGCGAGGTGGGGCGAGGCACCACCTTGACCGTGACCCTGCCCGGGTATGCCGGGAGAAGTCGCGCTCCCTCGTAGGCTTGGGCTCCCTATGGCGTTTCTGTTCCTGATCCGACACGGCCTCACCGCTCAGACTGGCAAGGTGCTGTACGGGCGAACCCCCGGCATCTCGCTCGACGTGCGCGGCCGCGCCCAGGCGGACACGCTCGCGGGTCGCCTCGCGCCCGTGCGGCTCACCGCGATCTACTCGAGCCCGCTGGAGCGCTGCCGCGAGACGGTGGAACCGCTCGCGGCGGCTCTCCGGTTGCCGGTGGTCGAGCGATCCGCCTTGATCGAGATGGACGCCGGCGCGTGGACGGGGCGATCGCTCCCCCAGCTGCGCCGCTCGCGCCACTGGCCGACCGTGCAACGGGAGCCGTCCGCCTTCAGCTTCCCGGGAGGCGGCGAGGGGTTCGTCGAGGCCCGCGACCGGGTGGTGGCGGAGGTGGAGCGGATCGCCCGACGACACCGGCGGGGCCGGGTGGCCATCGCCACGCACGGCGACCTGGTGCGGATCCTCATCGCCCACTACGCCGGCGCGCCCCTGGACGCCTTCCAGCGCATCGGCATCGACGCGGCCTCGGTGTCCGTCGTCGCGACCGACGGCGTGGGACATTCCATGGTGCTCCTCGTGAACGACATCGGCGGACTCGACAGGTTCGTCCCGGTATCACCGAAGCGCCGCTCGAGCCAGAAGCTGCGAGGATAGCCGTCATGGATCTGGGGCCGGTCGACCGGATCACGGCGGACGCCATCGGCGAGCCAGGGATGCGTACCTTCTACATCCAGGCCCGCACGGGCACCGATCTGATCACGGTCATCGTCGAGAAGCAGCAGGTGCAGCTGCTCGCCACCTCCGTGCTCGAGCTGCTCGCCGACGTCGATCGGGAGACCGGGCCCGGCCCCGGAGACGACGAGCTCGAACTGGAGCCGCCGATCGATCCCCGCTGGAGGGCGGGACGGCTCTCGATCGGCTACGACGAGGAGCGGGACCGGTTCCTGCTCGAGGTCACCGAGTACGTGCCGGAGCTCGAAGAGATCGAGGAGGACGATCCCCGCTCGCTGCTCGAGAGCGAGGCCGAGACGATCCGTCTGTGGGCCACCCGCGAGCAGATGTTGGCCTTGTCTCGGCACGGGGCCGAGGTCGCGGAGCGAGGGCGGCCCACCTGCCAGCTCTGCGGGAACCCGATGGACCCGGAGGGTCACGCATGTCCCGCAACGAACGGGCACCGGACGCCGCGAGCCTGACCGTCCCGCGGGCGCTCACCCACGGGGACATGGAGGTCCTCGGACTCATGCCGAACGCCTCCAACTACACGTTCCTCGCTCGATGCACCGCCGGCGGTGAGGAGGTGCTCGCGATCTACAAGCCGCGCCGGG
>Ga0214473_10012319_pt1 | contig 10041 bp, 7 predicted proteins | sample RVTome_7_FD_203509 | JGI IMG/M metagenome (GOLD analysis project Ga0214473, IMG submission 203509) | Soil microbial communities from uranium-contaminated site in the Upper Colorado River Basin, Wyoming, United States - RVT98D197 | ecosystem: Environmental > Terrestrial > Soil > Contaminated >... | reverse complement strand
CTCCCCGAAATCGCCGACCTTCATTGCAGGAAGATATCGGAGCATCGCTCGTGTACCGAACAGATTTCCAACGGAAATGTGTGGTACGGCCATGAGAGCGAAACCGAGGTTGAGCCCTTTGGGATACTTGTCGGGATCGGGCGTGATTGCCGGCGGGATGTTCGTCCTGCTGATGGTCACCTCGTTGCTCTCGCCAAACAGCGTGGGAACCTCCTGATTGACTCCGTCATACGGAGACGCAATGGTAAATTTCTTGCTCGCGTCGGGAATCGGCATGAGCATTGCCTTAACCCCGATAAACAGGTCCAGTCCGTTATCGACGTTCGCGCTATGGTACCAGCCGGAATTGAGGCTGGCGCCGAACGCGTCGATAAACGGCGCCGTGTAGCCCTTTGCAAAATTATCGGCGAATTTGCTGAGGCGTTCTTCCAGAGTTTGTCCGTAGCTGTTCGCTGCTGAAAAAACCAACGCCGCCGCCAGGACAAGGAACGATACGGATCTTCTCATAGAGTATCCCCCAGATGAGTGACGGGAAAAGAAATTAATCGAAACTGTACAAATATAGGAAATCGACGGCAAAAATCAACATAAAAATCTCTCACAGCCCCGATTTTCTTACGAAATTCCGAGCTTCCCCGGGATAATCGGTGACGATCCCGCCTACAGAGTACCGCGCACAACGAGCCAGTTTCCTTTGCGAATTTATGGTGTACGCCGCGATCATCACATCCTCATCCCGCATCCGGTCGACCCACCGGTGACGAAGGTACTGCAGACCGCACACCACGACCCGGGCGTCATACCGGCGTGCGAGAGAGAGGGGTGATTTCCCGAGGTGCTGCACAGGATGATAAATGATTCCGAGGGCTATGGTATTGTTCAGTGACCGTGCGACCGAGAGGAGGGAGTGCTGGAAGGACGTGAGGATCACGCGTCGTTGTGCGCCATGGCGATGCACAACGCGAAGACACTGCTCAACGGTGTGGTATCCGAGACGATTGTCCCGAACGGCTTTGATCTCGATATTGACCAACGCTCTTTCCCCAACGAGGTCAAGGACTTCGCCGAGGGTCGGGATACGCTCACGGGAGAATTTCGGGTGGAACCAGGATCCTGCGTCGAGGGCTTTCAGATCCTGCAAACGGTGGTCACTGACCCGCCCCCTGCCGTTCGTCGTCCGTCCCAGTGTCGAATCATGGAGGACGACGACATGGCCATCGTTTGTGAGGTGTACGTCGAGTTCAACGGCGTCGGCCCCTTCATGGAGAGCCCGGGAAAAGGCGGCAAGCGTGTTTTCGGGAGCGTGTCCCGACGCGCCGCGGTGAGCGATGACAAAAGGGGAGAACGGCATCCCTGCATCGGCGCCATGCTGTTTCAGGAACACACAGATGCCTCGACTCGTACGTCCAGTGAATGCGGCCTCATGAAAAAAACGGAAACCAGGAATCTTCGGGACTCGGCACGAGCACCGGGACGGCTCAGCTGAATTGCAACGCGGTGAGTATTTCGCTGTTGATCATCTCTGGATCCCCGTCTCCGTCGATCTCCTTCAACAACCCCATCTGTTCGTAGTATTCTTTGACGGGCGCGGTCGTTTCATGGTACACGTTGAGTCTCTTGCGAACGGTTTCTTCTTTGTCGTCGTCCCGCTGGTAGAGCGGACCGCCGCAGTTCAAACACTCCTTGGTGTCAGCAAGCATGTCGAACTGAATATTGTAGATGCGGCCGCAGTTCTTGCAGGAAAGACGCATGCTTAACCGCCGGACAATCTCCTCGTCGCCGAGTTTGACGTTGATCACCTTGTCAAGCCGCGTCTTGAGGTCGTCGAGCAGTTTCGTGAGAGCCGCAGCCTGCGCGACAGTCCGGGGATAGCCGTCAAGAATAAAACCATCTTTACATTTTGGAGAACTCAGCACCGGCTTGATCAGACCGTTCATGATATCATCGGAAACAAGCTGGCCAGCATCCATGATCGTCTTTGCTTTCTTGCCGAGGAGAGATCCGCTTGTTGCCGCGTGGCGAAGGATATCCCCCGTCGAGATGTGTGGGACCTTGAGTTTTCCCGAGAGGAGTTTTGCCTGCGTTCCTTTACCGACGCCTGGCGCACCAAAGATGACAACGCGCATAGAACACTTCCTTTTATCTAATGTGAGAACAGGTTACAGCCCGTGATTCAGGCCGTGTGATGTCGCCGCCACGCAGCGCTGCGGAGAACTTTCCCTTTACGCAAACGCTATCCGGGAGCGGGTGGGATAAAGAACAGCGAGTTGACCACACGCGGCCTCGATATCCTCCCCCGCGTTGCTTCGCACGATCACCGTAACGTGCGCGGTGCGAAGACGTTCGATGAACGCGTTGAATCTCTGCGGCGAGGCCGGCTTCAGCGATGCAGCGAAACCCCTCGGCTGTGTGTACCCGATGGTGTGAAACGGGACGATATTGACCTTACAGGGTACCCGTCCGGCAAGCTTCGCAAGCCGGTCGGCGTCTTCTTTGGAATCGTTCACACCGTCAAACGGGATATACTCGTACGTCACCCGCTGTTTGGTTTTCCGGTAATAGTACTCGATCGCGTCGAGCAGGCGTTCGAGCGGGAATTTCCGGTTAATCGGCATAAGATCGGTACGGACCCGCGGGTCGAGCGCGTGCAGAGAAACCGCCAGCTTTACTTTTCTCCCTTCGTCGGCCATCCTACGGATTCGGTCTGCCCAGCCGGCCGTGGAGACGGTGATACGGCGCGCCGACATACCCATACCGGTTGTCACGATGTCGATGGATTGCATCAGGTTGTCGTAATTCATCAACGGCTCACCCATGCCCATATAGACCAGGTTCGTGATGCGCTGCCGACTGAGACGGCGTGCTTCCAGGATCTGGTCAACGATTTCCCCCGCGGTCAGGTTGCGGACGAATCCCATCGAAGCCGTCGCGCAGAACGCGCAATCGAGTGGACAGCCGATCTGTGTGGAAACGCAGAGCGTTCTCCGGGGTCGCTTCCGCGTCAACGTCGACGCGGCTTCGCCTTCATCGGCCGGCTCGGAGGGGATGAGAACACTCTCGATACGATTGCCGTCCGAGAGCTCAAACAAGAGCTTTATGGTGCCGTCTAGGCGCGATTCTTGCGCGTCGGCGAGACGGAGACGTCTGACAATCGCGACATCTTCAAGCTTCGACCTGAATGCCTTTGAGAGCGAGGTCATCTCGTTGAAGGAAGACGCTCCCTTGGTATACAACCAATCGAAAACCTGCTTTCCCCGGAACGTGGGCTCGCCGAGGGTTCCCACAAACTCCTGGAGTTGGGGCAGGTTCATCCCCGTGAGGTTTTTCTTTTGCGCGACGTCGAACATAACGTGTTGAATGTACGAAATTGGCTGACGGAAGGCAAGGAACGGATCATACGACTCCGCGTTGCTTCCATCGCCGAATCTCTCCGTCGGAATACCCCATGCGTCGGAGTATCTCAACCGTGTGCTGTCCGAGGAGAGGAGGAGGTGCCGTGGCGAGATTCCTGTTCCCACGAAGCCAAATAGGATTGCCGACGGTCTTCATAAGACCGACGGAGCGGTGCCGAAGCTTCACGAGAACCCGGCGGTCCCGCACAACGTCGGCGGCCAGCGCTTCTCTGAGGCTGTTGATCCTGCCTGCCGGGACATCGGCCCGGTTCAGGATTGAGAGCCACTGCCTTGTCGATCGCTTCCTCATGAGTGGGATCAAAATCCGTTCGAGCCTGCCGCGGTTCTCGATGCGTTTCGCATTTGACGCAAACCGGGGGTTCTTCATCAGGGCGTTCCCGCCGATCGCGATGCAGAAGTTCTTCCAATGTGACTCGCTCCCGACCGCCACGTTGATGTAACCGTCCCGCGTTCTGTACGTTTCATACGGCGTGATGGTCGGATGGATATTGCCTCTTCGCGATACATCCCTCCCGGTGGAAAGAGCGATTTGTGATTGGTAGGTAAAGAGGGAAAGCAGTCCGTCGAGAAGACTAATATCAACGTGTCGGCCCTTGTGTGTTGTTTGGCGTTCAAAAAGCGACAGAAGGATCCCCTCAAACGCGAGGTTCCCGGCGTTCACATCCGCGAGGGAAATCCCGACTTTTGTCGGCGCTCCGTCCGGGAAGCCCGTCACGTCCATCAGCCCGGATTCTCCCTGAACGATCAGATCGTAGCTCGGCCGATGGCTCCGGCTACTCGTCTGACCGTAACCGGAGATCGAGCAGTAGACGATGCGCGGGTTCAGCCGGCGGACGGATTCGTAGCCGAACCCGAGTTTCTTCATCACGCCGGCACGAAAATTCTCGACCAGCACGTCGCTTCGCCGGATGAGCCTTCGCAGGACAATTTTCCCTTCTTCGGACTTCAGATCGAGGGTCACGCTTTTTTTGTTCCTGTTCACGCTCAGGAAATAGGCGCTCTCGCCCCTCACGAAAGGGGGTCCCCACGTACGCGTGTCGTCGCCTCCCCCCGGATGTTCGATCTTAATGACTTCCGCGCCCATGTCACCAAGTTTCATGGTGCAGAAGGGTCCGGACAGAATGCGCGTAAGGTCAAGGACACAAATGTGGTCGAGAGGCAGTTTCATGGGAGATTGCCAGGGGTAGGGGGGATTGGGATTACCGTTTCTTCACTGTGATGGCGTACACGACGAACGCCACCGCAAATCCCACAAACCAGGCATAGTCGTAGAGAAAACGGAGAGAGTCGACGAAGAGTCCAACGAGCGCCACCGCGACCCCAGCCGCCAACGATGCCATCGCCTGCGCGTGGTAACCCTTCGTGTATGAATACTCACCATCGGGAAGATAGAGTTCTTTGAGGTTGAGGTTCTTCTTCCGAACGACGAAGTAGTCCGCGATGAGAATGCCAGCGATGGGCCCGAGGAAGCTCGAGTACCCGATGAGCCATCCGAAAATGTAAGCGCTGAAATCGGAGAGCAGTTTCCATGGCATCATCAAGATGCCGATCACCGCCGTCATAAGCCCTCCGCGGACAAAATTGATTTTCTTCGGGAAAAGGTTGGAAAAGCTGTTCGCCGGGGCGATGACGTTTGCGGCAATATTCGTCGTGAGTGTTGCAATTGTCAGCGCGAGCATAGAGAGAATGATCACAACAGGGTTGTGAAATTTTGACAGCAGGACGACGGGATCCCAGATTGCTTCGCCGAACACCACGACGGTTGCCGACGTTACCGCAACGCCGATAAAGGAGTAGAGCGTCATCGTCGGCGGAAGTCCGAACAACTGACCGAGCATTTGCTCTCGTTGCCCGCGGGCGTACCGCGTGAAATCCGGAATGTTGAGGGAAACGGTCGCCCAGTAGCCGACCATGCCGGTCAGCGATGGCACGAAGAACGACCAGAATTCCGACGCGGTTTGAAACTTGCTCGGTTGCGAGAGTATCGGTCCGAATCCTCCCCCCGCAACGTAAGCCCAGGCGAGAAGACCGACACCCACAACAAGAAGAAACGGCGCAGCCAGCGACTCAAGCCATTTGATCGACTCGGTTCCTTTCACGATGAAGTAGACGTTCATCCCCCAGAAAATTGCAAAACTGATCCACGGGCCAAGGGCGAAGTCCTTCCAACCGTCCACCGCGACCGCAAGCAGAGCATTGATCGCAGCCCCTCCAATCCACGTCTGGATCCCAAACCACCCGCACGCGACAAGGGCACGAAGAATTGAAGGGACGTTTGCCCCCTTAACGCCGAACGATGCGCGGGCGAGGACGGGGAACGGTACTCCGTACTTTGTGCCGGCATGAGCGTTGAGAACCATAGGGACGAGGACGACGATGTTTCCGAGCGCGATGGTCAATATTGCCTGCCACCAGTTCATCCCTCCCGCAATCAGGCCTGCCGCGAGCATGTACGTGGGAATGCAGACGGCCATGCCGATCCAGAGGGCTGCAATGTTGTAGGTAGTCCACGTTCGCTGATGCACGGCGGTCGGGGCAAGATCCGAGTTTATGAGCGGACTGCGTTCGATTTGCGAAATATCGACTTCAACAAGCTCGGATTGGCGATGAGAATTCACAGATTTTTGCTCATGATGCTAATTTGCGCCGAGAACCTGACTCCACCTCATAAAAGATCCACGTATCGCAGGTGGAGTCCAGTTTACACGGCCTCTATTTGGCGACCGAAAGAATCTTCTTCAAGCCGGCTTCATCGACATTCAGGAGACCAACTGTCGGAAGACGGGGAGTCAATTCAACCCAGTTTCGATCTTGTTTGAATATAAGTGCAAACAGCGGTAATGCCTCCTCGAGTTTGCCCGCGTTCACAAGCGCAACGGCGTGCCAAAACTTCATCTCCAGGTTTTCGGGGAACATTGCCTCGGCCGCGCCATACTCACGCTGCGCACCCTGGATATCATTCTTTTCGACGGCGAGATCACCTGCGTTCATGTGCTGGTACGCGCGGTGAACATTCACAAGTCGCCTCAGCTCTTTCAGGGGTTCCGGGCTGTCTTCGACACGCAAATCCATGATCCTGTCGATCCAGGGGCGTCCTGTATTCTCTCCGCCGACGATGAGTATCGCCGCCGATTGTTTTCCGCGAATGTCGCCCCCAACGGCTTGTGCTGCATCGAGCGCCGCGAGGAGCCGGTCCGCGAGGTCGCCTTTTGCCGTTTTGTATGCTTCCGCCATTGCCGGCCAGACTCTGTCGTTCAGCATGAGGTTCGCCTGAACCGAGAATTGTTCTCCCACGACATGCCCCGCCGCCGGAATGCACTTCTTCCCCGTGTGCGCAACAACACTTCCGTGGGCGTCGATCATGGCAACCTGCCGGACCGCCTCACCGGGGTCGGAGGCGAGTATCCCATCGAGAGCCTGACGTGCGGTCTTTCCGGACCTCATGAGATCGAGACCCAGCGATCCGTACGCGGGATCCACGAAGGATTGCGTCGCGACCGCTCCAACCCCCGCTTCCGCCCAGGGAACGATCGGGCCGACGGAAAACCAGTGGGACTGAACGGCAACTCCCAATTCTCCCGTGACAGAGTCCCGCGCGACGATCGAGAACGTATGAACCGGCCGCTGTACCGCATGAGCCGGTTCCGCACAAACAGCGATCTGCGCCGAAAGCGGCTGAACCGCAAGAATGAGAAATAGAAAAGAACTTCTTCGTCTCATTATCGTTCCTCCTTCATTCCAATTTCTAACTTCTGAATTCTTATTCCTTCATCCTTCCGTACTTCTCTTTGTATTTCTCATACAGAATCGTGTGTCTGCTCCGCAAATCAATCTTGCGTCCCTGGATGAATTCCATTTCCACCGAACTCCTGATGTCAAGCGGATCTCCCGTCGTCACGATCAAGGTCGCGTCCTTGCCGGCCTCCAGCGAGCCCGCACGATCAGCAAAGCCGAAAATCTGCGCGGGGTAAAGCGTGACGGCTTTCAGGGCCTCATCTTTCGGCAGACCGTAGGCAGCAGCCATCGCGGCGTGGTACGGCAGGTTCCGTTCGTGCGCCGCTTCCTCCCCGCTAATGATCGCAAAACGTATTCCCGCTGCATGCAGCTTTGCCGGCAACGAAAACGGATCGTCGTACTCGTCGAACCGGTGAGACGGCAGTCGCAGGATTTCTCCAGCCAACACCGGGATGTCGTACTTCTTGAGAAGGTCGGCAACCCGCCACGCGTCGTGTCCACCGCCTATGATCAACCGGACTTTCTCCTGCTCCGCCCAGGCAACAGCCGCTTCAATCTGCTGCACCTCCGTCGCCCAGACGACGACCGGCACTTTGCCTTCAAGGACGGGGATCATAGCTTCCCAACGGAGATCGACGTCATGGTACGGGACGCCTTTTTGCTCCTCCCCCTTCTTCGCAGTCATGTAAGCGCGCGCGTCGCGAAACGCGTCGGCCAGGTCCTTCAGATTTTTCTCGCGTTCTTTTTTCTGTTCTTCTTCCGTCTGCCGGGAGAAGGGAGAACGGGAAAGCACCATGCCGGGCCATGACACGTACAACGCTGAAGGCGCCTTGAACGTCATGTCTTCCCACGTCCACCCGTCCATCAGCATCACGACGCCCGTGCCCGCGATGAGAGACCCGGAGGGCGACGTCACAGCCATCGTTATCCCGTTCGCCCGCGTGACGGGGATGATCTCCGATTCGGGATTGAGCGCTGTTTCGGCCCGTACGTTGGGATTGATCCGGCCCGTTTCCGTCCTGTCGCGCGAAGCACGAATGGATGCGATCTCCGTCAGACCGACGTAGGTATCGGCACTGATCAGGCCGGGATATACGTGCTTTCCCGATGCGTCGATACGTTCGGCACCGGATGGTATCTGCACCTGCTGTCCGATGGAGACAATCTTTCCCTTATCGAACAAAATCATTCCTTTTTCGATAACGGGTCCCACAACGGGGTGGAGGGTCGCATTGACGATGACGATCGGATGGTCCTGCGGCTTCGCGGGAATCACGTCGGAGGCGCGAAGTCCCTGTTGAGAAACCAGGGTCAGGGCGATTATCGAACACAGAAAATGTTTCATGTTATCGGTTCTCCTTTCCATCGACGATCTGGTCAATGCAGCGGTAACCCGCGTTGGATCCAACATCCGATCCGGCTTCCTGCGATTCCTCGGATTCACTCCGGCGAGACGGACGCCTCGGCGTTTCGGGCCCGGAAGGCTTTTTCTCCGCGAGCGCCTTCTGGGCGAGGACAGTACGCTCGTGCTGCGCCTCTTCGAAGAGCTTTCGGTCTTCGTCCCTGTCAAAGAACTTCCTTCCGTCAATCCATGTCTGCTCGCATCGCGAGTAGGTCGAAAGGGGGTCGCCGCTCCAGATGACGAAGTCGGCATCTTTTCCCTCTTCCAGCGAACCCACCCGGTGATCGACCTTCAACTGTTTTGCGGGATTGATCGTAACAAACTTCAGCGCCTCCTCTTCCGAGAGTCCGCCGTACTTGACGGCCTTCGCAGCCTCGAGGTTCAGCCTGCGGGCAAGTTCATCGCTATCGGAGTTGAACGACACCACGACTCCCTGGTCGTGCATCAGGGCACCGTTATACGGTATGGCATCGTACACCTCCAGTTTGTACGCCCACCAGTCGCTAAACGTCGATCCGCCGGCACCGTGCTTCGCCATGATGTCGGCAACTTTGTACCCTTCGAGTATGTGTTGGAATGTCTGGATGCGGAAGCCGAAATCCTCGGCGACGCGCATCGTTGCGAGAATCTCATCCTGCCGGTACGAGTGACAATGGACGAAGCGCTTGCTCTTCAGGATTTCAAGGATCGTCTCGAGTTCGAGATCGCGCCGCGGAGGAATTCCGCTCTTGTCGCGGTCCCATTTGTGCCAGGCCTTTTCGTAATCGAGCGCGGCTCTGAATTCGTCCCGCATGATCTCTTCAACACCCATGCGCGTTTGAGGATAGCGGCTGGTGAAGCGGTCGCCCCAGTTGGACTGTTTGACGTTTTCCCCGAGAGCGAATTTGATTGTCGGCGGGGCGCCTTCAAACTTCATTTCTTCCGGCAGCATTCCCCAGCGCAGTTTGATCAGCTGGCTTTGCCCACCAATAGGATTTGCCGACCCGTGAAGCACATGCGCTTCCGTCAAACCGCCGGCAAGTGCTCTGTAGATGTCGATATCGTCACAGTCGATCACGTCGCCGATGCGCACTTCGGCGGTAATCGCCTGGCCCGATTCGTTGACGCTGCCGCTCACGGCCATGTGGGAGTGCGCGTCGATGATTCCCGGCGTTACGTGTTTTCCGCTTGCATCAATTACCAGGGCCCCTTTTGGCACAGAGAGGTTTTTTCCCACTTTGGAGATCTTGCCTCTTTCGATAAGCACGTTGCCGTTCTCGATGACACCCTGTGGCCCGCTTGTCCAGATCGTTCCGCCCCGAATGAACACAGACGCGGGTTGGTCCGGAATTGTTGGGCGGCCGAATGCCCCAGCCGGATACGCGGGTGGGAACGAAGCCTTTTCAGGTTTCTTGGGTTTGGACGTATCGGGTTCCGGGGTGTACGAACCGCTCCGTACTCCGGTCCAGACAAACGTCGTCCCGTCACCCCATTCTCCCGTTCCGTCCAGGG
>Ga0214473_10012318_pt1 | contig 10042 bp, 10 predicted proteins | sample RVTome_7_FD_203509 | JGI IMG/M metagenome (GOLD analysis project Ga0214473, IMG submission 203509) | Soil microbial communities from uranium-contaminated site in the Upper Colorado River Basin, Wyoming, United States - RVT98D197 | ecosystem: Environmental > Terrestrial > Soil > Contaminated >... | reverse complement strand
AGGCTTACGACGTCCACCCGGAAACCGCGGGCCGCGAGGCTCTTCACCAGCTCGCGCACGTGGATCTCGGCGCCTCCCGTGACGAAGGGCGCCTGCGCGGCGCACACGAGAACGGACTTCATTTCTCGCGAGGCCGCAGGGCGTCCTCGAGCCGCGCGACGCGCGCTTGCAGGTCCTTGATCACGAGCTCGAGCGCCGGCCGGCCGCGGTCGGCCTCGGCGAGCACGAGGTCGATGCGGCGCGCGAGGTCGTGGACGTGGGCCACCAGCTCCTGCGCGAGCTCAGCGTGGCGTTCGTCCACCTCGTCGAGCCTGCCTCCGGTGCCTCCCAGGATCCCGTCGTAGTGGCGGTGGGTGGCCGCGAAGCGCTCGTCGAGGTGGCGCAGCAACGCGTTGTCGAGGCGCACCTGGTCCGCGTTGAATGCGCGCTGCGCCTCAAGCTGCGGCGCGAGGAAGCGCGCCAGCAGCCGGCTCACGAGACCGCCGAGGCCCCGCCCGGGCGTGGCGCTGGCCGGCCACGATGCGTTCACGGGACCCGGGTCGGGAAGTGCCGGAGGCGCTTCCGCGGCGGCAATCTCGTCCCTCTCAGCCACGCGTGTGCATCCCGGAGCCTCGCATTCTACAATCCGCCGTGGCCGACGCGAAGCCGCTCGCAGAAGCTCTCGAGGCGCTGCGCCTCCGGCTCGAGGACGAAGAAGCCTCCTACGCGGCGGCGCTCGCCGAGCTCGACCAGAAGGCCGGCGTCCCGCTCCCCGAGGAGACCGGCCCCGAGATCCGCGAGCTGCTTTCCGAGCTGAACGGGCTCTGGACGCCGGCCGCCGGCCCGCGCGGCGGCGGCTTCGGTAAGGCGCTCGAGCGCCGGGCCTGGGATGCGCTCGCCCCCGCGCTCGAGCGCCAGGCGCGCTTCAACGCCGTGCTGGTGCGGCTCCTGAACGCCGAGCTCGAGCACGCCTCGCGCTACCACGCACGCCAGCGCGAGCTCGGCGCGGCGCTGGTTCGCTACGCGCAACGAGTGGAGCCCGTGGTCGACGCCCGCGACGACATGCGCGTCGCGCGCACACCGACCGAGACCGCCCAGGTGCTCGAGACTTTCGCGCGGCGGATCGAGGCCATGCGCGAGAGGCTCTCCGGGCTGCTGGCGCTGCGGGACCGTACCGACGCGCTCTCCGAGGAGCTGCGCGCCCTGCGCGAGGGGCTCGCCGCGGGGCCCCCGCCGCCCGAGACGGCCCGCGCCGCGGCGCGCTCGGCCGCGGACTCGGCGTACACCGCGTTCGAGAACCGCTTCCGTGGCTCGCGCGAGGAAGTCGCTCGGCGCCAGGCCGACTACGTCGAGCTGCTGCGCGGCCACGCTCCGGTCGTGGACCTCGGCTGCGGCCGCGGCGAGCTGCTCGAGCTGCTGCGCGCGGCCGGGATTCCCGCGCGCGGCGTGGAAGGCAACGCCAGTGCGATCCAGGAGTGCCGCGCCAAGGGGCTCGACGTCGCAATGGGCGACCTGGTGGAGTTCCTCGAGCAGCAACCGCCCGGCGCCACGGGGGCCGTGTTCGCGGCGCAGGTGGCCGAGCACCTCGAGCCGCCGCGGCTCGCCGCTCTGCTCGCGTCCGCGCACCGGGCGCTCGCGAAGGACGGGCTGCTGGTGCTCGAGACGGTCAACGTCGCCTCGGCTCTCGCATACTTCGACGTCTTCATTCGGGACCTCACCCACGAGCGGCCGCTCCACCCCGAGACGCTGCGCTTCATGGCCGCCGCGGCCGGTTTCTCGGAGGCGCGCATCGAGCTGCGCTCGCCGGTGCCGGACGACGTGCGGCTGCACCTGCTGCCGAGCGGCGGGCTGCCGCCGCCGGTGGTGAAGGCGCTCAACGAGAACGTCGAGCGCTTGAACGCGTTGCTGTTCGCGCCCCTCGACTACGCGCTGGTCGCGAGGCGCTGACGCTATCCGCCACCGACACGGAATTCCTTCCAGCTCACTCGTCCCGCCAAGACGGCGTCTCTGACTCGCCGCTCACGGGTAGTGAGGTTGGATCCACCTGTCTTGATCTCGAGAAACACGACCTCACGAAGGTCGTCATCGCTCATTCCGTCGAACACGAGGAAGTCGATGGGTGTCCCCAAGAAGCGCGCGTCCTTCGGGCTATACGGAAAGCCAGGCATGTAGGGAGCAAGGTGCTCGCTGACCTTGCCCGAGACAACTGCCGAGCTTCGGCGGATGGCGTCGGCACGGATGTTGGCCTCGCTTTCGATCCGCCAGCGTTCGAGAGACGCGCCCGCCTCGGCCTGCGCCGCCTGCCGGAGTTGTACCAGAGCGCCCTGAAGCTCCCTGTCCTTCCACAGGGCGACCTTCTCCTGCACCACGTCATTGACTCGCAGCCGAAGGCGATAGTGGGCGACGAGTACGACCAGCGTGATACCAACCAGGGCTAGAAGGAGCAGCCGCAACTCAGGTTCGCCCATCCCCCCCCCTACGCAACTGTCCGCGATGGTAACGCCAATGCCGGATCCAGCGTGCCGCAGCTGGACCTTCCGATTTGCGGATTCTTCTCACGAACTGCTGGTTTTCGCCGATGAGGAGCCGGGCTGCAGATCATCCGGGTTCTGAGACCGGCTTGCACGCCAAAGCCACGACACTCGCGCCGATCGGAAAGCTCAGGCCGCGCCGCACGAGCGCGGCCTCGACACGGAACAAGAAGCCGAACAGCCATTCGACGGGCGCCGGCAGGAAGCCCACGTCCGATCCCTCGCGCCCGAGCAGGCGGTCGAGCGTGCGCCGGACGAACAGCAGGGGAAACAGCAGCGAATTGCAGTAGGTCGAGCGCACGACGGCGAGACCGCAGCTCTCGAGCAGGCTGCACAGCTCGCCGCGCGTGTAGCGTCGGCGCGTGAGCACCTCGGCGTCGTGGGCTCCGCGCAGCGCCTCGAGCGCCGGGACCCGCACCAGCAGCACGCCTCCCGGCCGCAGCACGCGCGCCATCTCGGTGACCGCCGCGCGGTCGTCGCTCACCCAGTCGTGGTAGATCACGTCGAAGGACGTGACCACGTCGAAGGCCCCCGGCGGGAACGGCAGCGAGAGCAGGCTGGCGCGCGCCACGCGCACGCCACGCTCACGGCAGAATTGGATCGCTTCGGACGAGAGGTCGATCCCGCTGGCGCGGCCGAGCCGCGCGAGCGCCACCAGGTTGAAGCCGGAGCCGCAGCCGGCGTCGAGCACGCCCAGGTGCTTCGATCCCGCAAGCCACGGCTCCAGCAGCGAGAACGCGACCGCGCGCTGGCCGGCGTACCACCACTGCCGCTCCTCCGCCTCGAACATCCGGCGGTACTCGGCCGGCTTCACAGCCGCGTGGCGTCGGAGGTGAAGTAGGCGGTGACGCGGTCGAGGATCTCGTCGAGCCCGACCTTGGGCTCGTAGCCGGTGAGCGCGCGCAGCTTGCCGAGATCCGGCACGCGGCGCTGCATGTCCTCGAAGCCCTCCTCGTAGGCCCGGTCGTAGGGCACGAGCTCGATCGTGCTGCGGCCGCCGGTGCACTGCTTGACGCGCTTCGCCAGCTCGAGGATCGAGACCTCCTCGCGATCGTTGCCGATGTTGAACACCTGGCCGACCGCGCGCTCGTCCTGGGAAAGCGCGACGAGCTGCGCGACCACGTCGCTCACGTAGGTGAAGCAGCGCGTCTGGTTGCCGTCGCCGAACACCGTGATCGGGTTGCCGAGCAGCCCCTGCTTGACGAAGCTCGGGATCACCATGCCGTAGCGGCCGGTCTGGCGCGGGCCCACGGTGTTGAAGAGACGCGCCACCACCACGGGCAGGCGCTTCTCCTTGTGGTAGGCGAGAGCCAGGAACTCGTCGATCGCCTTGCTGCAGGCGTAGCTCCAGCGGCCCTTCGAGGTCGGCCCCATCACGAGGTCGCCGTCCTCGCGGAAGGGCACCTGGTTGGCCTTGCCGTACACCTCGGAGGTGGAGGTGAGCAGGACCTTCTTGCGCTTCTTGTTGGCGAGCTTCAGCACCATCTCGGTGCCGTGCACGTTGGTCTCGATCGTGTTGACCGGGCTCTCGACGATCAGCCTGACGCCCACCGCCGCGGCCAGGTGAAACACCACGTCGGCGCGGTCGACGAGCTCGGCCAGCATCGGCTCGTTGAGCACGCTGTCGATCGTGTAGCCGAACCGAGGGTTCGCTTTCAGGTGCGCGATGTTGTCGATCGCACCCGTCGAGAGGTTGTCGACGACGTGGACCGAAGCACCCTGCTCGAGCAGCGCTTCGCTCAAGTGGCTGCCCACGAAGCCGGCGCCGCCGGTGATGAGCGCCTTCATTCGAGCATGTCCTCCTTGATCGTTTCGTCGGCCTGGATCGGGCGTGCCGCGCGGCGCCCGATGATGCGGTGGGCCTCGGCGGGCGACAGCCCGCGCTCGAAGCGCTCGTCGGTGCGCTTGTAGAGCAGCCGCTCCGCGGTCAGCACGTCGCCGCGGCCGATCAGCGAGGCGGCGACGATCGAGCGGCCGCGCGCGGGCGCGCGCGGGGCCTCCCGCTCCTGACCGAAGGCGTCGCCTCGCGCGCGCTCGGCCTGGCGCAAGAGCTCGACCATGCGGTAGAACTCCTCCGGCGCCAGCGCCGCGGCCGCGTCCCGGCCCTTGCGGCTGCGGTCGAGCATGAGCCTCTTCTCGACCAGGTCCGCGCCGTGCGCGGCGGCGAGCGCGGGCGCCACGAGCGCGAAGGCCGAGGCGCCGTCGGTCGCGTCGATGAGCCCCACCGGGATGCGGTAGCGCTCGCGGCGCGCGGCGAGATCCGCGAGCCGCAGCTCTTCGGGCGCGGCCGGCGCGGTGAGCGGACCCACCACGAGCGCCGTGTCCGCGCCGCCGCATTGGTCGAGCGCCTCCCGCACCCGCGCGTCCTCGCCCGTGCCGGCGCCCAGCAGTAGCGGGCGTCCGACAGCCGCGAGCGCCCGCACCAGGTCCGGGTGGTCGAGGTCGATCGGGTGCGTCTGGAACGCGTCGACGCCCGCCTCGGCCGCGAGGTCGCGCGAGGCGATGTCGAACGCCTCGGCCACCACCAGCAGGCCCGAGGCCTTGGCGGCCTCGAGCACCTTCTGCCACTCGCGCGGCCTGAGCTCGGCCGCCTCGAGCTCCTGCCGCTCGGGGTGGCGCCGCGCCACGAGCTCGCTCGCGCGGAAAACCGGGAATGCGATCGCGTCGGCGCCCGCCTGGAATGCGGCGTCGATCAGCCGCCGCGCGACGTCCGGCTTTCCCTCGTGCGAGGTCCCGACATGGGCCACGACGAGGCACGGCTGTCCCTCGCCGAGCTGCCGGCCGCCGATGCCGAGTGTCGCCGCCTTCATGCGGGTTTCACCCTACCACGCCACCCCGCGGGCTCAGGCCCGGACCACTTCGGGGCCGGGCGCGCCGGGTGCGCCGAATCCGAGCGGTGCCATCAGGTTGCGGGTGTCGAGCACCAGCTTCACGCCGGCGTAGAGCGAAGCGTCCTTGAAATCGGAATGAGCCGTCGAGACGAGCAGGATGTCGTGGCGGGCGAACTCCTCAGCCGTGCAGGGTACGGAGGAGAGCCCGATGTCGTGCTCGCGGCCGGCGCGAGCCACCGGGATGTAGGGGTCGCAGTAGGCCACCACGGCCCCCGCGGCGCGCAGCCGCTCGATGATCTCGAACGACGGCGACTCGCGGTCGTCGTCGATGTCGGCCTTGTAGCTGAGCCCCAGCACCAGCACCTTCGACCCCCTGAGGCTGCGCGCGTGCCGGTTGAGCGCGCGCGCGGTGCGCTCGACCACGTGCTGCGGCATCGAGGTGTTGATCTCGCCGGCGAGCTCGATGAAGCGCGCCCAGGTGCCGTGCTCGGCGGCCTTCCAGGTGAGGTAGAAGGGATCGAGCGGGATACAGTGGCCGCCGAGGCCCGGCCCCGGGTAGAACGGCATGAAGCCGAAGGGCTTGGTCTTCGCCGCCTCGATCACCTCCCAGACGTTGATCCCCATCTGGTCGAGCACCAGCTTCATCTCGTTTGCGAGGGCGATGTTCACGGCGCGGAACACGTTCTCCAGGATCTTGGCGGCTTCCGCCACCTCGGGTGAGGAGACGGGCACCACCGTCTGGATCGCGGCCCGATACAGCGCGACCGCGACTTCGAGCGACGCCGCGTCGATCCCGCCCACCACCTTGGGGATGGTCTGGGTGTTGAAGCTGCGGTTGCCGGGGTCCTCCCGCTCGGGCGAGAAGGCCAGGAAGAAGTCTTTGCCGCAGACGAGGCCGCGGATCCCGAAGCGCGGCAGCAACTCCTCGCGCGTCGTGCCGGGATAGGTCGTCGACTCGAGCACCACCAGCTGGCCGGGCCGCAGCCGCTTCGCGATCTCGTCGGCCGTCTGGCGCACGTAGGAAAGGTCGGGCTCGCGGTGGCGGCCGAGCGGCGTCGGCACGCACACCAGGATCGCGTCGCACTCCGAGAGGCGATCGAACGCCGTCGTGGCCTCGATGCGGCCGCGCTTGAAGGCCTCGGCCACGCGCTCCTTGCCGATGTGGCGGATGTACGACTCACCGCGCTCGAGCGCCCGGGGCTTGTTCGGGTCCAGGTCGAAGCCGGTCACGGCGAACCCGCTCTCCTCGAAGAGCAGCGCGAGCGGAAGCCCCACGTACCCGAGCCCGATCACCCCGACCCGGGCCTGCCGGCTCTCGATCCGCGACCGGAGCTCGACACGCTTCTCGCTCATACGGTCGGGGATGCTAGCACTCCCGGGCCGCGGCACGGACGGCCTCGACCACGCGAGCGGCCGCCTCGTCCTCGAGCTCGGGATAGAGCGGCAGCGAGAGGATCTCGTCCGAGGCCTGCTCCACGACCGGCAGGTCTCCGCGCTTCCCCCCGAGGAAGGCGAAGGCCGGCTGCAGGTGGAGCGGGATCGGGAAGTGGATGAGCGTCCCGATCCCGCGCTTCTGCAGCGCTTCCACGAGCGCCGCCCGCCGCGGGTGGCGCACGACGTACAGGTGGCGGACCGAGCGAGCGTAGGGCTGCTCGCCGAGCGGCTGGACGCCCGAGCCCGCGAGCTCCCGGTCGTAGAACGCCGCGAGCGCGCGGCGCCTCTCGGTCCAGGCCTCGAGATGGGCGAGACCCACGCGCAGCAGCGCGGCCTGCAGCTCGTCGAGGCGGCTGTTCCAGCCCAGGCACTCGTGGCGATAGCGGTCGCGCTGGCCACCGTTGCGAAGCTGGCGCAAGCGCGCCGCCGTGGCAAGGTCGTTGACGAGGATTGCGCCGCCGTCGCCGTACGCGCCCAGGTTCTTGGTCGGATAGAAGGAGAGTGCGCCCATCCCTTGCTCGCCGCCGAGCGTCCCGACCGGTCGGCCGCGGTAGCGGGCCCCGTGCGCCTGGCAGGCGTCCTCGACCAGCACCAGCTCGCGCTCGCGAGCGAGGGCCAGGAGCGGATCCATGTCCGCCGGGTGGCCGTAGAGGTGCACCGGCAAGAGCGCCCGAGTGCGCGGGGTGATCGCGCGCGCGGCCGCCGCCGGGTCGATGTTGAGCGTCTTCGGGTCGACGTCGACGAATACCGGCCGCGCTCCCGCGTGCAGGATCGCGAGCGCCGAGAACGCCGCCGAGATCGAGGTGGTGACCACCTCGTCTCCCGCAGCGATCCCGCGCGCGCGGAGCGCGAGGTGGAGCGCGTCCGTGCCGTTCCCGACCGCGACCGCGTCCCTGGCGCCAAGTGCACCAGCGAGCTCGCGCTCGAACGCTTCACCCTCGGGGCCGAGCACGAACCAGCCCGAGTCGAGCACGCGCGCGAGCGCAAGGTCGAGCTCCGGCCGCAGCCGCGCGACATGTACCCGAAAGTCCACGAAGGGGATCGGGCGCTGGCTCACAAGTAGTGCTGCTTGTGGCGGCGGTAGTACTCGAGCGTCCCGGCCAGGCCCTCGCGCAGGCCCAGCTTCGGCGCCCAGCCGAGGATCGCCTTCGCGCGCGTGATGTCGGCGTAGAAATCCCCGATGTCGATACGCTTGCGCTCGGGCGGGAACGGGACCAGCACGAAGGAGCCCCCGCCCGCGACGTCGAGCAGCAGGCGCACGAGCTCGGCGAGCGAGACCGGGTGCTCGTCGCCCAGGTTCATCACCTGGCCGTCGGCGGCGTCGATCGCCCCGGCGCGCAGGAACGCGTCCACCACGTCGTCGACGTGGTTGAAGTCGCGCTTCTGCCGCCCATCGCCGAAGACCTGGATCTCCTCGCCGAGCGCGGCCTGGCGCACGAACCAGCCGATGAAGCCCTGGCGGTTGTGCCGGATCAGCTGGCGCGGGCCGTAGGTGTTGGTGAGCCGCAGCGACGAGGCGCGGATCCCGTACACCTGGTGGTAGACCAGGTGGTAGAACTCGCCCGAGATCTTGTTGATCCCGTTCACGTCCACCGGCTGCAGCAGGTGCTTCTCGTCCACCGGCAGGTAGAGCGGCCGGCCGTAGACCTGGCGCGTGCCGGCGTAGACGATCTTGAGCTCGGGGTTGCCTCGGCGCACCGCCTCGAGCAGCCGCAGCTGGCTGGTGCAGTTGATCTCGAGGTCGGTCACCGGGTCGCTCATCGAGTCGATGTGGCTCACCTGGCCCGCGAGGTTGAACAGCACCTGCTGGCCGCGGACCAGGTACTCCATGCCGTGGCCGCGCACGTCGGCGATGTTGATGCGCACCCGGTCCTCGTAGCCCTCGAGGTTGAACAGGTTGCCGCCGTAGTCGGGCAGCAGGCTGTCGACCGCGATCACCTGCGCGCCGAGATCGCAGAGCGTGCGGCACAGGTTCGACCCGATGAAGCCGAGCCCGCCCGTGACCAGCACCTTGCGGCCGCGGTAGTAGTCGCGCGGGTCGCTCACCGGGCAGCTTCGCTCGGCAGCGGCGCGTGCTCGCTGCCGGGCTCCTTGTGCAGCCGCTTCACCACCAGCTCGACCCAGAGTCGGGCGAGGTCGGCGAGCGTGCGGCCGACCCGCCGGAAGTTGAAGAACTGGCTCTTGCCGTAGCTCCGGTGAAAATGGTGGACCGGCACCTCGGCGATTCGATAGCCGTGGTCCTGCACCTTCTTCATCAGCTCGACGCAGATCACGCCGGAGGAGCGCGTCAGGCGCACCTTCTCGAAGACGCTCCTTCGCATCAGCCGGAAGTCGCAGTCCACGTCCCGCATCGAGAGCCCGAACGCGAGCTTCACGAACCAGTGGTAGAGCCGGCCGATCACGACGCGGTGCAGCGGGTCGTTGCGCGAGATCTTGTAGCCGTTGACGAAGTCCACCTCGGGCGAGAGGGCCTGCCACAGCTTCGCGATCTCGCGTGGGTCGTACTGCGCGTCGCCGTCGGTGTAGAAGACGAGCTCCCTCGAAGCGGTCTCGAACCCGGTCCGAAGCGCCCCGCCGTAGCCGCGGTTCGTCGGGTGATGGACCACCTTGAGCCAGGGAAAGTGCCGCGCCATCTCGTCGAGCAGTGCCCCGGTGTGGTCGGGGCTGCCGTCGTCGACCACGATCACCTCGTGGTCTTCGGTCAGCGTGCGGGCGGTCATGTGGGCCGCGAGCGCCAGGCTCGCGATGGTGCCGGCGTCGTTGTAGGCCGGGAAGAAGATGCTGAGACCGGGTGCGGCTCTGCTCATGGCACTTTGACTCGCCCGAAACGGAGGACGCTAGCACGCGCGCTTCTTTGGGGTCAAACCGTGCGCCGCGCGGCCCGCAGGGCCCTTCCGACGAGAGCAGTCATCGTGAGCGCGGCGATCACCAGGCCCGCCAGGAGGCCCCGGGCGCGATGCGTCAGCACCACCCGGTGGGTTCCCTCCTGCAGCACGATGCCGATGCGGTCGCCGTTCACGCGCAGCACGCGCGCCGCGAACCCGTCGACCTCGGCCGAGAAGCCCGGGTCGTAGCCCTCGCCGATCACCAGCAGGCCCGGGCCCGCCGCCCGCACCACGATCCGCCCGCCCGTGGCGCGTGCCACGTCGGCCGCCTGGGACCGGCTGCCGCTCGGCAGCTCGACGCCACGCACGTCCGCCTCCGCCGCGAGCGCCTCGCGTCGCGTGTCGACCCCGAGCCGGGTCGGAGCGCGCAGCACGTCGAGCA